>Ga0247719_1000238_pt1 | contig 38310 bp, 43 predicted proteins | sample 41E_DmetaG_FD_189046 | JGI IMG/M metagenome (GOLD analysis project Ga0247719, IMG submission 189046) | Soil microbial communities from hillslope of Landscape Evolution Observatory, University of Arizona, Oracle, AZ, United States - 4-1-E_D | ecosystem: Engineered > Artificial ecosystem >...
GCGCGGCCGCCCGTCGGTGTTGCCGTCCTCGTCGAGCCGCGGGTAGGCGGTGATCCGGAGTCGTTCCGGCTTCCTGCGGTAGCCGAAGCGGATCCGGATCCGGCGGTCGACGACGACTTTCTTCGCGCGCCCGTAGCGGGGAAATCCGTCGCCGCACTCACCCACGCCGTCGCCCGACCAGCAGTAGGTGTAGGGCGCTTCGCGATCCAGGACTCGATCCCCTTGGCGGAGGCGCGCCACGGGGGCGCCGGCCGACGCCGCTCCCGCGGTGCCGAGGATCGTCGTCGCCGCCATGACGACGGCGAGCGTGACGCGCGCCGCCTGCGTGATTCTCATCGTTCCATCCCCTCCCGTCGGCATCGTTCAGGGGTACGACGCCGCGGGTGCGGGTCCTGTTCCCGCCGCGCGCACGGGCGCCTCGATAGGCTAGGCGGCCGATTCACCGGCCCTGAGGAGAAAAGATGAACTTTATGGAGCATCACACCCCGGCGGCGGTCGCGAGTGACTAATCCGCTTCCGAGGATGGAGGACCTCGAGGTGGCGGACAAACGTGTCCTCGTGAGGTGCGACCTCAACGTCCCGCTCAAGAACGGCAGGATCACCGACGACCTGCGCGTGCGGGCATCGGCTCCGACCCTTACCGCGCTGCTCGGGCGCGGGGCGCGGCTTGCCGTGTGTTCGCATCTCGGACGGCCGCAGGGAAAGGTCGTCGAGGAGTTGCGTCTCGCACCTGTGGGACGCCGCCTCGAGGAGCTTTTGGGTACCGACGTAACGGTCGTGGACGAGGTCGTGGGCGACCGGGCCACGGCTGCGTGCGACTCGGATGCACCCGTCGTGCTCCTCGAGAACCTTCGGTTCGACCCGGGTGAGGAGAAAAACGATCCCGCGTTCGCCGACGCGTTGGCAGCGCTGGCCGATGCGTACGTCAACGATGCGTTTGGATCGTCGCATCGCGCTCACGCATCCGTCGTCGGCGTCCCCGAGCGGGTGCCGGCGGCCGCGGGTTCCCTGCTTGCCGACGAGGTGGAGAAGCTCGAGCGCCTGCTGCACGATCCAGCGCGCCCGTTCGTGGCGGTCCTCGGCGGCGCCAAGGTGTCCGACAAGCTCGGGGTGATCACGAACCTGTTGGTGCGAGTGGACGCGGTCGTCATCGGCGGGGCGATGGCCTTCACGCTGCTGGTCGCGGAGGGAAACGAGGTGGGGCGGTCGTTGGTCGAACGCGATCGGGTGGATGAGGTGAAGGAGGTTCTGGAGCGAGCGCGCTCGCTCGGGGTTGACGTCCACCTCCCCACGGACGTCGTCGCCGCCGATGCACCCGAGGAGGGGGCAAGCCACGAGGTGGTGTTGCTCGATCGCATCGGGGACCGCCTCGGCGTCGACATCGGACCCGCGTCCGCCGAGCAATTCGGCGCGATCGTTAGAGAGGCGAAATCGGTCCTGTGGAACGGACCGATGGGGATCTTCGAGATCGACGCATTCGCCGACGGGACGCGCGCGGTCGCGCGCGCGGTGGCGGACGCGACGCAGGCCGGCGCTTACACGGTGGTGGGAGGCGGCGATTCGGCGGCCGCTCTCCGCCAGCTCGACATGACCGATGCGGTCTCCCACCTGTCGACCGGCGGGGGCGCGTCGCTCGAACTCCTCGAGGGAGCGGACCTCCCGGGCGTTGCCGTTCTGCGAGAGCGGGGGGGCAGATGAGGAAGCCGCTGATCGCCGGCAACTGGAAGATGCACAAGACGCACCTCGAGGCGATCACCCTCGTGCAGCAGCTCGGGCACGAACTCGCCGAGCACGACTTCGATGCGGTAGAGGTGGCGGTGTGCCCGCCGTTCACCTCGTTGCGGACCGTCCAAACCCTGATCGATTCCGACCGTTACTCGTTCAAGCTCGGCGCGCAGAACGTCTACTTCGAAAAGGAAGGCGCGTTCACGGGAGAGGTATCGCCTGCGATGCTCGCGGCGCTCGACGTCGATTACGTCGTCGTCGGCCATTCGGAGCGGCGCGAGATATTGAAGGAGACGGACGACGAGGTCAATGCCAAGGTCAAAGCCGTGTGGGCGCACGAGATGACGCCGATCGTTTGTTGCGGTGAAACGGAGGTCGAGCGTCAGGCGGCGGAGACGGAGGCGAAGGTCGAGCGTCAGGTGACGGCCGCGTTCGCCGGCATCAAGCCGGAGCTCGTAGCCCGTAGCGTGATTGCGTACGAGCCGATCTGGGCCATCGGCACCGGGAGGACCGCAACCCCGCAGGACGCGCAGTCGACGATCGCTTACATCCGCAAGGTCGTAGGGGCGACATTCGGCGACGACATCGCGGCGGCGGTTCGCATTCTGTATGGGGGCAGCGTGAAATCGGGCAACACCGCATCGTTGATGGCACAACCCGACGTAGACGGTGCGCTGGTCGGAGGCGCGTCACTCGACGGCGCCGAGTACGCGGCGATCGTCAGGGCCGCCACCGGCGCCGTTCGGGAGAAGAGATAAGTGCCTCTCAAGAAGATCCTCTATGTGATCCTCGACGGCCTCGGGGACGACCCCAACCCCGCCCTCGGGGGGGCGACGCCGCTCGAGGCAGCACGTACGCCCAACCTCGACCGCCTTGCGGCCGCCGGGCGCAACGGCTACGTGACGACCGTGGGGGAGGGGATCGCGCCCGAATCCGACATCGCGGTGTTCGCGGTGCTGGGATACGACCCGCGCGACCATCACTCCGGCCGGGGGCCGCTGGAATCCGTAGGGGTGGGGCTAAACGTCGCCGACGGCGACCTCGCCTACCGCGTCAACTTTGCGACCGTCGAACGAGACGGCGACCGGTGGCGCATCGTCGACCGCCGCGTCGGCCGGAACCTCACGTCCGCCGAGGCGGCGGAGCTGGCGATCGAGGTGAACGAGAAAGTGACGCTTCCGGGCGCCTCGTTCGACTTCCGCGCAACGATCGGACATCGCGGAGTTCTCGTCCTCCGCTCCCACAAGGGCCCGCTCTCCGCCGAGGTCGAGAACTCCGACCCCGCGTACGGGCGGGTAGGGAGCCTCGGCGTTGCGCTCGAGACGTTCGAGCCCTACGTCGTCCGCGTCGGCCCGATCGACGGGCACGAGGGCGACGAGCGCGCCCGGCGCGCCGCGACGATCACCAACGAGTGGCTGGCCGCGGCGTTCGAGGTGCTCGATGCGAGCGGGGTGAACGAGCGACGCCGGAGCAAGGGGCGGCTCGCCGGCAACTTCGTTCTCACCCGCGACGGCGGCGACCACGTCCCCAAGCTCCAGTCGTTCAAGGACCGCTTCGGACCGGCGATGGGGTGCTTCGTCGAGATGCCGGTCGAGCTCGGGATCGCCCGCCTCATGGGGATGGGTGTCGTCGAGGCGCCGACCGGCATCCCGCAGCGGGAGCAGTACGACGCGTGGGCGGCGCTCACCCTCGAGGCCATCCGGGACTACGACGGCCTCTACGTCCACATCAAGGGACCCGACGTCCCCGCGCACGACGGCGATCATGCGGCGAAGATCGCCACCATCGAAGACATCGACCGCATCTACTTCGGCGGCGTGCTCGACGACCTCGACCTCTCGAAGGTGATCGTCGCGGTGACCGCCGACCATTCGACGTCGTGCCTCCGCAAAGCCCACACCGACGGCCCCGTCCCGCTCTTGATCTCGGGGGGCGCGGTGCCGTCCGACGGGGTCGACGTGTACGGCGAGACGGCCTCCCGCCACGGGAGCCTCGGGCATCTGTTGGGCCCACAGATAATGCCGAACCTGGTGGAGGCGGCGCGCACCTAGGACGCGGCTCCCTATGATGCACTGTGCACCGCCTCTCGGGGGGAGCCGAGCGAATGTTCGAGCGATTCACAGATCGTGCCCGGCGCGTGGTCGTGCTTGCCCAGGCAGAGGCGCGCGTCCTCGCCCACGACTACATCGGCACCGAGCACATCCTCCTCGGACTCATTCATGAGGGGCAGGGGGTGGCCGCCCAGGTCCTACAAAACCTCGGCGTGTCGCTCGACGAGGCGCGCCGGCAAGTGGAGGCGGTCGTCCCGCGCGGTGAGACGGCGCCGACCGGGCACCTCCCGTTCACGCCCCGCTCGAAGAAGGTGATGGAACTCGCTCTCGTCGAGGCGACCGCACTCGGCCACAACTACATCGGAACCGAGCACATCCTCCTCGCCCTGGTGCGGGAAGGTGGCGGAGTCGCCGCGCAGATCCTCGTCAAGCTGGGGGCGGACTGGGAGCGCGTGCGCGCCGAAGTCGTCGGCATACTCGGAGGACATACGAAGTCGGCACAGGGGTCCGAGGGGTTCTTCGCCCGGTTCACGGATCGCGCCCGCCGGGTGATCGTCCTCGCCCAGGAGGAGGCGCGCCTGTTGAAGCACGGCTACATCGGGACCGAGCACATTCTCCTCGGACTCATTCACGAGGGCGACGGTGTCGCGGCGCGCGCCCTCGGGAGCCTCGGGGTGACTCTTGAGAAGGCGCGGACGGGGGTGGAAGGCATCTCTCCGCCCGGCGACGACGAACCCTCCGGTCACATCCCGTTTACCCCGGGGGCAAAGCAGGTCATGGAGGACTCCCTCCGCGCGGCACTCGGGCTCGGGCACAACTACATCGGGACCGAGCACATCCTCCTCGGTCTCGTGCGGCAAACGGACGAGGCCGGGACGAGGGTTCTCGCGGTCGCGGGAGCCGCCCCGGAGGACGTTCGTGCGGAGGTCGTCGGCCTCATGAGCGGCCACGGGCGGTCGCCGGAGTCGATCCCGAGCGGCGCGGCCGTCGTTGAATTCTTTGTCTCTCCCCGCTGCCCGCATTGTCGCGCGGCGCTCGAGGGGTCGGCGGCATACCGCACGCTCGAGGTGCCGGAGCACGAAGGATCGGTCGACGTGTTGCTCATGTTCGTCTTTTGCCGCGCGTGCGGGACGACGCTCGGGACGATCGCGCCCGGTTGACGTCGGCGGCGTAGTATGTCCCGCACCCTGGGCGGACGATCGCGGGAGACCATGTCGGCAGCACGGCGCAGGCACATGCTGGGAGACGTTCTCGGGCCCCTCGAGGCCGAGATCATGGAGGTCGTGTGGCGGATCGGCGAGGTGACGGTCCGCGACGTGCACCGCACGCTCAACCGGCAGCGCAAGATCGCCTACACCACCGTGATGACCACGCTCGGGCGCCTCGCCGACAAGGGCCTGTTGCGCCGCGTCGAGTCGACTCCGGCCCACCACTACTCGGCCCTCGTGTCGCGTGATGAGTACGCGCGCTCGACGGTCGAGTCCGTCGTCGACTGGCTCGTCAGTCACTTCCCGGAACCGGCAGTGTCGTATTTCATAGATCGCGTCGAGCGGGAGGACGAAGACGTCATCGATCGTTTGCGCGACGCCATCGAGCAGCGGAAAAACCAGGAGCAATGAGCCACGCCCCACGGGGCAGGCGATGAGGTACCGCAGGTGACGGCTGCGGCACCCACGATCCTCGCGGTCGAAAGCGACGCCGCCTGGGTGGTCGTGGTCGCGGTTTCGCTCGTCACGGTGGCGGGAGCAGTCGTGTTCCGTCGCCTGATCAAGGGTGCGGGAGGACTCGCCTCGGGGCTTCTCGTCTCTCTTCCTCTGTTGCTCCCGCCGCTCGCCGCGGTCGTCTTCCAGGGCGCTCTGCTGCCGGAGGTGGCGGTTCTCAGACCGGCCCGTGATGCCTTTCACCACGGGACGCGGGAGTTCCTCCACCTCCTCTTGTTTCGCGACGGCAATGCCGTGACTCCCTACGTCGCGTGGGGGAGCGCCAGGAACTGGGTTCTCTTCGTGGGACTCGGGATCTCGTCGTTCATGCTGCTGAGGCGAGTCCTCGGTTGCCTGCTGGTCCGACGTATGGTCGCCCGCTGTCTCACCCCGCCCGACGAGGTGCGGGCTCGGCTGGAAGAAACGACGACGGCGATCGCCCGGCGCGCCGATCTCGACCGGGTCCCGCAAATCCTCCTGCTGCCTCCCGGGATCGAGGGAGCGTTTGCCGTCGGCGCATTCCGCCCCAAAATCCTTGTCTCGCATGATCTGCTCGCGCGCCTCGACGACCGCGAGGTCGAAGCCGTCATCGCCCACGAAATCGCTCACTTACGGGCACGCGACATTCAGGTCGTATCGCTCTCGGGCATGCTGCGCGACTTGGTTGCGTGGAACCCGATCGCGCAGTTCGCCTACCGCCGACTGGTAGACGACCGGGAGCGCGAGGCGGATCGACGGGCGGCCGAGATCACCGGGCGGCCGCTCGCGGTCGCGTCGGGCCTCGTGAAGATGTGCGACCTGGTGAAGGACGGACGACGGGGTCCCCGACGGGCGGCACTTGCATTCCTGCGGCCGGGCGGCCGCGTGGCGCGCCGCGTGTCCGACCTCCTGGCGATCGCCGATGGACGGACTACGGATTCGGGCGACCGCCGCATCCCGTACCTCGCGGCGGCATGCGTGGTCGCGGTGCTCGGGCTGCAGGCGGCCGCGAGCCTCACTTCGGAGCGGGGTGCGTTTGCGATCGTGTGGGGCGCCCCCCGGGCCGGCGCCGACACGTACGCGCCCAAGGCGGCGCCGCAGCCACAGCGGAAGATCCGCCGGGACGGCAAGGAAAAGGCGCGGCGGGCCGAAATCGAGAGCCCGCAGCGAGATCTGGCTGTGCTCGGGTCCTTTCCGGCCGAGGACATGGCCCGCTGGCTCAAGCAAATGGATCGCCTGGCGGCCCAGGGGGTGACGCCGACGACACTGCAGTGGGAGGCGCGCCGCGACTGGCAGGCGGTGCCGATCCGCTGCACCGTCGGCTCCCTCTGTCTTTACCGGGTCGACGGAATCTAGCCGGTCGTCGATCGGGATCCCACCGGCTAGGCTGGGCCCGGTCAACTCGAAACGGAGCCGCCCGGCGCGGCACCGGTGAAAGAAGTGGAGGTTCCGTGACTGCCCTACTCGTGGTGATTCACGTCATCGCGTCGCTGCTCCTGATCTTGTTCATCCTCCTGCACGCGGGCCGCGGAGGCGGCGTCTCCGAAATGTTCGGCGGGGGCATGCAAAGTCAGGCGATGGGCTCCACGGTCATGGAGAAGAACCTCGACCGGATCACGATCGTCACCGCGATCGTGTTCACCGGAACGACGATTCTGCTCGCGTTCCGACTCCAGTCCTAACGGTCCCCGTGCGGCGACTCATCATCCTGCTGGCCGTCGCGCTGGCGACGAGTTCCTGTACTCCCGACGACGTTCGCGTCGCCGGACCGCGTGCCACCGCCCGGGCACCTTCTCCGCGCGCGACGCCCCCGATTCCGCCGGAGGGATCTGAGGAACCCACAGCCGCGCCCGCGGACCAAAAGATCCTTCGGGTCGCGGTGCCGGAGCCGGCGACGCTCGACCCGATGCTGGTCCAGGATCCGGGGTCGATGCTCGTCGCCCGGCAGCTGTTCGAGGGTCTCACCCGATGGAATCCCGTTACACGCAAGGTGGAGCCGGCCGCGGCCGAGTCGTGGAAGATCCGCCGCGGCGGCCGCAGGTTCGTGTTCCGCCTCCGCGACGGAATGACGTTTCACGACGGCCGCGCCGTAACCGCCGATGATTTCGTGTTCGCGTTCAACCGCATCGCCCGTCGCTCGAGCGCGTCGGACCTTGCCTACACGCTCGATCGCGTGAGGGGCTTTGTCGAGGTCAATCAGTTGGGTGAGGGGAATCGCCTCCCGGGCCTGAGAGCCCCGAACAAACGCACGCTCGTCATCGATCTGCGAGAGCCCTTTTACGAGTTTCCCGTGGTGCTTACCCATCCCGGCCTCGTCCCGGTGCCGCGCGCCGCGGTCCGAAGGCTTCAGGTGTTCGTCTCGGAGCCGGTGGGAAACGGGCCGTTCCGGATCGCGCAGCCGTGGGTTCCGGGCGAGGAGGTCGTGCTGTCGGCGTTCGGGGACTTCTGGGAGCCGCTCGCTCTCGACGGCATTCGGTTCGTGCCGTACGCGGACGCGGCGGCGTCGTGGCTCACTTTCCGCGACGACGGGCTCGACGTGTCCGAGGTTCCCGTGGGGCAGATCGAACAGGCGGGTGACGAGTACGGGACCGACGCCTATCTTCCTCTCCTGAATGCCGCCTATTACGGCGTGAATCTCGATGACCGGAAGCTTGGCGCCCGCAAGGTGCGGAAGGCGGTCACAACCGCGATAGATCGCGAGGCGATCGCGAAGGAGATCTACAAGGGAAACATGGAGTTACCGCGCGGGATCGTCCCGCCCGGCATGCCGGGGTTCGACGACGATGTCTGCCGCCGCCTGTGCGAATACCGGCCGGACGAGGCGGCACGGGCGGTGGCCGAGCTTCCGAAGCGCAAGCGCAAGCTCACCGTCGAGTACACGCAGGGGCGCCCCCATGCGCAGGTTGCTCGAGCCGTTCGACGGAATCTCGAGGCCGCCGGATTCGACGTGAAGCTCCGCTCGTTCGGGTTTCTCAAGTACCTCAAGCGCCTGCGCGACGGTCGCCACGGGATCTACCGGCTGGGGTGGATCGCCGAGTATCCGACTCCCGACGTCTTTCTCGGTTCGCTGTTCGAGTCCGACGCCCCCGATAATCACTCGTCTTACGGCTCCAAGCGGGTCGACCGCATTCTCCGCAAGGCCCGGCGCACGCGCGACGAGGTGAAACGAGTCTCCGCCTATCGGAAGGCGGAGAAGCTCATCATGCGCGGCATTCCGGTGGTACCGATCGGGACCTTCGAGATCCGCTGGGCAATGCAGCCGAGGGTCAAGGGTCTGCAGTTCGACGTGATGGGCGGTTTTGATGCGGCCGGTGTGTCGCTGGCGGACGACTAGCGCAGTCGCCGCGGCCCTGCTGGCGGTCGCCTGTACTCCGTCCGAACGGGGCGCCGGGGGGGACCGGGCCAATCCGAAGCGCACTGCGGATTCGACGGTGACGGTCGTCGTGGTCGGCGATCCCACCACGCTCGATCCCTACGCCCGGCGGGCGACGTTTCTGACGCAGGCGCTGGCGAGGCCCGTCTACACGTCTCTCTTTCGACTCGGTCCCGACGGAAATCCGGAGAAGGATCTCGTGAACGACCTCGTTGTACGGCGCGGGCGCGCGCTCGTGTCGCTCGTTGCCGGTCCGCTCACCGCACGCGACGTCGTTGCGTCGGCGCGCCGGGCGCGCGCGCCGTCCGGGTTCGCCGGACTCGAGGTCCGGGCGGTGGGACGGCGACGCGTCGAATTGCGAGGAGCAAACGGAGGCTGGGCGCGCCGGTTGGCGCGGGCGACATGGGTCCTCCCGAAGGGGCGGGCGACGGGAAACGGGGGCGGCCCCTTTCGGGTGACGCAACACACCCCCGGGTTCGAGACCGTCCTCGAACGACGGCCGGAGTCGAGCGGGAGTTCGATCACAAAGGTCCGCGTGCGGGTGGCGCCCGATACTCCCGCCGCTCTGCGCCTGATCGACGAAGGTCGTGCGGACGCCGGGTGGATCCCATCGACCGTCAACCTGGAGGAACGAGTCGTCCGGGCGGGGCTCGTGTATGCCGGAGTGATCGGATGGGAGTCGATCGCCCTCGACTTTCGCCGGTCGTCGCTCGCGCCCCCGGGGCGCGCGTGGGTTGCACAAGGCGCCGGACGGGGCCGGCTCGGCGGCGGGCTGGTGCGGGACGAAGGTGAGATCGCGCGGGACCCGGTCCCGCCGGGAGCGGTTCGTCCGCCCGCCGTTTTTCTTGCGGCCCCTGCCGGAGATGAACTGCTCGTGCTTCTGCTCCGTGCGGTTCAAAGGAGGCTTGCGGCGCGTGGTGCCGGGGCGGAGGCGGTCACCGTGCCGGCCGGAGATCCCTTCCCACCGGGAGCCGTACGGATCGTTCGCCTCCTCGGCGCGCCGGGGGCACCCGCGGCCTCGTTCCCTGCCACGTGGCCGCTCTTTCGCGTCGAAAGCACGCTCGTGTGGCGACCCGGTCTGTCGGGGCTGCAGCCCAATCCGACACTCGATGGCCCCCTGTGGAACCTCGAGGAATGGCGGCTCGAGCGGCCGCTATAATCCCGAATGGCCCTGGCGGGGTGTCGCGCGCCGGGGCTTCTCTTGCGAGTAGCACCGCATTGCGGCGGTGGTGGAATAGGTAGACACGCTGTCTTGAGGGGGCAGTGCCCGTAAGGGCATGGGGGTTCGAGTCCCCCCCGCCGCACACTTATCGGGTCGCATGTCGTCGAAGGGGCGGGCATCCGGTTGGCCGACAATCCGGGTCCCACTTGCTTGGGTTCCGTACGATGGCGCCTGTGGGTGAAGCCCGGGGAAGGCGTCCGAAGGCCCTGAAGCCGGTCGGTTTGTCCGACGACGGCTTCGGGATCCTGTTGTCGGCGCGCGCGGGAAGTTCTCCAAGTCACGTTCTTCGGATCGATACCGATCTCGTTTCCCTGCTCGAACAGGCTCGGAACCGACTTCCGCCGCTCGACGACGCCGGCAGCGGTCTGTCGCCGCGACAGATGCAGGCACTCCTCCGGCAGGGCCAGAGCGTCGACGACGTGGCCCGGCGGGCGGGCGTGCCGCCGTCTTGGGTCGAACGGTTCGCGCCGCCGATCGAGTGGGAGAGGGCGGGGATGGTGGGGCGCGCCCGGCGCGCCGTCTTTCACCGGCCGCGCCTCGGCCCGTCCGGGCTCCCGCTCGGCGACGCGGTCCGGATCCACGTTCCGCTCGACGACGAGACGTTCGAGGCGGGGTGGGACGCGGTGCTCGCCTCGGAGCGCGCCGAGGAATGGATCGTCACCTTCACGTACCGCGCGCGCGGCGCCCGCCGCAAGGCATCGTGGGCATACAACCCGCGCACCGACGAAGTCCGGGCCCTAAATCGCCCGGCAGCAACCCTGGCGTGGACGCCGCCCACGCCGGATGAAGTCGCCCCACCGGGTCGCGCGGGGGGCCGACCCGGTTAGGAAGTCGGGTCGTCGCACCGATACGGCCGGCGCAGCGCGATTACTTCTTTTTCTTCTTCTTGCCCTTCTTCGCTTTGGGAGGATCGGCTTTGTACTCGAAGCTTGCCGCGGCACCGTCGTAAAGACATGCGATCGCCTTCGTCGATTCGAGAGGGACGACGCCGACCTCGCCGCCCGCCTTTCTCTCCTGATACTGCGCCAGGATCACCGGCGAGTTGAGGGCGGGGTCGTCGGGGATCGTCCCGCCGAAGGTCTGGAAGAAATAGAGATCCATGTCTTCGTTGCCGGTCGCGCCGTTCGTCACCTCGAGCGTGAACTTTCCGCCCCACGTCGCCTTGTCGATGTCGAAGATCTCACCGAACGGCCCGCTGACCGTTCCCTGGCTCAGCATGTTGATCCGGCGCGCGACGCCCTGGAAGCAAATCTGCAGATCCTGTGGGTGCGGGGTCGGAAACAGCACGGTCCCCGACTCCTCCTGCGTTACCGACTTTCCCGCCGGGGCAGCCTGCGCTGCAGGAAGCAGCGACATACTCGCGACCACCCCGAGTGCCACGATCCTTCTCATTTTCTACCTCCAGTCCCCAACCGCCTCGCGGCGGCGTCCGCGTCCTCATGGGGGATTCGCCGACCCGACGGCTTCTCCTGCTCCGTCCCGGGCTACGATGCGTTCATGTCTCAGCTTCCGGTCGGCGAGCCGCCCGCGACGACCGTCGAGGAACCGCAGGCTTCGCTCGATGCCCTGCGGGATGCCACCGACGAACAAGCGGTCGCGGACGTGGCGCGCTCGTATCCAACCTGCCTCGCGGCGTGGGCGGAGCTCGGCGAGCGGGCGCTGTCGGAGGGACGTCACGTCACCGCATACGCGTACTTTCGCGTCGGCTATCACCGGGGCCTCGACCGCATCCGAAGCGCGGGGTGGCGGGGAAGCGGTCGCGTCCCGTGGTCTCACGACGGCAATCGCGGCTTCCTGCGATCACTCCGCGGGCTCGGACGCGCCGCGGCCGCAATCGGCGAGGAAGATGAGGCGGTCCGGTGCCGCGATTTTCTCTCCCAGCTTGCCCCCGACGCGCCGGCCGATTGATCAGCCGGAGATCTCGGGCATGACCTGTTCCACGAACTCTTCGAGCCGGGCACGGCCCTCCGACGGCCACGACACCGTGAGGTAGCCAAAGCGGGCATCCGTTAGCGCGTCGACGGTCCGACGCACCTCATCCCACGGCTCCGACAACGAGAGCGCGGTCGCGCGCACGATGTCTGCGGGATCGCGCCCCGCGCGCCGTGCGTGCTCGTCGACGATGTGAGCTTTCTCGACCAGGCGCTCGGGCGAACCGAAGCCGTGCCACACGTCGGCGTGCCGTCCTGCAATCGGCAGCATCAACTGCTCTCCGGAAGCCCCGATCCAGATCGGCGGGTGCGGGCGCTGGATCGGCTTCGGGTTGTAGGACGCGTCCTTCAGCCGGTAGAAACGGCCGTCGAAATCGACGCCGTCCTCGGTCATCAGAAGCCGGATCACCGTGACCGCCTCCTCCAGTCGCCGGGCGCGCTCGGCGGGCGGCGGGAACGGTATTCCCAGCTCCCGGTGCTCCCCTTCGAACCACGCGGCGCCGAGCGACATCTCGAGCCGCCCGCCGGAAACGTGATCGACGGTGGCGGCTTCGGTCGCGAGAATGGAGGGGTGCCGGTAGGTGACGCCGGTGACGAGGGCGCCGAGGCGGATCGTCGAGGTTGCGGCCGCAAGCGCGGCGAGCGCCGTCCACGCCTCGAAGCACGGTCCCGAGCGGTCTCCGTACAGCGGCTTGAAGTGGTCGAACACCCACGCCCCGTCGAACCCGGCGTCTTCCGCAAATCGCACCCGCTCGAGAAGCTCGTCCCACGACAGTTGATGCTGCGATACGTCGAGTCCCAGCCGCATCTCGGCCCCTTTCTGATTAGGTTGTTCACACGCCGGTGTGTTCCGTCACGAAGCTCGTGACTTCATCCACCAGCGGCTCGTACTTTGCCCAGAAGAAATGGTTTGCCGCCCTGATCTCGACGTAGCGCGCGCCGGCGCCCTCGGCCCAGGCTCTGCAGCGCTCCGCCGGTGTCTGACGATCGTTGCTCCCCACGACCACGAGAGTCGGCACCGTCGAGTTCAACTCGCCTGCGGGCGGTAGCCCCTCGGTGACGCCCGGTTTCCTCTCGGTCGCCGGTGCGATGGCAACGCAGCAACAGAGGTCGGGGAACCGAGCGGTGAGCCGGATCGCGATCGCGCCGCCGAAAGACCAGCCGACCACAGCGATCGGCACGTCGTCCGCGTTATCACGCAGATAGCCGAGTGCACCGGATGCATCGGCCACCTCCGCTATCCCGGTTCCGAACTCGCCCCCCGAGCGCCCCACACCGCGGAAGTTGAAACGCAGCACGGCGATGTCGCGGGCGACCAGGGCGTCCCGGACGGCCAGCAAGAGCGGCGAGTTCATCGTTCCCTGCATGGCGGGATGTGCGTGGCAGATGAGCGCGGCGGCCCGAGGTACCCCCGGTACGTCGATGTCTCCCTCGAGGTCGAGCCCGTCGTCGCTGCGAATCGTGATCTCGGTCACCGTTTGTCACCGCGACTTTGTTCGCGCAGCGACGCGCGGATGCGCTCCGCGGTTTCTTCGACGTGAGCCGCGTCCCGGTAGTGATGCCTCGGCCAGAAGAACCCCCGTAGCCCGTCCTTGCGGCGGCGCGGCACCACGTGGACGTGAAGGTGGGGGACGCTCTGGCTGACCTTGTTGTTTACTGCGACGAAGCTTCCCTCCGCATCCATCGCTTCTTCGACCGCCCGGGCAAGCAGCCGAACGCGTCCGAACAACGGCTCGACGAGCTCGGCCGGGAGATCGAGAAGCGTTCCGTGATGGGCACGCGGGACGACGAGAGTGTGGCCCGGGAACAGCGGGCGGACGTCGAGAAAAGCAACGACTGCATCGTCTTCGAAAACCGTTTCTGCGGGCACTCGGCCGGCAACGATGTCGCAGAAGATGCACATGGCCGCAGCCTACGTGGGTAGCCTCACAGGATGGTCCGGGTCCCCGAGAATACGGTCGTCGTCTTTGCGGACATCGGTTGCCCGTGGGCACATGCGGCCCTCTTTCGGCTCCACCGATACCGCGACAAAGTCGGCCTGTCGCAGGTGGTCCGTTTCGACGTCCGCGCGTTTCCGCTCGAGCTATTCAACGCGCGCCCGACCCCGAAGCTGGTGCTCGACGCGGAGACCGTCTGCGTCGGCACGATGGAGCCGGGTGCCGGATGGCAGATGTGGCAGGCGCCTCCGCATCAGTACCCGGTAACGACGCTTCCGCCGATGGAGGCGGTCGAGGCCGCCAAGGAACAGGGCCTCGAGGCGAGTGAAGAGCTCGACCGGGCGTTGCGCGTCGCATTCTTCGGCGAGAGCCGGTGCATCTCCATGCGCAACGTCATCCTCGATGTGGCCGAATCCTGCGATCGCATCGATGTCGACCGACTGAGGGATGCGCTCGATGACGGGCGGGCGCGGCGTGCCCTCATCGACCACAAGCAACTGGCTGAAGAGCATGCCAAAGGAAGCCCGCACTTGTTCCTCCCGGACGGGAGCGACGTCCACAATCCCGGTGTCCAGTTCCACTGGGAGGGATCGCCGGGGGAGGGGTTTCCCATGGTCGATTCGGACGATCCTTCGATCTACGAGGACGTCTTGCGCCGCGCGGCCGACTAAAGGCCCGGCGCGCCGGCTTGCTATCCTCTCGTCGATGGAGCTCTCTTCATATGTGGCCGAGATCGCGGGACACCAACGGAAGATAGTTGGTGCAGACGTTCGTCCGGTGCGGATCGCGCACGGCGACAAGGGGTTACCGGTCCGCGCCGGGAAAAGCCTTCCCTTCAAGGTCACCCGTGCGTGGAACGCGCCGATGGGCTACTACCGCGAATCGTGGTACCTGGTGCATCCGAAGTCACGCGAGGTCCTCTTCGAGGGACCCGAGCGGGAGATCCGCATCTGGGGGCTGCAGTCGTACACCGAATTTTCGGACACGATTTCCGAGTCGTTCCGGCTCGAACCGGGGCCGTATCTTCTCGTGCTGGCCCTCGATCGCACGTTGGGGGGAGAGGTCGAGATCGAAGCGATCGAGGTTCCCGCCGAAGAGGCCGCCTAGCTCCGCGTTCACCGGTTGCAACCCGCGGCCCCTATCCTCTGTGGGTGGAACGCCGCGTCATCCTCCTCGGACTTCTGATCGCCCTCGTCATCGCGTCGGTGGCGGCGGCCGCCGTCGTTGCCGTGCCGTCGGCTTCGGATCTCGAGGGGCCGGACGTGACGTTGGTCCAAAACGACTCGCCTCGCCCCGCATCCGAACTGGCCGACGTCGTCGAACAGGTGCTGCCGCGCGTCGTCAACGTCAAGGTCACCGAGCTTGCCTTCGGCTCGTTGGGGTCGGTTGAGGAAGGACAGGGTTCCGGCTCCGGGGTCGTCATCGATTCGAGCGGCGTCATCGTGACGAACTATCACGTGGTTCAAGATGCATTCGAAGTCGACGTTGCTTTCACCGACGGCGAGACGATGCGCGGACGCGTCATTGCGGTTGCTCCGTCCCGCGATCTGGCTTTGATCCAGGTTGCGGCCGAGAAGCTGCCGGCAATTGAATTCGGCAAGTCGTCGACGTTGCGGCTCGGCGACGACGTCGTTGCCATCGGCTATCCCCTCGGTCTCGGTGGTCCGACCGTGACCCGAGGCATCGTCTCGGCGACCGACCGCGACATCCGCCCGCTCGGCGGCAATCCCCTGACGGGGCTCCTGCAGACGGATGCCGCCATCAATCCGGGCAATTCGGGCGGTGCCATGGTCGACCTGACGGGACGGCTGGTGGGAATCAACACCGCGGCCGCGCAGGCCGGATCTGCGGAAAACGTAGGTTTTGCCATTCCGGCCGACGTTGCGGTCGAAGTCATACAAGAGATGCTGGCATCCCCCCTCGAGGAGCAGGCGTGGCTCGGCGTCGCGCTCGACACGCAGGCAGAGACCGCCGGTGCGCTCGTAACCGGCATCTATCCCGGGAGCCCTGCGGAGGCCGCCGGCATCGAGGCGGGAAACGTCGTCGTGTCGCTTGACGGCGAACGAATCTCGTCTGCGCGGGATCTGATAGACACGGTTGCGGAACGTCCTCCCGGCGCCGAGGTCATCTTGGAGCTCGACACAGCCGAGGGGATGGAGTCGCTCACGGTGACCCTCGCACGGAGACCTGGAAGCTTCGTCCAGCCGGATGAGTGAGCCGAGCCCGGTCAAGCAATAGGCTGAAAATATGGTTCGCGTGGTCTCGAAAATATGAAGGTGAAGCTTCGTAACCCGGATCGGGTCGTCGACGTCGACGGGCCGCGGACTGTTTACGACATGCTTCGAACTCTCGATATCGTGCCGGAGGCGGTGCTCGTCATCCGCGATGCCACTTTGCTCACCCGCGACGAAAACCTCGCGGACACCGACGAGATCGAGGTACGCCCGGTTCTCTCCGGCGGTGCCCAATGAAGTGCAAGGTGTGCCGCGGCCATGCCGTCATCGATGTTCGCAGGCACAACGCCGCGTTCTGCGGCGACCACTACGTCGACCACGTACGCGGGCAGGTGGCCAGGTCGATCAAAGAATTCGGGATGTTCGAACCGGAAGAGCGGTTGCTGGTCGCGGTTTCCGGCGGCAAGGACTCTCTTGCACTGTGGGAGATCCTATCCGGCCTGGGCTACGACACGACGGGGTTCTACCTCGACCTGGGGATCGGCGGGTACTCGGCTCGCTCCAAGGAAGCGGTGACCGCGTTCGCACAGAACATCGGCGCACCGCTCGTCGTTCGCTCTCTCAGCATCGAACACGGCTACACGGTCCCCCAGCTGGCGCGCCTGACCGGGCGGGTTCCCTGTTCCGGGTGCGGGCTCAACAAGCGCTACGAGTTCAACCGCGCCGCGCTCGAGGGCGGCTTCAACGTGCTCGTTACCGGTCATAACCTCGACGACGAGGTCGCGACATTGTTCGGGAACGTTCTCCACTGGAACATGGACATGCTCGCGCGACAGGCGCCCGTCCTGGAAGAACGGGTGCTCGGTCTTGGCGAAGCGGCTGATCGTGTCCTTGTGAAAAAGGTCAAGCCGCTCGTGCGATTGGCGGAGCGGGAAACCGCGGCCTATGCCGTACTGAGGGGGATCGACTACGTCGTTGAAGAGTGCCCGATGGTCGAGGGGAACACGCAGCACCGTCTCAAAAAAGCCATGACGATGCTCGAGGAGGCGTCTCCCGGAACGAAGCAGCAATTTCTGTTCGGCTTCCTCAAAAGTGCTTCCCGTCGCTTCGACGAGGTGGAATCAGGCGATCCGCTGGTGGCGTGCGCAAAGTGCGGGGGACCCACGGTTGTCTGGGAGCAGGGGGATCAACCGGTGTGCTCGTTTTGCAAGACGAAATCGCTGGTCGCGGCGCGCCGCATGGAGCCGCCGCCGCCGAGGCGCCGGGCCCACAGGCGAGTGGGATGACCGAGGAGGACGACTACCGGCCTCTCGGCCCCGGCGAGCGCGTCCTGCTGATCGATGCGCGCGACCGCCGCTATCTGGTCACTCTCGGAAGCGGTAAGCAGTTTCATTCGCATCTGGGCTCGGTATCGCACGACGACTTGATCGGGCGTCCCGAAGGATTGCGGATCCGTTCGTCGGGCGGCTCCGCGCTCACCGTATTCAGGCCGACCCTCGCGGACTATCAGCTAAAGATGAAACGTGGCGCGCAGGTCGTTTATCCGAAGGACGTGGGTCTCATCCTGGTATTCGCAGACATCTTTCCCGGCGCAACGGTCGTGGAAGCGGGGAGCGGATCGGGCGCGCTGACTCTCGCGCTGGCGCGCGCGGCGGGGGAGGCGGGGCGAGTGATCTCCTACGAGATCCGCCCCGATCACCACGAACGAGCCGTGGAGAATGTCGAGGCTTGGTATGAGGGACTGGGCGGGAAGCCGGAGAACGTCGAGCTTCGGGTCGGGGATGTCTTTGAAGGCATCCCCGAACGCGGCGTCGACCGGATGGTGCTTGATTTGCCGGAGCCGTGGAACGCAATCCGGGCCGCCGGCGAGGCTCTCGCGCCCGGCGCGATCCTGTGCTGTTACCTCCCGACGATCCCGCAGGTGACGCAAACCGTGGAGGCAATGCGCGCCGGCGGCTTCGGGATGGTGTCCACGTTCGAGAGCTTGCTTCGCACCTGGAACGTAGACGGGCAATCGGTGCGCCCGGATCATCGAATGGTTGCTCATACAGGATTCTTGATCACGGCGCGGAAGTTTGGAGGGGAGTGACAAACCGCTGGGTCGGGTGGGCCAGGCGTTAGGCTGGAGTTCAGGAGGTGGTTGCGATCTCGGAGCGGGATTGGGAACGGCGGGTCTCCGAATACGAGCTGGAGGTGCAGGAGCTGCGCGGTCAGATGAAGCTTCTCGAGGAGGAGCTATCGCTTACCCGCCGCCAACTCGACACCGCTCCACGGAAGATCGCGTCCCTTGAACGCCAGCTGTCGGAGACGAGCGCTGCTCTCCGTGATTCGTCGGAGCGAAACGACAAACTAGACACGATGCTGCGCGAGGCGCGTGCGCAACTCGTCTCACTCCGAGATGAGATCGACAAACTCAGCCAGCCGCCCGCTTCTTACGGCGTCTATCTCGACAGCTACGAGGACGGGACGATCGACGTCTTCACCAACGGGCGCAAGCTCCGAGTAAACCCATCTCCCGATCTCGAGATCAAGACACTCGAGCGCGGCCGCGAGGTGGTCCTCAACGAAGCCCTGAACGTCATCGAGGTTTCGGAGTTCGACGTTGCCGGAGAGGTCGTGGTCATCAAGGAGGTCATGAGCGACCGCCGCGTGCTGGTCATCGGTCGCACCGACGAGGAGCGCGTCGTCGAACTGGCTGCGCCGCTACGGAAGGAACGACTCCGGGCGGGAGATCACCTCCTGCTCGAGCCGAAGTCGGGGCTCGTCCTCGAGAAGCTGCCGAAGCCGGAGGTCGAAGAACTGATTCTCGAGGAGGTGCCCGACATCTCCTACGAAGACATCGGCGGTCTGGCCGACCAGATCGAAGCCATTCAGGATGCGGTCGAGCTTCCGTACCTTCACGCGGAGCTGTTCAAAGAGCACAGGCTCGACCCCCCCAAGGGAATCCTGCTCTACGGACCGCCGGGATGCGGCAAGACGCTGGTTGCCAAAGCGGTTGCCAATTCTCTTGCCAAGAAGGTTGCGGCGAAGTTGGAGCGGGACGATCGTCAGTCCTACTTCCTCAACATCAAGGGACCGGAGTTGCTAAACAAGTACGTCGGGGAGACCGAGCGTCAGATTCGGATGATCTTCCAGCGCGCGCGCGAGAAGAGCGAAGAGGGAGTCCCGGTAATCGTTTTCTTCGACGAGATGGAGTCTCTGTTCCGCACCCGCGGTTCGGGAATATCGAGCGACATCGAATCGACGATTGTTCCGCAGCTGCTGGCCGAGATCGACGGCGTCGAGAGCCTGAAGAATGTCATCGTGGTCGGCGCTTCGAACCGCGAGGATCTCATCGACCCGGCCATCCTTCGTCCCGGTCGTCTCGACGTGAAAATCAAGATAGAACGGCCCGACCAGCACGCAGCGAAGGACATCTTTTCGAAGTACCTGACAACCGAACTCCCGATTGCGGAAGACGAGATCAAGGCACACGAGTCTGCCGAAGCCGCAATCTCCACGATGATCGATGCCACTGTGGAGCACATGTTCTCGCAAGAGCCGCAGAATCGCTTCCTCGAAGTCACCTACGCGAACGGCGAAAAAGAAGAGTTGTACTTCAAGGACTTCGCGTCGGGCGCCATGATCGAGAACATCGTGCGCCGCGCCAAGAAGACGGCGATCAAGCGGACGATTGCAGGGGAGCCAAAGGGCATCAACACCAACGACCTCCTTACCGCGATCCAGCAGGAGTACCGCGAGAACGAGGACCTGCCGAACACCACCAACCCCGACGACTGGGCCAAGATCTCGGGCAAGAAGGGCGAACGGATCGTCTACATTCGCACACTCGTCGGTGAGCACGACGAGCCGGATGCCGGTCGTCACGTCGAGCGCGTTACCACGGGGCAGTACCTGTAGCGGCAGCGTTCAACGGGCGCGGTAGCCTCATCGCATGGCATTTCCGAAGATCTGCGGAATCGAGACCGAGTACGGGATCTCCGTGCGCGAGAACTCGGCCGACTTCAATCCGATCCTCACGTCGTCGCTGCTCATCAACGCGTATGCCAAACCAGCGTTCAAACGGGTGAAGTGGGATTACGAAGAGGAGAACCCGCTGCGAGACGCCCGTGGGTTCGAGCGTCCCGGGCTCGAGACCCCGTCGGACGACGACTCGGGGCTCGTCAACGTGATCCTTCCGAACGGAGCGCGGTACTACGTTGACCACGCGCATCCCGAATACTCGAGCCCCGAATGCTCGAATCCGCACGATGCCGTCGTGTGGGACAAGGCGGGCGAACGCATTCTCGAGGATTCGATCGAAGCTGCCGGCCGGGTGGTTCCCGACGGCGATCGCGTCCTCATCTACAAGAACAACTCCGACGGAAAGGGCAACTCGTACGGGTGCCACGAGAACTACCTCGTCGACCGGCGCGTCCCGTTCCCGAATCTCGTCACGCATTTGATTCCGTTCTTCGTCACGCGCCAGATCTATACCGGTGCGGGAAAAGTAGGGGTCGAGAACGGCGGGCACGCCTGCGACTATCAGATTTCGCAGCGGGCCGACTTCTTCGAGGTCGAAGTCGGGCTCGAGACAACGTTCAAGCGCCCGATCATCAACACGCGCGACGAGCCGCACGCAGATCCCGAGCTCTATCGACGCCTCCACGTGATCGTCGGCGACGCAAACATGAGCGAAGTGGCGACCTATCTCAAGGTGGGGGCGACATCTCTGGTGCTCCAGATGGTTGAAGACCAGTTCATCGAAGACGACTTCACGCTTGCCCAACCCGTGCGCGCGATGCACGACGTGAGTCACGACCCCTCCTGTAAGCAGGTAATCGAGCTGAGCGACGGGCGCCGCCTGACGGCGACCGAGCTTCAATGGGAGTACGTGAAGCTTGCGAAGAAGTACGCCCACGAGAAGGGAAGCGATCCGGTCGTCGGCGCGGTCTTGGACCGGTGGGAAAACGTCTTGGAACGGCTGGAGAGGGACCCACTCCTTCTCCACCGCGAGCTCGATTGGGTCACCAAACTCACGGTTCTCGAGCGCTACCGCGAACGCGACGGATTGGGATGGGACCATCCGAAGCTGCGTCTCATCGACTTGCAGTACCACGATGTCAGTCGTGACAGGGGTCTCTACTACAAGCTCGAAAGACGGGGCGAAGTCGATCGCATCGTCACCGATGCAGAGGTCGCGTTCGCGGTCGATCATCCTCCCGAAGACACGCGCGCATATTTTCGCGGCGAATGCCTGCGGAGATTCTCCGAGCACATCGTTGCCGCTTCGTGGGACGCCCTGATCTTCGACGTCGGCGACGAGCCGCTCCAGAAGGTGCCGACGATGGAGCCCACCCGGGGAACCAAGGAACGCGTCCGGGCCCTGTTCGAAGCAAGCCCCGACGTCCGCACGTTGATTGCGAACCTGCAGGGCTAACCGGGAACGATTGCCGGTGCCGGGCCGGCCCCTTCGAGCACCGTCTTGCCGTCCGCGTCGCGGCTCACGGTGAGCTCCATCCACGGACAGCACTCGGCCTCGGCCGCGGCGAGGGCGGAAAGTCGCTCGTGCGCCTCATGTCCGAGGTCGAGCGTCATGCGCCACCCCCCGGGCCGTATCTCGGTCGCTCCGGCGCCCCCGGAGAGGATCTCGGAGAACGCCCGGAGGCGCGCGGCCATGTCGGCGGGCTCGAGGGTGCATCGCTGCATTGTCATGAGGCCACCCTCGCACTTCAAGTGCACTTGAAGTCAAGGGCGGAGTCGGTGAGAATGGCCGAATGACCGAACGGTTGAGCATCGGGGAGGTCGCCGAGCGAGCGGGCGTGGCGGCCTCGGCGCTCCGCTACTACGAGGCCGAGGGGCTGCTGCCGGAGCCGGAGCGGGTCTCCGGCAGACGCGCCTACGATCCCGGTGCGGTGCGCCGCGTGGCGGTCATCCAGGCGTGCCGGGCGGCGGGGTTCACGATCCGCGAGATCCGAGCGCTCGTGGGGGCGACCGCCGCAGGCGTGGCACCGAGCGACGCATGGAAGGCCGTGGCCGAAGCCAAGCTCGCCGAGGTCGCCGCACTCGAGGCGCGGGCGGCGGAGATGCGCCGGTGGCTGGAGGAGGGGCTCGCGTGCGGCTGCCTCCGCATCGAAGATTGCACGCTCGCGGAGCGCGCCCAGGCGGAGCCGCCGGGCCGCCTCGCCCGGGAGATGTCGCCGCTGGACGCCCGGTCACCATCACGAAAGCGTCGCACCCGATCCCTAGGATGAGCTGAAAGGAGACACCGATGGGCGAGCAAACGCGCAAGCCGCGGCCGAAGAAAGACGAGGAACAGCCCGAGGCCGAGGCGGCCAAGACGGCCGAGGAAACCACCGCGGAGGTCGACGATCTGCTCGACGAGATCGACGAGGTCCTGGAGAAGAACGCGGAGGACTTCGTGCGGTCTTATGTACAAAAAGGGGGTGAATAGTTATGTAAACCTAGCACTGCAGCAGGACAAGCCGGGGAGACGTGACGAACAAAGGCCGGACCAAGGTGGAGGTGTTTCCCCGTGCCGAGATGTGCCGACTGCAGACAGATGAAGGATCCTAGCGAGTTCCCGCGGAATCGCTCCACGCGAAGTGGGCTGCATCCCTACTGCAAGCCGTGCCACAACATTCGTACGCGAGAGTCGGTCAGAAAGAGCGGCGGGAGTCGTAAGTACCACCTCAAGAGACGCTACGGCCTCACCCTTGAACACTTCGACCGGCTCGTCGAACGCCAGGGCGGGCTGTGTGCGATCTGTAGAGAGGCCCCCGCTACCGACGTCGACCACGATCACAAGACGGGGCGCGTGCGCGGCATCCTGTGCGAACCCTGTAACGGCACCATCGGGTTGTTCCACGACGACCCCGCGATCGTCAGGCGCGCGATCGACTACCTGATCGAGCACGGAGCCTCGTGATGCCCCACTGCCCCGGGTGCGGCATGTCCAAGCCGCGCACGGAATTCGTCAGGAATCGAGCCAACAAAAGCGGCTTCCACACGTACTGCAAACCGTGTCACAACGCCAAGGTCAAGGAGAGCATTCGTAAGCATCACGGCAGCGAGCGGAGGCGGCAGCTCACGCGGCGCTACGGAGTCGACGACGCTCAGGTCGCGTGGCTTGTCTTGCAGCAGGACGGCCGCTGCGCGATCTGCCGGCGCGGGGCGGCGCGCCATGTTGATCATTGTCATCTCTCGGGAAAGGTCCGGGCGGTGCTGTGCTTCAATTGCAACGGCGGGCTCGGGAAAACGCAAGAGCGCCTCGACCTGCTGCAGCACGCGGCCGACTACTTGGAGGGGCAACACGGCATATGAAGGAACCGACGCCGAGCGACATCCTGCGAATGCCCGTCTACGGCCCGGGCTCGTCCTTTACCGAGGTCCTGAAGGCGCACAACCAGGATCTCCTGCCTGGGTCGGTCGATCACCCGGTGCACGTTCCGGAGGGCACGACCGTGCTCGCGTTGAAATTCGTCGACGGGGTGGTAGTCGCGGGGGACCGGCGTGCGACCGAGGGCTTCCAGATCGCCCACCGCTCGATCGAAAAGGTGTTCGCCGCCGACGATCACTCCGCGGTCGCGATCGCCGGAGCCGCGGGACCGGCCGTCGAGATGGTGCGTCTGTTTCAGACCGACCTGGAGTACTACGAGAAGGTCGAGGGCGAACGGCTCTCCCTCGAGGGGAAGGCGAACCGGCTGTCGCAGATGATCCGGGCGAACATGCCGGCGGCGATCCAGGGCCTGGTCGTCGTGCCCGTGTTCGCCGGCTACGACCTGCGCCGGGAAGTGGGCCGAATCTTCAAGTACGACGTCACCGGCGGCCGCTACGAAGAAGACGACTATCACGCCACCGGATCCGGAGGAAAAGACGCCAGATCGTCCCTCAAAAAGCGCTTCCGCGACGACCTCACGCGCGAAGAAGCGGTGAAGATCGCGATCGAGGCGCTGTTCGATGCCGCCGACGAAGATGTGGGCACCGGCGGACCCGACCTGATGCGCGGGATCTTTCCGAACGTCGTTGCGATTTCTGCCGGCGGAATAGACGAGGTCTCCGAAGACGAGGTGCAGGCGCTGTTCGAAGAGTTGATCTCGGAGAGAAGCGAAACGCGCCCGCATGAGTCGCATCCGGTCGACATCCCGCGCCCCGGAGGTGACCAGTGATGCCCCAGCCGTTCTACGTGTCGCCCGAGCAACTCATGAAGGACAAGGCCGACTACGCGCGCAAGGGAATAGCCCGGGGCAAGTCGGTCATGGCTCTCGAATACGCCGAGGGGATTCTCATGGTGGCCGAGAACACCTCGGTCACGCTGCACAAGATCTCGGAGATCTACGACCGAATCGCGTTTGCAGGTGTGGGGAAGTTCAACGAGTTCGAGCAACTTCGCATCGGCGGAATCCGCCTCGTCGACGTAAAGGGCTATTCGTACTCGCGCGAGGACGTGACGGCCAAGGCGCTCGCGAATGCCTATTCGCAATCCCTCGGCAACATCTTCACCGCCGAGGTGAAGCCGTACGAGTGCGAAGTGCTGGTCGCGGCCGTGTCGGACGATCCGGACAACAACGAGTTGTTCCACATCCTGTTCGACGGCTCCGTCACCGACCGGAGCGGCTGGGTGACGATGGGCGGGCAATCGGATGCATTGGGGAGCTATCTCGAAGCGAACTATCCGTCCGGAACGCCCGACCTCCGGGCCGCCCTCAAGTTGGGCCACGACGCGGTCACGGAGGTGGAGCACCGGGAGATGACGCCGCAGACGCTCGAGGTCGCGGCGCTCGATCGCACCCGGGGGCGGAGGAAGTTCCGCCGCCTGTCCGACCGCGAGGTTGCGGATGCCCTGAGCTAGGTATCAGCGGGCGGCGCCGGTGCTGCCTCCGCCGCCCGGGTCCAGCGGCGTGTGGTCCCGGACCAGACCGGCCTCTTCGTCGGAGCGGCGCAGCTCGTCGTCCTCGGGATCCTGGGGACCCGGCGCCGGTCCCGGCTCCTTGGGAACGGACGGCTCCCGTCCCGGCTCGGGCCACGTGTTCGGATCGTCGTCCGGGAGCGGACGCGTAGGCATCGTCATGGTCTGCCCTCCTTTTTCGTGGACCTTTCCCGTTGTTTTCCCGGCCACGACCGCATCAACCGGAAGATGCTCCATTACCCTGGGACGGTGGAGCGACGGATCTTCGGCACCGAAAACGAATACGGGGTCACCTGCACCTTCCGGGGCCAGCGCCGTCTGTCGCCCGATGAGGTGGCCCGTTACCTATTTCGGCGGGTCGTTTCGTGGGGCCGCTCCTCGAATGTCTTCCTCGAGAACGGTGCTCGCCTCTACCTGGACGTCGGCTCTCACCCCGAGTACGCGACGCCCGAGTGCGACACCGTCTACGACCTCATATGCCACGACAAAGCCGGCGAGAGAATCCTCGAGGGTCTCCTCAAGGCGGCCGAAGCGCGGTTGCGGGAGGAAGGCATCTCCGGTGACATATATCTGTTCAAGAACAACACGGACTCGGCGGGGAACTCCTACGGCAGCCACGAGAACTACCTCGTCTCACGCTACGGTGAGTTCGGCCGTCTCGCCGAAGTAATGATCCCGTTTTTCGTGACCCGGCAGATCTTTGCAGGTGCAGGCAAGGTGCTCCAGACGGCCCGCGGCGCATTGTTCTGCATCGCGCAGCGCGCCGAACACATCTGGGAAGGTGTGTCGTCTGCAACCACACGTTCCCGTCCGATCATCAACACCCGAGACGAGCCCCATGCCGACGCAGAGAAGTACCGGCGCCTCCACGTCATCGTCGGCGATTCGAACATGAGTGAGTGGACCTCCTACCTCAAGGTCGGGAGCACCGCGCTCCTTCTTCGCATGGTGGAGGAGGGCGTTCAGATCCGGGACATGACGCTCGAGAACCCAATCCGCGCCATTCGAGAGATCTCGCACGACACCACCTGCACGCGCAAGGTTCGTCTGGCGAACGGCCGCGAAGCAAGTGCGCTCGACATGCAGAAGGAATACCTCGACAAGGCGCTGAGGTGGGTAGACCATCGCGACGATCCAACTCTGAAAGAGATCGCCGTCATGTGGGAGCATGCGATCGTCTCGCTCGAGCACGACCAGGACGCGCTGGTCGACCAGGTCGACTGGATTGCGAAGCGGAAACTGGTCGACGATTACAGACGGAAGCACAACCTGTCACTGGCGCACCCGAGGATCGCATTGATGGACCTCGCCTATCACGACGTCAATCGAACGCGGGGTCTCTATTACATCCTCGAGCGCCGCGGCAGGATGCAACGCATGTGTGACGAGTTCGATATCGAGCAGGCGATGGTCGATCCTCCACAGACGACGCGGGCGCGCCTCCGGGGCGAGTTCATCAGAGCCGCAAAGCGAAAGCGCCGGGACTTCACGGTGGACTGGGTCCACCTCAAGCTCAACGACCAGGCGCAAAGAACGGTGCTGTGCAAGGATCCGTTCCGGTCGAACGACGAACGCGTTACGAAGCTCATCGCGTCCCTCTGATGACCTCCTTTCGGGAGGGGGTCGTGCGGGATGTGGTCGCGACACATGACGGACTGATGCGTATCGTCGTCGCCACCGATTCGGATGAAGTGACCGCCTCCGTGTTCACCGATTTGACGGGGGATGTGGCACCCGGGGATCGGGTCGTGGTGAATGCCGTCGGGCTCGATCTTGCCCTCGGAACCGGAGGCGAGGGGTTCGTCCTGTGGAATCTGTCGCGGCCGCCGCGACCCGATATCTCTCCCGGACACATTGTCAAGCTCCGGTACACGCCGCTTCAAACGAACGTCCTCGCGGCAGAGTCCCCGGAGAGCGACCACCACGAAGCGCTGCGAGACGTGCTCTCCATCGAAGGCATGCCGGTCGTTGCGTGCGGGCTTCATTCGCAGCTGGCCGCCGCCGCCGCCGGAATCAAGGCCGGCGCCCCCGGTGCCCGGGTTGCATACGTGATGAGTGACGGCGCGGGGCTTCCGTTGGTGTGGAGCGACCTCGTGCGCGCGCTCAAAGATGCCGGCCTGGTCGACGTTACCTGCACCTACGGTCACGCCTTCGGCGGGGACCTCGAGGCGGTCAACGTGTTCTCCGCGCTGGCCGCGGCACGGAAGGTGGCGGCGGCAGATACGGCGATCGTCGCAATGGGTCCCGGTGTCGTGGGGACCGGCACGGCACTCGGGTTCACGGCGATGGAGCAGGGGATGGTGCTGGACGCAACGCACGCGCTGGAGGGAGTTCCAATCGCGTGTCTCCGGATTTCGTTTCGGGACGAGCGGCCACGGCACCGGGGTGTCAGCCACCATTCGCTCACGGCACTGACGGTGGGAGCTCGAGCGCGCGCGACCGTAGCGGTTCCCGATCTCGGCGACCACAATCCCGACATTGTTCGGTCGCTGGAGCGCATTGCGCAACGTCACGACCTGGTAGAGGCAGACGGTCGGCCCGGCATTGCGCTCATGGAACAGCGGGACATCCGCCCGCGCTCGATGGGCCGGCCCTACGAGCAGAATCCCGAGTTTTTCCTCGCCGCCGCCGCCGCCGGAGCCGTGGCGGCTTCCCACGTCTGACAGATCACACCAAGTACGCTCGTGCGATGCGTCGGATCGAGCGCCTGATCAACCTGATCGCCGCGTTGCTCGAGACGCGGCGCCCGCTGACGGCCGAGCAAATTCGAGACCGTATCCAGGGCTACGACCAAGAGACCCACGAGGCGTTCCGGCGCGCCTTCGAGCGCGACAAGGAGACCCTTCGGACATTGGGTATCCCGATCGAGACACGAAAGGTCGACCCGCTGTACGACGCGAGCCCCGATGGATATGTGATACCGAAAGATCGCTACTATCTCCCCGAGCTCGGCCTCGAACCCGACGAAGCCGCCGCGCTACGCATCGCGGCCGAAGCGGTGGTGGGTTCGGCCGACGCGGCCCGGGCGGGATTGATGAAGCTCGACATCGACGATCCTGCGTCGCGTGGGCCACGGTTCGTGTGGGGCGCCGACGTCGCTTCCGAACAGCCCTATCTCCCCCCGTTGTACGAGAGCGTGCTGCGGCGCGCGCCGGTACCCAAATCGTACCGGCGCGCGGGGGCAGATGAGGTTCGGACTCGCACCGTCGAGCCGTATCGCGTCGTCCACCGACGCGGACATTGGTACGTCGTGGGACGCGACCGAGACAAGGAGGCACTGCGCGCGTTCAAGTTGTCGCGGATCCAGGGTGCGCTGAAGTTGCTAGAGGGCACGTACGAGATACCTCAGGGATTCGACGCGTCGTCGCATCTGCCGCGGGAGGGATGGGACGTGGGGGCCGAACCCGACATCGTTGCGGTGCTTCGCTTCGACCCCGAGCTCAGGTGGTGGGCCGAGCAAAACCTGCCCTCTTCGGAGACCGACGAGGGGCCCGATGGGGCGCTGGAGGTACGAATTCCGGTGGCGAATCTCGATGCGCTCGTCTCGTGGGTGATCGGCCTCGGGGAGCGCGTGGAGATCCTCGAGCCGGCCGCCGCTCGGGCCCGGGTCGTGGAACATCTCCGGGCGTGGCTATGAGTGAAGTCTACGGACGTCTGGGAAACCGCCTGCGGCGGATCCTCGTCCTCGTTCCGCACATCATCAAACACCCCGGCGTCACCGTCGAGGAAGTTGCTCGGCGCTTCGGGACGACCGCGGCCGAGGTCGTCGACGACCTCAACATGGTCATGATGTGCGGACTTCCCGGTTACACGCCGCTGGAGCTGATCGAAGTGGTGATAGGAGAGGACGGAAGCATCGAGGTCGGTATGGCCGACTACTTCGCCGCATCGCTGCGCCTGTCCCCCGCGGAAGCGTTGGCGCTCCTTGCAACCGGTGCGGCGCTCATGTCGCTCCCAGAGTTTGCCGATGCCGACGCCCTCCGACGGGGCCTCGATAAGCTCGAGCAGGCGCTCGGGGTCGATGCCGACGAGGGCGAGGGGGTTCAGGTAGAGGTCGAACACGCACCCGTTGCGCATTTAGAACGGCTGCGCGACGCCCTCGAGCGCCACCGGCGAGTTCACCTCGAATACCTCTCCGCATCGAGTGGCCGTTTGTCCGAACGGGACGTCGATCCGTGGGCGCTCATCGCCGCTCTCGGCAGGTGGTACCTGGTGGGATTCGACCACTCATCCGAAGAGGAGCGGATGTTCCGTACCGACCGGGTCAAGAGCGTGGAAGTGCTCGAAACCGAGGCTCCCGTCCCCGCCGACTTCGACCCCGGGCGCTACCGTGGCGCGTTCAGCGGGGCGGGCGGGAAGGTCGTCACGATGGAGTTATCGCCGCGGGTGATGGGCTGGTTCTCGGAGTACTACCCGCTCGAGGACGCCGACGAGCTGGCGGACGGGTGGCATCGTATCCGTCTGCTGTCCGGCGGCGACCGGTGGGCGGCCGCGCTTGCCCTGCGATTGGGGCCCGACGTCCGTAACCTCGGCCCCCCGTCCGTCGGGCGGGAGGCCGTTCGGCTCGCCGCGGCCATCGCCTCCCGGCACCGTCCGTAACGAAGGCGGGGGCGGCCCGTTGCCCCGTTTGGGTAGTCATTGCCCCAATTGCGTAGAGAAAGCAGCCCCCAATCGCCTCAATGTTCGCCCCCATCTGCCCGATACGAATGTCATACGAATTCATCCGGAAACGGTCGAGAACAAGGGCTGAGCGGAAATGACGACGATCAAGGCAGCATGTCACGCGTGCGGTGAGGTCAACCTCGCTCCGGACGACATCGTCCTGCGCATCGGCGCCCTTGAAGGAATCAACACCTACGGCTTTTCGTGCCCCTCGTGCACCGAGTTCATCCAGAAGCCTGCCGACGACCGCGTCGTTCGCCTGCTGTTGTCGGGCGGCGTCATTCCGATGGTCCTGCACATTCCCGCCGAGGCGCTCGAGCGTCACGATGGACCGGTGTTCGGGCCGGACGATCTCATCGAGTTCCACCTGCTCCTCCAGCGTTCCGATTGGTTCGCACGGCTGAAAGCCGTAGGGAGCGCCGAGAACGCCTGACTCCGCAAGGTGGCGCGGCGGCCCTAGACTCGGTCGATGCCACAGGTAGGTCCCCTCGAGCTCCTCGTCATCGCGATGGTTGCGTTGATCGTGTTCGGTCCGGAAAAGCTTCCGCGTATGGCGCGGCAGGCGGGACGGTACGCGTCGGAGCTGCGCCGGATGGCGAACAACGTACGCGACGAGTTCGAATCCAGCCTGACGTTGGACGACCACGACGATGATGACGTCATCGTCGCCCCGGAGGAGTCCCCGGAAGGTCGCCGCAGTACCAACCAGGACGCCCGCGTTCCGCCCGATGCGCATCCCGACGACGAGCCCGACGAAGCGGCCAAGGACAAGCCCTCGGACCCGGATGAAACCGAGCATTGATGGTCGGTCCTTCCGACGGACGCCGGCGCGGTGTCCGCCTCCGTCGCAAGCGGAGGACCCGCGCCGCAACGATGACGATGGTGGAGCACCTCGGTGAGCTGCGGTCCAGGCTCATCAGATCCGCAGTCGCATTTCTCGTGATCTCGGTGGCGGTGTTCGTCGCCTACGAGCCCATCTTCGATCTGTTCAGGCGCCCTCTGTGCGACATCGACCCGAAGCATCTCGGGCCTTTCGGATGCCGGCTGCAGTTCAGCCGGGCGATCGGCGCGTTTCAGTTTCGGCTCAAGATGACCGCGCTCGTCGGAATTGCCCTGTCGTCACCGGTATGGCTCTACCAACTGTGGGCGTTCGTGGTGCCGGCCATGAGCAAGCAGGAGCGGCGCTACGCGCGCCCGTTTATCGCGGTGTCGAGCAGCCTCTTTCTGGTCGGCGCCGCGTTCGCCTACTTCGTCATGCCGACGGGGCTCGGCTTCCTCTTGACGATCGGCGGCGACGCCCTCGTCCCGTTGCTCGATGCGGAGGGCTATCTCAGCTTCGTCGGCTTCATGGTGCTCGGGTTCGGGCTGATGTTCGAGATGCCGGTGGCGATCTTCTTCGCCGGCCTGATCGGCATCGTCTCGCTCGACCAGCTGCGCTCCGGACGGCGGACGGCGATTCTCGTGATCGTCGTTCTGGCGGCGATCGTCACGCCCAGCCAAGACCCGTACACGATGATCCTGCTCTCGATCCCGCTTTACGTGTTGTACGAGGCGACGATCCTGTTGCTCGCATGGGTGCTCAAGCGGCGCGGGCAAACGACGGTATAGTCCTGCGCCGTATGGCCATCAAAGGGAAGAAGAAGAGCAGGGGAGGCGGAGCCCGGCGTCGTCCGGCGCAAGCTCCCCGCCCGCAGAGCCAGATCGTCTCCCGCACGCCCTGGTACCGCACCTCGGGCGGCCGCGTGGCGGCGGCCATAGGGCTTGCCGTGGGCCTCGCCGCGGTGGCGGCACTCGTCACCACGCTCGTGGGAAACGCCAACGAACGGGATCGCAGACGGACGGCAACGGAGGACTTCGTCGACGAGGTCCGGCTCCTGCAGCAGGAGGTGGCGCCGGCGGGGACCGGCATGATGCTCGCCCCCGCGACCGCCGAAGAGCCTGCATTCCAGGCGCTGCGCGACGAGGCGGACGAGTGGGTCGAAGTGTTCGAAGGGGCGCAGACGAGCTCTGTCGAGATCGCCCCCCCTGATGGTCTCGGGGGCGCACTCGAGATTTTTCGCCAATCGCTCGCCCTGTACGCGGGCGCGGCCAGGACGTTCGATCTCGCCACCCGGTTGGACGGCAAGGAGGCAGACCGCGCCCTCGCGCTCGGCACCGAGCAGCGAGACCGGGCATCCGCGATCTGGTCGACCGGAATAGCGCTGCTTGATGCCGAGCTCATCGACCTGGGCCTCGATCCTTCCGGCATCGGCCTACCCGCCGAAGCTCCGGAAGGACTGGTGCCGGGCGACGGCGAGGTAGTCGTTCCCGAAACCGGGAGCGAATCGGAACCCGGAGCAGGCGAGGAGCCGCAGGATGGATCCGGCGAGGGAACGGACGAGGGCGCCGGCGGCGGCGGGAACAACTAGCTCCGCCGCACCGCCGTCTCCGCTCGTTGGTGAGTTCGAAGCAACGTACGGTTTTCCCTTCGATGATTTTCAGCGGCGAGCCTGCGGTGCGCTCGCGGATGGATCCTCCGTGTTGGTCGCAGCACCTACGGGCGCGGGCAAGACCGTCGTGGGGGAGTTCGCCGCGTGGATGGCGCTGCGAGGCGGCGGCAAAACCTTTTATACGACTCCGATCAAGGCCCTCAGCAACCAGAAGTATGCCGATTTCCTCGACGCATACGGTCCCGAGCGCGTCGGCCTGCTGACGGGCGACAACTCGATCAACGGCGGCGCGCCGATCGTTGTGATGACCACCGAGGTTCTCCGTAACATGATCTACGAGGACGCTCGTGCGCTCTCTGCCTTGAAGTACGTCGTCCTCGACGAGGTCCATTACCTCCAGAATCGCTACCGCGGCGCGGTGTGGGAGGAGATCCTCATCCACCTTCCCGTCGACGTTCAGACGGCATCTTTGTCGGCCACGGTTTCAAACGCAGAGGAATTCGCCGAGTGGCTGCAGACCTTGCGCGGCCACACCGAGGTGATCATCGAGGAGCAGAGGCCGGTCGATATCCGGCACTGGTACATGGCCTCGGATGAACTCCTACCCATGTTCGTTCGAAGAGCCCGCGACGATGAGGCGGTGCCCAACCCCCGCGGGGTGGAGCTGGACCGCCGCCGCCGCCGGGGCGGCCCGCGGCCGGCACGAGGGGGACGCCGGGATCACGACAAGCGGGCACGAACGCCGTTCCGGACCGAGGTTATCGAACGCCTCGATGGCGATGGAATGCTCCCCGCCCTCTACTTCATCTTCTCCCGCAGGGGGTGCGACGACGCAGTGCGAAGTTGCCTGAGGGAGAACGTTCGACTTACGACGCCCGATGAGCGACGGCGCATCGTCGAGTATGCCGACCTGAGGGTGACGGATCTGCCCCCGGAAGAGCTCGATGTTCTCGGGTACCACGACTGGATCGCAGGGTTGATGAACGGGGTGGCCGCGCACCACGCCGGAATGATTCCGCCGTTCAAGGAGACCGTCGAGGAGCTGTTCAAGCGCGGACTGATCAAGGTCGTGTTTGCAACCGAGACGCTCGCGCTCGGTATAAACATGCCGGCTCGCACGGTGGTGATCGAAAGCCTGACGAAGTTCACCGGCGAACGTCATGAATTGATGACTCCCGGTGAGTACACGCAATTATCCGGGCGCGCCGGCCGCAGGGGGATCGACGAACTGGGGCACTGCGTGGTCCTAATGCAGCGCTTCACCCCCTTCGAAGCCATTACGCGACTGGCGTCGACCCGCACGTATCCCCTCAACTCCTCGTTCCAACCGTCGTACAACATGACGGTGAACCTCGTACGAACCTACGACCGTCACGACGCCGAGCACCTGGTCAACTCATCCTTCGCACAGTTCCAGGCCGACCGTGATGTCGTTCAGCTGGAACGGAACCTCGAACGGAACGAGGCGTATCTTGCCTCGTACCGGGAGCGGATGCAGTGCGAAAGAGGCGACGTCGCCGAATACCGGCGTCTGGTCGACAAGCTCAAGGATGCGGAGGCCAAAGCCAACGCGTCGCCGTCCGCGGGAATCATTGCCGACGCATTGCTCGCGCTGGCGCGCGGTGACGTGGTCGTGGTACCGGGAGGGAAGAAGAGGGGGCGCTACGTTGTGCTCGACGTGACGCGCGGCCGGGGCGAGCGCAATCCAAAGCTCCTCGTATTGTCCGAAGAACGCTCCGTCCTGCGCCTGACGGTGAACGACTTTCGCGCGCCCCCGCGCGCCCTCGCTCGGCTTCATCTCCCCAAGGGAGTGTCCGCGCGTGACCCGAAGGCACGACGCGATCTCGCGCGTCGCCTGATCGAAGTCGAAACGGCACAACCGGCCCGTCGCAACGATGAACCCAAGGGAATGCGTCCCCTGCGCCGGAAGGTCGAGGAGCATCCGGTTCACCTGTGTCCGGACCGCGATCGGCATCTGCACTTCGCCGAACGGGCGGCGCGTCTCGAAAAGGAGATTCGAGGCCTGTCGCGCCGGATCAGCCGCAGGACGGGAACCCTCGCCCGGCGCTTCGAGCAAGTGCTCGAGATCCTGGAGGAGCTCGGCTACGTGCACGAGTGGACGCTCACGCAGAAGGGGGAGGTGCTTGCCCGCGTGTACAACGAGTGCGATCTACTGGTCGTCGAAGGTCTCCATGCGGGTTTGCTGGCCTCCCTCGATCCCCCCGAGGTCGCATCCGTCTGCTCGACACTCGTGTTCGAAACCCGGGGCCCCGAGGGGAGTGCGCCCCCGCCGTTCCCGACCCGCCCGGCGCTCGACGCGTGGAGCACCCTCATGGAGTTGTTCCGTTCGATCCGGAGCCACGAGCAAGCGCGCGGCCTCGAGCTAACGCGTGATCCCGATCCGGGTGTCGTCGACAAGGCATTCCGCTGGGCCTCCGGCGCGCCGCTCGATCTCGTGCTCGATGCCGAGGACGCACCCGGTGACTTCGTGCGATGGGTGAAGCAATTGGTCGATCTCCTCCGTCAGATGGAGGAGGTGGGGCCCGATCCCGCGACCGCGGCTACCGTGCGCGGAGCGGTCGATGCGCTTCATCGCGGCGTCGTCGCTTACTCGTCACTCGAAGTTTGACACCCGCCTGCGTGCGAAGATTCGAAACGTGTACCGAGAAGCGGTGATCGTCGACGCGGTGAGGACGCCGATGGGAAGATTTCGCGGCGTCCTCTCCCGTGTCCGCCCCGACGATCTGGCGGCGCACACGATCGCCGCACTCGTGGAGCGAAACGATGTTCCCGGGGAGCGAGTGGACGACGTCGTCTGGGGTGCGGCGAACCAGGCGGGAGAGGACAACCGCAACGTCGCGCGCATGGCGCTGCTGCTCGCGGGACTCCCGGTCGAGGTACCGGGAGCGACGGTCAATCGCTTGTGCGGATCGGGACTCGAGGCGGTGAATGCGGCCTACCGCGAGATCCACGCCGGCGAGGCAGAGCTGGTCATTGCCGGAGGCTCGGAATCCATGACGCGCGCGCCATTCGTGCTCGAGAAGGCGGAGACGCCGTTTGCGCGCCGTCAAGAGGTTTACGACACCACCCTCGGCTGGCGCTTCGCCAACGATCGTCTAAAAGATCGCTACGGGATCGAACCGATGGGAGAGACCGCGGAGAACGTGGCGAGAGAGTGGCAAATCACACGCGCCGACCAAGACGCGTTTGCCCTCGAGAGTCACCGCCGGGCAATTGCGGCACGGGACGAAGGAAGGTTCAAGGACGAGATCGTCGCCGTCGAGGTTGCGCGCGGCGACCACGACCCCATGCTGATCGATACCGACGAACCCCCGCGGGCCGACACATCGCTCGAGAAGCTTGCACTGCTCAAACCCGCGTTCGTCGCCGGAGGCTCCGTCACCGCCGGAAACTCGTCGGGGGTCAACGACGGCGCGTCGGCCGTGTTGTTGGCCGCATCAGAGGTCGCGCGAGAACTTGGGTGGCGGCCCATGGCGCGTATCGTTGCCACCGCGGTTGCCGGCGTCGAGCCACGTCTCATGGGAATAGGCCCGATCTACGCAACCCGAAAGGCACTCGGGCGCGCCGGCCTCACCGTCGACGATCTAGATCTCGTAGAGCTCAACGAAGCCTTCGCCGCACAATCGCTCGCCTGCATCCGCGAACTCGGTCTCGATCCCTCGATAGTGAACGTGAACGGTGGTGCCATTGCTCTGGGGCATCCCCTTGGCTGTTCGGGTGCCCGCATACTTACGAGCCTGGTCCACGAGATGGATCGCAGGGAAGCGCGCTACGGTCTCGCCACGATGTGCATCGGCGTGGGACAGGGCATCGCAACCGTCGTCGAGCGGGCTTAGTGACGTCGCGGGAAGAGCATGCCTACGACTGGACTCCGGCCGCATTGATCGCCGCGCGCCGCGGCGCGCCTCCCGGCGCGCCGCGCGTGGTCGAGTATCCGTCCTCGACCGGCGACGTCGTCGAGATCCTCCGCGCTGCTCATGCCGAGGGAACCCCGGTCGTCCCCTTCGGAGGAGGATCGAGCGTGGTTTCGGGGATCGTGGCCGAAGACGCAATCGTCGTCGATCTCCGGCGAATGGACCGCGTGCTCGATATCGACTCCAAGAGTCGCCTCGTCGTCGCTCAGGCCGGCATCGGCGGGGCCACTCTCGCGGCCGCCCTCGAATCCGAGGGCCTCAGACTGGGCCACGAGCCGCAGTCGATCGAGCTCTCGACTCTCGGCGGGTGGATCGCGACCCGTGCGGTAGGCCAGCTGTCGGCACGCTTCGGTGGGATCGAGGACCTTGTGGTCGGGCTCGAAGCCGTTCTTCCCGGAGGTCGAGTCGTGCGCGCCAAGGCGGCGCCGCGACGCTCGACCGGACCCGATCTGGCAAGCGTGATGATCGGATCGGAAGGCGTCTTCGGAATCGTGACGGAGGCAACGGTTCGCGTCCGTCCGACTGCTCGCGAGCGCGTCGATCGAGCGGTGCGGTTCGATCACATGACGGATGGTGTGGCCGCGTGTCGCCGTCTGGCGCAGGGAGAGCTCGAGCCGACCGTGGTCCGTCTATACGACACCGAGGACTCGTCGGTGTTCCTACGGCACCATCCGGAGGAGACGGCCGGCCCCTTGCTCATCTTGTCGTTCGAAGGACGTGACGCCGCCGGGCGCGCCGACGCGGCCGTCGTCGAATCGGGCGGCGCGCCGGGCGGCGACTCGCTCGCGGCGCATTGGTGGGAGCACCGCAACGATGCGGTCGAGGAGTTCCGCCGGGTCATGGCGGGGGAGGGGGTGCTCGGTCCACACGCGGTCATCGACACGATGGAGGTCGCGGGAACGTGGACCGTGCTGCGGGCCCTCTATCACACGATGAAGGAAGCCCTGTCGGCGGAGGCGCTGTTTGCCGGATGTCACCTATCTCACATCTATCCGGACGGCGCCTGTCTCTACTTCACCATGGGCTCCATGTGCGAGGACGACCACCACGCCGCCCACGTCAATCGCCGGTGGTGGCAGGTGGGCATGCGTGCATGTCTCGACGCCGGTGGAACGATCAGCCATCATCACGGCATCGGGCGGCTCCGGGCTCCGTGGATTCGAGAGGAACTGGGGGAGTGGCACGCGGTGCTGAGCGCGATCAAGAGGGCCGTCGACCCGAAGGGCATCATGAATCCGGGAGTGCTGGGCCTGTGAGTGAGGCGGGGTCGCCGTTCGGCCCGATGACCCTCATCTGCAACGCCCGGGCCGGACGCGGCGGCGTCGCAAAAGCGCTGCCGGAGGTCGTGCGGACGCTCGATGAGCGGGGCTTAGCGCATCGCGTCGTTCACACCGAGGGGGCCGGGCACGCCACCGAACTTGCACGAAGGGCGCTCGAGGACGGCTCGCGATTCCTCGTCGCCGTCGGAGGAGACGGCACCATCCACGAGATCGTGAACGGCATGTTGGACGGCGATGCTCCGGTAAATCCCGAGGCGGTTCTGGGGATCGTTGCGGCGGGTACCGGTTCCGACTTCATCAAGACGTTCGGGCTCCCGAACCTGCCCGCGCACGCGGTCGCGCACCTCGACGGAGGTGAGGCGTTCGCAATCGACGTCGGCAAGATCACCTACACCGAAGGTGGGAAGGAACGGGTCAGGTACTTCCCGAACATTGCGGAGGTGGGCCTGGGCGCGGCCGTCGTCGATCGGGCGGCGCGGCTTCCTCGATGGCTCGGCCCGACCGTGTACCTCGTGGCCTTCTGGCTGTCGATCCTGCGCCACCGGACCGCACAGGCCAGGGTCGACCTCGTGGATCGCACTTACGAAGGACCGATGAACAACATGGTCGTGGCGAACGGCCAGTATTTCGGCGGCGGAATGAAGATCGCTCCCAAGGCGGCGCCCACCGATGGCCTCCTCGACGTTCAGATCGAGCACGCACGAAAGCGGGAGGCGATTGCGATCATCCCCAAGATCTTCAAGGGCGAGCACGTGCCTCATCCCGACATCCTCGAGGCGAAACGGGTCCGGCTATCGATCGAGACGGATCCACCGATGCTCGTCGAAGCCGACGGCGAAGTCCTCGGTACGACTCCGGCGAGATTCGAAGTCCTGCGCGACGTGATTCGCCTCAAGGTCTAACGAGGCTTCGCCTCAGACCGACAAGTTGTACCTGACGCTCCGGTTCCTTCACGGGTCCCTGTGAGGCGAAGCCTCGCGTAGGGACCTCGCTTCGCTCGGTCGAAAAGGCTCCGGCCGACGGGT
>Ga0247719_1000239_pt1 | contig 38304 bp, 8 predicted proteins | sample 41E_DmetaG_FD_189046 | JGI IMG/M metagenome (GOLD analysis project Ga0247719, IMG submission 189046) | Soil microbial communities from hillslope of Landscape Evolution Observatory, University of Arizona, Oracle, AZ, United States - 4-1-E_D | ecosystem: Engineered > Artificial ecosystem > Mesocosm...
CGTCGCCCTGGACCCCGTTTGACCTACTCCTCTTCGTCGGGCTCGGCGGGCTCCGGCTCGTCGGGCGGGAGCGGGAAGGGGCTCGGGGGCGCGGGCGGCCCCGGTCGAGGCTCGCTCGCAAGCGCCGCGGCCTGGGCCTCGAGGTCGGCCTCCGCGACGTCCTCGTGCATGAGGACCGCGAGCGCGCGCACCTTGTCCCCTTCGTCGAGGCGCATGATGCGGTTGCCCTGGACGTTCCGGCCGAGCACGCTGATCGTGCTCACGGGCACGCGGATGACCATGCCGCCCTCGCTCGTGACGAGGATCTCGTCCACCTCGCGGACCTCGCGGACGGCCACCACGCGTCCGTTGCGCTCCGTCGTCTGGATCGTGATGATGCCGGACCCGCCGCGGTGCTGGAGGCGGTATTCCTCGATCACGGTGCGCTTGCCGTAGCCGTTCTCCGTCACCGTGAGGAGCTGGCCCGCGGGGTCGCGGATGACGGCGAGGCTCACGACGCGGTCGCCCGCGTCGAGCGAGACGCCGCGCACGCCCGTCGCGGGTCGGCCCATGGGGCGGACGTCGGCCTCGCTGAAGCGGATCGATTGACCCTGCGCCTTCGCGAGGATGATGTCGTCCGAGCCGCCCGTGATGCGGACGCCCACGAGCGCGTCGCCCTCGTCGAGGCCGAGCGCGATGATGCCGGACGTGCGGGGGCGGCTGTACTCGGCGAGGCTCGTCTTCTTGACGGTGCCGTTCCGGGTCGCGAAGAAGAGGTACTTGTCCTCCGCGAACTCCGCGACGGGGACGGCGGCCTCCACGACCTCGCCCTGCTCAAGGCCTTCGAGCAGGTTCACGATCGCCTTGCCCTTGCCCTGGCGAGAGCCTTCGGGGATCTGCCAGGCCTTGAGCCAGTACACCTTCCCGACGTTCGTGAAGAAGAGGATGTAGCGGTGCGTCGTCGTGACGAAGAGGTCGACGACGTAGTCCTCCTCCTTCGTCTGCATGCCCACGAGGCCCTTGCCGCCGCGGCGCTGGGCGCGGTAGGTGTTGAGCGGGATGCGCTTGATGTAGCCGTCGTTCGTGATGGTCACGACGACGTGCTCGTCGGGGATGAGGTCCTCGACCTGGATCTCGCCCTCGGCGTCGACGATGGCCGTGCGGCGCGCGTCCGCGTAGGTCCCGCGGAGCTCGTCGAGCTCGGCGACGATGATCGCCTTGACGCGCTCGGGCTTCGCGAGGATGTCCTCGTAATCGAGGATCTGGCCGTGGAGCGATTCGGCCTCCTCGCGGAGCTTGCGGACCTCGAGGCCCGTGAGCTTCGAGAGGCGCATGTCGAGGATGGCCTTCGCCTGCTCGTCGTCGAGGCGCGTGCCCACGTAGTCGAGCCCGACGCCGAGGTATTCCTCGGCGACGAGGGCGGCGCGGGCCGCGTCCGGGTCGGCCGACTCGCGGATGATGCGGATGACCTTGTCGAGGTTCGCGCGCTCGCCGACCGCGAGGAGGAGGCCCTTCACGATGTGGAGGCGCGCCTCGGCCTTCTTGAGGAGGAACTGCGTCCGCCGCGTCACGACCACCGTGCGGTGTCCGAGGTACTCCTCGAGGAGGCCCTTGAGCGTGAGGACGCGGGGCTGGTTGTCGACGAGGGCGAGGTTCAGGATGCCGAAGCTCGCCTCGAGCTGCGTGTGCTTGAAGAGGTTGTTGAGGACGACGTCCGTGACCGCGTCGCGCTTGAGCTCGATGACCATGCGCATGCCTTCGCGGTCGGACTCGTCGCGCAGGTCGCTGATGCCCTCGAGCTTCTTCTCCTTCACGAGATCCGCGATGGCGGCGAGGAGGTTCGCCTTGTTGACCATGTAGGGGAGCTCCGTGAAGACGAGCCGTTCGCGGTCGCCCTTCATCTCCTCGATCTCGTGCTTCGCGCGGACGCGGATGACGCCGCGGCCCGTCGCGTAGGCCTGGAGGATGCCGGAGCGGCCCTGGATGATGCCGCCCGTCGGGAAATCGGGCCCGGGAACGAGCTTGACGAGCTCCGCGATGGAGATGTCGGGGTTCGCGGCGAGCGCCTTGAGCGCATCCACGATCTCGCCGAGGTTGTGGGGCGGCATGTTGGTGGCCATGCCGACCGCGATGCCGGAGGATCCGTTCACGAGGAGGTTCGGGAGCTTCGCGGGCAGGACCGTCGGCTCCTCGAGCGAGGCGTCGAAGTTGGGCGCGAAGTCCACGGTCTCCTTGTCGAGGTCCTCGAGCAGCTCGCCCGCGATGCGGGAGAGGCGGGCTTCGGTGTAACGCATGGCCGCCGCGTTGTCGCCGTCGACCGAGCCGAAGTTGCCCTGGCCGTCGACGAGGGGGTACCGCAGGGAGAAATCCTGCGCCATGCGGACCATCGTGTCGTACACGGCGGAGTCGCCGTGCGGGTGGTACTTTCCGAGCACCTCGCCGACGACGCGGGCGCTCTTCTTGTGCGCCTTGTCGGCGGTGAGGCCCAGCTCCTGCATCGCGTACAGGATGCGGCGGTGGACGGGCTTGAGGCCGTCGCGCGCGTCGGGAAGCGCTCTGCCCACGATGACGGACATCGCGTAGTCGATGTACGCGGTGCGCATCTCGCTCTCGATGGGGCGGTCGACGAGGGTTCCGTGGCCGCCGTTCGGAATCGTGTCGGGATTCGGTTCTTCCACCATCGCGCTTCACCTCAGACGTCCAGCACCCGCACGTCCCGCGCGTGCTCCATGATGTAGTCGCGGCGCGGCTCAACCGCGTCGCCCATGAGGAGCGTGAAGAGGCGATCGGCCTCCACCGCGTCCTCGACCGTGACCTTCGCGAGCGTGCGCGTCGCGGGATTCATCGTCGTCTCCCAGAGCTGGGTCGGGTTCATCTCGCCGAGACCCTTGTAGCGCTGGAGCCCCACCCCCTGCGATCCGATCTCCGCGAGGATCGCGTCCTTGTCCTTCTCGGTGTACGCGTAGCGCTCGGTCTTGCCCTTCTTGATCTTGTAGAGGGGCGGCTGCGCGATGTACACGTAGCCCGACTCGATGAGCGGACGCATCGTCCGGTAGAAGAACGTGAGGAGGAGCGTCCGGATGTGGGCGCCGTCAACGTCCGCATCGGTCATGATGATGATCTTGTGGTAGCGGGCCTTCGAGAGGTCGAACTCCTCCTCGACGCCCGCGCCGATCGCCGCGATCATGTCCTGGATGAGCTGGTTCTTCAGGATCTTGTCGAGACGGCTCTTCTCGACGTTGAGGATCTTGCCGCGAAGCGGAAGGATGGCCTGGAACTCGCGGTTGCGCCCCTGCTTCGCGGACCCGCCGGCCGAGTCGCCCTCGACGATGTAGAGCTCCGAGGTCGTCGGGTCGCGGCTTGCGCAGTCCGCGAGCTTGCCCGGGAGCGTCGAGGACTCGAGGAGCCCCTTGCGGCGCGTCAGCTCGCGGGCCTTGCGGGCGGCTTCGCGGGCGCGCTGGGCCTGCAGGCACTTCTCGACGATGATGGCCCCGACGCGCGGGTGCTCCTCGAGGTACGTCGCGAGCTTGCCCGCCACGATCGAGTCCACGATGCCGCGGGTCTCCGCGTTCCCGAGCTTCGTCTTCGTCTGGCCCTCGAACTGGGGCTCGGGGATCTTCAGGCTCACGATGGCGGTGAGGCCTTCGCGCGTGTCCTCGCCCGAAAGGTCGTCCTCGCCGGACTTGAGCGCCTTCGACTCGCGGGCGTAGCGGTTCACGACGCGCGTCACGGCGCCCTTGAAGCCGACCATGTGCGTACCGCCCTCGGCCGTGTTGATGTCGTTCGCGAACGAGAACACGTTCTCCGTGTATCCGTCCGTCCACTGCATCGCGACGTCGACCATCTGCCCCTGGTCCTCGCCCGAGAAGGTGATGATGTCGGGATGGAGGGGCGAGCGGCCCTTGTTGATCCATTTCACGAACTCGGCGAGGCCGCCCTCGTACTGGAAGACCTCGCGCCGGTCGCTCGTCTCGTCCGTGAACGTGATCTTGAGGCCCGAGTTCAGGAAGGCGAGCTCGCGCAGCCGCGTGACGAGGGTCTCGCCGTTGAACACGGTGTCGGTGAAGATCGTCGCGTCGGGCTTGAAGCGCTGGCTCGTGCCGTGCCCGGGCGCGGGTCCGAGGCGCTGCATGGGGGCGACCGGGACGCCGCGCTCGAGCCGCACGAACGCCTTCTCGCCGCGGTACACGACCGTCGTCTCGAGCCACTCCGAGAGGGCCGCGACCACCGAGAGGCCGACGCCGTGGAGACCGCCCGACACCTTGTAGGCGCCGCGGTCGAACTTGCCGCCCGCGTGGAGCTGGGTGAGCACGATCTCGAGCGCCGGCTTCCCGTACTTGGGGTGGATGTCGGTCGGGATGCCCTGACCGTCGTCGGAGACCGTCACCGAACCGTCCTTGTGGAGCGTGACCTCGATCGCGCTGCAGCGGCCCGCGAGGGCCTCGTCGACCGAGTTGTCGACGAGCTCGTACACGAGGTGGTGGAGGCCGCGCTGGTCGGTCGAGCCGATGTACATGCCCGGGCGCTTGCGCACCGCGGCGAGCCCTTCGAGCACCTGGATCGAGGCCGCGCCGTAGTCTTGCTGCGACTCGGAGGCCTTCTTCTCGGTCATGGAAAACGTACGCTCCTGCGGAGTCGGGGCTTATGAATGCCCGGTGCAACCCACTTATAAAGGGAAACGCCGGAATGGCTTATATAGATTCCGCGGCTGTCCCCCGATTCGGACCGCCCATGGACGCCCCCCTCGTGCTCGACACCTCCGCGCTCCTCTCCGGCCGCCCCGTGCGGCTTGCGGGCGCGACGTACGTGCCGCCCGAGGTCCTCGACGAGATGCGCCGCCCCGGCGCGAGCGCGCGCAACCTGGAGTATCTGCTCGCCGCGGGCCTCGCGGTGCGCGCGGCGACGCCGGGGGCCCTCGCGGCGGCGCGCGCCGCGGCCGAGCGCACGGGCGACCTTCCGCGCCTCTCCCGCGCCGACCTCGCGGTGCTCGCGCTCGCGGTCGACCTCGGGGCGCGGATCGCGACCGACGACTACCGCGTGCAGAACGTCGCGGTCGCGCTCGGGATCGCGCACGAGGGACGCGCGGAGCGCGGCATCACGGAGGCGTGGACCTGGGTCTATCGCTGCAACGGATGTCGCCGGGTGCACGCGACCGACCCCGGAGCGTGCCCGGTGTGCGGCGCCGCGACGCGCGCGGTGCGGGCGCGACCCGGCCAGAAGCCTTGATGCCGCGCGGCCCGCATGCGCGCTCGACGCGGAGGTCCCCTAGCTGGTCAATGGGGCGAGACTTAGGATCTCGTGCCGCAGGGCTTCGCAGGTTCGAATCCTGCCCTCCGCATGTCCGGTTCGCGCCGCGGTGCTAATGCCTCACGGGCTTGAGCTTCGGGCACTTCGTCTTGAGCTTCGGCTCCTCGACGAGCCAGGGGTCGTACGGCACGAAGCCGGTCGATTCGAGGGCCGCGCCCGATCCGGCGCCGACGCCCGAGGGGCCGGTCGCGTCGCCCCACCAGTTGCGCGTGGCGTTGCCCGGCAGCCCGGCCTCGGCGACGAGGCCCGTCGCGGACCGGACGATCGAGTTGTTGTGGAAGGCCCAGCCGCCGGCGTTGAAGATCGACGCGGCTGTGCCCGCGTCCTCGAACCGGTTCTTCTCCACGAGGCCCCGGTCCCCGAGATCGAGCCGGAGGCCGCGCGTGACGTTGGAGAAGAGATTGCCCACGATGTGGACGTCCTGCGACTTCGCAAGCCACAGGGCGGCTTCAGGGTGCCGCGAGCCCTCGAACGTGTTGCCGCAGACGAGCGCCGACGGCAGCCTCGTGGGGAACTCGATCTCCTCGCTCGCCCGGAACGCGGACGAGGCGCCCACGAAGAGGTTGTCGACGAGCGAGAAGGCCTCGTGATCGCCGTCCACGAGCACCGTCGCGTCCGCGAAACGGTTCTCCTTGAGCGTCACCGCGCGGCTCGCCTCTCCGAAAAACAGCGAATCCAGGGGCGTGCGCCGGAAGGTCGAGCCCTCCACGAGCACGTTTGCGGACGCGCGGACCGCGAGGCCCGATTCCGACCCCGCGAACACGACGTTCGAGATGCGGACGTCCTCGGACCGCAGGACGTAGACGCCGAGATACGTGAGGAGGAGGTCCGGGACCGGCGGCGTGAAGTCGGTGTCCTCGATTGCGATGCCGCGGGACGACTCGACGAAGACGTTGAACCGGTGGTCCGTGACGCGGACGTCCCGGACGACGACGTTCTCGGCCTGCGCGAGATGGATGCCGATGGGCTCCCGACATTCGGGGCCCGGTCTCGTCGCGCAGCCGGGCGCGGCCGCGACGCGTCCCGTGAGGTCCCGGATGACGACGTCCTCGATGACGACGTGCGCGGTGGTCCCTTCTAGCCGGATGCCGGCCTGCGCCGTGTGGACGATCTCCCAACCGCGGATGACGTAGGGGTCGTCGGCCGTGCCGACGCCGTCCACGACCCCCGAGAAGGGGCCGTCGAAGGCGGCGTCGCCCACGATCGTGATGCTCGGATGCGGGAGGTGGGACGGCGCCACCGCGACCGGCGCCGACGCGAAGCCGACGCCGGTCGCAAGGAGGCTCACCGCAAGGAGAACGGGCCACATGATCGCGCGCTCGCTACCGGGGCCTTATAGGTCTTTCAGTCCGCTCCTTGGCCGCCTCAATAGGAAATCCAGCCGGACGCGTACTTGAACGGCACGGGGTCGCCCGTCATCGTGACCTCCACGTGGTAGTAGTTCACGTCCCCCTCCCGGTTCGTGGCGCCCTTGTCCTTGAAGACCGTCCCGTTCAACTGGTAGGCCCAGACGCAGTCGTGGATCGATTGAAGGACGGTGCACTTCGAGGCCGTCGTGCAGTCCGCAGGTCCGATGTTCGCTCCGCTGATGGTCTGCCGGTACGTGACGCAGGCCTTCACCGCGTACTCCTTGCCGATGGAATCGATCACACGGTTCGCGACGCGCCAGCCGAAGGTGTCGGTTCCGCGGACGTCCCCGTCGAACCGAGCGTACCAGATGCACTTCCCGTAGGAGTAGGTGCTCGTGTTGACCCACCAGGGGCCCGTGTAGGCGCACTGCGGAACGCTGAACTGGGAATCCGTGTTCGCGCACGACTGCGATCCGTCGGGACAGCCTCCCGGGGTTTCCGACGCCGTTTCGAGCCCGCGGATGCCGATCGAGTACCACTCGAGGTGACCGTTGTTCCGGGTCGGCGCCGCGCCCCGGTCGATCATGACGCCCGACGACGCATCGTAGTAGACGATGTGGTTGTCGAGGGTCCGGAGGTAGTCGCCGCTCGAGGGATTGAGGGGGTCGCTCTGCAACGCCCCTCCGCCTCCGCCGAAGGTGATCGCGGCGGCGGCGCCGGAGACGATGAGCAAGGTCGCGATGCAAGCCGATAGCCGGGGGATCCTCATGGTTTCCTAGCCTCCCTGATTGTTCGTGTTGAACTCCCTGGTGCCAAGTGAAACTTCCGCTCCCTGGTCCACGATCACGTCGATCGTGTGCGGCCCGTTCGAGCGGGTCCTCGTGTCCCACGCGTAGGACCACTTCGGCGCGCGTCCCAGGTTCGCGATGGCCGCCTGGTCGTGGTCGACGACGAGGCGGATCCGGTCGACGAGATCGCCCGCGTCGGGGTCGATCGCGGTACCCGTCAGGGTCGCCGTACCCGAGAAGGTCGCCCCCTCGGCCTGGTCGAAGGTGACGACGGGGAGGGCGTTCGCGGCGCGGATCACGATGTCGTCCACGTAGATCTCGCCGGCGCCCGTCGGGGTCGAGGCATCGAGGTCGCCGATCGCGAGCCGCGTGAGGGCGCCCGCAAGCGGCAGCTCGGTGTACATCTTGTTGTTGAACTCGATCGCCCACAGCCCGCGGTTCTGGTCGACGTCGATGCGGATCGGGTACCACGTGTTGGCGCTGATCGTTCCGAGGGCGAATTGGCTCCAGGAACCGCCGTACCGCGTCCGGGCGTAGGCCTCCGTGGCGCCCGTCACGGTGTTCGAGTGCAGCGAAAGGCCGATCTCGAACGTCGAGCCGGTGCCGAGCGCGAGCGCGTACATGTGGTTGAACTGCACGCTCGGCGAGGCGGTTGCGGCCGGATCGGCGGCGGGTCCGCTCGCGGTGGTCGAGCCCACGTCGACCTCCTGACGGAGGGAGCCCGCGGCCGGGTAGAGCACCATGGCGTCGACCACGAACCGCGACGGCAGGTTGAGCGATCGCGTGACGTGGGACACCTCGTTGGGCACGCCCGTCGACCGGAGGTGCGCCGCGCGCGACCCCGTCAGGGTGAAGTTGTCCGACCAGTCGGCATGGGACGTGGGACGGTACGGGGGCTTGACCCAGAGCAGGGACGTCGTGTCGTCGAACCCTTCGGAGGCGACAAGGCGGCCGCGGTGGACGAGGAGCGACCGCCAGCGGAGGTCCGCGTCGCCGCCCCCGAGGACGATGCCGTCCGGCGCGAGCGCGCTCGAGGTCGAATAGCTTCCGACGAACGCGTCGTTGACCTTGAGTGTCCAGCGCCCGTCGAGGACGCTCACGACCAGCCTGTTGTAGGCAAGCGGCGCGAGCGACGCGCCCGTCGCGACGGACGAGGCCCCGTCGTGGACGACGATCGCATTGGAGACGCATCGGATCCTCACGACCGGATCGGTTGCGCTTGTGAGGCGGAGGAGATCGCCGTTTGCGCACCCGCCCTCGAATCGGCCGACGTCGACGCTTGCCCAGTAGGCCGTTCCCGTCGCAGGAAGAGGCGCAGAAAGCGTCGCGCTCACGGTCGATGCGCCCTGGGTGCGGACGCTCTCGACCTTCTTCCAGGGATCCTTCGAAACCGACACGGGACCCGCGGTCGTCCAGCCTTCGGTGGTCGAGAGGGCCGCGTCGAGGAGGCCTCTCGCGAGGACGTCGCTCAGCGCCGACCCCACGTCGTCGATCCACACCTCGCCCGAGGTGGCGGCCGCCGGAACGGCGAACCGAAGGGCCGAGACGGGCGCGGCGCCGAGTCGCGTGTACGTGCCGCGCGGGACGTCGTCCACGATGAGCGTCCACGTGGAGGCCCCGGGATCCTTGATCTCGAGCTTCGTCCACGCGCCCGTCGCGAGCGTGGCGCCCGTCGCGACCCAGGCTCCGCCGGACAGCGCAAGGAGCGAGCCGCCCGGCTCGGCGCGCAGCGCGGCGACGGTGGTCGACCCGCCCGTCCTCAGCTCGAGGAGGTCGATCGACCCGCCCGCCCCGGGCCGGAGGTTGACGAACGCCCAGTGGCGGCCGGCGGGGACGTTCTCGCCGATGGCCCATTGCGCGGACGGCGATGCGGCGCCGCTCGTCGCGAGGAGACGGATGCCCTGCGCGCCCTGCCGGGCCGCGATCGCCTCGGCCTTCGCGAATTCCGCGCCGGTTGTCGGATTGAGCGTCCAGTACGGATCGCTTTCCACCGCGCCCGTGCGGACGACGGGGGTCGTGACCGGGGTCGCGTTGAACCGGTAGGTGACGACGGTCTTGGATTCCTTCGCGGTCGTCGCCGTGAGCTCGAGGACCTGGTTGAGGCCGAGGCCGTTCAGATCCTGCACGTAGTTCAGCGAGAGCGCGGGCGTGCCCGTCGCCTGGTACTTGAGGCCGCCGTTCAGCTTCACCTGCACGGTGACCGGCTCGGATCCCGCCTCCACCGTTCCTTTGATCGTGAACTTGTCGCCCACGACCTTGCCGTGCCCGCCCGAGACGCCGACGAGCTGGTCGTTCACGACCGCCCCGCCCACGAGATCCCGCGCGAGGTTGAAGACGGGCTCGGGCACGATCCGCCAGAGGAACGGCGGCGAGACCGCGTCGCGGAAGTTCCCCGCGAAGTCCTTGGCCTCGATCTTGAGCTCGTAGGAGGTGCCGTGCGTCATCGACCACGTCGTTGTCGTGACGACGTTCTGGCCGGGGACGAGCGTCACGCCGGTGAGCTGCGACCACGATCCGCCGACGACGCGGCGGTAGAGCTTGATCGAGTTGCGGTTGACGCCCGAGCCGTCGTCGAGGATGGTCGTCTTGACCGAGAGCCACTTGTCGGCGAAGCCGCCTCCCGGAAGCTCGTTCGGCAGCACCGAGAGCGTGGGCGCGACGGTATCGACGTAGGCGAGCGCCTCGGCCGCGCCGAGCGGCTCGACGTTGCCGGACTTGTCGGTCGCCGAGGCGCGGACCTGGACGGGAACGTTCGTGGGGATCACGACGGACGCGCCCGGGTACGCTCCCGTGGTCGAGGCGCTCCACGCGCCGGCGGGAACGTAATGGTCGATCGGCCGGTACGCGAGGTTCGGGACGGGCGAGAGGGCTGTCTTGCGGCCATCGCCCGCGCTGACGCCGACGTGCGAGACGCGGGCGGTCTCCGGGAAGGCCCCGTAGCGGGCCTCGATCTCGCCCGTGCGCTTGAGGACGAGCGCGAAGTTGTTGCTCGTCGCCGGGTTCGCGGTCGACCCCACGTTCCAGATGATCGTCGCGCGGTCGTCGGTCGCCGAGACGCGCAGGCCCTTCGAGGCGCCCGTCCCGACGACGAAGGCGCCCCACGCGGGGGCGATCACGCGCTGCCCGTCGAAGTTCGCGGCGGTCGGCGAGGCCTCGAAGCCTTCGCTGAAGCCGACGACGCCCTTCTCGTCGGCCCAGAGCGCGGTGACCGGTTGGCCGTACACCTTGAAGGCGAACGGCAGGTCGAGCCTCTGGCGGGACGCCGTCGAGAGCGCGCCGGTCGTCCAGCTGAACACGGGCTCGGCCGGGACGTGCCGTGGGTTGAGGTTCGCGTTGCCGTTCTGCTCCGTCCATCCCGAGAAGGCCGTGAACCCGTCGTCCACGAAGGCCGTGCCGAGGCTGTCGACGAAGCGCACGCGCTTCACGAAGGCCTCGAACTCGGGATAGCACGTCTTCCATTGGCCGAGCGCGCGGATGGAGACCTCGAAGAACGGCGAATTGCTCTGCGTCTGGTACGGCGTCACGACGAGGCCGGGCGCCGTCGTCGTGAGGTCGTGGTCGTACGTGTAGGGCCCCATGACGATGCGCAGCGCGAGCTTGCCTGCAAGCGACTCGGATCCGCATCCGGTCATCCAGCTTTCGAGGTTGTCGACGAGGTCGACTTCGGCGCGCATGCTGCGGGAGGCTCCGACGTACGGGTAACGGTAGATCCGGGCCCACGCGCCGGACGCGACGTCCGTTCCCGCGACGCGCGAGAAGACGTACCCGGATGGCCGCGCGGTCGTCGAGGTCTCGTGGGTGTACAGCGACCCGTCGAGAACGCGCGTCTCGATCGCGACCGACGCGACGCCGCTTGCGAGGCCGCCCGCCGGCGCCGGGTCGGCGGCGATCGGCGCGACGGTCGTCGAGGGGCGATAGAGGGTGGCCACGAGGGGGGTTGCGGTCGGGGCCGTGCGGTCGAGCAGGATCTTCGCCGGCGCGGGCCGCGCGGCGGCGACGTAGGGCCGTTTCGAGACCTCGTCGATCTCGAGCGCGGGGAGGACGCGCCGGTAGAGGCGGAACTCGTCGAGCGCTCCGGAGTAGAACTTCGCGCCGCCGCCCGCGCTCGCCGCGTTCGAGCCGATGAAGCGGAACTGCGTGGGGGACTCGGAGACGGCGCCGCTTGCGGCGCCCGACACGGTCTTCGGGACGCCATCCACCCAGAGCGTGAGCGTCGTTCCGTCCCAGGTCATGGCGAGGTGCGTCCAGGCGTGCACCGGAAGCGCCGCGTCGGACGCGACCGCGACGGAGCCCGCGGCCGTCTTCACCGTGGCCTTGGCCTTCCCGGCTTCGAGCCAGAGCGTCCAATCGTCGGCCGCGTTCGCCTTCGTGGACAGGGGCGCCGTCTGCGAGGCGACGTCCGGCTTCACCCAGGCCATGACCGTGAACGCGGACCCGAGCGCCCAGGTCGTGCCCGACGACCACTGCAGGTACCGGTTCGTCCCGAAGCGGTAGGCCATGCCCCAGGGCGAGGTCTCGTGCACGGGGTGCTGCGTGGTGGTGAGCGTCTGGCCCATCGTGCCGAGATCGCTGTACACGTTCGCGGCGCCGTCGAAGGCGAGCAGGTTGACCTCGTCCGTGCGGCGGCTCGTCGCGCCGGTCGCGGCGCCCGAGTCGGACCCGTGGCCGACCGCGTCGCGCACGTAGGCGCGGGCCGAGTACTCGACGCCGTCGACGCCGGCGAGGTCGACGTCCGCGAGGGTCCACGTGCCGCGCGGCGGGACGTTCTCGCCCGCAAGGTCGGCGAGGACGAGCGGACGGTGGGTCGCGCCCGTCGTCTCCACCTCGAGCGCGAGGCGACCGAGGCGGCCCGCCCACCGGTCGACGGGGGCCGCGTTCGTGACGACGACGTCGACCCGGAGCGGAAGGTCCTTCGCGAAGCCGTCGCCCGCGTCGCCCTTCGGCACCACCGTGACGGTCGGGGGCGTGAGGTCGAGGATCGTCGACGCGACGGGCGTCCACGGTCCCGCGAGGCCCGAGACGTCGACCGCGCGGATCCTCCACGCGTATTTCGTTCCGTCGTCGGCGGAGGAGCCGAGATTCCGCGTCCACGTGAACTCGGATTGCACCGCGCCGACCTCGCGCGTCGCGACGTCCACGCCGAGGGGCGCGGGGAGGTCGTATCCGAGCCGGGTCGTCTCGAGCTCGACATAATCGACGCCGGAGGCGTAGCCGTCCGGGACGGAGTCGTCCACCTGGACGAGGAGGTCCTGCGCGAGGAGGAGCGTCTCGCCCTTGACCGGCGCGAGGATGGCGCCGGGGGGACGGTTGTCCCACGCGAAGCCGTCGAGGAGGAGCGCGGGGCCTTCGACGTTGCCCGCGACGTCCCGACCGCTCACCTCGAAGCGGTGGAGGCGGTTCGGCGCGATCGCGATCGAGGTCTCGTACTCGCGCCAGCCGGGGCCGCCGGCCACCTCCGAGACGGCGAGCTCCGTCCGGTGGCCGCTCGCGACGTCGACGAGCCACACCTTGAGCCCGTCGGCCCCGGGTCGGATGCCGGAGGCCTCGAGCGCGCCCTCGACGAGCGGGTCCGTCACGCGGAAGACCGCGTGGACGTTCGCGCCGGTCCAGGGTCGGATCGCGGGGAACCCGTTGAACGACTTGAGCGCGGTCGCCGGAGCGTGCACGTCCACGAGGAAGCCGCCGAGGATCTCGATCGACTCCGGGGGTTCGACGTTGCCGGCCGCGTCCGAGGCGATCGATCGGAACCAGTAGCGCTGGCCGCTCGCGACGGGGTGCGGATCGGTCGCGGGCGTCCAGGCCCCGTTCGCGCCGACGCGCGCCTCGAGGGCGACGGACGTCGGCGCCGAGTCGCGCGGCGGGTCCTGCACCGCGACGTCGAGGTCGATGAGGAGGGGCTCGCCCGCGCGCACGTAGCCGTCGGCGACGTGCGGCGGAAGCGTCAGCGTCGAAAGCGGCGGCGTGACGTCGACGAGCGTGACGTTCTTGTTGACCTCGCGCAGGAGGCCCGCGCGGTCCGTCGCCCGGACAACGAAGCGCCAGGGCTTGCCGTCGTCGAGCGCGAGCCGGTCCGCGCCGTAGGTCACGCTCGCGTCGCCGCGCGCCGTCGGCTGCGCGGCGTTCGGCTCCGCGTACCAGGGCGCGGGCGGCGCGTCGCCGTTCCCAGCGAGGATCTCGATCTTCGCGAGTCCCGCCGTCGCGTCGGCCGCGATCCAGCGGAGGTCCACGGTCTTGTTCGTGTACGTCGGGAGATCGTCGACGAAGAGCGTGGGTCCGGTGACGTCGACGGTGAACTCCACGGCGGGTCGGTCGGCCTGGCAGTTGCCGGCGGCGTCGCAGACGACGAGCACGACGCGGTATCGCTGGCCGTCGGCGAGGTCGAGTCGGTACGTGCCGTTCGGAAGCGGCGCCTTCTCGACGGGGAGGGCCGGCGGGCCGAAGAGGACCTTCACGACGAGGTCGCTCTGGACGCCCGCGCCGAGGTTCTCTAGGTTCGGACGGAACCAGACGCGCGGCTCGCTCACGAAGCCGTCGGGATTCACCTGGCGCGCGAGGTCGGCGAGGTCCCCCGCGGGCGCCGTGAGGTCGAAGCGGAACGTGGCCGCGGTCGAGCGGTTCGCGTTGCCCGCGCGGTCCCACGTCGTGGCCGTCACCGTCCAGAGCGCGCCGTCCTCCGCCGCGAGGTTTGCGGGACGGATCGCCCATTGGCCCGTCGCGTCGGGGGTCGCGTGCGTGCGACGGTCCCCGCGCTCGCTCTCGGCGACGAGGACGACGCGATCGATCGCGCCTTCGTGGTCGACCGCGAGCCAGCTCACGGTGGGGGAGTCGTTCACGAACGCGGGGACGAAGGGCGGAAGCCAGTGGATGTCGGGCTTGAAGAGATCGAGCGTCGTCTCGACGGCCTCGCTCAGCGCGAGGTTGCCCGCGGCGTCGTAGACGGCGCACGCGGCCTCGACTGGCCAGAGCCTGCGCGCCTCGAGCCAGGCGGGGACGGGGCCTTCGCGCATGCGGATGGTCGCGTCGCCCTCCGCGGCCGGGAGATAGGCGTAGAGGTGCCAGTCGGCGGCGACGCCTTCGGGTCGCACGAGGAGGCTCGCGTTCACGACGGCGCCCGCGACGGCCTGGTCGGAGTCGTTCGAGGCCCAGACGAGGGGGATCGCGTGGCCGCCGTCGAGGCCGATGTCGAGGACGCGGCAGACGGGCGGCGCGCGGTCGATGTGGAAGGCGAAGTCGGCCTGCGGCTTCGTCTCGCGGTTACCGGCCTCGTCGCTTGCGACGACGCGGACCTCGACGAGCCGGCCCGAGATGCTCCGGTTGTCGAGGCCGAACGCGGCCGCGTCGACGCGGACCATGCGGTCGATCGAGACGGTCGGGTTGAGGGAGCGGTTCGTCGCGGGGTCGATGCCGCCGCCGACGTGCTCGCGGTCGAGCGTGATCCAGCCCGAGTCGCCGACGCGCGCCTGGACGCGGACGTCGTGGATCGAGGCCGCGATCTCGCACAGGTTCCTGGAGGTCGACTGCCCGAGCACGTTGAAGTGGTCGTCGCGCAGCCACGAGGGATCGATGCCGACGGGGACGCCGAGCGCCGGCGGATCGGTCACGAGCGGCGCGTGCGAGCTGACCTTCCGCCACGAGAGACCGTCCGTCACCGGGGCGAGCGTGTCGACGATCGTGCGGGCACCGACCTCGACCTCCTTGCCGAAGACGTCCTTCGCTCGGACGGTGAGATCCATGAGGCCGCAGTCGCCGCCCGAGAAGAGCTTCCTCGCGCTGAGCACGTCGAGCGTGACACGGCCGTCGCGCGGATAGAGCGTCGCGATCTTCGCGAGTCCCGCCTCGGAGGGCGCGTAGACGTCCGCGAGGCGCAGCCCGCAGTCGGGATCGAAGAGGGCGAGCTCGGCCTCGAGGGTCGAGAGGTCCACCGTGGCCCCTGCGCCGACGACGCTTGCGAGGACGCGCTCGCGCGCCGTGTCGCCGAGGAGGTAGAGGAGGCTCGTGGGACCGAAGACGTCGGCGATGACGGGCTCGTACCACGTCGCTTCGTTGCCGAGCCGGTCCCGGACGACGACCTTGACGGCGGCGACGAGCGGATTGAGCGCCGTCACGTCGTCGACCGCGGGAACCGCGGCCTCGAGGGCCGCGTCCTGGACGCGCTTGCGCTCCCACACGTCGGTCGCGAGCGCCGTCGCGAGGTGCGCGTTCTTCGCGAGGAAGTCCTGGAGGTTGTCGATGCCGTTGAAGTGCACGTGCGTCGTGTCCCGATCGAACTCGCCGACGAGGTTCCACGTGAGGCCCTGCGGGAGATTCGATTCAATGAAGGCCTTGAGGGCCTGGTTGACGCTCAGGCGTTCGAGCATCTCCGCGTTGAACGCGGGAGCCTGCACGTCCCGGTTCAGTTCGCTCATCGCCATCCGCGTGTGATGGAGGACCCAGGCGTGGTCGAGGGGCGCCCAGTACACGGCGTACGTCCAGCCTTCCCCCGCCGGGCGAAGGCCGCTGCCCACGACGGGGTCGTGCCCGCGCCAGCGCAGGTTCCAGCCGACGAGGTCGCCGCACGCGTTCTCGGCGTGGATCCAGCCGCGCGGAGGCGTTCGGTCGAACGTGATGCTCCGGGCGACGCCCGTCGCGACGTTCCCGGCGCGGTCGAGGACCTCGGGCTCGAGCGTGAGGCGCTCGCCCGTGACGAGCGGGAGCGCCCCGAGCGCGCCTTCGCCGAGCGCGCCGAAGGGCCCGCGGAAGCCGGCCGTGGGCTGGGTTCGGGCGAGGCCGGGGCTTCCGTCGGGGTTCTCGGTCGAGAGCCTGAAGCGCGTGAGCGCGAGACCCGAGCCCGCGTCCGCGGCGGCGATCTCGAAGGGCACGGTGAGGTCGCGCGTGAAGCCCGCGATCTCGTTCGGGGAAAACGTGACGGCCGCGGAGGGCGCGACCGTGTCGAGGATCGCCGGCCACGTCCAGCTTTCGGAGCCGGGCTCGAGACCCGCGGGGGCCGCCGCGAGCGCAAGCGCGCGGTCCGGCGCAGCGAGCGCGAGGACGCCGTCCTCGAGGGCGAGGCGCGCGGGGGGAACGACCGCGAGGTCGAAGGCGGAGGCGGTCGCGCGGGCGGGGAGCGTGTAGGCCGGGCTCGCGTATCCGACGTGAGGCCTCGCGACGACGGCGCGCCACGCGGGGTCGGGGGTGCCGGGGTCGACGGGCGCGACGGGCGGTTCGTGGACGCACGTCGAGGGCTCGTCCGAAAGCCGCGACGTCGCGACGTCGATCGGTCCCGTCGCGACGCCGGCGACGCACACGAGCGCGTCGTAAAAGCGCGACGCGCGCGCCTCGAGCGAGGCTCCGGCGTCGAGCGCGACGGGGCGTTCGACGACCGCGCGGTCGAGACGGAGCCGGGCGCCGATCACGTGCACGCCGTCTTCCGCGGCTTCGTCGAAGCGGGCCTGGTGGAGGTCGACGTCCGCGCGCGCGAGCAGGTCGCGGGCGTTCGCCGTCCACGTCACGTCGTGCATGACCGCGCGGCCCGTGTCGAGGCCCTCGAAAACCGCGACGGCCGCGTCGCCGGCGCGGGCGTTCCACGCGAACGTGGCGCCGGACACGGCGACGAGGGCGTCCTGCGCGAGGAGCGCGCCGCCCTCGTTCGAGGTGAAGAGCGTGTCGGCGACGAAGACGTGGCCGCCCGGCGCCACGAGGCCGCGGCGGTTCGCGTCGACGAGGGCGCCGTCGAGCTCGACGCTCCCGCCGTCCACGAGGAGGGCGGTCGCGAGCGCCGAGAACGCGGCCTCGCGGGCGACGAGCGCGCCGCCCGCGGGAATCCGCGCGCCGACCGCGCCGGCGAGGATGCCGCCGCGCGCGAGTTCGGCGACGCCCTCCACGACGAGCGTCGCCCCCGTCTGCGGGTGTCCGCCGCGCACGAAGAACGCGTCCGCCGCCTCGAGGCGGCCGCCCTTCTCGACGACGAGGCTCCACGGGGCGTCCGGGACGCGCGGAACGATCGTCACGTTCGCGAGCCGGAGCGTCGCGCCGGCGGGCACGCGGAGGATCGCCTCCGCGCCCTTCTCGCCGCCGACGACGAGCGTCCGGTCGGCGAGGGTCCATACGCCTTCGACGACGAAGCCCGCGGGAAGGCGCATCACGGACGCCGTTGAGGCGACCGCTTCGGCGGGTCCGAGCGTCGCGGGATCGCTCCACGGCGCGTCGTGGAGGACGTCGCGAAGGCGCGAGGTCACGGGATCCACGAAGAGCGCGCTCGCGTCCATCCGCTCGCCCGGAAGCGCCGCGGCGGTCGCGTGGGCGACCGTTCCGAGAACGTTCCAGAGGCCGCCGGTGGACGTCGCGAGGACGCTCACGCGGCGACCGGACCAGCTCGAGAGGTCGAAGGCGTCGACGCGCGTCGCGCGGTCGAAGGGGTCCGTGGGCGCGAAGCGCGCGTCGCCTTCGACGGTCGCGAGGCCGAGGGGGCGGGCGCCGTTCGAGGGCGCGAGCGCGAAGGTGACGGCGTCCGCGGCGTCGGCCGGCGGGAACGCGTGCTCCACCACGAGGAGCCCCCCGTGGGGCACGACGCCGCTCCAGAGCGCGACCGTCCCGTTCACGAGCCCCGCGTAGCCGGGGCCGGACGGGGTGACGGGCGTCTGGAATCGGCCCCGCGCGAGGCCCGTGAGGTCGAGCACGAAGTCGAGGAGGTCTCCAAGGCAACGGGTCGCGTCCGCGGATCGGTAACGGCATTCGTCGCGGACGACCCGGAGGAACGCGTCCGCGTCCGTGACGTTCGCGTCGCCGTCCTGCGTGACGTTGCCGAGCGTCGAGGCGGCGTCGTCGTAGGCGTCCTCCGCGAGCGCGCGGTACGCCTCGACGACGAGGCTCGCGTTGTAGCCGATCTCGCCTCCGGGACCGTAGAGGTGCGTCCGGTTGCCGTAGCTGAACGCGAGGACGCCATAGCCGCCGCCCGGGGCGTAGGCGAGGCCCCGCGCGCACGTCGCGGCGCCGGCCGGCAGGAGGACCGGCGATCGGACGACGTCCTGCGGAAAGAGGCAGTGGAAATCGTGGCCGGGGACCGCGGGCGAGGGATCCGCGAGGTCCGCGACGGGTTCCTCGACGCGCGCGAACGCGACGCGGGCGCTCGACCCGGCCGTGAACCGCACCTCGACGTCGCCCGTTTCGCTCGCGTCGCCGAGCGCCCGCTCGTCGAGGCGCCAGAGACCGGCTCCCGGCGCCGCGAAGGTGACGTGGCGCGCCGCGAGCGGGTGGACCTGGGGCGTGACGTACGCGTAGGCATCGAGCACGCCGATCGGGTGGAGGTCGGGATAATAGACGGGCCCGAGGGCCCGGCCGAACGCGAAGGACACCGCGACGGGCGCGGGCGCCACCGCGTTCGAGAGCGCGATCCCCGTGTCCTCGGTCGATCCGGGCGCGGGCGAAGGCACCGTCCCCTCGCCGCCCTCGAGGACGAGCCGCCCGTCGGGGCCGCGCAGGTACACGTCGATCGACTCGCCGACGAGGCGGCCGCGCGCGTCGTGCGGCTCGACGCGGATGGCGGGCGCGGCGAGCGGGTCGTCGCCGCCGCCCGGCAGGAGGTTCGGGAGGTTCGCGACGTCGAGCCGAAGGGATTCGAGGTCGAGCCGGGCCTCGCCCGCGGTCCAGGCGGCGAGGGCCGCGCCGTCGAGCGCGAAGCGGACGCCCTGCGTCCCGTCGAGCGGGCCGGATCCGAACGCGCGACCCGAGAGGTCCGTCCGGTCCGGCCGGATCACGATCGCGACGTCGAGCGCGGGGGCCTCCGCGGCGAGGTCGTGGAACGCGACGGGAACGACGTAGCCGCCGGGGGTCGCGGGCGCGAGCTTGACGCCCGCGCGGCCGAGCGCGTGCGTGTGTCCCGCGCCCGAGAGGAGGCCGCCCGCGTGCGTTTCGGGCATCGTGTCGTTCACGTCGCGCTTGTGCGGCCAGGCGAGACCCTCGCGCGGCGCGGGGATCCAGAGACCGTCCGGCGTCGCGAGGTACGTGAGCGAACGGCCCGCGACGGAGAGGGTGACGTACGCGACGCCGTTCTCGACCGAAAGCGGCAGGAGCAGGGCGCCGTGGATCTCCGAGAGGGGCCGCGGGAGCGGGAACGTCGCGGTGACGAGCGCGTCGGGGAGCGTCGCGTTGCCCGCAAGCAGGAACGGTCGGGTGTCGAGGTGGCCCGTGAGGCGCTCGTAGCGGAAGGCGGCGGGGTCCGCGAGGTGGGCCTCGTAGCGGGCGCGCGTCGCGGCGACGTCGTGGGCGCCGAGGCCTTCCGGCGGCGCGCGGCCGACGGTCGCGAAGGACCAGCCGATCTTCGTCTCCCCCCAGGGGAGTCGCTCGGAGGGCGCGTGCGTCGAATCGGCGCGCGCGCGGCCGCCGCGGCGGTTCCACGACCCTTCCGCGTAGGGCTCGACCTGCGCGGGCGCCTGCATCGGGTGCGCGATCGGAAGGATGGAGCGCGCGTCGAACGCGGAGCCCTGCTCGATGTCGAGGAAGCGGTACGCGACGGGGAGCGGGAGCGTCAGGACGCGATCGGCGTCGGGAATCGTCGCGGCGGCGTCGAGGCGGCCCGCGAGGAACGCGAAGGTGCGCGCGCGGCCCGACTCGCGGATCCCGTCCGGACCCTCCTCGCTCGGGACGGGAAGGGTCGCGCGCACGGCGAGCGCGACCGCGTAGGCCGCGGGCGGCACGAGGCCGAACTCCGCGCGCGCGTCGCGGAGGGTCGCGGAGGCGGCGGGCGCGAGGGGGAAGGGTTCGTACTCCAGGCGGTCGGGGCCGGATTCGGTCGGGGGCACGAGCCACGCCGTCGCCGATTCGGGAACGGGAAGGTGCGCGAGGGGCACCGTGAAGACGACGCCGCGCGTCGCGAAGACGGGGATCGTGAACGGGCGGTGGAGCGGGCTTGCGACGCCGCTCGACTCGATCGTCACCCTGAGGTGCGTCGCGTAGACGCCCGGGGCGGGCGGGAGCGTCAGCGTCACGTCCAGGTGTCGCGCGTTCGCCCGGTTCGGGAACGTCTCCCCCTGGTCGGGGTCCTCGTCCCACGCGATCGCGGGGGCCTCCGCGCCGGTGACGCGCGTCACGGCGAGGCCGCCCGGGGTCGCGTCGATGCGGTGCCAGACGAGGCTCCCCGGGTCGAGCGCGACGCGATCGGGGTCGAGGAAGCGGTTCGCGAGGAGCGCGAGGTGCGCGGTCGCGGAGGCGTCGCGCACGCCGAAATCGAGGCCGGCCGCGGAGGGCGTGACCGTCGCGGCGAGCACCTGGGCGAGGTCCTTGATCTCGAGGTCGAGCTCGCCCGCGCCCTGCGCGAACGGAGGCACGCCCGCGAGCGGGACCGCGAGGGCGGTGAGCCGTCCGCGGATGTATTGCAGCCGGTCGACGCCGGAGAGCCCGTTCTCGATCGCGAAGTTCTTGTCCATGACGAGGGCGAGCGCGCCGACATACGCCGCGGCGACGCGCGTCGTGGGGCGCAGGGCGTAGGCGCCGCCCGCGGCGTTCGCGGAGGGCCCGTAATCGATCTTCGCCTCTCCGGAAAGACCCCGCGCGTGGACGTCGTCGAGGGTCGCCCGCGTCTTCGCGCCCGCGACCTCGGCCTCGAAGACGAGCCGGTCGCAGCGGCAGGCGCCGCCCGTGGGCGCTTTCGGGACCTCGCGGTGGAGCGTCGCGAACGGCGCGCCCGTCGCGGCGTCGAGGATCTCGAAGGCGACCACCGTGTGGGGCGGGTCGATCGAGGTCCCGCGGTAGTCGCGGCCGGTGTCGCGCACGCGGACCTTGAGAAGCCGTCCGGACGGCGCCGCTTCCGAGGAATCCGTCGCGCACTCGACGCACGGCTCGACGGGCACGCACACGAGACCTTCGCACACGGTGCGCGGCTCCGGCCGGTAGTCCATGCGATGGTCGACGACCACGAACGGGTCGGCGAGCACGCGGCCCGTGCCGGTCACGCGCAGGTCGAGGCCGAGGGCGTTGCGGGGTTCCGCGCCGGCGTTTGCGTCGGAGAGCGCGAGACGGTACGCCGTGCCGGGGACCCCGAGGCCGCTCGGCTGGAGCAGGATCTTCGCCTCGAACCACGTGCCCGCGGGGGCGGGTCGGGCGCCGGGCCACGTCGCGCCCGAGGCGACGGTGGGGCTCGCGTCGACGACGAGCGCGCCCTGTTCGATGCGGGCGGCGCCCGCGAGGACGCGCCCCGGGTCGTGGTCGAAGCGGTCGTCGAGGTTGTAGGTCGCGGCCCGCGAGGACCCGCCCATCGCGGCGAGGGCGTCGTTCATCACGATCGGGATGTCCGCGGGGGCGACGAGGTCCGGCTTCACGCCGTAGAAGGCGCGCGTCGGTCCGGCGCCGCTCGTCGGCAAAAGGACGCGCCGCGTGCCCCCTCCGGGCGTCTCGTCGCTCGTGGTCGCGCCCACCGTGATGACCTGCGGGAGGTCCGCGAGCCCGCCGAGCGACTGGAGGTCCCATCGGCCGAGGTCGACGTCGTGCCTCGCGCCGTCGCCCGCGGGAACGATGACCGGAACGCCTTCGTGGACCATCTGCGAGAGCGCGAGGTGGAGACACACGCGCTCCTCGAGGTGGCTCGCCTCGTGGGCGAGGATCGCGGCTTCGGCGGGCGAGAGGTGCGAGAAGTCGAGCGCCTCGAGTCCGAACGGGAGCTTGATCGACGGCTCGAAGACGTGGTAGTCCGGAACCGTCCCGCCCGCGCGGCGCGGCCCGGCCCACGGGAGCGGCGCGCAGAGCAGTCCGTCGCCGTCGTGGTGACCGTCGACGCCGCCGTGGCCGCCGCCGTGGCCTCCACCGTGCCCGCCGTGGCCGTGCTGGTGCGCGGGTTGCGCGTTGCCGTAGAGGCTCTGATCGTGGAACGGCAGGGGCGCGCTCTCGTTGAAGCCGTTGGGAAGGGGATAGGCGTGGTTCTCGCCGCCGTAATCGTACATCGCGAGATTCGCGGCGACCGCGCGCCAGAGGACGGCGCGCGCGGCCTCGAGCGCGCCGCCCGCGGGGGGCGTCGCGCCCGGCGCGCTCGCCCCCGTGTAGGGGTCGGCCGCGGAGAGCGCGTCCGGGACGCGGTGGAACCCGGCTTCGGGCGGGAGGAGCGAGACGACGACGTCCGCGCCCTCCTCGAGGGCGTACGCGAGGCTCCGCGCGATCGCGCGGACGCTCAGGCGCCCCTCGTCGTCGGTGACGCGGATGACGAGGTACGAGGCGCCGAAGGCCTTCTGGAGCATGACGGAAAGGGCGCCTGTCGAGGCCCCGTCCGGATCGCGCGCGGCCGAGAGGTCGAGCGAGGCGCAGGGCCAGGCGTCGCACCGCGCGTAGGTCAGGTCGAGGCCCGACACCCCTCCGATCGCCGGGAGGACCGTGGGGTCGAGGCCGGACACGAGCACGGCCGCCTTCGCGGCGAGCGTCGTGCCCGCGGGCGCGGCCTGGATGAGCTCGCGCGCGTCGTTTGGCTGCACGTCGCTTGCGGCGAGGCGGCGGGCCTCTTCGCCCGCCCACGCCTCGGGCTCGAGGGCCTCGACGCGCACGCGCGCGTAGGCCTTCGCGCTCTCGCCGGTGGGTCCCGTGATCGTGAGCGTGATCACGTGCTCACCCGTCGCGCGGTAGCGGTGGACGGCCGCGACGCCGGTCGCGGTCGCGCCGTCGCCCCAGTCCCAGGCCCAGGTCGACCCGGGCGGCGCGTAGGCGCTTGCGGCGTCCGCGACGAAGGTCGTCGCCGTCGTCCCGACGTCGGGCGTCACGACGAACTCCGCGTACGGTTTCGCGGGCGGAGGCGCCGCCGCCCCCGTCACGAACGCGGAGCCGGGGGAGACGAGAAGCACGGCGAGGACGACGAGCGGGACGCGGGGAGTCTTCACGATGAGCCACCTCCGAAGATGGGGTCGGGCCGATCGAGGACCGCGTCCACGCGGAGCCTCGGGGCGATGTCGGGGCCGAGACGATCGACGTACACGGTGCCGCCGACCGCGAACACCTCGATCGACGTGATCGCGAGCCCGCAGTGCCACGGCAGGATGAACTTGTCGTAGTTCTGGAAGAGAAAGACCCACGACGGGATGTGGTAGTCGTAGGGCTCCTTGTCCACGATGTCCTTGTGGCGGAAGCCGCCGACGCTGTCGACGCGCTCCGTGAACGTGACGGGGCGAAGGCGCTCGTAGATCGCCCGCGCGTCGCCGAGGTGGCGCGGAAGCCACAGGCTCGTGTCGGGGCCCCGGAACGTCTCGAGGGCGTCGAGGACGCGTTCGACGATCGACCGGTCGCGCTGGAAGCGCTGCGCGGCGACCTCGAGCGCGAGCTGACCCGTGTCGAAGGTGAGCGTGACCCAGCGTCCGCGCTGCAGCGGCACGCCGCCCGCGTGGAGCCCCGTGAAGTTCTCGCGCGGATGCAGCAGGTTCGCGCCGTGGTCCAGCTCGCCGTCGTGGTCGAGCGTGAGCGCGCCCGTCGCGGGATCGAGCACGACGAGCTCGTCGCCCCACGTCACGAGGGCGGGGCCGTCGTAGCGGCCATACACGCCGCACGAACGCCCGGCGGTGCCTTCGGCGCGCGTCACGACGCTGCCCGAGATCTTGAGGCCGATCTGGCGCGGGGCCTCGCCTTCGGGGATGAAGACGTCCATCTTGATGGGCGCATCGAACGGCACGGTGGCGACGCCGTCGGGGGCAAACCCGAGCGAGGCGATGTCGCCGATGCCGCCGAGCTTCACGGACCGCACGCCGGACGAAGCGGGAGCGGCCCACGGGAACGCGTCGGGTCCGCGACCGTCGGCCCAGGGGAGCATGCGCGCGCCGGGGCCGCGGCCCTCGACGCCGAGCGCGTCGTCGAGCCACGTGCGGGCTTCGCGGGCGGCGTACACCGCGGCGCCGCTCGGGACGTGCTCCGCCTGCTTGCGGAGCGTCACCGCGAGGTCGCCGTCGCCGTCGCGCCGCAGGGCGGGAAGGAGATCGTAGCGCCGCCACGTCTCGCTGCGAGTGCCCTGCCGGTCGATGCCGTCGTCGCCGCGCCAGTATTCCGTGCGCGGCTGGTTCGCCCAGGAGAGGTGGCGCGTATCGAAGCCGGTCGACCCCGAAACGTAGGCGCCGATCGCGTTCTCGGCGCAGTTGAACGCGGTCTCCTGGAGCTCGAGGTCGCGGGACACGTCCTTGCAGCCGAGGTCGAAGTGCAGCGGCTCGGGGTCGGCCGGCGTGCAGGCCGCGCCGAGGCCGGTTGCGCCCTGGATGAGGTCGTCGGGGCACGGGATCGCGGGCACGACGAACGTGCCGATGAACGCGTGGAGGAACGCGTCGTAAGCCTCGTTGCCGAAGACCTCGCGGACGTACGATCCTCCGCCGGGGACGAGCTTGTCGGCCCAGTAGCTCGCCTCCTCCGCGGTCTCGATCTCGATCGTGTCGAAGGCGCTCTCGGCGAGGTTCTCGCTGTACCCGAGCGTCATGAGGAGCTCTTCGAGCGTGGGCGGGCGTGAGATGGCGGAGCTCACGGCCTCGCCGTTCTGCGTGGCATAGACGAGGAACGTCGCCGCGCCCATCTCGGACGGCGCGATCGCGCGTCCGCGGGCGTCCGCGATCGAGGAGGCATTGACCTTGAGCACGGATCGCCAGACGGTGCCGCCCGCGCCGCCCACCTGAAGCGTGGGCGCGCCCTCGAAGACGCGCCGGTCCTCGCTCGGCGAGCCGTGACGGTGCGCGATCGAGGCGTCGGCCGCGACGGGGATCATCGCGGGCATGACGACGGCCCGCGCGTCGGACGGGGGACCCACCTGGTCGAGCCCCGGCCCGAGGGCGTTCACGCCCTGCACCGCGTAGGCGAGCCGCGTGCCGACCGGGAGCCCGTGGCTCGTCGGGTCGGAGAGCGCGCGCAGGTGGCCCGCGGCCGTCGTCGCGACGATCTCCGCGGAGGCGTTCGCGTCGAGGTCGCGGCGCAGGAGGTTGAAGTCGACGAGGGGCGCGCCGCCGTCCTCCGGCATGTACCAGCGGACCGTCGCGAAGTCGTGGTTCTCGGGAACCTTGACGGCCTCGAGAACGGGCGCGGGAGGCTTGATCGCGTCCCCGAAGCGGATGTCGTCGACGAGGACCTCGATCGGGATGTGCGTGCCGCCGATGCGGAGCGCGTTCGGGACCGCTCCACTCGTCGTGCGGAACTGGCCGACGAACTGGCCGTCGAGCGCGACCGCGTACACGTCCGCGTCCTTCGCGGGGGCGTAGACATCGATCGTGTGCCAGCGATCCGGGTGGGCGCCGCCGACGATCTCGCGGTTCGTCGCGGTGTCCCCGGCCGCGATGCCGTAGGAGAGGGGCAGCTTGTTGCCGACGACCGCGCCCACGGGGTCGGGCAGCGCCGACACCCAGCTCACGGCGCCTTCCGGGTCGAGGGGCGCGAGGATGTGCGGATCGAGGTCGACGCGCAGCGTCTCCTCGAACGCTCCGCCGGTCGCGCGGCCGAGCTGCACGAGATGGAACCGGTCGCCCGGGATGAGCGCGTTGAAGAGCCCGGGCTGGAGGCCGGGCACGAGGAACCGCACACGCGCGTGGTAGGGCCCCGTGACCTCGGCCGTGCGCCACGTGACGGTCGCGGGCGTGCCGTGGAGGATGTCCTCGATGGACAGGTCGATCCTCCGATCCGCGAGAAGGCCGGCGAGTGCGTCGTGGAAGGCCAGGTTCACCTCGGCGTTGCCGGAACCGACCGGAGGATTCACGCGAAGCGGCGGGAGCGAGGGGTCGGTCTCGCCGATCGCGAGGGCTTGAAGGATCGTCTCCGTCGCAAGGCCGTTCAGCTGTTGCGCGAGCTTCTCGACGGAGGGACAGAGGTCGAGGTCGACCGAGGCGAGCGGCTGGTCGATGCTTGCAAGGTTCATGGGAACCGCGTCCAGGTCGCGGTTGAGCTGGTTCAGGATCGAGAACAGCGTGTCGAGGCCGCGCTCCTGGATGCGGAGCGCGCGCGACCAGCGGGCCTGGTGCGCGTCGTGCGGGAAGCTCGTCTCGCGCGTGATCTCCACCATGTCGCCGAGGCACGTGTCGAGGCGCGCGTCGACGAGGCCCCATGGATCGAGGCGGATCTCGCCCGATTCGTAGACGGGTTCGACGCCGGTCGAGGGCGCAAGACGGCCCTCGCGATGGAGGGCGAAGCGCTCCTCGAGAAGGGCGGGGCGGACGCGGTACGGGAGCGAGGACTCGCCCGCGAGGCCGTCCTTGTTCACCCCGCGCACGGTGATGTAGCGCCACTCGCGATCGAAGGCGGGATCGAGCGTCGAGGTCTCGAACGTGACGAAGTCCACGCCGGGGCGCCAGTCCGCTTCGCCGATGGGCCCTTCGAGCGCGCGGTAGCCGGGCGTCACGTGACCGAGCTTCACCGCCTTGCCGTCGGGGCGCGGCGACGCGAAGACCTCGTAGTACGCGACGGCCGGGTTCGCGAGGCCCGACGGCTGGAAGCTCACCTGGAGCTTCTCGGCGAGGCCGGGCGCGCGGTGGAGGCGCGCGTCGAACACGAACGGCGCGGGCGGGGCCCCGAGCGGAGGACCGACCGTGGGGGCGCCCTTCGCGCCGCCGGCCGACACGCTGATCTCCTGCACGGCGCCGGGCGCGAGGTCGACGGTGGCGAGGTGGACCTCGGGATGGTCCGCGCGGAGCGCGACGGCCTCCGGGACCTGGTCGAGCGTGCGCGCCGTGTCGGTCGCGCGGTGGAACGCGTCCGGCCGGCGGGCGGCGGAAGCGTCGGGAAGGCTCGCGCGCGCGTCCTCGGCGGCGCGGCGGCGGTTCACGAAGGCCTCGAGGGCGTCGCTTGCGAGACCCTCAGGGCTGCGCGTCACCCACGTCGTGTGGACGGACGCGGAGGGGCGCGTCGCGTCGCGCGGCTCCGCCGCGGCCGACGCCCGCGTTCCCGGATGGTCGGTGGTCACGACGGACCACATGGGCTTCATGACGCCGTTGAAGCCGTCGATGAGCGTGCCGCCCCGGCCGCCCCAGATCGCGTCGATCTCGGCCGAATGCGCGCCGATCGACGTGAACGTCATGGACGCGTGGACGCGTTGGGCGGGCGGGAGATTGACGGTTCCCTCGTCGAGGATCCTGTCGCCCACGCGCACGAACGCCGCGCGCGTGGAGGCGTCGTAGCCGAGAACGACTTGCGATTGCGAGGGCGCGCCGAGCCTCAGACCCGAGACGCTTCCGTCGAAGACCGCGATGAACCGCTTCGGATCGACGCGCTCGTACGCCGCGGCCGTGGCGTTCAGGAGCTCGCGCATCGCGAGGGTCGCGTTTCGCCGCGCGCTCATGACGCGCTCGTCGAGCTCCCGGACGTCGCGTCGCTCGATCGCGTCCACCCAATCCTCGGCCCAGGCGAGGAGCGCGTCGTTCGCCGCAAGGAGCTCGGCGACCGCGAGTTTGCCGTTCTCGTCGGCGGCCGCGACCTCCGCGAGGGCCGCGTCCCTTTGGCTCTGCACGTGGAGGCGATAGGCGGCTTCGCGCTCGGCCACGCTGTCGAGCGTCACGTTCGTCATCGCGTTTCCGGCCCACCGCGCGATCTCCGCGCGACGGGCGTCCGCGAGGGCGAGCGCCGCGTCGGAAACCTCCTCGACGTGGAGGCGCGCTTCGGCCGTGATGGCGTTCAGCGTGAGATCCACGGCCGCGATCCGCTGGCCCCTCGCCACGACCTGCGCCTTGCTCGCGCCGAAGGCCGTCTCGAGCCCGCGGAAGAGCGTGGGCTCGCCGATGATCGAGGCCACGTCCTTCTCGAGCGCCGTCACGAGCGGCAGCGCCCGGGCGAGGTCCTCGCCTTCGCGCTCGAGGTGCTTCGCGGCGACGAGATAGCGACCGAAGGGAACGATCGCGTCGAGGCGAGCGAGCGCTTCGCGGAGCTCGCGCTCCTCCTCGGATCCCTCGAAGTCGACGATGGTCTCGACGTCGTCCACGACCTCGTAGCCGACGAGGAACACGACGCCCGCGCCCGTGTCCATGAACGTCATGCGAGCGAGGGTCTTCGAGAGGTCCGCGGAGCCGTCCGCCTTCTCGGGGTGTAGCGCGTAGGTGAACACGTAGGCCTCGAGGAGGCCCGCGTGGAGGAGCTTCGTCACCTCGGCGAAGGCGTCCTCCGTGAGGTCGGCGAGGTTGCGCACGACGATCGTGCGGTTCGTGGCGCTCGTCCGCGCGAAGCGGTCCGCGCCGGTCCCGACGGCCTTCGCCGAGGCGAGCGAATCGCGCAGGACGTCCAAAGACTCCGGCATCGCGCCGAGGCGGATCTGCATCCGGACCCCCGCGCTCGCGTCCTGGGATTCCGTCGTCACGACCCGGACGGTCGCGGGGCGGACCACGAGCGAATCGAGCAGGATGTCCGGGATCGAAAGGGGATCCGTCTTCACCGCTTCGATCACTTCGCGGGAGGTCTTCGCCGCGTTCTCGAGGATGGCGAGCATCTCCGGCGTCGGATCCGAGAGGTCGAGATCCAGCGTGCGCCCGCGGGCCGAAAGCACGAGCGCGCCCGTGTCCGCCTGCCAGGCGACGCGCTGCGGGCCCGCGCCGTCCTCGACCCACGGGTCGACGAGGAGTTCCGGCGCGCGCCGCGAGGCGCCGACCACGACGGTCTCCTGCCGCGTCGCGACGCGCCCGCCGTCGTCCGTCACCTCGAGCTTCACGACGTGCGCGCCCGCCGAGGGGAACGTCGCCGTGACGGAGGGCGTGAAGCAGCCGTCGGCCTCGTACGCGACGACGATGCCGTCGGCCGTCTCCTCGACCGTGAGCCTCCGGAGGTTGCGACCGAAGCCGGTCGCGAGGGCGTTCGTGAAGAAGTCGTCCGCGGGGTCGTCGTTCGCGTCGGGCGCAAGCGGCGCGCCGAGGGAAACGAGGGAGGCGTCGGGAACGGGCAGCGTCCACCGGTAGGACACGACGCGCCCGTCGGGGTCCTCGAGGTTCGCGAGGGCCGGTGTGGCGCGGTTGGGCGCGAAGACGACGGGCCTTCCCGGTTCGACGGGCCCGACCCAGACGAACGTCGCGTCCGGGGCCTCGTTCGCGCCGGCCGCGCGGCCGACGTTGAACCAGAACGGGCCGTAGTCCATCTCGTACACGAGGCCGGGAACGGGCGCGTCGCCCGCCTTGAGAACGGCCTCGATCTCGATCGCGTAGTCGCCCGTCTCGGGCAGGAGCCGCTCGGCCTCGGCGGCGTCGAGCGTGACGCGCAGCTTCTCGAACCGCGCGACGTCGAGGCCCACCTTGACGTCGAAGAAGCCGGGCGCCTTGGACGCGGCGAGCGTGACGCGCACGTCGCCCGCGGGCGGCTCCGGCTCGAAGGGCAGCACGGGCCCGTCGATCGCGTCGCGCGTCGCGACGAGCGCGCGGCCGCCGGTCTCGTTCACGAGCCACACGCGCACGCGGTGACCCTGCCCGAAGGTCGGAAGCGACATCTGGAGCCGGTCGAGGTCGTTCAGGATCTCGCTCATGGGCACGCGCACCGAGAGCAGCTTGCTTGCCGCCTCGAGGGTCGTGTCGAGGAGATCCTCGAGCGTGTAGCCGAGGTCGGCGAGCGTGTGCTCGCGGAGCCAGCGCACGTCCGAGGCGAAGGCGCCCGTCAGGTTCTCGTCGCCCACGAGCTTGCGGATCTCGCTCTCGGCGAGGTCGAGCTTGTCGAGCGTGACGTTGTTGAGGATGTAGCGCAGGAGCTCGAGGTCGACGCGCGGGAGCTGCGGATCCATGAGGACCTGGTAGCTTTCGACGCGGTTGCGGACCGCGAAGTCGAAGGCGAGGTCGACGGAGGTCGGCGCCGCGTGGTCGCGCTCGAACCGGAAGCGGTGGATGAGGCGCTCGCCCGCGATCTGCCGGAGGGCCGGGGTGCCTTCGACGAGGTAGCGGTCGACGGGCGGCTCGCGGAAGCCGAACTGGCCGCGCTGGAGAGCCATCGTCGAGGCGCGGAGGAACTCGCGGATGATGAGCTCCTCCTCGATGGAGACGCCGTCCTCGTCCATCGGCCCGCCCTGCGCGTTCTGCGTGATCTGGTCGAGCGTCGTCAGCACGGGCGTGGGCTCGCGCAGGCGCGACACGTGACTCACGTTCAGCCACTGCCCCTCCTCGCGGAGCACGCGGCGGAGGTCCTCGGGCAGGCGCTCGAGGTCGGAGTCGGCGGGCGTGACGACGAGCGCGCGCCGCCGCTGGATGCCGTCCGTCACGAGCGCGGCCGCCTCGGTCACGAGGTCCTGCTTGTTGAAGGTGAACCAATTGGCGCTGCCGGGCGGGACCTCGATGAGCACGGCGCGCGAGCCGACGTGGACCTCGCCCGGGGCCGGGTCGAGGATGGCGTCCACGCGCCCGATCGTGAAATTGACCGGCGTGTCCTTCGGGATCACGTCGCCCATGCCGTCCGCCATCGGATCGAACACGTACGCGGGATACGCGAGGCCCATGGGGTCGATCTCGCGCCGCTCCCAGTAGCTCTCCGTGAAGCCGGGATCCATGAACGTGTCCTCGACGATCGCGGGTCCGCGGCCGTCCGTCTGGCGGTGCTCCGTGACGTGGCCCGCGAGGTCCCGGCCCACGAACGAGAGGCCGTGGCCGCCGGGCGGTCTCAGGAAGCGGCCGCTCCACGTTCCGAATCCGCGGTGGTCGAGACGGCAGGCGAGACCGGCGATGCCGCCCGCGGCGTCGGGATACGCGTACGTGCCCACGTCGTTCGAGAAGCGGAACCCGGCGCCGTCGCGCCACCACGCGGGGTTGACGCCCGGGACGGTCGGGAGGCCCGCCGGCGTGCCGAGCGCGACCTCGCTTGTCGCAAGGAGGGTGCCGTTCGCGCGCGCGACCTTGAGGAGCCTCGGGTATTCGATGCGCCAGCCGGGGTAGCCGTTCGCGACCGGATCGATCGCGTCGAACGCGAAGCGGAAGACGACGTCGCGCGGGTTTGCGGTCCCGCCGAAGCTCGCCGCGGCGCGGCCCGTCGCGACGTCGACGAGCCCGCTCACGTTCGCGAGGACGGCGCTTGGCACGGGTTGCGAGGGATCGCGGCTGTCGCGCATCCAGACGGTGCGCCACGTGACGCCGCCGTCGAGCGACGCCTCGACCGACAGGCGGTCGACGGGCGCGTGCGCCACGCGACCGCGCCCCGCGGGCTCGACGTCCTGGCGGTGCCGGATCACGAGGACGGGATCCTCGAACGGGACGTCGACCTCGAAGCTGAAGGCGCCGCGGGCGGGGCCCGCCGCCTCGTAGGTTCCCTTCGTGGCGTTGCGGAAGGCGAGGGCGGGAACGGGGGCCGCGCCCGCGGCGGGATCGATGACGTCGACGGTCGCGAGCATTCCCGAGGACGCGAAGCCCGGAAGCGACGCGGGCACGGCCGCGTACACGATGGGGTCGCCGACGGGCGTTTTGTTCTCGACGCGGACCTGGACGATCGACCAACCGCCGTGGCGGTTGTCGATCGCGTCCACCGAATCGAAATCGAAGGCCACGGTGGCCTTGTCGCCGCCCTTCGTGAAAGCGGAAAGCGGGACGCGGCTCTCGAACCAGGCGTCGCCGATCGCGTTCGAGGACGACCACGTCGCGGCGCGCGCGAGGGTCTCGAACGGGGGGCCGATGCTCACGGTCATGCGGTCGGGGTCGAGTGGCGCCGTCTGGGGCGCGCGCTCCACCTGCCAGGCGGCTTCGAAGGCGAGGAACCACTCGTCGCCCGGGTTCGGGTCCGCCGCGAGGGCGGCGCCGGAGGCGGGACCGATGCGGAGGGCGCCCTGCGGAATGCGCGCGCGGGCGGGCGTGTCGACCTCGACCCAGGCGGAGGCGAGCTCCTCGGTCGCCTGCAGGCCGGCCGAGACGTCGCGCGACTCGACGCGCGCGTGCGGCGCCGTCACGCGGAGGCCCGCGGGAACGTTGTCGGGGTCGATGAAGAGGTGGATCATGCCGAAGTTCAGGTGCTCGAACCCGATCTCCCAATAGACCTCCTCCCGCGAGGGGGCGGAGAGCCCGCTCTCGTCGTTGTCGCGGTAGGCCTTCTCGCCCCAGGGCGAGACGGCCTCCGGGACGTCGTCCACGCTCGGCTCGAGGTCGAAGATGTTGTAGCAGCGGCCGGAGTCGAAGTCGCCCGCGACGACCGCCTCCTCGGGTTTGTCGATCTTCGTGATGTCGTAGACCGCGCGGTAGTACGTGCAGCGCCAGAAGATGTTCACGGATTCGCCGGAATCTCCCGTCATCACCGGGACCCCGGTGATCGCTCGGCCGTTCACGTTCCAGGTCTGGGACCGGTTGTAGAACGGCTGCTCGTAGAGCCCGCGGCCCGGCGGCTTGATCTGGTCGGCCACCGCGTGGTGGTCGCCCGCGAGCACGAGGTCGGGGACGAGCGTGTAATTGCGCAGGTCGATGACGCTCGTGTATCGCGCGATGTCCTCGAGGCGTCCCGTGAGGGGGTTGAGGACGGGGTGGTGCTCCATGAAATGCGTCGTGAAGAGCCGCTGCGAGGCGGGGTTCACGGCGAACCCCGTCGGGTTGGGATTCGGCACCGCGGCGGCGTTCGGGACGAGGTCGCGGCCGATGACGTGCGCCTCGGGAATGGCCCAGTCGATGCGGTTCTCCTCGAGCTGCGCCGCCATGACGAAGTCGCTGAGAAGGTGTCCCCCGTACACCTCGAAGGTGTAGGGATTCACGTTCAGATGGTGGGGCATGAAGTCCATCGACAGGAGCAGATTGGCCTGGAAGCCGGTCGTCACCATCGGGGGCACGACGCACGTCGTGCGCGGCACCTTGTCGGCGGGCTTGCCGATGATCGGCAGGTCGTTTTTCTTGGACATCTCCTTGTGGCAGGGGACGCTTCCGCCGCTCCGCTGGATGATGCTCAGCCAGCCGGGCACGAGCGGCGCGTTGTCGTGGTTGCCGAGGTTCGAGATGTAGATGTTGCCGTCGCCGGGGTTGATCCAGATGTCGAAGGGCTGCAGCAGGCGCGGACGGACCTCGTACCAATAGTCGAGGAGGAGCGGACCCACGGGCTCGCGGATGATGAACACGTGGTGCTCGTTGCTCACGCCCGCGTAGTCGACCTGGATGGGCGTGGCGCGCGGATAATGGATCGGCTCGACGTCGTCGCAGTGCCAGGGGTGCTTGCCGCCGGCCTCCTTCTCCTTGCCGCGGGCCTCCCACGGATCCTCGCCCTCGGCGAGGTGGAAGAGCCAGTCGTCGGCGCTGTAGCGGACGCAGTAATCGAGCCACGTCGCGGTCCCGACGGCGCTTCCCGCCCCGGCGATCGGGATCATGGAGCGGACCGAGGCTTCGAGCGTGGGCGTGTCGACCGTGCCGTCCTCGAGGCCCACGAGGGAGCCGTCGCGCGCCGCGCCGAGCCACTTCTCAAGGAATTTCGCCGACGCGTTCGTGAAGGAGTGGTCCTCCTCCGCGAGGTCGACGAGGTCGGCCACGAACGCCTCCGTGCGGCCGGGCCAGCGCGCCTCGAGCGAGGCGAAGACCTCGACGACCGCCGGTGGCCGCTCGGGGGGCGTCACGCGCTCGATCGTCGCGAGCGACTTCTCGAGGAAGGCGAGGTCGTCGCGGCTTGTCAACCGGTCGAACCACCGGTCGCGGAACGCGTCCGCCGCGGCCGGGAAGCTCGCGGGCTCGACGAGGAAGAGGTCGCGGAAGTCCTGGACGAGGTCGGCCCACGTCGTGTCCTCGAGGATGCGGCGCGTCATGGATTCCACGAGAGGCGAGACGAAGCCGAGGCGGTCGTCGCCCGCGCGCGTCGCCGCGGGCGCGTTGAACTCGAACCAGCCGCCGATCTCGTTGCCTTCCGGCAGGCGCGTCGAGTCCGGGTCGTGGTAGAGCGTGAGGTCGCGCGGGACCGCGTGGAGGCTCGACGCATCGAGCGTCACGGCCTGCACCGTGGGACCCTTGAGCTGCACCGAGGCCTTGTCGGTCGAGAAGCCCCGCTTCCCGTTGTGGAGGAGGAGCGAGAGCGTGTTCGATTCGCGGTTGACGACGAATACGCTCCCGTCGCGCACGTCCACGTCCACGCTGATGGGATGCATGCCGTCGACGGGGCCGCCGACGTCCATGGGATAGGCCTTGCTCGCAAGGAGCACCTCGCCGCGCCCGCCGGGGCACGCGGCGTCACGCTTCGTCGCCGCGCACGACTCGGGCCCGGGTCCGCCCTTCGTGAGGTAAGGATTGTTGAACTTGGCGCTCGCGGGGTTGCCGTCGATGAAATGGATGGTCCAATCCGCGAGCATCCGGACGTCGGGATCGTTGAGCTGCCAGTAATGCGTGACGTACACGAGGCCCGTCACGGGGTTGTACACGACGTCGTGCGGACCGACCGAGACGTTCCCCACGATCTCGATGTAGCGCTCCCAGGCGTCGAGCTCCGCGTCGGCCTCGGCGACGTGCTTGCGGTGCTCGTCCCGGAGCACGGGATAGGGGACGAGGTTGTTCGTGTCGATGCGTCGCCGGATCTTCACCTCGATGTCCGAGGTCACCTCGAGGTACCGGATGAACCAGTCGCAGCGCCATCCGTCGCCGTCGCCGAGGCGCGAGGGATTGGATCGCGAGTAGAGGCCGGGCGAGTGGATGGCGTCGTAGCGCGCGAGGCGGCGCGTGTCGTAGGCGCAGAACTCGTTCGCGAACTCCGCGTCGTGCCAGAGGCGCGCGTCGATGCCGGTGAACGCGAGGAAGCACGCCCACCCGGTCGCGCCGGGCGGCGGGGGGTTCGAGACGACGGGCGGGTCCGTGCGCGCGGTGATGTAGGCGAGGGCGTCGTTCAGGTCCTTGTCCCAGAGGAACGACGTGTCGAGGCGGTCGCTCCAGCGGGCGCCCGCCGCGCGGTCGAAGCAATAGCGGTGGATGGTGTCGAGGGAACGCGCGAAGCGGTCCTCGACCTCGCGCGCGCCGAGCAGGAGGCTCGACGCATAGTAGAGGACGGCTTCGCGCGAGAAGACCGCGTTGTCGTCGAGCAGGAGCACGCGATAGCCCGTGCGCTCCTCGTACGAGGCGACCTTGCCCCAATCGACGACGTTGAGATTGACGATCGCGACCTTGCCCTGGTGCGAGAGCGCGGTGTAGATCCAGTTCAGCTCCGTGTTGAAGTCGAGGCCGTGGGGGCCGAGGTGGCCGTGGCCCTCGACCGAGCCCGTGAAGTCGACCGCGGTCGAGGTGTCGCCGATCGCGGCCCCGGTCGCGTTCACGCCGCGGCGGTGCGGGTCCTGCTCGTGGTAGTCGGCTTCGCCCCAGCCCGGCTCGTCCTCGAAGAACGGCTGGTAGCGGCATTGGCTCGACGCGAGGATCTGCTTCGAAAGCGGGAGGGACTTGAGGTCGACGCTCTTGCGCTCGCCTTCGGGCGTCGTATACGACACGACGGGGAGGTCGCGCGCGTTCTCGAGCACCTGCTTCTTCGCGGAGCACACGGCGTCGATGTTCTCGCGCGTCACGCCGCGGTCCTCCAGCACCTGGAACATGAGCTCCTCGGCCGAGCGGAGGCCGAGCGCCTCGTAGTATTCGGGCTGCTCGTCGTACTGGCGCTCGAAATACGAGCGGTAGAGGTGGCCGAGGCTCCCGAAGTGGTCGCCGTTCGAGTGCGCGGAGAAGTAGGCCGCGTAGAGGTCGTGCTCGCACGTGAAGCCCGTGAGCGGGTTCGGGGAGGAGGCGTGGAGACACGGCGTGAGGTTCAGGCCGACGGTGCCGAGCCGCAGGAACGTGTTCGACCGGTGGAGGGTCGGAGGCTCGACGGCGGACAGCATGCCGTGCGAGACGGGCGACGACGGCGTCCCTTCGCGCACGCGGTCGAATCCGCCGTGGGACATCGCAAGGTTCGCCCCGAACAGGAGGGCGATCGCCATGAAGGCCGCGAGCTGACGCTGACGCTGGTTGAATGGCCCGACCAAGGGCTGAACCTCCCCGATGGATGCGCCCGGGAAGGCCCGACGCGGGCCGGTCTCCCCGAACGAGTCTCCCTACCGAGCCGGGATATCGGACATGGCGACGATAAGGGTTGCCGTCCGCCGGTTAAAACGAGGCCTCGCCACGGGTCAGGGGCGGCCCCGGTCCGGTGCGACCGGTTCGAGTTCGACCTCGGGCCGCACCAATTCGACCTTGACCTTCCACCGGCGGCGCGCGAGGGCGCGCAGACGCTCCAGGGGGAGACGCCCGCGGACCCATGCGCGGGCGAAGAGCAGCGCCACGATGAGGAGGACGACCGCGACGAGGGCGATGAAGCCCGGATTGTCGATGAAGAAGGCGAGCGTCGCGCGGGCGTACGCGAAGGACACGCGCTCGAGGTCGAGGCCCTGGACGGGCGGCGCCATGCCGAAGGAGAGGCGCGCGTAGAGCGGGGCGCCGACGGCGTAGATCGCCCGCACCTGGAGGACGTGAGGGCCGGGACGGAAGTCGCCGGGCTTCAGGGTGACCGTGAACTCGGAGGCGGGCGGAATCTCCGTGTATCGGATGCCGTCCGTCGTCCATGCGAGGCTCACGGGGGGACCCCATTCGCCCGGGGAGAAGGATCCGCGCACCACGACGTCGTTCCGCGTGAGGATGACGTTCGCCGTGACCGGCGGGTCGACGATGAGCAGCCGGGGCGCGCGCACGAGCGCGTGCGGACTCGGCCGGAAGGTCACGAGATCGAGGCCCGTGCCGTTCGCGAGCACGGCGTAGACGCGCTCGCCGTCGGTGTACGGCCCCGCGTGGATCTTGAGCGTTCCCGTGAGCTGGACGCGCTGGCCGTTCGAGAGGTTCGCGGCGAAGATGAGGTTGTCCTTGCCGTCGTCCTCCTTCCACACGGCGAGGTCGCCCGCGATCGCCGGCGGGTGGCTCGACTTGAACGCGATCTGCATGTCGCGCACCGTCTTCGAGGCGGGGTCGAAGCGGAGGAGACGCCACGCGCCGTCGCGCTGCTCGAGGTAGTGGATCGACTTCCCGTCCGAGACGGGCACGCTCGGCGCCGTGGGGCCCCGCGTGATGATGCCGGTTCGACCCGTCGCGACGTCGAACCACGCAAGCTCCCACACGCCGTACTGGCTCGCGCGCCACACGACGACGCCGCCCGCGACGACCGGGTCCGTCTGGCGCGAGGGACCGCTCGCGGCGACGATTGCGGGCGACCCGTCGAGCCGGCGCGCGTGGATGTCCCACGTGAGCTTGTTGTTGTTGTCCTGCCACGCGACGACGCCGCCCGCGACCGCGGGCGTGAGCTCGTCGAGGGACCCGTTCGAGACGCGGACGAGGCCGTTCGTGTCGAAATCGAGCGCCCAGATGTCGCCGCGGCGACGGTCGCGGTGGTCCACCCACACGGCCGTTTTGCCGTCGAAGTCGAGGTCGCGCTTCGCGCTCGAGACGTTCGTGACGAAAAGGCCCGTGCCGGCCTCGACGTTGTGCGCGTACACGTCGACCGCCCGCGTACCGGGACGCGTCGCGAGCCACACGGCCCACGGGTGCGCGAGGCGGACCTCGCGGTCGAGGATGACGGACGCGGGGGCCGGGACGGGGACGGCGGCGACCTTCCCCCACCACCACGACTCCGCGTGGAGGGAAAGCCACGGGCTCTGGTTCACGTACGCGCGGAGGGCGCGGCGCTTCGCCTCCTCGAACTGCTTGCGCTTCTCGGTCGCGTTCGGCTCGTCCTCGGGGTGGTCGTGGGGCTCGCCGCCCCCATGCGCGAGCGCAACCGGCACGGGCGCGAAGAGGGCCGGGACGAGGAGGAGCGCGAGGAGGGCGAGGGCGCCGGCCCTGGGGGCGCCTCGGCTCCGCTCGCGGACCTTTGTCAACGTGACCACTCCAGCGGCTTTCCGTTCGCCCGTCCGCTCTTAAAGGTTGTTGCCCACCCGGCGCCCGCCGCCCGCGACCCCTCGCCGCCTTCGCCACCTATAAGACCCGTTCCCCTCCTCGCCGGCGCGTGGCGAAGCTGCGGCGCGACCTCGGCCTCTTCGAGGCGACGACCGTCGTCGTCGGCACGATGATCGGGTCCGGCATCTTCCTCGG
>Ga0247719_1000243_pt1 | contig 37875 bp, 37 predicted proteins | sample 41E_DmetaG_FD_189046 | JGI IMG/M metagenome (GOLD analysis project Ga0247719, IMG submission 189046) | Soil microbial communities from hillslope of Landscape Evolution Observatory, University of Arizona, Oracle, AZ, United States - 4-1-E_D | ecosystem: Engineered > Artificial ecosystem >...
GTCTTCACCTTCGGTGACGCCACCTTCCACGGAAGCACCGGCGCCATGCGACTCAACGAACCCATCGTCGGCGCCGCCGCAACACCCACCGGCCGCGGGTACTGGCTGCTTGCGCGAGACCGCGGCGTCTTCACCTTCGGCGACGCCACCTTCCACGGATCAGCGGTCGGCCGGATCGGCGCCGGACGTCGCGCGGTCGCGATGTCGTCCGCGTCCACCGGCGACGGCTACTGGATCGCGACGGCTCGAAGTGGCGTGCGGGTGGCCGTAGCGGGAGACGTCCACGGCGAGCGTCACATCGCCGACGCCGTCCGCCGGGGCGAGCCGCTCCTCACCGGTGTCCGCAGCATCATCGCGGGTGCGGACATCGCGGCCGTCAACCTCGAGACGCCGGCCAGCCGGCCCGGGTCGCCGCAGGCGAAGGAGTTCGTGTTCCTCGCTCCGCCCGAACTGCTCGACACCTTGAAGCGAGACGGCGTCGACGTCGTCTCGCTCGCGAACAACCATGCGCTCGATCACGGGGTGGGCGCTCTCCTCGAGACGCTCGATCGTGCTCGACACGCAGGCCTTGTCGCAGTCGGAGCCGGCCGGAACGTCGATGAAGCGTTCGAGCCTCGCTACGTCGACGCACCGGGCGGGCGCGTCGGTTTCGTGGGGCTCTCGCGCGTCGTGCCGAACGGTTGGGCCGCGACGCCGGCTCGCGCCGGTGTCGCGAGCGCCTACGACACCGGTCGGGCGATGGACGCGGTGCGTCGAGCATCAGCCGCGGCGGATCACGTCGTGGTGCTCGTCCACTGGGGTGTCGAGCTGGCGCGGTGCCCGTCGGCTGACCTCGTCCGCCTCGCGGAGCAGCTCCACGCCGCGGGCGCGGACGTGGTCGCGGGCCATCACCCCCACGTCCTCCAGGGGACCGACCTCCGGCCCGACCGGGCCACCGCCTACAGCCTCGGGAACTTCGTCTGGTACCACAACCGCCCGCCGAGTGACCTGACCGCGGTGCTCGACGTCGAGCTCGATGATCTGGTCACGACCAACGTCCGCCCCGCACGCATCGGCGGAGACGGCCGGCCCGTCCTGCTCGACGGATCGACCGCCGAGGGCGTGCGCCGGGCAATGACGTCCGGCCCGTGCTGGCATCCATGATCGCCTCGGCGACGCCATCGGGCTCAGCGCGAGACTTCGCCCATGGCGAGGCTGACGCAGCTGCGGACGATGCTCGATGCTCGGTCGATCCCGGAGACGGTGGCGTTCTACGAGCGGCTCGGGTTCGAGCTCGTGAACACCTTCGGCGGCGACCCGCCGACGTGGGCTCAGGTCGCGCGCGACGGGATCCGCTTGATGTTCAACGCTGCCGAGCCCCACGTCCACGACGACGGTGAGGTGCACAGCCACGAGCCGTCGATGTCGGGTTCGATCTACCTCGACGCCGACGATGTCGACGCGCTGTACGACGAGCTGCGACCTCGCGTCGAACGCGTGGTGATGGAACCGACGACCCGCGAGCACGGCATGCGCGAGTTCGCCGTCGAAGACCCGAACGGCTACCTGCTGATCTTCGGCGCGCCGGTCGCGCCGTAGCCCGACCGCTACCCGTCGATCTCGACCAGCTCGGCGATGCGCTCGAGCGTGGCCGCCATGTTCGAACGCGTCTTCTCCGGCAGCGGCCCCAGGCGGAGGACCATGCGCTGCTTGTCGTTCGAGAGGTCCCAGCTCTCGATGACGCGGGTCCGGTCGTCGCCGATGGGCTCGAGGACGTAGCGCCAGATCCGGCCGCCGACCACTCGTCCGACCGGCCCCGACACCCGCGTCTGCCATGCGATCCGCCGATCGGGTTCGAACTCCACGACCGTCGACTGCATCCGATACGGAACGCCCGCCTTCATCGCCATGCCGAAGGTCGACCCGAGGCGGAGCTTGCTGTCGCCGTCGCCGACGACCTGTTGCACGGTCCCCGAACCGTCGATCAGCGCGTGCTTCGCCGCATCGGCGAGCAACTCGAAGATGCGATGAGCGGGAGCTGCGATGACCCGTTCGACCGAGACGACGTCGCCTTGCATGTCCCGATTGTCGCCCTGTTCGCGCCGTTAGTGACAGCTCGCGACGATCCGAACGCGGGTAGGAGGAGGGGTACCGGTACAGTCCGGCTGTGCGGGCGTTCGGCGTCATCCACTCAGCCGAGGGCTCCGGGCTCAGCGACCACGTCTGCTGGATCTACGACGACCGAAGCGAGTTCGTCGTCTCGGCGGTGGCGTTCCTCGCCGAGGGGCTCCGCCTCTCGCAGCGGCTGCTCTACGTGGGCGACCTCGACCAGACGCGGCTGGCCCGCGACCTCGGCGGGCTCGGCGATGTCGACGCGCTCCTCGCGTCAGGGCAGCTGTCGATCGCGTCAGTCGCGTCGACCTACGCCGGCACCTCCGCCCACGACTGGTCCGACCAGCACGAGGTCTACGCGTCGCTCACCGAGGCTGCGCTCGCCGACGGCTACACCGGCCTTCGTGTCGCCGCTGACGCGACGGCGCTCGTCGCCACCACCGGAGCCCTCGACGCCTTCGCCCGGTACGAGCACGTCGTCGATCACCTGTGCGCGAACGGCCTTCCGTTCGCAGCCATGTGCGGCTACGGCGCAGCCGGCACCGGCCGCGATGGCGCGGACGAGCTCGCATCGATCCACCCGCTGTCGCACGGCGGCGCGCTGCCGTTCGCCCTCTTCGCCATCGAGAACCGTCGCATCGCGTTGGTGGGCGAGGTCGATGCGTTGGTGGCCGACGCGTTCCGGACGGTGCTCGGGCGGGCGATGCCGGTCGCGTCCACGGTCGAGATCGACTGCTCCGGCCTCGCCTTCATCGATCACGCCGGGCTCTCGATGCTCGACCGGCTGGCCACTTCGTCGCGATCGTGCGTCGTGCTCGACGGCGGTCCTGCGGTGCTCCGACGGCTGCTCGACCTCATGCAGCTACGAGCTGTGGTGGCGGCGCGGTGAGCAACGCCTTCGAACACGTCGCCGTCTTCCACGACGGACCCGAAGACCTCGCTCGCCGCACCGTGCCCGATCTTCTCCAGGCGCTCGACCGCGGTGAGGCGGTCCTCGTCTGCCTCGACGAAACCGCGTGGGGGCCGGTCGCCGCGGGGCTGGGCGACCGGGTCGACGAGGTCACGTACGTGCCGGCAGCCGATCGGTACGCCGCGCCGGCGAACGCCATGGCCGTCCTGCACCGCTTCGTAGCGGACGCGATTGCCAGAGGTGCCGGGGCGGCCTGGTCGCTCGGCGCGCTCAGCTTCGACGGGTCGGACGCCGACCGTCGGTGGCACCACTACGAGGCTGCCGTGAACGAGGTGTTCGTCGACGTCCCGTTGCGGGGCATCTGCTCCTACGACGTGCGCACGACACCCCGGCAGGTGTTGGACGAGGCGAAGACGACCCACGGCCTGCTGGTCGGGTGCGAAGGCACGGAAGGTCGCACGACGTCGCCCGTGTACGGCCGGTGGGCCGGCGATTGGCAGCTGCCACCGGTCGAGGCTGGTGCCGGCGCCACGTTGCTCGTCGCGCTCACCGCACCCACGCCCGCCCAGGCGCGGGAGGCCGTCGGCGAAGCACTCGTCAGCGGCGAGTGGGTCTGCCCTCCTGATCTCGTCGACGACGCCCGCCTCGCGATGACCGAGATGGTCGCCAACGCGCTGCGCCACGGACATGGCGACGTCACCGTCGCCGCGTGGGTCGAGTCGGCACCGGACGTGCGGGTGGTGCTCGAGGTCACCGACGAAGGGCCCGGAGTCTCCGATCCGTTCGCCGGGCTGCGTCCGCCGGGCGTCGGGCTCGGCGGCTACGGCCTCTGGTTGATCGGTCAGCTCGCCGATGGTCTGTGGTTCGGCCGCTCAGGCGCACGCACCGTCTGCCGCGCCGCGCTGTCTCGGTCTCAGGGCTGAGCGACCGACGTCGTCCGCCTTCCCGGCGGGCGCCGGCTGCCGTTGTACGACCGCGGCCGGCGGTACGTCCGGGTGCGGGTACGGGTCGGACGCCTCACACCCGCGCCATGTTCGCGAAGCGGGTGAACCGGTCGAGGAACGCCAGCCGCTCGGTGCCGGTGGGGCCACTTCGGTGCTTGGCCACGATGACCTCGGCGATGCCGCGATCGGGGCTCTCGGCGTTGTACAGCTCGTCGCGATAGAGGAACATCACGACGTCGGCGTCTTGCTCCAGCGAGCCCGACTCGCGAAGGTCGGCCAGCATCGGCCGCTTGTCGGCGCGCATCTCGAGGCTTCGGGACAGCTGGCTGAGCGCCACGACCGGCACCTCGAGCTCACGAGCGAGGATCTTCAGCGACCGCGACATCTCCGAAACCTCGACCTGACGGTTCTCCGCGCTGCGCCGGCCGGTCATCAGCTGGAGGTAGTCGACGACGATCAGGCTGAGGCCTCCGAGACGCGACTTGAGACGCCGCGCCTTGGCCCGCATCTCCATCACCGTCAGGTTCGGGTTGTCGTCGATCCACAGCGGCGCCTCGGAGAGACGGCCGATGGCGTGGCTGATCTTCTTCCAGTCGTTGTCGTTGAGCTTGCCGTTGCGCAGCTTCGTGGCCTCGACGCTGGCCTCCGATGCGAGGAGGCGCTGGGTCACCTCGTCGTGGCTCATCTCGAGGGAGAAGAACAGCACGGGCAGCCGCTTCTCGACCGCTGCGTGGGCGGCCATGCCGAGCGCGAACGACGTCTTGCCACAACCTGGCCTGGCCCCGACGATGGTGAGCGCGCTCGGTTGCAGGCCGCTCAGCCGCTCGTCGAGGTCGATGTAGCCGGTGGGTGTGCCGGTGATCGCCTCACCACGCTCGTAGAGCGCTGCGAGGCGGTCGAGCGTGTTGCCGAGGAGACCCTTCAGGTCGGCGATCGTGTCGGTGACCCGCCGCTGCGCGATGTCGAACACCATCGCCTCGGCTTGGTCGATCGCGGACGTCACGTCGTCGGGGACGTTGTAGCCCAGCTCGCTGATCTCGGCCCCGACGCCGATCAGCTTCCGGAGGAGGGCGAACTCCTCGACGATGTGCGCGTAGTGGGCGGCGTTGCCGGTGAACGGCGTGGCGGCGACGACGTCGGTGAGGATCGTCGGCCCGCCGATGGCGTCGAGGAGCCCGGCCCGGCGCAACTCGTCGGCCACGGTGACCGGGTCGGCCGGCTCGCCCTGGCCGTAGAGCGTGGCGATGGCGTCGAAGACGTGGCCGTACGCGGGCTTGTAGAAGTCATCGGCCGTGCAGACCTCGAGCGCGGCGGCGATGGCGTCGCGCGAGAGCAACATCGCTCCGAGGAGCGACTCCTCCGCCTGGAGGTTGTGCGGAGGGACCCGGTTCGTCGCTCGGGTGCTGCGGCGTCGTACGTCGTCGAGCGATTGCACCATCAGGGGGTCAAGGAAAGCGGAGGTGAACTGTGGGTCGCCAGAGGATGACCCTCTGGATTTGCTGTGGACGAGCGGTGGAAATCGGCGGGGTTCTCCACAGCCGCGACCCTACGGAGGGGGTGAGACAGAAAGTCGCGAGACAACGCGAAGAGGGCGCCCCTCTCGGGACGCCCTCCACGTGATGCTTCAGCCGCGAGGCGCTACTGCTTCTCGACCTCGACGGTGATGCGGAACTCGACGTCGCTGTGCAGCTTCACCGGCACCTCGTGGGTGCCGAGCGATCGGATCGGATCGTCGAGGCGCAGCTTGCGGCGGTCGAGCTCGACCCCGGTCTGCTCCTGGACGGCAGCGACGATCTCGGGCGCGGTGACCGACCCGAAGAGGCGCCCCTCGTTGCCCGCCCTGGCCTTCAACTTGATGACCTGGGGGACGAGCGTGCGGGCGATGGTCTCGGCTGACTCACGGTCCTTCGCATCCTTGAGGTCGCGCGACCGGCGCATCGCCTGCGCCTGCTGGACGATGCCGTCGCTCGCCTTGATGGCGTGACCCTTCGGGAGCAGGAAGTTGCGGGCGAACCCGTCGGCGACGTCGATGATGTCGCCCTTCTTGCCGACGTTGGCCACATCGGCTCGGAGCACGATCCTCATTCCGGCGTGTCCTCGCTCACCTGACCGCCGTCGACGACGAGGTCGATGTCGTCGACGTCGAGATCCTCGTCGATCTCCGGCACGTCGACGTCGGCCTCGAGCGTCTCCTCGCGATCCTCGCCACGACCGCGCCCGGGACCACGACCGCCGCCACGGGGGCCGCGCTCGGTCATGGTGCGCTGCGTGTAGGGCAGGAGGGCCAGCTCACGCGACGTCTTGATCGCTACCGCGACCTCGCGCTGGTGCTGCTGGCAGTTGCCGGTGACCCGACGGGCCCGGATCTTGCCTCGCTCGCTCATGAAGCGGCGGAGCAGGTTGACGTCTTTGTAGTCGACCCATGCGATCCGCTCGGCGCAGAAGATGCAGACCTTCTTCTTGACCTTGCGGGGCGCATCCTTCGACGACCGACGCCGCTCGTTGGTCTTGGGGGGCATCAGAAGGGCTCCTCATCGGGATACGGCTCATTGGGGACAGGGCGGCTGCTTCCGCCGCCACCGCCGAACCCGCCCTCGTCGGGCGAGCGGCGCTCGGTCTTCTCGACCTTCGCGGTCGCCCAGCGCAGGCTCGGGCCGACCTCGTCGGCCACGATCTCGACGACCGAGCGCTTCTCGCCCTGGTCGGTCTCCCAGCTGCGCTGCTCGAGGCGGCCGGTCACCAGCACACGGGTGCCCTTGGTGAGGGACTCGGCGACGTTGTCGGCCAGGTCGCGCCAGCACACGACGTTGAAGAAGGAGACCGCCTCCTCCCACTCGTTCGTCTGGCGGTTCTGCCACCGCCGGTTGACCGCGAGGCCGAACGTGGCGTTGGCCGCGCCCGAAGGCGTGAACCGAAGCTCAGGGTCGCGGGTGATGTTGCCAACCAGGGTGACGGAGTTTCCGTTGCTCATCTCTTATCGCTCCACGTACTCGTTATGACGCCGTCGTCTCCGCCTCGGCGTCGGCTGTCGCGGGCGACACGCGAGGAGCGCGGCCGGCGACGCCTTCCGGGAGGCGGATGATCTTGTGGCGGATCACTTCATCCGCGAGGGAGAGCATCCGGTCGAGCTCGCTCATCACGGCGGGCTCGGCGGTGACGTCGAGCAGGGCGTAGTAGCCCTCCCAACGATGCTTCAGCTCGTAGGCGAAGCGGCGCTTGCCCCACCGGTCGACCCGGTTGGGATTGCCGCCGCGGGACCGGATCAACTCGGTTGACCGATCGATCATGCCGCGGATGACATCGTCGTCGAGGGACGCGTCGAGGATGACCACGACTTCGTAGGGTCGCATGGTTACTGCTGTTCCTCCTCCGGACCACGGCCTTCCGGCCGGGGCCCCCGGTGCGGGGGCAGGTGGTTTGTCGAAGGGTCAAGGGTACTCGACCGGCCCGTCTGCGGCACATGGCGACCGTACCGACGAGGTGGGACAACAATGCGGGGATGCCCGTCGAGGAGCTCGATGACCCGCGCCGCGTTCATCCGCCACACGTCGCCGACGAGCGCCGGATGCTCGAGACGTGGCTCGACTTCCATTGGACTGACGACAACGGCGACGCCGACCTCGACCCGCTCGACGACGCCGACTGGGAGACCGATCTCGCCACGTGGGAGCAGGCGTGCGAGCGAAGCCGTGCCGCCGCCGCGCCGCGCAGCCTTGACGACACCGGCGGCCGGCGCGGAACCGAGGTGTCGCTGCGCTGGATCTACGTCCACATGATCGAGGAGTACGCGCGACACAACGGCCACGCGGATCTGATCCGGGAGCTCATCGACGGAGCCGTCGGTGACTGACCCGCTGCTGGAAGCGGCCCGCGCCGCCAAGGGGTTCATGCCGGACGACGAGGGGCTCGCGTTGCGTGCCGCGGCGGAAGCGGCGGCACGAGCCCATCCCGGCCTGCCCCTCCTCGAGGTCGGCACCTACTGCGGGAAGTCGGCCCTCTACATGGCGGCGGCCGCGCGCGCAGCAGGCACGGTGCTCTTCACGGTCGACCACCACCGCGGGTCCGAGGAGAACCAGGCCGGGTGGGAGCACCACGATCCGACGGTCGTCGATCCCCGCACAGGACGGATGGACACGATGCCGGCCTTCCGGCGCAACGTCGAGGACGCCGGTGTCGAAGACGTGGTCATCGCGGTCGTCGGCGACTCCCCCACCGTCGCCCGTTTCTGGCAGACACCGCTCGCGTTCCTGTTCATCGACGGCGGCCACGGCGACGACCCGGCGTGGGCCGACTACCGCACCTGGGAGCCGAAGCTGACGAGCGGCGGAACCCTCGCGATCCACGACGTCTTCCCCGACCCCGCCGACGGCGGCCGCCCTCCCTACGAGCTGTACTGCCACGCGCTCGAGACAGGAGCATTCACCGAGATCGACGGCGCGGGTTGCGGATCGCTTCGGGTGCTGCGCAAGGCCTGAGCGCAAGCGTGCGCCGTCCATCGATTTCGGAGTGCCCTCAGCGCATGTTGTTGCGTTCAGCGCGCTCCAGAACGCGGCCCGGCGCGGCGGTCGTCGTCGCCTGAGCTTGTCAGTCGGGATCGAGGTCGAGCGACGGCTCGTCGACCGCGACGGCGGGCAGCCCGACGCCGCGGAACATGCCCGCGGCGGGGCTGGTGTCGGAGAGCGCGTCCCAGGCGAGGATCATCGCCCCTGCGGTGTAGGACGTCTTCTCGCCGCCCGGGAAGTGGATCTCCTCGGGATGAACGCAGCCCGTCCAGTACGAGCCGTCGGCTTCACGCAGGTACTGCACCCACGTCATCAGCCGTCGGGCCTCGTCCCGTCGTCCGATCGCGTCGAGCGCGATCACGCACTCCGCCGTCTCCGACGCCGTCACCCACTCGTTCGTCGACACGCACCGCACGCCGAAGCCCGACATCACGAACTGATCCCACCGCTCGTCGATCCGCGCCACCGCTCGGTCACCGACCAGCGCGCCGCCGAGCACCGGGTAGTACCAGTCCATCGCCCAGCGGCTCTTGTCGGCGAACGCGCTGTCCTCCCGCCACGCGATCGCCTCTGCGAGACGCACGGCGGCGACGTACCACTCCGGGCGCTCGATGCCGAGCACCTCGGCGATGCCCACCGCGCACCGCAACGACAGCAGGACCGACGACGAACCGGTGAGCAGCGCGTAGTCGGCCGGCCGCAGGTCTTCCGGCTCGAGCGACCACAGCACCTCACCGCCCGGCTGCTGCAGGCGGAGCGCGAAGGCGATCGCGCGGTCGACCATCGGGAAGAGCTCCTCGAGGAACCCGACGTCGCCGGTCACCTTCCAGTGATGCCACGCGCCGACGGCGACGTAGGTGGAGACGTTGGTGTCGCGCCGCGGGTCTTCGATGCCGTCGTCGAGGTAGTAGCTGAACCACGACCCGTCCTCGAGCTGGGTCGACGACAACCAGTCGTAGGCCCGGCACGCCTCGTCGCGACGCCCGGCGACCACCAGGGCCATCGCGCACTCGACGTGGTTCCAGGGATCGGCGTGGCCGCCGGGGAACCAGGGGATCTTGCCGCTCGGCTGCTGCAGCTCGACGATCGCGTCAGCGGTCGCCTGCACCTGCTGGGGCGACAGGACGCCCGGAAGGTCGGGGAGGCTGCTCATGCCGCGCCGCCGTCCTCACGCCGGCGCCGTCCGTAGAGCACGAGCGACTTGCCGATCGCGGGCTGGAGGATCCGCTCGGCGATCTTCAGCGACAGCGGCTGCTCGACCATCTCGCGCACGAGCAGGTCGTGGTAGCGCTTCACCAGCGGGTGCTCCGCGTTGTTCACGCCCACCGCGCACTTCAGCCACCAGTACGGCGCGTGAAGACCGTGGGCGTGGTGGCGGTCGAAGACGTCGAAGCCGGCCGCTTCCATCCGTCCCCGCAGAACGCCTTCGCGGTAGATGCGGATGTGGCCGCCGGCCGCCGCAGGCGCGTGGTACTCGTCGGACAGAGCCCAGTTGACGAGCTCGGGGAACCAACGGGGCACCGTCACGGCGATGACGCCGCCGGGACGCACGACTCGAGCGATCTCGCGCAGCGCGCCGTTGTCGTCGGAAATGTGCTCCATCACCTCCGACGCGATGGCCCGGTCGAACGACGCATCGGGGAACGGCAGGTCGAGCGCAGAACCCTGGATCGCCGCCGCGCCCGCGACCGAGGGATCGACGTCGCCGTTCTCGTACAGGCCAGCGACGAGCGCCGACACGTCCTTCAGCGACGCGTCGTCGAGGTCGACGGCGGCGACGTGCGCGCCGCGGCGAAGCACCTCGAACGAGTGGCGTCCGGCGCCGGCGCCGATGTCGAGCACGTGCTCGCCGGCCTGGATCCCCAGCCGGTCGTAGTCGACGGTCAGCATGAGATCACGCCCCGCCCAGGACCTTGTCGTACACCGCGGCGGTGCCTTCGGCGCAGCGCTTCCACGTGAGCTTCTCGAAGACCCGCTCGCGTCCGCCGACGGCGAGGCGCTCCCGCTCCTCCGGATCGTCGAGCAGCTCGACGATCGCCTGGGCGAGCGCGCCGGCATCGGCCGGGGGCACGAGGCGAGCGGTGTCGCCCGACGTGCCGACGACCTCGGGAATGGCGCCGCCGGTCGTCGCGAGCAGCGTGGCGCCGGATGCCATCGCCTCGATCGCCGGGAGCGAGAAGCCCTCGTAGAGCGACGGCACGACGGCGAGCTCGCACTCCGCGTAGAGCTCGACGATGCGCTCGTCGCTCACGCCGCTGACGAACTCGACCGCATCGGAGATGCCGAGGCGCTCGATCACGCCCGGGATCACCGAGCCGCCCCGGAGCTTGCCGATGACGACGAGGTGGACGTCAGGACGCTCGGTGCGGGCTTTGGCGACAGCCTCGAGCAGGTAGGTCAGACCCTTGAGGGGGACGTCGCCGGATGCCGTCGTGAGGAGGCGTCCGGGGACGCGCTTGATGTGAGGCAGCGGCCGGAAGCGGGTCTCGTCGACGCCGACCGGCACGACCTCCATCCGCTCCGCCGGCACGCCCATCTGCTGCGCGATGTCGCGCTTGGAGTTCTCCGACACCGTGATGACGTGGGGCAGCTGCTTCGCCACCTCGATCTGCGGGGCGAGGAACGAGTACCAGCGGTTGAGGAAGAACCGCTGGCGGCGGGTCGTGGCGTGCTGCAGCTCGAGGTCGTAGTCGACCGTGATCGGATGGTGGATGGTGGCGACGAGCGGCCACCCCTCCTCCACCAGTGGCAGCAGCCCCTCACCGAGGCACTGGTTGTCGTGGATCAGATCGAACTCGCCCGAGCTGAGGCGGCCCGTGAGCCGGCGCTCGATGCGCTGGCTGAAGGTGCGGGCCTCCGGGAACTGACCGGTCATCGACAGGCCCCACTCGCGCCAGTCGATCGTGGTCTTCAGCTGCCAGGGATACGGCCACCAGAAGGGCCACCGGCGCCGGTAGAGGTCGAGCGACGGAACCTTTTCGAACTTCACCTCGGGATCGAGGATCGGCCAGGGCTGGCCGGCGAAGACGGTGACGTCGTAGCCGAGCTCGACGAGCTCGCGGCACAGGTAGCGCGTGTAGACGCCCTGCCCGCCGGAGTAGGGGTTCCCGCGGTAGCAGAGAAACGCGATGGACTTCTTCGCGGACGAGTTCGTTGCGGGCACGGCGGACAAGGCTCCTAGAGAATTGACTGCCCGGTCAAGCGGGCGGGTCGTGTGGCGTCGAGGAGGCGCCTACCGCGGCGCCCTCTGCTTTGGGCCCCGAACGCTTCACGGGTGAGGCGGTCGGGGCCCGAAGCGTGATGGGGTGGGTGTCAGTCCCTACAACTACCGAGGATCTCGAGCTTCGAGCCGGGGACGATCCCGAGCTCGTCGAGCTGGCCCTGGGGAACCTCGATCGCGTAGCGGTAGGGGCCGGAGGCGGCGTAGACGGGGCAGTCGTCCGATTCGAGGCACGGCTCCATGTCGGCCGTCGACACGAGCGACCCGTCGGCCGCGAACCACGCGATCGACAGCGGCATCGGCGTGTTCCTCATGTGGAACGCGGCCTGGGTGTCCTGCGAGAACCGGAAGATCATCCCGGGATAGCCCTTCAGATCCTCGACCTCCATGAGGCCGCGGGCCCGCTGGGTCTCCGTCGCTGCGAGCAGCGCGCACTCGACCTCGTTGGGCTGGGGGGCGACCCGGAAGGCGATCTCACCGAAGCCCGCAATGCGAGCCTCGGCCAGACCCGGATCGTCGGGCTCGTTCGCGCCCTTCGCGATGCAGGCCCCGAACCCGAGGACCAGGAGCACCGTCACGACCCACATCAGCGCCCGCTGGCGCGGGTCGGGAGGGTCCAGATCCTCAGGAAGCACGGGGGACGACGCTAGTTACTGCTGGGAGCCGTACAACCCGAGGAGCTCGGCCACCTCGTCGGAGAGGTGGTAGCTCTCGTCGTCGTTCGGGAACGCGCCCGAGCGGACGTCGTCGGCGTAGCGGCGCATCGCCTCGACGGCGTCGGCCTTCAGCGAGGCGTACCGCCGGACGAACTTCGGCGTGATCCGGTCTTCGATGCCGAGGAGGTCGTGGAAGACGAGCACCTGCCCGTCGCACCCGCGGCCGGCGCCGATGCCGATGGTCGGCACGTCGATCGACCCGGTGATCATCTCGGCCACCGCGTCGGGCACGCCCTCGAGCACCAGGGAGAACACGCCCGCGTCGACGAGTGCCTTCGCGTCGTCGAGCAGTGCCTTGGCCGCGGAGGCCTCCTTGCCCTGGACCTTGAAGCCGCCCATCGCGTGAACCGACTGCGGGGTGAGGCCGATGTGGCCCATCACGGGGATCTCGGCGTCGACGATCGCCTCGATCATCCGCACCCGCTTGCGCCCGCCCTCGAGCTTCACCGACTGCGCACCGCCCTGGACGAGCTTGGCCGCGTTGCGAACGGTGTCTTCCACGCTCACGTGGTAGCTGAGCCACGGCAGGTCGCCGACGATCAACGCCGAAGGCTTCGCCCGGGCGACCGCCGCCACGTGGTGGGCCATGTCGTCGGCGGTCACCTGCAGCGTGTCGTCGTAGCCGAGCACGACCATGGCGAGGCTGTCTCCGACGAGGATCAGGTCGACGCCCGCCTCGTCGGCGATGCGCGCGCCCGGCGCGTCGTAGGCGGTCACCATGACGAGCGGCTCGGAACCGGCCGCGACCTTCCGGCGACGGACCGCGGGCGCGGTCAGCGGCCGTGAACCCTTCTGGGCCATAGCGATGTTCCTCCTCCCGTCCAGCGCCCGAATGGCTGCCGGCGGTACCTCCAAGTGTACGGTCACCTGCTCGTGACCGACCACTCGCCAGGCAGCCTCGGTGTCTGCCAGAACTGCGCACGCGAAGACGCCGATCTCGTCGGCGTGAAGCGCCTCTACGTGCAGCCCGAGACGTGGGACGCCGCGGCCAAGGTCACCCACACCGACGAGGTCGAGCTGTGGTGCTTCTCGTGCCGAACCCAGTACCCGCACGAGGACGCCGAAGCCACCGCTGAGTGACGGGCCGCGGGCCTAACCCGGCGGCGCGGCCGTCGTCGGAGGCGGTGGTGGCGCTGTGGTGCTCGCCGGAGCCGCCGTCGTCGTCGGGGAAGGGCGGGTCGTGGTCGCTCCGGTCGGGGCGGTCGTCGTGGTCGACTTGTCCTTGTCCTTCGAGTCGTCGTCGGTGCCGGCGTCGGGCGCCGTCGTCGTTGTCGTCGACGTCGTCGTGGTCGTCGGAAGCACGACCTTCGCCGGCTGCGCCAGCGCCTTGCCCTTGAAGCGGGAGACCTTCGGGAACTGGGCCTGGAACTTCGGGTCCTTGGTGGCCCCTTCCATGAACCGGCGGAAGATGGTCGCCGGGAACGAACCGCCACTCACCTTCTTGTCGCGCACGTTCAACATCGGGCGCTTGTTGCCCTCGGGGAAGCCCATCCAGACCGCGGTCGTGAGCTTCGGGGTGTAGCCGACGAACCACGCGTCGCCGTAGTTCTGGGCTGTGCCGGTCTTCCCGGCCACCTGCACCGACGAGAGCTTCGCGCCGACTCCCGAGCCGCGCAGGACGACCTGACGGAGGCAGTGGTTGACGACGTCGGCCTCGTCGGTCGAGAGTACGCGCTGGGTCTGGGGCGGCGACTCGGGCTCGATCACCGTGCCGTCCGCGCGGCGAACCTCGAGGATCACACGGGGCTCGACGTGAACGCCCCGAGCAGCGAACGTCGAGTAGGCGCTCGCCATCTCGAGCACCGAGACCTCGGCGGTGCCGAGCACGGTCGACGCCACCGCGGGCACGGGCGACTTCCGCACGCCCAACTCCTTCGCCATGTCGGCGACACGCTGCCGTCCGAGCGATTCCTGCGCCTGGATGTACACGGTGTTGACCGAACTCGCCGTGGCGTCGATCAGGTTCATCGAATCGCCGTAGTCGGCCTCCTCGTAGTTCTCGACCTCGTAGTCCTTGCCCTCGTTCGCCTTGGGCAGCACCACCCGGTCGGGCGCGGGGAACGAGCTCTGGACGCTGTAGCCGTCCTTCACCAGGGCGGCGAGGAGGAACGGCTTGAACGTCGACCCGCCTTGGCGGCCAGAGCCGCCGCCCTCGCGGCCGACGGCGTAGTTGACCTTCGACTCGGTGAAGTTCCGGCCGCCGACCATCGCGAGCACTCGGCCCTGGTCGTCGATCGAGACCAGCGCGCCGGCCGGATCGCTGTCGGGTCGATCGAGGAAGCCGTAGACCGCGTCGTACGCCTGGGCCTGCAGGTTCAGATCGAGCGAGGTCTTGACCCGCAGCCCGCCCTGGTAGGTGGTGTCCTCGCCGTAGCGGCGGACCAGCTCCGCCCGCACGTACTCGACGAAGTACGAGGTCCCCTTGTCGGTGCCGACGATCTCCGGCTCGCGCTGCTCCCGCGCCAGCACCTCGGTGTCGAGGGCCTCCGCCGCAGCAGCGCGCTCCTGTGCTGCGGTGATCCACCCCTCCTCCCGCATGGCGGAGAGCGCGCGGTCGCGGCGGCGCTGGCCGACCGGACGCGTCTTGGGGTCGTCCGGGCTCGCGCTGTTCGGCGAGCGGATCAGGCCCGCCAGGTATGCGGCCTGCGACAGGGTGAGGTCGCCGACGTCCTTGGCGAAGTACGCGCGACTTGCGGCCTGCACGCCATAGGCGCCCCGGCCGAAGTACACCGTGTTCAGGTAGCGCTCGAGGATCTCGTCCTTCTGCCAGCGCCGCTCGACCTTGAGGGCCAGGGCCGCCTCCCGCACCTTGCGGGTGAGGGTGCGCTCGCTGCTCAGGTACACCTGCTTCACGTACTGCTGGGTGATCGTGCTGCCACCCTGCAGCGGCCTGCCCCGCACGTCGGCCATCGCGGCCCGCACGACACCGACGGGATCGATGCCGCCGTGGTCGTAGAAGTTGCGGTCCTCCGACGCGAGCACCGCCTGGACGACTATCGGCGGAACCGTCTCGAGAGGCACCGGCGTGCGGTCTTCGCCGCTGTCGATCGACGCGAGGCGTGCACCGTTGACATCCGTGAGCACCGTCGTCTCGGCCAGCGCCCCCGGTTCGGGCAACGGGACCTGGGCCATCCGGTAAAGCCCGATCGCCACCGCCGCGCAGGTCAAGGTCGCTCCCAGCCACAGCGCCTTCCGGTGACGCCAGAACCAGTTGCGGCCCTCGTTGTCGAGCGCCATCCGCCTACAGCCGCGCGCGCCGACGCCCGATCGGGAAGCTGCGCACCAGGTGGTTCCACGAGCAGTCGCCGCACACCTCGACGACGTACGCGGCCCGGTCCTCGGATGCCCGGTCGAGCTTCGCCAACTCGTCGAGCTTGAGGATGCACCGCCCGCTCGCCGGGAGTCGGTTGCCGAACACGTAGGTGACCAGCACCATCCGGTCGCCCTCGCAGATCGGGCACGGCTCGGACGCGGGCCGCCCGCAGAACTCGGCGTTGCGGAGGAGCTCCGCCTGGGCGTCGCAGATGTCGATCCGCTTGAGGCGGCCGCGCCGGTACTCCTTCACGGTCGAGTTCCGCGCCAGGCGGTAGTCGACCACGCCAACGGGTCGCGCGGCGGCCCCGATCGAGTCGGGACGGAAACTCACGGGCGCCGTCGGGCGGGAGCCATGACCGCAAGAGGGTAGCCGTGACCTGCAACGACAGGTCCGCCGACCGGCCGGACCCGGCGCGCGCTTGCAGAAGTTCGTGTCGGCAGTACACTGACGCTCGATATATCGGATCGATACATCGGAAGAGACGAACCGCCACACGTGTTGGAACTGGCCATCCTCGGGTTGCTGAAGGAGCAGGAGCTCCACGGATACGAGTTGAAGAAGCGGCTGAGCGACACGCTCGGGCCGTTCTCCGGCGCGTCGTTCGGCTCCCTCTATCCGGCGCTGCGCCGACTCGAGACGGCTGGGGCGATCGTGGCCACCGAAGCGGCCGCTACCGAACGGCCTGTTCCCGCCATCCCCATGACCGGTTCCCTCGGCGGTGAGCTGGCGGCGTTCCGGGCCCGGAAGCGGACGGCGACTCGGGCCACCGGCGGCCGGACCCGGAAGGTGTATCGGATCACCGAGACCGGCGAGCGGCTCTTCGAGGAGCTCCTCGCCACCGAATCGCAGACGAGCGACGACGACCGCACCTTCCAGCTGAAGCTCGCGTTCGCCCGTCACCTCCCGCCCGACGCCCGCCTCGGTCTCCTCGAGCGGCGCAGGGCCCATCTCGTCGAGCGTCTGGCCCAGGCCCGTGCCTCCGTCCGCAGCCGCTGGGACCGCCTCGACAACTACACCCGCTCCCTCGTGGAGCACAGCCGTGAGTCGACCGAGCGAGACATCAGCTGGCTCGATCGCCTCATCGAGAACGAGAAGTCCTCGGGTGCGCCCGAGCACGTACAGAAAGAGAGCTCGGTATGAGCAGCAAGGTCCGTGTGGCGATCGCCGGTGTAGGCAACTGCGCCAGCTCGCTCGTCCAGGGCGTGGAGTACTACAAGAACGCCGACCCGTCGGAGCGGGTTCCCGGCCTCATGCACGTCGTGCTCGGCGGTTACCACGTCGGTGACGTGGAGTTCGTCGCCGCCTTCGACGTCGACGCCACGAAGGTCGGCCTCGACCTCGGCAAGGCGATCTACGCCGACATCAACAACACCATCAAGTTCGCCGAGGTGCCCGAGCTCGGGGTGACGGTGCTGCGCGCGCCGACCTTCGACGGCTTCGGCGAGTACTACCGCGAGGTCGCCGAGGAGAGCCCGCTCGAGCCGGTCGACGTCGTCCAGGCGCTCAAGGACGCGCGTGCCGACGTGCTCGTCAGCTACCTGCCGGTGGGTTCGGAGGAGGCGCAGAAGTTCTACGCCCAGGCCTGCATCGACGCCGGCGTCGCCTTCGTGAACGCCATCCCGGTGTTCATCGCGAGCGACCCGGTTTGGGCGAAGAAGTTCGAAGACGCCGGCGTCCCGATCGTCGGTGACGACATCAAGAGCCAGGTCGGCGCCACCATCGTCCACCGCACCCTCGCCCGCCTGTTCGAAGACCGCGGGACGACGATCGACCACACCTACCAGCTGAACTTCGGCGGGAACATGGACTTCATGAACATGCTCGAGCGGAAGCGGCTGAAGTCGAAGAAGATCTCGAAGACGCAGTCGGTCACGAGCCAGATCGACGCCGGGATCACCGACCGCGACGTGCACATCGGCCCGTCCGACCACGTGCCGTGGCTCGAGGACCGCAAGTGGGCGTTCATCCGCCTGGAAGGCCGCAACTTCGGTGACGTCCCGCTCACGGTCGAGCTCAAGCTCGAGGTCCACGACTCGCCGAACTCGGCCGGCGTGATCATCGACGCCGTCCGCTGCGCCAAGGTCGCCAAGGACCGTGGCCTCGGCGGCCCGGTCATGGGCGCCAGCGCCTACTTCATGAAGTCGCCGCCCGTGCAGTACCGCGACGAGGTCGCCCGCGAGATGGTGGAGGCGTTCGCCGCCGGCAACTGACGAACCGGCACGCGTCCAGGAAGCCCGGGTCGAGACGACGCGGGCTTCTTCGCGTCCGGGAGGTGCTCGACCACTTGGTGGCGAATTGTCCGATCCGGGTCTACAACTGGAGGTGCTCCGCGGTGCGGGTACGGGCCGCTCACCCCCGACACGGCGAACGGTCAGTGCAGCTACCGCGTCGGCCAGGAGCTCCGGGTCAACCAGCCGCCGTCCGCCGCCGACGACGCGGCCGCGACCCGGATGCGTACCGTCTGTCGTCATCCCGGTGCTGGCGAACGATGTCGACCCCGACGGCGACACGTTGTCCGTCAGCTCCTTCACCGCTCCGGGAGCCGGCACCGCGGTGCTGACCAACAGCGGGGCGATCAGCTACACGCCGAAGAACGGCTTCAAGGGCATCGACCACTTCACCTACACCGCAAGTGACGGGCGAGGGGGCACCGCCACCGCGATGGTCCGCATCACGGTGACGAACAAGCCCTAGCTCACTGGCTGTCGGGCCGCCAGCGAGAACAGCAGTGGGAACGGGGGCATCTCGGCGGGCAGCCGCCAGATGCCCCCTTCTTCTTCCAGGTACGGGAATTGCGGGTAGACGGTGAAGGGGTGCTCGCGCAGGAACTCGATGCGGAGGCCAGCGCCGATCAGTGCGTTCACGACGTCGCCGATGCCGTGGAGCCAGACGTATTCCTCGAGCTCGATGTCGGCGTCGAAGTCGGCGTACGTGCCCGGCTCGAGGAACCGCAACGGCGCATCGGGTTCCGTCCAGTACGGATATCCCACCACCATCTCCGTGGTGCCGGGCTCGTCGAGGAGCGTCGAGCCCGCCGGATGGACCTCGGCAACGTACGCGACGCCGTCAGGCGCGAGGTGGCGGGCGATCACCTGCCCCCACGTGCTGAGCTCCGGCAGCCAGCACATCGCGCCGTACGAGACGAAGGCGACATCGAACGTCTCGCCCAGGTGGAGGCTGCGAACGTCGCTCTCGACGAAGCGAGCGACGTCCGACAGGCCCAGCTCCGACGCGAGCCCCGCCGCGGTCTCGATCGCGACGGGTGAGAAGTCGACGCCGGTGACGACCGCGCCGTGGTGCCGGGCCCACGACAACGTGTCGAGACCGAAGTGGCACTGCAGGTGGAGGAGCCTCTTGCCCTCGAGCGATCCGCCCACAGCGGCGAGCAGCTCGTCGACCTCCAGCGCGTGGAGCGACGACGTCCCGTTCTTGAAGCCTTCGACGTCGTAGTACTCGGAGCGAGCGTGGATCGGCGTCCGGGCGTCCCACAACCTGCGGTTGGCTGCGAACGGGTCGCTGCCGCTCAGGAGAGCAGCACCTCGCCTCGGTAGGTCTGCGCCGTCGCGGTGAACGGGTTGACCTCGATCCGATAGACGCCGGCAACGCTCACGTCAACGGTGACCTGCTCGACCCCGTCGGGGTCATCGACGATCGGCAGCCCTGCGGAGTAGCCGACCTGCTTGCCGTCGGGCCCGTACACGTAGAGATCGAAGTCGGCGTCAGGGCTCGACGGCGTGACCCGCACCGTGAGCTTCGCTCCGGCTGAGGGCACCCGGAGCTCGACGAAGCGCACGTCGCAGTCGTCGCCGACGCGAATCCCGCCGTGGCAGTCGAACACGACCCCGTCGACCGAACTCACCACTCCGGCGTGCACGAACGGGCCCGCCTCCCAGGTGTGGCTCTCGCCCGGACCGACAGAGGCCTCGGACGCGCCCGGCGTGTACTGCGGCTTCGGTGCGGGGTCCGGTCCGGTCGTCACGTAGCGGGCGGGCGCCACGGCACCGGCAGCGAGGGTGTAGGGGCACGCACCGTACAGGCGGTCGGCGACGGGGGCAGCCGCTCCAGCGACGCGCCTCGACCAGACGTACAGCCCGACGAGCGGCGTGCCGTCCTCCAGCGCTGGCAATTCGATGCCCGCTGCGGTGACGGCACCGGCCGGCACGTCGATGGTGATGGTGTCGGATGCCGGGTCGAAGGCGCCCGTCAGGCGGGGGCCGCCGGTCATGGTGAACGACGGGGCGCCGCTGGCGGGCCGGTTCGCGTTCACCCGCACGGCGGTGCCAGCGTGGTGGAAGAACACGTTGAACGACTCGCCATCGGAGCCGAGCACCAACGGCCTGTCGGGAAGGTCCTTGACGGTGAGCAGGAACCGGAGCACACCGCCTGCCCACTCGGCGCGGGCCGACGTGAGGTCGAGCGCGGGCTCCGACGGCAGGCGGGTGCTCTCGGCGCTGGCGACGTCGGTGGCGTCACCTGCGACGTCGGTCCCGAACGGGCCGTCGGGTGCACACGTCGCCTTGGCGGGGAAGACGTGGAACAGGCGCGCCCGCGCGACGGCACCCACCGCGTCGACCATTCCGTGGCCCTTGTCGAACGACGTCATGCCGTCGTTCAGCGTGTCGGGCTCGTACGACCCGCCGAACGCGAACGGGTGGGCCGTGTCCTCCAGCGCGTCTTCGACCTGGGCCGCCGTCAGCTTCGGGTTCGCCTGGAACATCTGGGCGACGATGCCCGCTATGTGCGGCGCTGCCATCGAGGTCCCGCCGATCGTGCCGTAGTAGGGGTCACGGGCGTCCGCGCCACGACACACGGCGAGGGTCGGCATGCACGCGGACAGGATCGAACTTCCTGGCGCGGTGATGTCCGGGTAGGTCGAGTGCCTCCCCTTCTCGCCGCGGGAGCTCGACGAGTCGAGCAGGTTGTCGCGGTCGCCCGTGTCGCCGTCGTGGGCGTTCGCTACGGCGATCACGCCAGGCAACGGGTTCGTTGCCTGCGGCGACACGCGATTGTCTGACCCGTCGCCGCCGTCGTTCGTCGTGTCTCCGTTTCCCGCTGCCCATACCGTGACCACACCCGCTTCGGCGAGCAGTCGTTGGAACTTGGCGGTGGCGCTGTTGGGATTGAACTCGCCGCTGCCGCCGTAGCTGTTGTTCACGACCTTGATCGGCGGGCACGATCCGTCACCGCACGGGTTCGCGTGGTGCTCGAGGATCCAGTTGAGCGCGCCGTTCGCGAAGCGGAGCGTGAGCGGGGTCTCGCCGGCGCCGAGGCCGATGAGCGTCGCGCCCGGTGCTGCACCGTGTACCTGCTGCCCGGTGGCCGTCCGCGCGTCGTAGCCCGCGGCAATTCCCGCCACGTGGGTACCGTGCCCGCCCGTCGACGCGGTGTCGGCCTCGGTCATCGGCACGAAGAGCCGGTCTTCCGCACCCTTCTGCGGATCCTCGCACGCCACGACGAAGCAGGGCGTGTGCACGAACTTGTAGTTGCGGGCGACTTTGGAGACGCCATCCTTCATGAACATCGGGTGATTGGCGTCGATGCCGCTGTCGACGATGGCGATGCTCACGCCTGTCCCGTCGACCGGCGCGGAGGTGAGCGTCCGGCGGATCGGTGGCTGAGGGATCGGAGGCCCGCTCTCGATGCGGCACTGGCGCACCCGCTTGCCCTTCACCCGCCTCGTCGTGCAGACCTGCTTCTTCGGGCCCGGCTTCGGGGGCTGCGGCTCGTCGTAGACCGCGGTGAAGCCCGCCCGCGCCTCGTTGCCTCGAGTGGCCTCGTGCGAGGAGTTGGTGAAGTAGCGGAGCGGCGCGTCCGCCTCGAGATAGGTGAGGCCGGTCACGCCCGCGAGCTTCCTGATCGCGGGCGCCGGGCCTCGGGCGACTGCGACGTCGATCGCGTCGTAGGTCTCGAAGACGCGAAGGCCCGCCGCTCGTGCCGCAGCCGAGGCACTCGTGCGCTTCGAGCCGTGAACGAACACCGTGATCAGCGCACCGGGCTTCGCGACCGCCAGCTCGCGCTTGAGCGCAGGGTCGAGGGATGCCCTCCTGCTGGTGGGGCCGGCTGCGCCGTCACGAGCGCCGGCGGCTCCACCCGGAGCTGTGGCGACAGCGGACGCCTCGCCTCCTGCGCCTCCCGTGACGGCTGTTGCTCCGTCGCCGCGTGTCTCGAGGCCGGTCGGGACCATTGCACCCGGCACGCCTTCGTTGCCGCCCGGCGCCGAAGCGATGGGACGTCCGGTTCCGTCGATCTGAAGTCCCGCCGCGACGCACGCGACCGTCAGCAGCGCAATGACGGCGCCGCGCAGGATGCGTTCCACACTCAGGAGTTCGGCCCGGAGGACGACTAGTCCTGCGTTACGACCTCGACCACGAGCGGGCGGTGGTCGCTCGCCGTCGTCTCCGCGACCGCCACCGACTCGATCGAGAGCCCGCCGCCGACGGCGACGTGGTCGATCCGGATGCGGGGTGACGACGCAGGGAACGTCGGAACCGAGGTGTCCGCCACCGTGAGGCCGGCCTCGCCCAGCACCGGCTCGATCTCCTCCGGGTGCAGGTTGAGGTCGCCGACGTAGATCCAGGGGCCGGGTCGAGCCATCAGCCACGCAACGGACGCCCGCAGCTGATCGAACACCTCCTCGCGGTGGATCGACAGGTGCGTTGCCGCGATGGTCACCTGGACGCCTCCGGCCAGATGGGCACGGGCGAGGCCGACCGATCTCGGTTCGCTCCGGAACCGCCGGCGGGGCAGGCGGCGGACCTCGACGTCGGTCAGCGTGCCACGCGCCCCGATGGCGTTGCCGTAGCGACCGACCCCGCCGATCACCGCCGCGGGAACGAACGCGTGCTCGAGGCCGCACGCGGACGCGATCTCGGCCGCCTCGTCCGCAAACTTCGATCGTGGTGCACCGAGATCGACCTCTTGGAGGGCGAGCACGTCGGGCTTCAGCCCCGCGGCGACCGACCCGGTGAGGGCGACGTCGACCCGTGAGCCGTCGCTGCGCAGCCCGTGCTGGATGTTGAAGCTGACGACACGCAGGCGGGCGGCCACGGCCGTTCATCCTGTCAGGGCCGGCCGCACGGCAAACTTCTCGACGTGCCCCTCGACAACGCAGCTGCCTGGGATCGCTACGCATCCGAGTACCAGGCCGGAGCGCAGCTCCCGACCGACGTCGCCACCTACGGCCCCGACATCGCCACCGAGGCCGACCTCCGGCTGCTCGGCAACCTGACGGGCAAGCGGGTCCTCGACCTCGGGTGCGGGGCGGCGCAGAGCTCGATCGCGTTCGCGAAGCAAGGAGCGATCGCGATCGGCGTCGACTTCTCGTCCGAGCAGCTCGCCCACGCGCGCCGGCTGTGCGAACGGGAGGGCGTCAAGGTCGAGCTCCATCACGGCGACCTCGCCGATCTCGCGTTCGTGCGGGGCGAGTCGATCGACCTCGTGTTCTCGTCGTACGCGTTCTGGTACGTCGAAGACCTGAACCGCGTGTTCCGTCAGGTCCATCGGGTGCTGAAGCAGAACGCGCCGCTCGTGTTCTCGCTCCCCCATCCGGCCTACGACCTCATCGACGACGACGCGGAGCAGCCGCTCCTCGTCCGCCGTTCGTACTTCGACCGGGCGCCGATCGAGGTGAAGAACGACGACGCGACGATGGTCGCGTTCCACCACACGGTGTCCGACCTCTACATGGGGCTGTTGCGGTCGGGTTACCGAGTCGACGTGATGCTCGAACCCGAGCCGCTTCCGAGCGGTCCCCGGACCGGGTTTTGGCGGGAGACGTTCCGCTACGTGCCGCGCACGCTCGTCGTGCGAGCACGCAAGGAAGGCATCTAGCTCCTGACCCAGTCGGCGTAGCCCCGAGCGAACAGCGCGGGCGTGCCGCCGGTGTGCACGAACACGACCTTGTCGTCCGCGGTGATGTCGCCACTCCGAACCGCGTGCACGAGACCGGCCATGGCCTTCGCCGTGTACACGGGGTCGAGGATGAGCCCCTCGGTGCGAGCGGCGAGGCGCAACGCCTCCAACGCCTCGTCGGTCGGCGCGCCGTAACCGGGGCCGAAGCGGTCGACGTCGAGCCGTACGGCGCCGATCGGTTCCGGCAGCCCTGCGAGAGCCGCGGCTTCCGCGGCCTTCTCCGGCACACGGTCGAGGAGGTCGGGACGGGTGCCCACGTCGACGCCGAGGACCTTGGCGTGGTCTCCGAGCCCGGCGACGAGTCCTGCGTGGGTGCCGCCCGAACCGTCGGCGGTGACGACCGACGTGAGGTCCGGCAACTGATCGGTCAGTTCGAGCGCGCACGCGACGTACCCGAGCGCGCCGACGGTCGAGGCACCGCCGATCGGCATCCGGTACGGCGTACGACCTTCCGCGGCGAGGCGGTCGCACTCGCGCGCGATCGCTTCCTCGGTGGCGTAGTAGTCGGCGGCGTCGGTCCACACGATCTCCGCGCCGAGCAGGTAGTCGAGCACGACGTTGCCCGTCGGCACCGACGGTTCTCCGCCACTGAGGACGACGGTGCATCCGAGGTCGAGGCGGTTCGCGACCGCCGCGGTGATGCGGACGTGGTTCGACTGCCGGCCGCCGCCGGTGACGAGGGTGTCGCAGCCCTGCGCCCGTGCATCCGCGGCGAGGAACTCGAGCTTGCGGGCCTTGTTGCCCCCGCCGCCGACGCCCGTCAGGTCGTCGCGCTTGACGAAGAGGACGTCCGGCGGCAGACCGAGCGCTCCGGCGAGACGGTCCATCGGCTCGAGGGGCGTCGGGACGACGGACAGGAGCGGCACACGTTCGAGCACGGCCGGACGGTAACCGCGAGACTCGCCACCGTGACTGCCGCCGTCGCCGACCTCGTCGCCGCGGTCGAAGCCGCGCTCGACGACTCGTCGTTCAGCACCGATCGGGAGCGGGCGGAGGCGATGCGGCCCGCGATGGCGGCCCTGCTGGCCGCGGACGATCCGGTGCCTGCGTGGGCGGAGGAGCCGTACGAGGGTGGCGCCGTCGGGAACCTGCTCCACGCCGACGCCGACGGCCGCTTCCACGTCCTCGCCGTGGTGTTTCCCGAAGGGACCTCGAGCGGTGTCCACTTCCACGGCTGTTGGGGCGTGATCGGCTACCTGCGCGGCGGCGACGAGGAGACCCGCTTCGCCGGCGGCGAGGCGGACGAACCGGTGGAGGCGTCGCGCCACGTGTGGCACCAGGGCGACATCACGTACCTGCTGCCCGAGGACGGGGAGGGATGGCATCGCGTCCGGAACCCGGGTCCCGGCGTGGGCGTGAGCATCCACGTCTTGTGCCGCACGCCCGTCGACCACCCGCACCTCTACTGGGACCGGTCGTCCGGCCGCACCCTCGACTTCCCGTTCGAAGAGGTCGCGCCCGACCGCTGGATCGCTCGGGTCGCTGCGGGCTGATCACTCGCTCCGGAAGACCTGCGCCGGTCGAAGCCGTGCCGCGCGCCAAGCCGGGAGCGACGCTGCTGCGTTGGTCGCAACCAATGCCACCCCGATGACGAGCGCCGCGCCGAGCACCGGCAGCGCGACGACCCGCTCCACGCCGAGGCTTCCGGCGGTCGCGAACCACGCCGTCCGGCCGATGACGAAGCCGAGCGGTACGCCCACGACTGCGGCGATGACCGCATAGGTCGTCGCCTGCCACGCGAAGGCGGAGACGACCTGGCGGCGAACGAACCCGATCGTCTGCAGAACGGCGACGTCGCGTCGCGACTGGCGGACCGTGACGATCAGTGCGTGGAGGACGGCGGCGAGGCCGAGCAGGGCGAGGAACGCCGCCAGCAGCACCGGCACGTCGCCTGCGCGCTGGAGGTTCACCAACGACGGCGGCAGGTACGGCTCGACGACCTCACCGAGCGCAGGCTCTCGGAACGGCAGGTCGCCTGCGGACGCTCCAGCCGCGAGGTCCGCCAGCACCCCCTGCATGTCGAACTCGAGCGCCAGCTCGCGGGCGCCGGCTTCGCTCAGGGAGATCGAGTGGCCGAACTCCCCCTCGCCGACGATCGGGATGACCGCGATGCCCGTGACGGTCATCGTCGCTTCGCCGTTCGACGCGGTCACCACCACCTCGTCGCCGACGCCCACATCGAGGGCCCGCGCGATGCGCGTTCCGAGCACCACCTCGTCGCCCGCCGTGGCGACTCGTCCGTCGACCATCGTCGGATGGACGTCGCCGCGGAGGCTCGTGACGACCACCGCGTCCACGTCTGCATCACCCACGACGACGCGCGTGAGCCCAACTGAGCCGTACGCGGCAACAGCACGCGAGCGGGCGGCGTCGCCGAGCAAGGTGTCGAAGGAGCCGGGCTCGTCGCCGTTCGCCATCGCGATGACGTCGAAGTTCCAGCCGTGCTCGCGCGGCGTCGACAGCAGTTGGTCCTGCCCGCGGACGAAGGTCACCACCGCGACGACGCCGGTCACCGCGAGCACCAGCGCGGCGATGGTCGATCTCGACTGCACGCGAGCCACCGGCGTGCCGCTCCCCAACGCGCGCCGGACTCCCACCGTCGCGGGCATCGAAGCGAGCGAGGGCAGGCTCGGTGCCCGCGGCAGCGGGTCGGCATCGACCACGACAGCCCGCCTCCACGCCGACCGACCCACCTGCACGAGGAGGAGCAGAACACCCGCGGCCGACACCGCCGGAAGCACCAGGAGGTCGATGTCGACGCCAGGGTCCGGCTCGATGCGCCGGGCGAACCCGAGCGGCATGACGGTGGAAGCGAGGATCGCGACGAGGAGACCCAACACCGCCGCGGTGCCGACGGCAGCCGCAGGCGGAACGGCGAGCGCACGCGCACGATCGCGGCGGGTCATCCCGAGCGCGGCGACGGTTCTGCCGTCGCCGGCGGCGGTGGTCACGACGCGATCGACCGCTTGGCCGAGCGCGATCACTGCGGCGAGTCCGGAAACCGCCGCCAGCGCGACGAGCGCGAGCGTCTGCACCGCGAGGGCATCGTCCGTCTGGCTTCCGAGGTCTTCGGTTCCGAGCACCATCGCCTCCGGCCCGAACTGCCCACGCGCCCACGACCTGAACTCCGCCTGGCCAGCCGGGCTGGGATCCCGGAGGCGGACGAGGTACGCAGGCGGAGGCATGCCGCCGAGACGCTCCTCGAGGACCGGAAGCCATCGCCGCGCGAACGCTGCGGTGAACAGGGCGGCCGGGTTGGCCGCGTTCGCACCGATGTCGAACTCCCCGAGGTGGATCCCGACAACGGTCGCTTCGGTCTGCACGATGTCCTGGATCGAGGCGAGCCCGACGCGATCGCCCACCTCGACGCCTGCGAGCTCCGCGAGCTCCTCGTTCACCGTGATCTCGTCCTCTGCCCGGGGGTCGGCGCGGCGACCGTCGAGCACGCGATAGCGGTACACGTCGGTCCCGAACGACTCGTGCAGCGCGGCGAAGCCTCCTGCGTTCACCATCGGCTCGACCCCCGGCTTCCGCGGCACGACGGGGAAGTACATGAAGCCGCCCGCGGACGCGACGCCGGGTCCGTTCGAGAGCCGCTCCGCGGTCCGCAAGGCGTCACCGACGCCGCCGACCATCACGTGGGGCGAGCTCGTCCTCGCTCGGAACCGGTCGAAGCTCGTGCTCGTGCGCCGCGCACCTGCTGCAACCGTGAGCACGAACCCGAACGCGAGCGCTCCGGACACCACCAGGAGCAGCAACGCCACGACGTGGCGTCTCACCGTCGACCTCACCAACAGCCCCGTCGCGCCAGCGTCGCCCACACGCACGAAGACATCGCGCCAGACGCGGCCGCCGGCGGGAAGGGTGCAGCCACCCCTCAGGAGGGGCGGTTCTCCTCCCACCACTCGTCAAGCGCCCGATACGCGGCATCCGCCCCGAGCGGGCCGTGCTCCATGCGCAGCTCGAGGAGGTGGTCGAGGGCCTTGCCCACGAGCGGACCCGGACGCACGCCGAGGTGGTCCATGACCTGCTTGCCGTCGAGATCCGGACGGATGGCGTCGATCTCCTCCTGCTCGCGCAGGCGGGCGATCTCCCGCTCGAGCTGGTCCATCCGCTCCGCCAGCTCCTGCGCCCGCCGTCTGTTCCGGGTGGTGCAATCGCAGCGGGTCAGCTCGTTGAGGCGTTCGAGCAGCGGACCGGCGTCGCGGACGTAGCGGCGGATGGCGCTGTCGGTCCACCCCATCTTGTACGTGTGGAAGCGCAGGTGGAGCTCGACGAGCCGGCTGACGACCTCGATGTCGTCGTTCGAGTACTTCATGGCCCGCATGCGCTCGCGCGTCATCCGCGCGCCGACGACCTCGTGGTGGTGGAACGAGACGCCTCGCGGCCCGATCGAGCGGGTCTTCGGCTTGCCGACGTCGTGGAAGAGCGCGGCGAGGCGGAGGATGCGGTCGGTGCTGGTGTTCTCGACCACCGCGATCGTGTGGGCGAGCACGTCCTTGTGGCGGTGGATCGGGTCCTGCTCGAGGGCGAGCGCCGGGAGCTCGGGCAGGAACACGTCGGCGAGGCCGGTGTCGACGAGGAACCAGAGACCGGCGCTGGGACGTTCGACGACCACCAGCTTGTCGAACTCGTCCCGGATCCGCTCCGCGGACACGATCTCGAGGCGCTGGTGCATGCGCTCGACCGCCTCGACGAGATCGGGATCCGGCTTGAGGTCGTAGCCGGCGAGGAACCGGGCGGCCCGGAGCATCCGCAGGGGGTCGTCGCTGAACGACTCCTCGGGTGCGATCGGCGTGCGCAGCCGGTGCGAGCCCAGATCGCTGAGCCCCCCGTACGGATCGATCAGCTCGAGGTCGGGCAGGCGCAGTGCCATGGCGTTGACCGTGAAGTCACGCCGGCTGAGGTCGGCCGCAATCGAGTCGCTGAACGCGACGTCCGGCTTGCGGCTGTCGGGCGTGTACGCCTCGGCCCGGTGGGTCGTGATCTCGACGACGAGATCACCTTGCTTCGCCCCGATCGTCCCGAAGCGCTTCCCTTGCGTCCAAACGGCGTCGGCCCACCTCGACAGGAGCCGCTCGATGTCGTCGGGACGTGCGTCGGTCGTGAAGTCGAGGTCGTTGGCGTCGTGGAGGCGGCCGAGGATGGCATCGCGCACGATGCCGCCGACGAGGTACAGGCGGTGCCCCGAGCCTGCGAACAGGTCGGCGATCTGCCTGGTCTGGTCGACCAGCGGCCCCAGTCGCTCGGGAATCACCCGTAGAGGGTAGAGCGCCCCCATGAGCGACCACGAACACGAACAGGAGCACGACGAGCGGGCCGATCGAGCAGAACGCCTCGCCGAGCAGGCCGGCTCACCGGACGACGCGCAGGCGTTGCGCGACGCGGCCAAGGCCCACGAAGAAGCCGCCGGCTCGCACGACGCTCCGCCGAACGAGCGCTGAGACGTCCGGTTCTGGGCAGAACCGTCAGAAGGTGGTGGCGAGGCCTTCCTGCTGCAGCAGCAGGCGGAAGTCGTGGGGATGCGAGCACGCCGACAGCGCGTCGCGCAGAGCGACCAAGCCGTTCTTGTAGAGGTTGAAGAGGCTCTGGTCGAAGGTCTGCATGCCGTAGTACTCGCCTTCGGCGACGACCTCCTCGAGCGTCGACGTCTGCTCGGCGTCGACGATGCGGTCGAACACACGACCCGTCGACACGAGCACCTCGACGGCGGGGATCCGGCCCGAGCCGTCCGCCCGCTCGAGCAGGCGCTGGCTGACGATGCCGCGCAACGACGACGCCAGCGTGATCCTCACCTGCTTCTGCTGGAACGGCGGGAAGAAGTCGACGATCCGGTTGACAGTCTCGGTCGCGTTGATCGTGTGCAGCGTCGAGATGACGAGGTGGCCGGTCTCGGCCGCGGCGAGGGCGGCCCACACCGTCTCGGGATCGCGCATCTCGCCGATGAAGATGACGTCGGGGTCCTGGCGCAGCACGCGCTTCATCGCGGAGACGTAGTCGACGGTGTCGGTGCCGAGCTCGCGCTGGTTCACGAGCGACTTCTTGTCGGGGTGGAGGACCTCGATCGGATCCTCCACGGTCACGATGTTCAACGCCCTGGTCTCGTTGATGTGGTCGATCATCGCGGCGACGGTGGTCGTCTTGCCCGAGCCGGTGGGGCCGGTGACGAGCACAAGGCCGCGAGGCTCCTCGGCGAGGCGGCGCACGACGGGCGGGAGACCGAGGGCGTCGAAGCTGGGCGTGCCGGGGAGCACGCGACGGAAGACGAGGCCCACCGAACCACGCTGGCGGAAGACGTTGACGCGGAAGCGACCGAGACCCGAGACGCTGTGGGCGAAGTCGGCCTCGGAGACGCGGTCGAACTCGTCCGCGCGGTCCTTCGGGAGGATGGAGAACGCCATGCGCTCGGTGTCTGCGGGCATAACGTGCGGGAACGGCGCAGGCAGGAGGTGCCCGTCGACCCGGACGTGGGGGACCGAGCCGACCTTCACGTGGAGGTCGGAGCCGCGCTGCTCCACCGTGTAGCGCAACAGCTCATTGAGATCGAGCGCCATGACACTGCTTTCGGATGGCGCGACCCTCGACCTGAGCGCGCGCATCGGACGGGATGCGCGATTGAGACGAATGGCCCAGAGGATCAGCCGAGGGAGTGGAGGGTGGTCGCCGCTTCGACCACCTCGAGACCGCGGCCGGTTCCGGTGGACGGCGCCTCCGGCACGAGGTGCTCGCCGCCGAGCGCGGCCACGCACGCAGCGACCGACACCCCCAGCGCGATGAGGTCGTAGCCGCCCTCGAGGAACGCGATCGTCCGGCCCGCCGGGACCATCGCCGCGCAGCGGGCGGTGAGGTCGGCGTAGTCGCCGGCCGACAGCCCGAGGTCGGTCAACGGGTCGTCCCGGTGAGCGTCGAAGCCTGCGCTCACGAGCATCCAGTCGGCGCCGAAGGACGCGACCGCGGGTGCGACCACCCGGTCGAACGCGGCGCGGTAGGCGTCTCCGCTGGTGCCAGGCGGGAACGGCAGGTTGATCGTCGTCCCGACACCCTCGCCCCATCCGATCTCGTCGATCGCGCCGGTGCCCGGGTAGACGAGGCGCCCGTACTCGTGGAGCGACACGTAGAGCACCCGCGGGTCGAGCCAGAAGATCGCCTGGGTCCCGTTGCCGTGATGCGCGTCGTAGTCGACGATCACCACCTTGTCGCCCTGCGCGGCGAGCGTGGCGGCGGTGACCGCGACGTTGTTGAGGAGGCAGAACCCCATGGCTCGGCTGGCCGTGGCGTGGTGCCCGGGCGGCCTCACCGCGCAGAACGCGGCGCTCGCCTCGCCGTTGCGGAGCCGCTCGGCGGCGTCGACGCCGGCACCCGCTGCGAGCAGCGCGGCGTTCCACGACCCGTCGGAGACGCGCGTGTCGGGATCGATCGCTCGCATCCCGCTCGAGCAGAAGCTCTCGAGCTCGTCGAGGAAGACGGCCGGGTGAACCCGCTCGAGCTCCTCGCGAGTCGCGGGGCGGGGGGTCACCGTGACGAGGTCGTCGCCGAGCCCCGCGGCGTCGACTCCGGCCCGCACTGCGCGAAGCCGCTCGGGGTGCTCCGGGTGCTGCGCGCCCGGATCGTGGTCGAGGTACGCAGCGTGGGTCTCGAAGAGGACGGCCACCGAGGCGACGGTACCCCGGTTCCAGACGCTTCGATGCCGCTCCTCCCCCGCCTAACCTCCGCAGCAGCGTGAGCGTGACGGAGTCGACGCGACTGATGGAGTGGGGCCGTGAGCGACTGCGCGCGGGCGCCTGGCGGGGCGATCCCAGCATCGCCTACCTGAACCCTGTCGCCGGCTCGCCCCCTCCGTCGCCGGAGTTCATCCGCCGGTGTCTGCGGACGCTCGCCGGGCAGGGCTACCACCGAGTGGTCACGGGCGCTCTGTCACCGAACGAGCAGACGGCGTTCCGGGCCGCCGGCTTCGAACCGAGCGAGCAGCTCCACCTGCTCGCCCACGACCTGCGCAGCCTGCCGGTCGTCGTGCCGGCGCCGGACGTCACCCTGCGACGAGCCGGTCGCGCCGACCGCGAGGCGGTGCTGCAGGTCGACGCGCGCGCCTTCGATCCGTTCTGGCGCCTCGACGACGGCGGGCTCGACGAAGCGCTCACCGCCACACCCCACAGCCGCTTCCGGGTGGCCGCCAACGCGAACGGCGACATCCTCGGGTACGCCGTCACGGGTCGGGCCGGCCGCCGCGGCTACCTGCAACGTCTCGCGGTCGACCCCTCCACCCAACGTTCGGGCATCGGTTCGCTGCTGGTCGTCGACGCCCTGCGTTGGCTTCGCCGGTGGCGCGCCGAGCGGGCCATGGTGAACACCCAGCTGCAGAACGAGCGCGCGCTGTCGCTCTACGAACGGCTCGGGTTCGAGCGCGAGCCGGTCGGGCTCGCCGTGCTCGCCGCCGACCTCGCCCGATGACGCCGAGGAGGGTCGCCCTCTTCCTCGTCGTGCTGCTCGTCTCGCTCACGACGCCGATGCCCGGCGCGTCGACGCAGGAGGCGACGGGTTCGATCGCCCTCGCCTCGCAGACGCCCTTCCGGACGCCGGGGCAGCCGTTCACGATGACCATCCGGATCCGGACCGCATCGCCGACCGGACTCGAGATCGCCGTCGGCACGTATCGCCGGCTCGGGAGCCGCTCCGAGTTCGTGAACGCGATCGAGGGGCGCCTCGCCACGCGGACGCCGACCGACCTCGTGCGGGTACCGCTCGACCAGGTGACGCTCGACGACGACGGCAACAGCGTCGTCACGATCGAGCCCCGATCTTCTCGCGAGGGCGTGTACCCGGTGAGGGTCGAGCTGCGCGACAACGACGGCGACGTCGTCGACGGCTTCACCACGTTCCTCGTGTCGATACCGACGGTCGTCGAGGCCGACCCGATCGACCTCGCGCTCGTGGTGCCGGTGCACGCCGCTCCTGCGGTGCGTCCGGACGGCACCGTCGAGCTCGACCCCGAACGGGCAGACGCGATCGCCGAGGTGGCGTCGGTCCTCAGCCGCTGGAGCGACATCCCCGTCACGCTCGCCCCGACGCCGGAGACGCTCGAGGCGCTGCTCATGAGCACCCGTGCCGCTGATCGCGACACGGCCATCGCGCTGGCCCGAGCGTCGATCGCCCGTCAGGTAGCGCCGAGCACGTACGTCCCGACCGACCTCAGCGCCATCGTCGCGGCCGACCTGAACGACGAGCTCGACGCGCAGCTCGCGCGCGGCACGAAGACGATCCGTGACGTGATGGGCGTGCCGCCGGCCGAAGACCTCCGCCTCGTCGACGAGCGGCTGACAGACGCCGCTCTCGAGTCACTCGATCGCCGAGGCGTGGAGCGGCTCGTCGTCCGCGAATCGCAGCTCGACCCCGTTCGCCTCCCGAACGACCTGACGCTCACCGGGCAGTTCACGATCTCGACCCGAGGCACGACCTTCCAGGCGGCTGCGGCCGACGAAGGCCTCGCGGCGCACTTCCAGCGCGACGTGCCTCCCGCCCTCGGTGCGGCACATCTCATCGCCGATGCTGCGGTGCTGTGGCTCGACCTGCCCGGTCGTTCGACAGCGAGGCGCGGCGTGATCGCCATGGCATCTCGGTCGTGGCGACCGGACCCGGCCTTCCTCGACGCGGTCATGGCTGGGGTGCGCGGCAACCCGATCTTCGCCCCCGTCACCATCAACGGGTTCTTCGACGCGGTCGCGCCCGCCCGGCTGCGCAACCAGCAACTCGTCCGTTCGTTCAAGCCCGTCGAGAGCGGTAGCGGGCTCAACGCCTCAGCGATCCGCAGCGCGCGCCGCCAGCTCCGGGGGTTCGCGTCGATCGTCGCCGCCGACAACCCCGACCTCGACGTGTTCGAACGGGCCCTGCTGATCAGCCAGTCGGGCGACCTCCGCCCATCGGCCCGGGCCAGCTACCTCCGCACGGTCGACCGGCGCATCGACGAGCAACTCGATCAGATCGACATGCCCCAGAGCCGGTCGATCACCCTCACCGCTCGCGAGGGGGAGCTGCCGGTCACGATCACCAACCAGTTGCCCTATCCGATCTCGGTGGTGGTCACCCTGGAGAGCGACGCGCTCGACTTCCCCGCCGGGTCGAGCCGGCGCCTCGAGCTGGCTCGGCAGAACACCACCGAGCGGTTCGAGGTCCACGCGCGCGGCTCCGGATCGTTCCCGGTTCGCGTGCGCGTGACGGCACCCGACGGAGAGCTCGTCGTCGCCGAGAGCCGCTTCACCGTGCGTTCGACGGCGGTGAGCGGAGTCGGCATCGCGCTGTCGGTCGGCGCCGCGTTGTTCCTCGTCGTGTGGTGGGCCAGCCACCTGCGCTCGCGACGACGGCGGCGAAGCACCACTGCTTCGAGCAGCGCGTGAGCGCCAGCCTCGGGCGGGCCACGCTCATCCAGGCCGCGGGCACGACGCTGTCGCGGGTCACCGGTTTCGGCCGGGTGTTCGCGCTCGCCTACGCCCTCGGCGCCGGCCTGCTCGCCGACACCTACAACCTCGCGAACAACACCCCGAACATCCTCTTCGAGCTGATCCTCGGCGGCGTGCTCTCCGGGATGGTGCTCCCGGAGTTCGTCCGCCAGCTCCGAGGCGGCGACGAGGAAGAGGGATGGCGGGCGGTGTCCGCGGTCGTCACGGTCTCGATGGTCGGGTGCACCGCGCTGGCCGCGGCCTTCGTGGTCGTGGCGCCGTGGTTCATCCGCCTCTACACGCTGCGCAAAGGGGGCGAGGTCGGCAGCGAGCAGCTGGCCGTGGCCACGGACCTGCTCCGCCTGTTCGCGCCACAGGTCTTCTTCTACGGCACCGTCTACCTCAGCACCGCAATCCTCCGGGCGCAGCGACGGTTCGCGGCACCGATGTTCGCGCCAGTCCTGAACAACCTCGTCGTGATCGCGCTGTTCCTCGCGTGGCCTTCGGTGGTGGGCTCCCGCGAGTTGTCCGAGATCCGCGACGACAGCGGCGCCCTGCTCCTCCTCGGGCTCGGGACGACCGCCGGCGTCGCCGCGATGGCCCTTGCGCAGCTCCCGCTCCGTACGATCGTTCGCCACGTGCGGTGGGTGTGGGAGCCGCGTCATCCCTCCGTCGTCCGCATCGTCCGCCTCGGCGGCTGGACGGCAGCCTTCGTCGCCACGAACCAGCTCGCGCTGTTCGTCGTCTACTTCCTCGCGAACGGCCGGGCCGGCGACGTCACCGTCTACGTCTTCGCCTACACGCTCTTCCTGCTCCCCCACGGCATCGTGTCGGTGTCGATCATCTCGACGCTGCAGCCCGAACTTGCCGACGCGTGGGCGGGCAACGACGTCGACCGCTACCGACGCCAGCTCGGCATCGGGTTGCGCTCGATCTGGGCCGTGATCGTGCCGGCTGCGATCGGCTACATCCTCCTGGCTCGGCCTCTGGTGTCGGCGCTGCTCGAGCACGGCGCGCTCTCGAGGGCCAGCGCCGGCGAGGTCGCCGGCACGCTGGCGCTGTTCGCGCTCGGGCTCCCCGCGTTCAGCAGCTGGATGTTCCTGACCTCGTCGTACCAGGCGATGCAGGACACGAAGTCGTTGTTCTTCCTCTACCTGATCGAGAACGGCGTGAACGTGGTCGCCGCCCTGGCGCTGTACCCGCTGCTCGGCGTGCAGGGGCTCGCACTCGCGTTCGCGCTCGCGTACACGGCAGGCACCGCCGCGGCTCTCATACACCTCCGCCGGCGACTGCGCGGGATCGAGGGACGGCACCTCGCTGCCTCGGCCGCGCGGATCGCGGGCGCGGCCGCGGTGATGGCCGCCGCGGTCGGCGCCGTCGTGATCTTCGTCGGCAGCGACTCCGGTCTCGGGGCCCTCGTGAGGTCCGGGGTCGGCACGGTGACCGGTGTTACCGTCTTCTTCATCGCCGCGCGAGTGCTCGGCGTCTCCGAGATCAGGGAGCTCTTGACCGTGCGTGGCGGCAGACAGGCAGGGGCTGGCGAGGCACCAGGCAAGGCGGGATCCGCGTGATCAGCGGCTGGTTGATCAAGGTCGTGCTCGGCATCGCATTGGCCGGCGCGATCGTCATCGAGGTCGGGTCTCCGCTCGTGGCCAAGGCCCAGGCCGACGACGCCGCGACCCAGATCGCGGACGAGACCTCGTTCCGCCTGCGCGACAACTTCACCCAAGCCCAGCTCGAGGAGTCGTGCACCACCGAAGCCGACAAGCGCGACGTCGAGATCGTCACCTGCGACTTCGACCGCAACACGAACGAGGTCGTCGTGCGGGTGCGCAAGGAAGCCCGGTCGCTCGTCCTCAAGAACTGGTCGGCGACGGAAGACTGGTACCTCCCCGAGGCCACCAAGCGGCGTCCGCTGCGGTAGATGGGTCGGCTGCGGGAGCCGGCTGACGGCGGGAAGTAGCGTCTCCGGCCATGGCCGGCATCCGCATCGTCACCGACAGCAGCTGCGACCTCCCGTTCGACCTCGCCGAGAAGCACCAGATCGACATCGTCCCGCTGACCATCCGGTTCGGCTCCGACGAATACGTCGACCGGCGCGACCTGACGCCGAAGGAGTTCTGGGCCAAGGTCAAGGCGTCGCCGGTGCTGCCCGAGACCGCGGCGCCCGCGCCAGGTCTGTTCGAGGAGGCCTACCGACGGGCCAAGGCCGACGGCTGCACCGGTGTCGTGGCAGTGACGTTGTCGAGCGACCTCTCCGCGACCTACCAGGCGGCCGAGCTCGCGGCCCGCAGCGTCGCCGACGAGATCCCGGTGCGCGTCGTCGACTCGCGTTCGCTCACGACCGCGCTCGGGCTGATGGTGATCACCGCAGCGGAGACGGCCGAGTCGGGCGCGTCGATCGACGAGGTGGTCGACGCGGTGGAGGACATCATCCCCCGCACCGAGGTGTACGCGGCGCTCGACACCCTCGACAACCTCAAGAAGGGCGGGCGGATCGGCGGCGCCCAGGCGTTCCTCGGGTCGATGCTGTCGATCAAGCCGATCATCAACGTGTCCGGCGGCAAGGTCGAGCAGGAGTCGAAGCAGCGGACGCGGTCGAAGAGCCTGAAGTACCTCGCCGACAAGGTGCGTGACGCGGGCGAGCTGTCGACGCTCGCGGTGGTGCACGGCGATGCGCCCGACGTCGACGAGATGCTCGACCTCCTCGCGCCGGTCTACCCGCGGGAGAAGATCATCGTCGCCGACCTGGGTGCGGTCATCGGCACCCACGGCGGGCCGCGCACCCTGGGCATCACTTACCAGCGCGCCCGCTGAAACCGCCCCCGCGGTGACGGGAACGGCGCCTGAGGGGTAGACCGTCGGGGTGACCGACGGGCTCGTCAGCGAGGAGCGGCTCCTTCAGGGCCGCTACCGGCTCGTGCAGCCCATCGCGCGCGGCGGCATGGCCGAGGTCTGGGAGGGCATCGACGAGGTCCTCACGCGGCCCGTCGCGGTCAAGCTCCTGCACCGGCACCTCGCGGCGGACGAGGGCTTCCGGGCGAGGTTCCGGCGGGAGGCGGTGTCGGCGGCACGCCTCGCGCACCCGAACGTCGTGTCGACCTTCGACACCGGCGAGGACGGCGACCTGCCGTTCATCGTCATGGAGCTGATCCGGGGCCGAACCCTCCGGTCGGTGCTCGACGAGGGACCGCTGCGGCCGGCCCAGGTGGTGGCCATCGGCGCGCAGGTGGCCGACGCCCTCGCCGCCGCGCACCGCGCGGGCATCGTCCACCGGGACGTCAAGCCCGGCAACATCCTCCTCTGCGACGACATGCCGCTCGGGGCGCCCGCGTCGGTGAAGGTGGCCGACTTCGGCATCGCCCGCGCTGCCACGTCGACAACCGACGTCACCGAGCTGACCCAGCCGGGCACCCTCCTCGGAACGACGAAGTACCTCGCGCCCGAACAGGTCCAGGGCGAGGAGCCCGACACCCGCAGCGACCTCTACGCGCTCGGGATCGTCCTCTACGAGATGGTCACGGGCCGCGCGCCGTTCGCGGCGGACACCGCCATGGCCGTCGCCATGGCCCACGTGCACACGGAGCCACTCAAGCCCCGCCAGGTGCGGGCCGGCATCCCGCGCGGGCTCGAGCAGCTCGTGCTGCGGGCGATCGAGAAGGATCCTGCCGCCCGGTTCCAGTCGGCCGACGACCTGGCAGCCGCGCTCCGAGGCGTGGGTGTCGACGCCGACGATGCGGTGCCGTCGGTCGTACGTGATCCCACTCCGCCGGCGGGGTCGCCTGCCGCCTTCCATCGTTCCGAGCGGAGCTGGATGGTGCCGGCGGGGCTCATC
>Ga0247719_1000244_pt1 | contig 37858 bp, 44 predicted proteins | sample 41E_DmetaG_FD_189046 | JGI IMG/M metagenome (GOLD analysis project Ga0247719, IMG submission 189046) | Soil microbial communities from hillslope of Landscape Evolution Observatory, University of Arizona, Oracle, AZ, United States - 4-1-E_D | ecosystem: Engineered > Artificial ecosystem >...
TCCTCAGAAGCCGAACGGCGCCGACGACTCGACAGCTGGTTGCACATCTACAACCATCACCGCTGCCACACGGCGCTCGGCGGCCACCCACCGATCACACGCGTCGACAACGTGTCTGGGCACTACACCTAGTCCGATCGGGTCATGACTGAAATGCCCCGTGACGATCATTCAACGAACAGCCATCAGGACCGACACAACTGTCAGCCGTAGCCCGAAGGGGCTGTGGCAGACAGCTCAAAAGGACTGGTCAGATGGCGCACGTCGAGATCCGACGAACGAGGAGCGTGTCACGGCGGGCCCGCCGGCGGACGGATGACCGCCGTGCGATCCTCGTCACCGCGTCGATGCTGATGATTGCCGTCGGTGCGGTCGGCGGCTCTCATCGGCACCTCGGCGAACGACAAGTTCACCTCGATCGCGAACGAGATCAGCCGAACCAGCTCCAGGCGCCGCCGGCGCCACCGGGCCATCCGGATGCCTCTCGCAACGAAGAAGCGGGCCTATCGAAAGGCCCGCTTCTTCGCGTTCGGCGGCTGAAGCGCGTAGACCTAGGCGTCCGAAGACGTGGGGGATGGAACGGGATGACGACGACCGATCGGGTCACGGTGGAACGAGACGTGGTCTTCGGTACGGGCGGGGGACGTGATCTCCGCTGCGACGTGTACACACCGCCGGGCGACGTGGCGGACGCACCGGCGGTCGTCCTCGTCCATGGCGGTGCGTGGCGCCAGGGCGACCGGTCGCAGCTGCGTGGCTACGGGATCCTGCTCGGACGTGAGGGCTACGTCTGCGTCGCGCCGGAGTACCGGCTCACGCCGGAGTCACGATGGCCGGCGCAGATCCACGACGTGAAGGCAGCGATCCGGTGGACGCGTGCCAACGCCGAACGCCTGCATATCGACCCCGATCGCATCGCCATCGAGGGCAACTCCGCGGGCGCTCACCTGGCGTTGCTCGCCGCCGCGACTCCCGGACTCGACCAGTTCGAGGGCGACGGCGGCAACCACGGCGTGCCCACCCATGTCGCTGCGGCCGTGGCCGTGTACCCGCCGACCTTGCTCTGGCACGGCGAGCGGGCCTCGGGAGGGGTTGCGTTCCAGACCATCGCCGGTGACGGAACGGCGGAGGAAGCGCGCGCGGCCAGTCCGGTCTCGCACGTGACCTCCTCACATCCGCCGACGATGCTCATCCACGGCACCGCCGATGCCACGGTCCCACCGAAGGCGAGCATCCTGATGTACGAGGCGCTCGTGGCAGCCGGTGTGCCGGTCGATCTCCACATGTACGCCGAGCAGCCGCACGCCTTCGACGCGAAGCCCGAGTTCGGCCGCCTCTGCGCGGCCGAGATGAAGGTCTTCCTCGACCGCTACGTCAAGCCGACCTGACGGTCGCGCAGGACAGCGCGAGGTCGAGGCCGAAGCGGGCCACCTGCGCGCGGCGGGCGACGATGGGCGCCTGGCTCGCCTCGTCGAGGTCCGGACGGTCGAGAAGCAGCGCGCCGAACACGGTCCGGGTGGCGAGGTGGACGGCGAATGCCCGCTCGACGGAAGCGGCGTCCGCGGCCTCGGCGACTCCTTCGCGATATCCCTCGACGATCGCTGCGGCGATCGACTCGGTGTCGAGCTCTTCCTGTCCCTCGTCGAAGCGGCCGACGAGGAGCTGGGCGAGGTCGCTACCGAGCTCGCCTGCGTTCGCATACGACCAGTCGATGGCGACGATCGTGCCGTCGCCGGGCTCGCGCAGGTTGTCGGGCGCGGCGTCGCCGTGGCACATCCCCCGTGGGAGCCGATCGAGTGACGAGAGCATCGCCGGCATCAGGTCGGCGAGCCGGAAGAGGTCGCGGCGGAAGTCGCGGTCGACCGCGGCGGCGATCACCGGCTGCGCCCAGAACGCATCTTCCGACTGGATCGCGAGGTCGTTGTTGACGACCTTGCCGAAGAACAGGCCGGCGATCGACCGCCGTGTCATCCCGAGACGCACGATCGCAGTGTCGCCGGGGAAGGTGCTCCCGAGGCGGCCGAGGGCCACGGCCGAGCGGCGGTACCGGTCGAGGTCCCACTCCGCGGAGTCGTCGACGTCTTCGAGCCACAACGTGATGGTCCCGGAGCTTCGTCCACCGCGTGCAGCGCCGGCATGCGGAGGCCGTCGGGTATTAGCTCTCCAAGGCCCGACCGATACACCCGTGGTTCATCGAGCCAGTCGAGATCTCGGAGAACCTGGCACTTGACGTGTGCCCTGCGCGCGTTCAGGCACCGGCGGTGTCCTCGAGATCGCCGATTCGCTGCTCCGGGTCGTCGCTCGATGCGCAAAAGGCGGGGACTGTGGAAGGTGCGCACCCACCGTGGGCCCAGAAGTACTGTGGGGCGTTCTTCGGGTGTAGGGATGTGCGATGCCCGACTTGAGTGGTCATGTGGGGATCATCACGGGTGCGGCACGTGGGATGGGGCGCGCGTACGCAGCGGCGGCCGCTTCTGCTGGTGCCAAAGTGGTCGTCGCGGATATCGGCGATGCCGAACCGGTTGCCGGCGAGGTCACTGAGGCGGGAGGCAGCGCGATAGCCGTCCAAGTCGACGTTTCGGACGAGGCTTCGGTAGGGGCGATGGTCCAGGCGACTATCGACGAGTTCGGGCGGATCGACTTCCTTGTGAACAATGCCGCGCTCTACGCGACTCTCGGCATCAGCCCGTTCACCGCGATCACCGTCGATGACTGGGATCGCGTCATGGCTGTCAACCTGCGGGGCCCGTTCCTCTGTGCGCGCGCGGTTGTCCCGCACATGATCGAGCAGCGGAATGGGTCGATCGTGAACATCTCGTCCAACACTGCTCTCGCCGGCGTGCCGTTCCTCGCTCACTACGTGTCGTCGAAGGGCGGATTGATCGCCCTGACACGAGCTCTCGCGCGCGAACTTGGTGAGCACGCGATCCGGGTCAACACGGTGACCCCCGGATTTACGATGAGTGACGGCAGCCGCCAGCTCTTTCGCGACGCCGGGCTGCCTGAAGGCGATCCCACGATCAACGAGCGCTCGATCAAGCGGGAGCAGCAGCCTGAGGACGTCGTCGGCGCAGTGCTGTTCCTTGTCGCCGACGATTCGCGGTTCGTGACCGGCCAGATCATCAACGTCGACGGCGGCTGGCTGGCGCACTGACGGCCCACCAACGACGAGCCGCAGCGCGCGCACAACGGCCTCCTTCCGAAGCCATCAGCTCGTGAACTTGTCGACCTGTGACTTCTTCGCTCGCACTCTCCACGCCTCAGTGATCAGTTCGCGAAGCTGGTCGTCGTCCACCGTCGCAAGCCGGACGAGTACTGACGTATTCCGTGACTTCGCCCAGCGGTCCGTGACCAAGAAGGTGGCCGGATCCTCTTCGAGCAGGGCGCCGCGCTCGTCGAGGGTTGTTCGAATGGCGATGACCTCGTCGACAGCCGGACTGTCGAGCCGTGGATTTCGGCGGACGATGACCTTGCCGTTCACGCGCCAGGCTGCGTTGCCCGCGGTGCCGGGGTCGAGTTCGGCGCCTGGGAGATCACGAGCGATATCCGAAACCGTCTCCCAGCTCGCCATCTACCTGAAGATAGGTCGTCGTGGCGCGCGGCAGCGTCGCGCCGAACGTCGACCGCTTCAAGGCAGGATGCTCAGCAGATGGGTGTGTCGGGCCCTGTAGATCCGGGGCCCAGGACACCGCGTCGCGGTACTCGCGGCGCCGGGGGGTGGGGGCTCCGGAAGCCCTGGCCGACGCCTGAGCAAGACCTGCAGCCCACAAAGAGCCGTTACTTGAACCAGATCTTCTGGTACTCGCGGCTCTGGGGGTGTACGAGGAGGGCGACGAGGGCGACGTCGAACAGCAGACCCAAGAGGTTGTAGTCGAGCGGGTTGATCTGGTAGCGAACGCTCACGAGCAGGCGAGTTGCGAGAGGGAGGATGGCTGCAGCCAAGCCCGCGTAGTAGCCCCACCGTCGCTCGTTGGCTATCCCGTACCCACCCGCCGCGTACGCGGCCGGGAGGACCAGGCGCAGCAGGGTGACGGTCGCCGATCCGAAGAGCAGGGCGAACTCGGGATCGAGACCGAACAGCAGCGCGAACACCGCGTTCATGTACAGGAGGAAGACCGCGATCTGCAGCGTCTGGGGCTGCGTTTGGTTGAACCAGCGCTGCGTCTGCACTCGCTCAGTCTGCCAGCGCCCTCGGCCGTAGCTCGACGCGGTCGGTGCACGCCCGCAACTGGCCGCACGCGGCGTCGATGTCGGTGCCTCTGTTGCGACGGACCGTCGCATTCACGCCGAGGGCTTGCAAAGCGTCGTGGAAGCGACGCACGCGCTCAGGCGGGGTGCCTCGGGTGGGGTAGCCGGGCGTCGGGTTCAGCGGGATGAGGTTCACGTGCGCGCCCAGCGACCGGGCGTACTCCGCGAGCTCGGCCGCATCGGAGGCGCGATCGTTCACGCCGTCGATCAACGCCCACTCGAACGACAGCCGGCGGTTCTTCGCGTCGAGGTAGCTGCGGCACGCGTCGTGCAACGCGTCGAGCGGATACCGGCGGTTGATGGGCACCAACTCGTCGCGAAGGGCGTCGTTCGCTGCGTGCAGCGACACGGCGAGGTTCACCGGCAGCGCCTCCGAGGCGAGGCGGCGGATGCCGGGGATGATGCCGACGGTCGAGATCGTGAGGTGCCGGGCCGAGAGGCCGACGTCGCCGTGAAGTCGCTCGACCGCTCGCCAAACGGAGTCGTAATTCGCCATCGGCTCGCCCATCCCCATGAAGACGACGTTCGAGAGGCGACGCCCGGTGGAAGCCGCGGCGCTGCGGGCGCGAACGACCTGCTCGACGATCTCGCCGGTGGTGAGCTGGCGGTCGAACCCGGCCTGACCCGTCGCGCAGAAGCCGCAGGCCATCGCGCACCCGGCCTGTGACGAGATGCACACCGTGGAGCGTCCGGGATAGTGCATGAGCACCGACTCGACGGCACGACCGTCGTGGAGGCGCCACAGCCACTTGATCGTCTCGCCGTCGTCGCTCACCGACTCGATCGCCGGCGTGAGCGCCGGCGCGATCTCGGCCGCGGTCGCCAGCTTCGCCCGGAGCGCCTTCGGCAGCGTGGTCAGCTCGGCCGGATCGGCGCCATGCGAGTACAACCCCTCCCAGAGCTGCCGGGCGCGGTACGACGGCTCGCCGAGCGACGCGACCAGCGCGGCGACGTCGTCGAAGGAGAGGTCGTACCGGGACATGTACGTCAGGGTACGGGCGGGTAGGTTCGCCCGCAGATGACGGAGCAGCCGGTGACCGCGAAACACGAGCCGTTCGAGCCGGAGCACCACCATCGAGACGTCCAGGGCGGCAAGGCGCGAGCCGCGGTGTTCGGCATCAGCGACGGGCTGGTGTCGAACTTGGCGCTGGTCCTGGGCGTCGCAGGTGCCGGCCCTGCTCCTTCCGTCGTGCGCCTGGCCGGGCTCGTGGGACTGGTCGGCGGCGCCTTCTCGATGGCCGCCGGGGAGTACGTGTCGATGAAGGCCCAGGCGGAGCTGCTCGCGGCCGAGCTCGAGATCGAACGTCGGGAAATCGTCCACCGACCCGACAAGGAGCGGCGCGAGCTGGCGTCGATCTACCGCAGCCGCGGGATAGCGCCAGACATCGCCGAGCGGATCGCCGAGGAGATGCACGCCCATCCCGAGCTCGCCCTCGAGACCCACGCACGCGAGGAGCTGGGGATCGATCCGAACGAGCTGGGATCGCCGATCGGCGCGGCAGGGTGGTCGTTCGTCGCCTTCTGCGTCGGTGCAGTGGTTCCGTTGCTTCCGTGGTTCTTGACCCGTGGAGCCGCTGCCATCGGCCTTTCGATCGGGCTCGCGATGGCCGCGGCGCTGGTCATCGGTACCGTCCTCGGCCGTGCGACGGGGCGGCCGCCGTGGCGAGCGGCCCTGCGCCAGCTGGTGATCGCGGTCCTCGCCGCCGGTGTGCCCTACGCGATCGGAAACGCCGTCGGCGTCACCGCTGCGGGCTGATGTCGCCGGTGTACGCGCGGTCGACGTGGTCGACCGTGAAGCCGAGATCGTCGTACAACCGCACGGCCGGCGCGTTGCTCGCGTCGACGTAGAGCATCCCGACGTCGAGGCCGAGCTTCGTGAGGTGGTCGAGGCCGGCAACGACGAGCGCCCTGCCGAGGCCGCGACCGGCGAAATCGGGATCGACCGCGATCACGTAGATCTCGCCCAGCGGTGGCTCGTGATCAGCGTGCACCTTCGTCCAGCAGAACCCTGCGAGGCGCCCGTCGAGCTCGTGGAGCAGGAACCCGTCGGGGTCGAACCACGGTTCGGACTCCCGCGCCTTCAGCGTGGCGAGGTCCCAGTCGCCCTGTTCGGGATGCCAAGCGAAGGCGCGGTTGTTCACCTCCAGCCACGCCTCTTCGTCGCTCCCGACGACGAAGGGGCGGGTGACGAGGTCGGTCGTCTCGCCGAGGGGGAGCGGTCGACGCATCTGCAGCAGGTCGCGCCCACGCTGCAGCCCGGCGGTCGCCGCCACCTCCTCCTGCCACGGCTTCGGCTTCGAGATCCAGAGGTGGACGTGTCCGCCGCCCTCGGAGCGCACGATGCCGAGCGCCTCCGACAGGAGCTCGTTCCCGATGCTCACGCCGTCCGCGGCTCGGTGGTGGGGGTCGACGACGAACTCGAGGGCCCAAGTCCCCGACCCCTTCGACACCTGGGCGTACCCGACGGGGTGGTCGTGGCCCTCGCCCCAGGCGACGAGCCCCGCGAACCCCTCTCGACCGCCCTGGACGAGGTCGAGCCACTGGTGCTCGCCGAGCGGATGGTGCCCGTCTTCGGCTTCTGCCAGCTCGAGCAGCTCCGACACCGCAGCGATGTCGTCAGGACGCATCTGGCGCTTCACCTCGAGCCGCCGCAACGGGTTCTGCACGACCGGCGACACTAACCTCCGCCGACTCATGGCCCGTCCGCGCAGCCCGAAGGGAAGGGCGAAGGAAGCCGCCGCTCGGCTCGCCGCCGAGTACCCCGGTACGGCGAAGGACCTGTGCGAGCTCGACCACGTCGACCCGTTCCAGCTGCTGGTCGCGACGATCCTCTCGGCCCAGTCGACCGATCAGAACGTGAACAAGGTGACTCCGCGCCTGTTCGCGAGGTGGCCGACCCCGGAGGCGCTCGCCGCGGCGGATGTCGACGAGCTGGAGGAGGTCATCCACTCGACGGGGTTCTTCCGGCAGAAGGCGAAGAGCCTCCTCGGGATGGCCAGCGCTGTCGTCGAGCGATTCGATGGGCACGTTCCACATGCGATCGAAGATCTGGTGACGCTGCCGGGCGTCGGGCGGAAGACCGCCAACGTGATCCGCAGCGTGGCCATGGACGAGGCGGGCCTCCCCGTCGACACCCACGTGCTGCGTCTGTCGAAGCGGCTCGGGCTCACGGAGGAGACCGACCCCGTCAAGGTCGAGATGGTGCTGAACCCGATGGTGCCGCCGTCGGAGCGGGGGCTGCTCTCGCTCCGGTTGATCCTGCACGGCCGCCGGGTGTGCGTCGCCCGCAAGCCCCGATGCGGTGAGTGCGTGTTGAACGACTTCTGCCCGAGCGCGTTCCGCGTCTGACGTCGTGCCGGGCGCTACGCCAGATCGCTGATCAGCTTCGCCAAGCGACGTGACGCGCTCTGCAGGTCGCGCTCGATCTCGAACAGCTCGGGAGCGGCCGACTCGTCGTCGTTCGCCGCCGATTCGGCGATCTCGGCCAGGCGCGTCGTGACGTCGTCGAGCATCGTCGAGAGCGAGGACAGTTCGGGACGGACGTCGGCGGCCATGGCGTCATCCTTCCCCAACGCACGCACGTCGCCCGCCGGGACACGTTCACGCGCGCCGTTAGCATTGACGGCCTCATGCTGAACCGACTCGACCTGCGCGGGAAGACCGGCGACCTCCGCGGCGTGCTTCCCCGTCCCCACGCGGCGACCGAACCGCCCGTGGCCCACGTGCAGGCCCTGCTCGCCGAGGTGCGGGAGCGGGGAGACGACGCGGTTCGCGATCTGACCGAGAAGTTCGACGGCGTGCGGGTCGAGCAGCTTCGGGTGCCCCAATCCGAGATCGATGCCGCTCTCGCTTCCATCCCGCCACTGCTCCGTGAGGCACTGGAGGTCGCGAAGGCGAACATCCTCAGCTACCACCGAGAGCAGCTCCACGAAGAGGCGCGCCACGAGCGGGACGGCCTCGTCGTCCGCGAGCTCCGCCGCCCGGTCGACCGCGCGGCGGTGTACGTCCCCGGCGGACTGGCGCCGCTGATCAGCACGGTGCTGATGACGGTCATCCCCGCTCGCGTGGCCGGTGTGCCCGAGGTGGTGCTGGTGTCGCCGCCCGACAAGGCCATCGGCACCATCTCCCCGGGAATCCTCGCCGCCGCCGCGCTCGCCGGCGTCGACGAGGTGTACCGCATCAACGGTCCGGCCGGCATCGGCGCGGTCGCGTACGGCACCGAGACCATCCGTCCTGTCGACGTCGTGGTCGGTCCCGGCAACGTCTACGTGTCGCAGGCCAAGCGCGAGGTGTCGGGGGTCGTCGGCATACCCAGTTCGTTCGCGGGCCCGTCGGAGGTCGTGGTGATCGCCGACGAGACGACGCCAGCGGAGTACGCGGCCATCGACCTCATCGTGCAGATCGAGCACGGTCCCGACGGTCTCGCTTGGCTGATCACGTGGAGCGAGGACGTGGCGGAGCGGATCCTCGGCGTGATCGGCAACCTGATCGAGAACAACCCGCGGCGAGAGGTGATCGCTGCGAACATCGAGGCGAACTCGTACGTCGCGATCGTCGACGGGCCCGAGCACGCGATCGAGGTGGCCAACGCGATCGCGCCGGAGCACCTCCAGCTCATGACGGCCGATCCCGAGTCGCTGCTTCCGTTGGTTCGCCATGCCGGCGCGGTGTTCACCGGTGCCTACGCGCCGGCGAGCGTGGGCGACTACGTCGCCGGGCCGTCCCACGTCCTGCCGACCTACGGCTCGGCCCGCTTCGCCGGAGCGCTTCGGGTCGACGACTTCTCGAAGTACGTCCACGTCGTGTCGGTCGACGAGCCGACGCTCGCGAAGCTGGCACCGCATGTGATGGCGCTGGCCGAGGCCGAGGGTCTCGAGGCGCATGCGGAGTCGGTGCGGCTCCGGACGCCGAGGTAAGGCGGGCACCATGCGCAGCGGCCTGCCTCAGCCGGCCGACAACCTGGGTGAGCTCGAGGGGTACCACTCACCTCAGGTCGACGTCGAGGTCCGGCTCAACACGAACGAGTCACCGTACGGCCCGCCCCGCGAGTGGGTCGGCGAGGTGGTCGGGGAGCTCGAGCGGATCGACTTCAACCGCTACCCGGATCGTTCGGCGCGGGCGCTTCGCCAAGCGCTCGCCGAGAGCCACGGCGTCGACGCGTCACAGGTCTTCGTGGCCAACGGTTCGAACGAGGTGCTGCAGACGCTGTTCCTCACCTACGGCGGCCCAGGTCGCAGCGCCGCGGTGTTCGAGCCCACGTACGCGATGCACTCCCAGATCGGACATCAGACGTTCACGAACGTGGCGGTCGGTCAGCGAAGGGACGATTTCACGCTCGATCTCGACGAGGCGAAGCGGGTGATCGGCGATGCGTCACCGTCGCTCACCTTCCTCTGCTCCCCGAACAATCCGACGGGTCTCGCGGAGCCACGCGAGACCGTCGACGCGGTGCTCGACCTCGCGCCCGGACTCGTGGTCGTCGACGAGGCGTACGGCCAGTTCTCGTCGTGGACGGCGCTCGACATGGTCGGCGACGACATCCCGCTCGTGGTGACGCGCACCTACTCGAAGACGTGGTCGATGGCAGGCTTCCGCCTGGGCTACCTGGTGGCGGCCGCCGGTGTCGTGGCCGAGCTCGAGAAGCGAGTGCTGCCGTACCACCTCGACACGGTCAAGCAGGCCGCGGGGCTCCTCGCGCTGCGTCACACCGACGACATGGAGCGGCGCGTCGCCGCGCTCGTCGAAGAGCGCGACCGCATCGTGCAGGCGCTTCGTGAGCTTCCGGTCGACGTGTGGCCGTCGGATGCCAACTTCGTGCTCTTCCGTCCCCGAGCGGCCTCGGGCGACGACGTGTGGCAGGCGCTGGTCGACCGGTCGGTGCTGGTGCGCAACTGCTCGACGTGGCCGAGGCTCGAGAACTGCCTCCGGGTCACCGTCGGTACGCCCGACGAAGACGATCGCTTCCTGTCCGCCCTGCGAGAGGTTCTCGGATGACGACTCCCAACGGCCGCCGTGCCGAACGTTCACGTTCGACCGCCGAGACGAAGATCGAGCTCGCGCTCGACCTCGACGGCGCCGGGTCGACGGAGGTCTCCACCGGGCTGCCGTTCTTCGACCACATGCTCAGCCAGATCGGGAAGCACGGCGGCTTCGACCTGCGCCTGCGTGCCGAGGGCGACCTCGCCGTCGACACCCACCACACGGTGGAGGACGTGGCCATCGTGCTCGGCGAGGCGTTCCGCGAGGCGATCGGCGACAAGGCCGGCGTCCGCCGGTTCTCGTCGATCCTCCTGCCCCTCGACGAAGCGCTGGTGGAGGTCGCACTCGACCTCTCAGGGCGGCCGTACGTGGTCTACGAGGTCGAGTTCCCCGGTCCGCTCGATCCACTGCCCCTCGGCACGCCACCGTTCGACCCCCAGCTCGCCGAGCACTTCTGGCAGTCGTTCGCGCACGCCGCAGCGATCACCCTGCATGTGCGGCTGCGGGCCGGGAAGAACACCCACCACATCATCGAAGCGGTGTTCAAGGCGGTCTCTCGTTGCCTTCGCGACGCGGTGCGAGTCGAGGGAACGGGTGTGCCGTCGACCAAGGGCTCGCTGTGAGGACAGCGCGTTGATCGCGGTCCTCGACTACGGCATCGGCAACCTGCGGTCGGCCCAGAAGGCGCTCGAACACGTCGGCGCCGACGCCCGCCTGGTCACGAGGGCCGAGGAAGCCGAGGGCGCAGCGGGCGTCGTGCTGCCCGGCGTGGGAGCGTTCGGTGCGTGCATGAAGGCGCTGCGGTCGTCGGGCCTCGACGCCGTCGCTCACGACGCGGTCGATCGTGGCATCCCGTTCCTCGGGGTCTGCGTCGGGATGCAGTTGCTCTACGAGGGCTCCGACGAGAGCCCCGACGAGCGGGGCCTTGGCATCCTTGACGGTCGCATCCGGCTGCTGCCCGACGGGGTCAAGCGCCCGCAGATGCAGTGGAACCGCCTCGAGATCGTGAAGCCGGGCGACCCGCTGCTCTCCGACCTGTCGCCCGATGGCGACCCGTGGGTGTACTTCGTCCACTCGTACGCAGCCGAGGCGTCGCACGACGTCAGCGCGTACTGCGACTACGGGGGCCGCACCGTCGCCGCGGTGGCGCGCGGCGACAACGTGTGGGCGACCCAGTTCCACCCCGAGAAGTCGGGCGTCGTCGGACTGCGGCTGCTGAAGAACTTCGTCGACCGCTGCACGTCCGACGTCACGACCGAAGCGAACCGCTGATGGACCTGTATCCCGCGATCGACCTACGCGGCGGCCGCTGCGTGCGGCTCGTCCAAGGCGACTTCTCCCAACAGACGGTGTATGGCGACGATCCCGTCTCGGTGGCGCAGGCGTACGAGGCGGCGGGGGCGCAGTGGATCCACGTCGTCGACCTCGACGCGTCGCGTGGCGACGGATCGAACCGCGACGTCGTCGTGGCGATCGCCGCGGCCGTCGGCATCCCCGTGCAGACGGGCGGCGGTGTTCGCGACGGGTCGCTGCTCGAGCAGGGGATCCAGCGGGTCGTCCTCGGCAGCCTCGCAGTGAACGAGCGCGACCGGGCCGGGCAGCTCGTGTCGACCTACGGCACCCGCACCGCGATCGGTCTCGACCACCGCGACGGTGAGCTCCGCACGCACGGTTGGGAGGAGCGCGGCGGGGTCGAGATCCTCGACGCCGCGCGCTGGCCGGAGTTCGTCGGCACGGGGGCGTTCGTCGTCACCGACATCGCACGCGACGGGATGCTCCAGGGCCCCGACCTCGAGGGCTACGCCCGGCTCGTCTCGCTCACCGACACTCCGGTCGTCGCAAGCGGAGGCGTCGGCACGCTCGACGATCTCCGCGCACTGCGCGACGTAGGCGTCGCGGGAGTCATCGTCGGGAAGGCGCTCTACGAGGGCCGCTTCACCGTCGAGGAGGCGCTCGAAGCATGCAGACCGTGAGGATCATCCCGTGCCTCGACGTCGACTGCGGTCGGGTCGTCAAGGGCGTGCAGTTCGTCGACCTCAAGGAAGCGGGTGACCCAGCGGTCCTCGCGAAGCGCTACGACGAGCAGGGTGCGGACGAGGTCGTCTTCCTCGACATCACGGCCTCGCACGAAGAGCGGGAGACGACGCTCGACGTCGTCCGCCGCACCGCCGAAGAGGTCTTCATCCCGCTGACCGTCGGTGGCGGCATCCGTTCGGCCGAGGACGCCCGTCGCATGTTGCGCGCCGGCGCCGACAAGGTCGGCGTCAACACCGCCGCACTCGAACGTCCCGACGTCGTCTCCGAGATCGCCGAAGAGTTCGGCGCGCAGTGCGTCGTCGTCGCCATCGACGCCAGACGCCGCCGCGACGATCACGACGGTCCCGCGTTCGAGGTGTACACCCACGGCGGCCGACGCCCGACCGGCGTCGACGCGGTCGAGTGGGCCGCCCGGGTCGAGGCGCTCGGAGCAGGCGAGATCCTCCTCACGTCGATGGACCGTGACGGCACGCGCGATGGCTACGACCTCGAGCTGACGAGAGCGGTCGTCGACGCGTGCCGTGTCCCCGTGATCGCGAGCGGTGGCGTCGGCACACTCGACCACCTCGTCGAGGGAGCCCGTGACGGTCGTGCCGACGCGGTGCTCGCCGCTTCGATCTTCCACTTCGGGGAGCACACCGTCGGCGAAGCGAAGGAAGCGATGACCGCGGCCGGCGTGATGGTGCGCCCGGTGCCGGCCTGAAGTTCGTCTGAAAACGCCCATTTCCGGCTCATCGGATCGGCGGTCCGATCCGAGACTCCTCCATGGGGCGAATCGGGCGGGGACTGATCGTCGGTCTGGTGACCGCGTTCGCGTTGGCGGGGACACCAGCGGCGCCGGCACGTGCGGCCAGCGAGCCCGATCGCGACGCGGCGGCGACGTTGCTCCTGCTCATCAACGCGGACCGCGCCGCCGCGGGGGTCGCACCGCTCGTGCCGTCAATCCCTGCGACGACCATCGCCGAGGCGTGGTCGCAGCACATGATCGACATCGGTGATCTCGCGCACAACGACGACTGGTTCTCGAGCGAGTCGAAGCGACGGCTGGGCGCCGGAGCGGTGGGGGAGAACGTCGCGACGAACATCGACCTCGCCGACGCGCACCGCCGGCTGATGGCATCGCCGGGGCATCGGGCGAACATCCTCGACGCCAGGTTCCATCACGTCGGCATCGGGGTGGTGCGCGGCCCGACGGGCGCGTTCTGGATCACCGAGGACTTCCTCCAGATCAAGGACGTACCGGCGGCGGCTACCTCGACGGTCACACCGCAGCCGGCGCCACCACCGCCGCGCCCGTCCGCGGGCAAGACCCCGCCACCTCCGCCGGCCGCGCCGCCGCCCGTGGCGACGGCCGCCGCCGCTCCGCCCGCGCATCCGGCACCCACGGCTCCACCGCAGCCGCAGGTCGTCGAGGAGCTGCCGCAGCCCGTCGATCCCGCACGCGCGGCCATCGACGACGGGCCGATCGGGCTTCCGGGTGAGCTTGCCGCTCCGGCCCGAGGGCTCCTTCTGCTCCCCGACGGTCCCGCGCGCACCGTCCCGTTCGTCCTCGTGCTCGGAGCTGCCGCGCTGCTCATCCGCAACGTGGTGCGACTTCGACACCTGCGGCGGTGACAACATGCAGCCGTCGTGGCTGCGCAGGAGACCCACACCATCGTCGTCGTCGACGACGTCCCCGAGATCCGGGAGATCCTCGGGTTCCTCCTCGAGGAGAGCGGGTGGTTCACGGTCGTCGGTGAAGCGGGCACCGGCGAAGCCGCGCTCGAACTGGCCGAGAAGCACCGGCCCGACCTCATCCTGCTCGACCTCGAGCTGCCCGGGCTGAGTGGTTGGGATGTCCTCCCGATGCTCCGGCAGCGGGTTCCTGGATCGCTCGTCGTCGTGCTCAGCGGCAACGTGGAAGGCGAACGCACCGATCGCGGTGATCTGGAGTCGCTCGCGGCTGCCGTGCTCGAGAAGGGCACGTCGAACCGCCAGCTCGTGAACTCCCTCCTCGAAGTCGTCGGGCGGGAACGGTTCGGCGCGACGAAGGTCGTCGACGACCCCGCGCGCCCCGTGTCGACGAACCTCGCGGATCCCGACGCATGGCTCGCCTCGGTCGTGAACGCGTCGCAGGACGCGATCATCGGCAAGACGCTGGACGGCACGATCGTGTCGTGGAACCCGGCGGCCGAGAGGCTGTACGGCTACCGATCAGAAGAGATTGTCGGCCGTTCGATCCGCACGATCGTTCCCGCCGACCGGCCCGACGAGGTGGCGCAACTGCTCGCCTCCGTCAGCCGGGGTGAGCGCGTCGAGAGCCACGAGACCGTTCGCGTGCACAAGGACGGCAGTCGCATCGACGTCCAACTGACGCTCGCACCGGTGATCAACGCGGCAGGGGTGGTGGTCGGTGCATCGGCGATCGCCCGCGACATCTCGACCCGCCGGCACACCGACGCCGCGCTCGCCCGCGCCATCACCCAGCTCGAGCGACGCAACCGCGACCTCGTCCGGTCGAACGAGGAGCTCGACAGCTTCGCCGCGGTGGCATCGCACGATCTCGCGCAGCCGCTGCAGGTGGCGTACGGCTTCCTCGACATGCTCAAGACCGACTACGGCGACTCGCTCCCGGAGCAGGCCCAAGCGTGGCTCCACTCGTCGCTCACCAGCCTCGAACGGATGCGCAACCTCGTGCGCGACATCCTCCGCTACGCGCGAACCGGCAGCGGCGAACCGAAGCGCGAGCACGTCGACCTCGCCGGAGTGCTGGCCGACGCATGTGCCGGCGTCGCAGTGGCGATCGAGGAGCGCGACGCCGTCGTCGACCTCTCCTGCGACGCGGCCGAGGTCGTCGGCGACCGCGGCCAGCTCACGCTGGTGTTCCAGAACCTCGTCAGCAACGGGGTCAAGTTCGTTCGGAGCGATCGTCGCCCCCACATCGAGGTTCGCGCCGAGACGAGCGGTGACGACGTCGTCGTCAAGGTGAGCGACAACGGCGTCGGGATCCCGCCCGACGACCGCACGAAGGTCTTCGAGATGTTCCAGCGGTCCGCTGCGGGTGGCCAGACGTTTGCAGGTACTGGTCTCGGGCTCGCCATCGTGAAGAAGATCGTCGGGCGGCACGGAGGAGCGGTCTGGATCGAGGACGGCATCGACGGCGGCACCACGATCGCCGTGCGGCTTCCTCGGCCGACCGCGGCGGGGATCCGCGCGTAGGTCCTGCTCGTCATGTACGGTGTTCAGTCGAACACGTACCGTGACAGCCGCTGGGGCGCACGGATCTGCCACAGGATCAACTGCCGTGCTCCGTCTGTACCGTCATCCGACTGCCGCGCCTGACGTTCCGAGGTTGGGCGTCCTCCGGCAGGACGACGTCGTCGACGTCCACCTGGCCTGTCTCACCTCTCTCGCCGGCCACATGAAGCTGCGCCGCGCCGAGGAGATCGCGGCCGCGCTCGCGCCGCCGTCGCTCCTTGCGTTCCTCGACGGCGGCCGCCACTCGTGGAACGCCCTGCACGACAGCGTCGATCGTCTGGGTGATGCCCTCCTGCCGGGCCTCGACGCGCCGACCGGCCACGCCGTGGTGGTTCCGAAGCCGGCCGCGACGCTCGTGCCCCTCCTTCCGCCGGGCGCCGGATGGTCGGCCGACGCCGACGGCGAATGGGACTCGAGGCCCGTGACGTCGCCGGGCACCGATGCAGAGGTGGTGTTGCGCACCGACGGCCGCGCCTACCTCCCGGAGTACCTCGTGGTGATCGGCTCGACGACCGACGGCGCGTCGATGACCGTCGCGTCGGCGGCCGCGGCGATAGCGCTCGTCGTGATCTCACGGCCGTCACGCCCGGAGTCGGCGTGCGTGCTGCGCGAGCTCGCCGATGCCGCCGTCGACGAGCCGGCGCTGTTGGCGATCGCCGCCCGCGCCGTGGTCGATGCGAGTGCCGACCAGGTGCTCCAGGCGGGTGACATCGTCCGCTGCGGGCCCTCCGTCGTCACCGGGGACGTCGACCTGCGCGAGCCGGCGCCGGCGTTCGTCGACGCTCCGGGGCTCACCTAACCTTCGGGGGATGGCCCCCGACGGAGACGACGCGAAGCATCCGATCCGGATGCTCGCCGACCGCATCCTCGTGAAGATCCCGGGGACCGAGGGCGAGCGGAAGACCAAGGCGGGGCTGCTGATCCCGGCGACCGCGCAGGTCTCGCGCCGCCTGGCGTGGGCGGAGGTGGTCGCGATCGGGTCGCACGTGCGCAGCGTCGAGGTCGGCGACACCGTGCTCTTCAGCCCCGAAGACCGCTACGAGGTCGAGGTGCGGGGCGACGACTACCTCATCCTGCGGGAGCGCGACATCCACGCCGTCGCCGCACCGCGCATCGAAGGCAACTCGGGGCTCTACCTGTGAAGACGATCACCTCACTCGACGATGTCAGCTTCGACGCCAACGGCTGGGTACCGGCCATCGCACAGGATGCGTCGACGATGCGCGTGCTCATGCTCGGCTACATGAACCCCGACACGCTTCGGGAGACGCTCGAGACGGGTCGCATGACGTACTTCTCGCGATCGCGGAACCAGCGATGGCTGAAGGGTGAGACGTCGGGGAACTTCCAGCAGGTGAAGGAGGCGTTCGTCGACTGCGAAGGGCGGTCGCTGCTCTTCCTCGTCGACCAGACCGGAGAAGGCGCATGCCACACCGGCGAGTTCAGCTGCTACTTCCGCAGCCTGCATGACCTCGACCAGTAGAGACGAGTTCCGCTCCCTCGCTCGCTCCCACTCCGTCGTACCGGTGTGGCGCGAGGTGCTCGCCGATCTGACGACGCCGGTCGCTGCGTTCGCTCGCCTGGCCGAGAGCGAGGACACGGCGTTCCTCCTGGAGTCTGTCGAACGCGAGCGGTGGAGCCGGTGGTCGTTCGTCGGACGGCGGCCGTCGACGACGATCGTCGCGCGCAGTGGGCGGCTCGCGATCGACGGGGAGCTCGCCGTAGGGGTGCCGGGCGATCGCGGTGTGCTGGCAACGCTGGAAGCCCTCCTCGACGCGCACCGCTCGCCCGTGCTGGCCGACCTCCCGCCGCTCCACGGCGGAGTCGTCGGCTACCTCGGCTACGACATCGTCCGTGAGGTCGAGCGGCTTCCGAACGTCCCGGATGACGACCACGGGTTGCCCGACGCGGTGCTGATGGTGATCGGCGATCTCGCCGCGTACGACCACTGGCGTCAGAGGGTCACCTTGATCAGCAACGTCGTCACCGCGGGGCTCGAGTCGGACGACGACCTCGACGAGGCGTTCGACCGGGCCCATCGGCGCCTCGATCAGCTCGCGGCCGACGGCTCGCGCCCTGTCGACGAGCCCGTGCTGCTGCCGCCCCAGCCCGACGACGGCTTGCCAGACGTGCGCCGGTCGTTCTCGCCTGCGCAGTACGCCTCAGCCGTGGCGGCCGCCAAGGAGCACATCCTCTCGGGAGACATCTTCCAAGTCGTGCTGTCGATGCGGTTCGACCTCGACCTGCAGGCCGACCCGTTCGACCTCTACCGGGCGCTGCGCCAGGTGAACCCGAGCCCGTACATGTACTTCCTCCGCCACCCCGAGGTGACGGTCGTCGGGTCGTCGCCCGAGCCGATGGTCCGCCTCATCGACGGGAAGGTGATCAGCCGTCCCATCGCCGGCACCCGGCGTCGCGGCCGGACCGACGAAGACGACCGGCGAATGGCCGGCGAGCTGTCAGAGGACCCGAAGGAGATCGCCGAGCACATCATGCTCGTCGACCTCGCTCGCAACGACGTCGGCCGCGTCGTCGAGTTCGGCACCGAGCACGTCGACGAGCTGCTCACGCTGGAGTACTACAGCCACGTGATGCACCTCACGTCGCAGGTCACCGGAACGCTCCGTCCGGGCCTGGGCCCGATCGACGTGCTGCGGGCGACGCTGCCTGCGGGCACGGTGTCCGGTGCTCCGAAGGTGCGAGCGATGGAGATCATCGACGACCTCGAGCCGACGAAGCGCGGCCCGTACGCCGGCGTTGTCGGGTACTTCGACTTCTCCGGCAACCTCGACACCGCGATCGCCATCCGCACGATGCTCGTCCGCCCCGACGGGGTCGCCTCGATCCAGGCCGGCGCGGGCATCGTCGCCGACAGCGACCCTGCGCTCGAAGACCTCGAGTGCAACAACAAGGCGGCCGCGCTGCTCGCTGCGGTGCCGGTGGCCCGGCGCATGACGGCGACGAAGCTCGGAGCCGTGCGCTCGTGAACATCCTGCGCGACGTCGTACGGGTCACGGGAGCCGATGCCGCGACGTTCCTCCAGGGCCAGTTGTCGCAGGACGTCGAGGCGCTGGCGCCCTCAGGGTCCGCGTGGTCGCTGATCCTGCAGCCGCAGGGCAAGGTCGACGCGTGGGTGAGGGTGACCCGTGTGTCTGCCGACGAGTTCCTCCTCGACGTCGATGCCGGGTTCGGCGGCCGAGTCATCACCCGGCTCGACCGCTTCCTGCTCCGGGTGAAGGCGGCCGTCGAGCTCGTCGGCGAGCAGACCTTCGCGGTCGATGAACGTGCGTCGGAAGACCAGCCGCTCGCCGCGGTCGGTCGCGCCGTCGACGGCGCGGTCGACGGTGACTGGGCCGCCCGGTGGAACGAGTTGCGGGTGCGCCTCGGCATCCCGGCGATGGGCGCGGAGCTGACGGACGACACGATCCCCGAAGAAGTCGGTCTCGTCGACGCGTCGGTCAGCTTCACCAAGGGCTGCTACACCGGCCAGGAGCTGGTGGCGCGCATCGACAGCCGTGGTCGCAACGTTCCCCGGCGACTGCGGCGGATCGTCGCTCCGCAGACGCTCGAGGTGACGGCCGAGCTGGTCCACGAAGGGAAGGTCGTCGGCCGCGTCACGTCGGCTGCCGGCGCGGTCGGCCTCGGGTTCGTGGCCCGGAGCGTCGAGGCGCCTGCGGAGGTCGAGGTCGCCGGAGGGGTGGCACGGATCGAGCCGCTCCCACCCCTACGCTGACGGCAGTGTCGCGTCGTCGCTGGGTCGGAGTCGCTGCCCTGCTCGCGCTCGCGCTCGTCGCCAGCGGATGCACGAAGGGCGAGGTCGAGGCGCTGCCTCCCGCGCCCAGCCTTCCGGCGACGACCACCACCCTCGCTGTCGATCTGAGCGGCATCGCCCTCGCCGGCGTCGGCGGGCGGACCACGACCACGATCGCGATGCAGCCGGGCCAGGCGACCATCTCGGGCACCGTCGTCGGACCCGAGGGCCCGGTGCCTGGCGCGGTCGTTCGAGCCGAGCGGGTCGTCGGCGACGCGAGCGGGTCGATCGACATCCTCTCGGGGGCCGACGGCACGTTCGCCTTCACGACGATGGTCGGCGGCCGCTACCGGGTGCGGGCGTGGAAGCCGGCCCCCGACAACCTCGCCCTCACCGACCCCGAGGTGTTCTTCCTGGAGGCGAAGGAGAGCAAGGTCCTCGCGCTGACGGTGCGTCCGTACCGTGGCGTGTCGGTGTCGTCCGACATGGCGCCGAACCCGCCGCCGATCGGCGAGCCCGTGAACCTGGTGATCCAGGTGGTCGATCAGGTCGTCGACGGGCAGGGCATCGTGCGAGGTGTGCCCGTGGCGGGATCCCGCGTCGAGCTCTTCGGTGCCGGTGACTGGCGTCTGCGCAGCGCGAACCCGACGACCACCGATGGCAACGGCCGCGTCGGCTACACCCTCGAGTGTCAGCGGACCGGCAACCAACCGCTGTCGGTCGTGGTCGGCGACGCATCGACGTTCCCGCTCCAGATCCCGGCCTGCACCGCACGCGTCGATCCCGACGACGGAACCTCCGGCACGACCGCGCCGCCCGCGACGGGCGCACCGGCTCCGTCCACGACCGCGCCCGGAGGTGCGGGCTCCACGACCACCACGGCTCGTCCGGCGACGACCACGACGGCCCGCCCGCCGACCAGCACGACGTCGACGACTCGCTGAGAGCCACCGGTAACCTCGGGGGTCTCGTGCCGACGTACCTCGACGCCATCCTCGCCGCGCACCGCGAGCGCGCCGCGAACGACCCGCGCTCGCGGCGCGACATCGAAGCGGCGGCCGGCGACCGTGGCAGCGATCTCCGCGACTTCGAAGGTGCGCTGCGAGCTCCGGGCGTGTCGGTGATCGCCGAGGTCAAGCGGCGGTCGCCGTCGAAGGGCGATCTGTTCGCCGGGCTCGACCCCGCGGTCGTCGCGAAGGAGTACTCGGCCGGTGGCGCCGCCGCGCTGTCGGTCCTCACCGACGCACCGCACTTCGGGGGATCCGCCGACGATCTCGCCACCGCCCGTGCGGCCTGCGAGCTCCCCGTGCTGCGCAAGGACTTCACGGTCTGCGAAGCCGACGTCTACGACGCCCGAGCGATGGGAGCGGACGCCGTGCTGTTGATCGTCGCCGCCCTCGACGACGCCGAGCTGCGCGACTTCCACCACCTCGCAGCAGACCTCGGCCTCGCGGTGCTCGTCGAGGCCCACGACGAAGCGGAGGTCGAACGGGCGCTCGCGGCCGGCGCGCGCATCGTCGGCGTGAACCAGCGCGACCTGGTGACGTTCCAGGTCGACACCGACCGGGCCGTGCGCGTCGCAGGAGCCATCCCGACGGGCGTCGTGCGAGTGGCCGAATCGGGCATCACCGGACCTGCAGACGCACGTCGCCTCGCCGATGCGGGGTACGACGCTGTGCTCGTCGGCGAGCACCTCGTCACGAGCGGTGACCCGGCCGCAGCCGTGCGGGAGCTGAGGTCCGCGTGTTCGTGAAGGTGTGCGGCATCACGGCGGAGGACGACGCGCTGCTCGCCGTTGCCCTCGGTGCCGACGCTCTCGGGTTCATCTTCGCCCCGTCGCCGCGGCAGGTGACGGTCTCTCTGGCTCGTGACATCGCGTCGCGCCTTCCCGCCGAGGTCGTGACGGTCGGCGTCTTCCGCGGACAGTCGCCGCAGCGGATCGTCGAGACCGTTCAAGAGGCAGGTCTTCGCGTGGCGCAGCTCCACGGGTCGGAGACGCCCGAGCAGACGAAGTGGGTCCGTCAGCGGGTGCCCGCGGTGTTCAAGGCGTTCCGCGCCGGCGACCCCAACGTGCGGCGGGCAGGGGAGTACGGAGCGGACGTCATCCTCGTCGACTCCGCGTCGCCCGGCTCGGGGCAGGTGTTCGATTGGCGCCTCGCCGAGGACGTACCCCCGCGCACGAAGCTCCTCCTCGCCGGCGGGCTCGACGCCGACAACGTGGCCGACGCCATCAACCAGGTGCATCCGTGGGGCGTCGATGTCGCCAGCGGCGTCGAGGCGTCGCCCGGCAAGAAGGACCCGCGCAAGCTGCGCGCGTTCATCGCGAACGCCAAGGCGGCCGCGCCGGTCGCCTACGAGAGCGTCGGCGGCGAGTTGTACGACTGGCAGAACGATTCCTAGCTGAGGCAGAACGACGTGACGATGACGAGGCCGGACGAGACCGGCCGCTTCGGAGAGTTCGGTGGGCGCTACCTGCCCGAGTCCCTCGTGCCCGCGTGCGAGGAGCTCGAGCAGGCGTTCGACGAAGCGTGGGCCGACCGCGCGTTCCGCGACGAGTACGAGCACATCCTGCGGACCTACGCCGGGCGCCCGACACCGGTGACCGAGTGCACGCGCCTGTCGCAGCAGCTGGGCGTGCGCGTGCTGCTCAAGCGTGAAGACCTCACCCACACGGGCTCCCACAAGATCAACAACGTCGTCGGCCAGGCTCTGCTCACCAGGCGGATGGGCAAGCAGCGCGTGGTCGCCGAGACCGGAGCCGGCCAGCACGGCGTCGCCACCGCGACCGCCTGCGCGCTGTACGGCCTCGACTGCGTCGTCTACATGGGCGCCGTCGACGTCGAGCGCCAGGCGCTGAACGTCTTCCGCATGCGGCTCCTCGGGGCGGAGGTGCACGCGGTGGAGTCCGGGAGCCGCACGCTGAAGGACGCGATCAACGAGGCCATGCGCGACTGGGTCGCGACCGTGGAGACGACGCACTACTGCCTCGGGAGCGTGATGGGCCCGCACCCGTACCCCTACATGGTCCGCGAGTTCCAGCGCATCGTCGGCGACGAGGCGCGCGAGCAGGCGCGGGTGATCCTCGATGGTCGCGACCCCGATGTCGTGGTGGCCTGCGTCGGCGGCGGGTCGAACGCCGCGGGCACCTTCGCCGGCTTCGTCGACACCGACGCTCGCCTGATCGGCGTCGAGCCGGCGGGCGGGGCAGCGGTGAACCACGGGATCCCCGGCGTCGTGCACGGGTCGAAGTCGTTCCTGCTCCAAGACGAGCACGGCCAGATCAGCGAGGCGCATTCGATCTCGGCCGGCCTCGACTACCCCGGTGTCGGCCCCGAGCACTCGCACCTGTCGGCCATCGGGCGGGCCACCTACGTGATGGCGGAGGATCGAGCGGTGCTGGACGCGTTCCAGGTGCTGTCGCGAACCGAGGGCATCATCCCGGCCTTCGAGCCTGCGCACGCGATCGCGTGGGTGCTGCGCGCGGCGGGAACCGACGAGCTCCCGACCGGGTCGACCGTGCTGGTGACGCTGTCCGGTCGAGGCGACAAGGACGCCGCGCAGGCGATGGAGATGTTGGCGTGATCGATCTGGAGGCCCATCTCCGAGGTCGTCGAGACCAGGGCCGAAAGCTCCTGGTCCCGTACGTCACCGGTGGTCTCGGTCGCGACTGGTGCCAGGTCGTGCGTGCGTTCGCCGACGCCGGCGCCGACGCCGTCGAGATCGGGATCCCGTTCTCCGATCCGGTGATGGACGGGCCGACGATCCAGGAGGCGTCACAAGCCGCACTCGACGGCGGAGCGACGCCGGGCGGCATCATCTCGTCGCTCGCGGCGGTCGACATCGACGTACCGCTCGTGGCGATGACCTACTACAACATCGTGTTCCGGGCCGGCCACGAGCGGTTCGCCTCGTCGCTCGCCGCCAACAACGTGTCGGGCGCGATCGTGCCCGACGTCCCGCTCGAGGAGCTCCCGCCGTGGGCCGACGCCGCGGACGCAGCGGACGTGGCGACGGTCCTGCTGGCCTCGCCGGTCACGCCCGACGACCGCCTGGCCCGCATCGTCGAACGCTCCCGTGGCTTCGTCTACGGCGTCGGGCTCATGGGCGTCACCGGCGAGCGTGATCGCGTCGCGGAATCGGCGCTGATGATGGGGAAGCGGCTCAAGGCGGCCACCGACAAGCCGGTCGTCATCGGCTTCGGTGTGTCGACACCGGAGCAGGCCGTGCGTCTGGCCGCGGAGGCCGACGGTGTCGTGGTCGCGTCTGCGCTCATGCGCAAGCTGCTCGACGGCTCGTCGGTCGCCGAGCTCGGTGATCAGGTCGCCGCGTTCCGAGAGGCGCTCGACAAGGGCTGACCATGCGGCTGGGAATCGTTGTTTCGGCGGTGCTCCTCGCGGCGATGTCGTTCGCCGCCCCGACGGCCGCGCAGACCGCGCAGCCACCGGCCGCGGCACCCGCGATGGTGTTCGACGCCGACTTCCCCGACCCGACCTTCGTCCGCGAGGGCAGCGTCTGGTACGGCTTCGCGACGAACGGGCCGCGCGGCAACGTCCAGGTGATCCGGTCGGGTGATCTCAAGACGTGGACCTACCTGCGCGACGCGCTCCCGGATCTGCCGAAGTGGGCGGAAGGGGGGCAGACGTGGGCGCCCGCGGTGGCGAAGTCGCCTACGGGGTGGGTCCTGTTCTTCTCGGCCCGTCACCGCACGACCGGCTACCACTGCATCGGCAGGGCGACCGCGGCGAGGGTGGAGGGGCCGTACACCGATCCTTCGGAGCAACCGTTCGTCTGCCAGATGGATCGCCGGGGATCGATCGACCCGTCCGTGTTCGTCGGCGCCGACGCGACGCCGTACCTCCTCTACAAGAGCGAGGGGATCGAAGGCCGTGAGCCGACGCGGATCTGGTCGCACCGGTTGAACCCGGCGATGAACGCCACCGTCGGGGAACCCGTTCAGCTCGCGGTCACCGACCAGCCGTGGGAGGAACCGATCATCGAGGGCCCGACGATGATCGCCGCAGGCGGATGGCACTGCTTGCTCTACGCCGCGAGCCACTGGGAGTCGGCGGCGTACGCGATCGGCGTAGCGAGGTGCTCGTCGCCGGTGGGGCCGTGCACGAAGTGGCCGCACCCGTTGCTCGCCTCGGGCGCGACGTTCGCGGGTCCCGGATCGCCGGACGTCGTGGTCGGGCTCGACGGCACGATGCTGCTGACCTTCCATGCGTGGGACCCAGCGCGGGTGGGCTACCGGATCGGGGGCCGCCGATCCGTGCGCACGCTTCCGCTGCGGGTCGAAGGCGGCCGGCTGATCCCAGGTGACGCGCCGGCACCAACGGCCACCGGGTACCGGTTCGTCGCGACCGACGGAGGCATCTTCTCCTTCGGCGCGTCGACGTTCCACGGCTCGACGGGCGGCATGACGCTGAACCAGCCGATCGTCGCGATGGCCTCGACGCCAGGGGGCGGCGGGTACTGGCTCACTGCCTCCGACGGAGGCATCTTCGCCTTCGGTGACTCGCCGTTCCTCGGATCCCAAGGAGCACGACCGCTCAACCGGCCGATCGTCTCGATGGCGTCGACGCCGGGGGGCGGCGGGTACTGGCTCGCGGCGTCCGACGGCGGGATCTTCACGCACGGCGACGCGCGGTTCCTGGGTTCCACCGGGTCGATGCGGCTGAACCGCCCCATCGTCAGCATGGCGACGACGCCCAGCGGGCGCGGCTACTGGTTGGTCGCATCCGATGGCGGGATCTTCACCTTCGGCGACGCCAGGTTCCACGGATCGACCGGCAGCATCGCCCTCAACTCGCCGATCGTCTCGATCGTGCCGACGCCATGGGGAGACGGGTACTGGCTCGTCGCTGCCGACGGCGGCGTGTTCGCCTTCGGGGCGGCGACCTTCCTCGGCTCCACCGGGCACCTGCGGCTCAACGCGCCGATCGTCGACGCGCGGGCGACGCCGTCGGGTGCGGGGTACTGGTTCGTCGCGGCCGACGGCGGCATCCACGCCTTCGGCGATGCGCCGTACTTCGGATCGACCGGAGACCGCCGCCTCAACGCGCCGATCGTCGGGATGGCGTCGTGAGCGAGGCCGAGGGCGTCGTGAGGCCGGACGGGAAGATCGACGGGTGCGAGCTCTGCGAAGCCGCCCGCTTCACGCCGTGGTTCCACGAGGACGACATCTGCTGGGTAGCGGAATGCGAGGTGTGCGCGGTGCCGATGGTCGTGTGGAACCGGCACGGCGTCGAGCCACCCGAAGGCGAGCTCGACCACATGCTGGGCCACCTCGAACGAGTCGCGACGGAGCTCTTCGGCGAGGGCGGCTACTCCGTCGACCGCGTCATGCGGCAGATCCCGACGCACTTCCACGCCCACGCTCGCGACCCCAACTGGTGGAGCCGGCGCTTCAAGATCTGATCCGGCTCGATCAGGCGGTTGCGATGAGCAGGATCCCCGTGCCGGCGAGACCGAGCCCCACGGTCTGCATCCGCCCCAGCCTCTCCGTGAGCACGAAACGCGCCAAGACGACGGTGGCCGCGGGATAGAGCGAGCTGATCACGGCGACGAGCGAGATCAGTCCTTGGCGCGTCGCCACGACGAAGAGCGCGTTGGCGCTGACATCGAGAACGCCCGTCACCGCGATCAGCCGGATGCCCGGCCATCCGCCGGGAGCGAGCGATCGCCGGGTCAGCAGCGCGCCGAGGGCGAGGGCGGGCACCGAGGTGCAGCGCATCACCAGCAGCGGCCACATCCCGGTGCCCTCGCCCGTCTCGGCCAGGATGATGAAGACGATCCCGAAGCCGATGCCGGCCGCGATCGCGAGCAGGAGGGCGGCGCGCCCGCCCGCCGCTGCGGCCTCGTCGCCCGGGATGCGCGACACGAAGACGATGGCGACGATCGCGAGAACGACGCCGACCAGCGCCAGGGGGGCCGGCCGCTCCCCCCGAGCGAGGCCCCAGAGCACCGGCAACGCCGCAGCGCCGACTGCAGTCGTCGGCGCGACCACGTTCATACGCCCGATCGCCAGACCGCGGTACAGCGCCGTGAGGCCGCCGCCGCCGATGATCCCGGCGGCGATCGCGAAACCCACCTCCCCGGCGCCGATCGACCCGCCCATCGTCACCGCCAGGACCGCGATGAGCGCCAGGCCGACCGCCTGCGACAGCACGACGACGCTCGCCAGCGGAGACCTTCGCGACGCGAAGCCGCCGAAGAAGTCGGCGGTTCCGTACGCGGCCGCGACCGCCAGCCCGAGGATCACGGCCATGGGTGCATCATCGCGGACGCCGTCGGTGTAGCGGTTCAGGTACAGGCAGACGTCCGTGCGCGTCCGCGGTGACCAGCCGCCGCAGGCGGTCGGCCGTGTCTGGTACGAACGGCTCGAGTGCCTCAGCCAGCGCGACGAGCCGTCCGAGGAGGTCGCCGACCACGGCATCGAAGGCCGGGTCGTCGGTTCGGAGCTGCCACGGCTTCGTTCGCTCGACCTCGGCGTTGGCCGCCCGGACGAACGCGTTGATGCGCCCTATGGCGCCCCGGAAGTCGAAGGCGTCGACGTGGTCGCGCAGATCGAGATCGTGGCGGCGGGGTGCCGGGAGGCGGCGGTCGGGACGGTGAGCGATCGTGAGCACCCGGTGGGCGAGGTTGCTGACGCCGTTGACGAGATCGACCTCGGCCCGTTCGGAGACGCGGTCGTCGGTGTAGTCGGCATCTGCGGCTCTCGGCACGTCGGCCAGCAGCCACCACCTCAGCGCATCGACGCCGACCCGGTCGATCACCTCGGCCGGGTCGACCGTGTTGCCGAGCGACTTCGAGATCTTCCGCCCGCCGGCGGTGAGGTACGGGTGGACGTAGATCGTCGTGGGGAGGCGTTGCCCTGTCGACAGGAGCAGCGCCGGCCAGTAGATCGCGTGGAACCGCAGGATGCCCTTGCCGATCACGTGGATCCGCTCGTCCGCGTCGTGCCACCACCGGTGGTACGCCTGGGATGTCGGCTCCGCCACGTCGAGCGCGGTCACGTAGTTCGTCAATGCCTCCCACCACACGTAGACCACCTGTGACGGGTCGTCCGGCACGCGGATGCCCCACCCGCGAGCACGTTCGACCGATCTCGACACGCTGATGTCGACGAGGCCACGGTCGAGCTGCGCGAGCACCTCGTGGGCGAACGACTCCGGGACGATGCGGAGGCGGCCGCTGGTGAGCGCGTCCCTGATCGGGGCCGTGTACGCCGACAGCCGGAAGAACCAGTTCTCCTCCCGCACGGGCTCGACCTCGATCTCGTGGTCGGGGCATCGCCCGTCGTCGAGGTCCGCGGCGTCGTAGAACTGCTCGCAGCCGACGCAGTAGAGCCCCTCGTAGAGACCGCGGTAGAGGTCGCCGGTCGCGAGCGACCGCCGCCACAGGACCTCGACGCCTCGGACATGTCGGGGGTCACGGCTCGTCCGGATGAAGTCGTCGAACGAGATGTCGAGCGGCCGGCGGAGTGCTTCGAAGCGGCGCGCGTTCGCGTCGACGTAGTCAGCCACGGGTACGCCGGCGGCCTCGGCAGCGAGAGCGTTCTTGATCGCGTGGTCGTCGGTGCCGCCGAGGAACCGCACGTCTTCGCCGCGGGCGCGCCGGTGGCGCGCGACGGCGTCGGCTTCGACGAGCTCGAGTGCGTACCCCACGTGCGGCGCGGCGTTCACGTAGGGGATCGAGACGGTGATGTAGGTGCGGGTCATGGTTCCTCCTCGCCCGGACGTCCGGGGAAGAGGTCGACCCGTCGCCCCGGAGCATTCCGGGGCGTGTCGTCAGTCGGGCGGCAACGCGCCGACGGAGCCCCGGGCGGGGCGCATCATGACGGTCGCGACGCGAGCGGTCCGCGGAGTCGTCGGCACGGCGGGGAGACTACGCAGCAGAGCCAGGAGCTCGAAACGAGTTTCCGAACAGGTACGGGATCTCGACCTTCGGGCACGCGTTCATCACCACGTCGAGGCCCGCTGCTCGTGCCGTAGCCGCGGCGTCGTCGTTGACGATCCCTGACTGCATCCACACCGCCTTCGCGCCGACGGCGACGGCCTCGTCGACGTGCTCAGGCACGAGGTGCGCTCGCCGGAACAGGTCGACCACCTCCACACCCTCGGACTCCGGGACGTCGTGCAGCGTGGCGTAGCACCGCTCACCGAAGATCTCGGTCCCCTCGTGGAGCGGGTTCACAGGGATGACCCGGTACCCGCGCTGCTGGAGGAAGGCGGGGACGAAGTGCGCGGGGCGAGACCTGTCGGGGTTCGCGCCGACGATGGCCCACGTGCGGTAGGTCGTGAGGATCTTGCGGATGGGGTCCTCGGCCATGGGGCAAGCTTTCCCTCTCGTGGCCCGCATCACGCCAACCGCCGCGGCTCGCGCGCTGGCCGGCCTCGACGACCCCATCCGCGTGGTGATCGAGCGTGTGGGGCCACCCGACATCCGACCCCCTCAGCGCACGCCGTTCGAGGCGCTCGTGAGGGCGATCTGCTTCCAGCAGCTCTCGGGCAGGGCCGCCGCCACGATCCACGGGCGCTTCGTCGAGCTGATCGACGGCGAGGTGACTCCGGAGCGGGTGCTGCGCCTGTCGCACGAGGAGTTGCGGAGCGTCGGGCTGTCGACAGCCAAGGCCCGCTCGGTTGCCGATCTCGCAGCGAAGAGCGTCGACGGGACCGTGCCGCTCGACCGTCTCGGCCGGTTGAGCGACGAGGAGCTCATCGAGCGGCTCGTGGTCGTTCGGGGCATCGGCAGGTGGACGGCCGAGATGTTCCTGATCTTCCAGCTCCGCCGCCTCGACGTGTGGCCGGTCGACGACCTCGGCGTCCGCAAGGGCTTCGCTCGCATCCACGGCATCCGGCCGATGCCGACGCCGAAGGAGCTCCTGTCGTTGGGCGACCGCTACCGCCCGTACCGCTCGATCGCGGCCTGGTACTGCTGGCGCGCGACGGAGATGTCGGACCTTCCTGGCTGACGCGTAGCCGTCTGCGGTCCCCGTCGGGTACGAACAACCGCCGTGCGACCACTCACCAACGACCGCTGGGGCTTCGATTCGAACTGCTTCGTCTGCGAACGCAAGAACGACCGCGGGCTCCGGATCCCGTTCGAGCACGACGAGGAGCGGGATCTCGTGGTCGCCAGCTTCAACCTCGGGAACGAGTTCTCCGGTGCGCCGACGTACCTGCACGGTGGGGTGCTGCTCTCGATCCTCGACGAGGCGATGGCGTGGGCGGCCATCGCGGTAGCGGGCTCGTGGGCCGTCACCCAGGAGAGCCGCGCATCGTTCTCGAGCCCGGTCCGGGTCGGTCGTGACTATCGGGTCGAAGCGCAGATCGACTCCGCCGACGACGAGTCGATCGCTGCGTCTGCGCGCATCGTCGACTCGAAGGAGCGTGTCTGTACCGAGGCGAACGCGACGTTCATCCCCCTCGGTGCCGCGCAGGCCCTCGACGCCACCGGCGCCGACTTGTCAGGCCACAACGCGTCGTTCGTGAAGGGCGACTGATCAGCGGCGAGCGGGCCGCGCGGTTCGTCCGTTCACCTCGGTGAAGAACTGCGCTGCCGCCTGCCTCACCGCGATCGACCAGGTCGGGTAGGCGTGGACAGCCTGGGCCAGACGGCCGGTGAACATCCCGGCTCGCATGGCGACGACGACCTCGTGGATCATCTCCCCTGCTCGCGGTGCGACGATCGTCGCCCCGACCAGGTGCCCGCCCGCGATGTTCCGCGTCAACGGACGGGGAGCGGCGATGAGCTTCACGAAGCCGTCCGTCTGGTCCGCGGCGATCGCCCGGTCGACGTCGTCGAGCGGGAGCTCGGCGACTCGCGCACCCATGTCGAGCTCGGCGGCCGCAGCTTCGGTCATCCCGATGCGCGCGACCTCCGGCGATGTGAACGTGACGGAAGGGATCGTCCGCTCGTCGAACCGTCTCCAAGCCAGTCGACCGAGCGCGTTGGAGGCCGCTATCCGTCCCATCTCGTCTGCCGCGTGCGTGTACGGCGCGCGACCCGTGACGTCGCCCGCGGCGTGGATGCCGGCCACCGTCGTCCGAAGGCGCTTGTCGGTGACGATTCCACGGCCGGTCACCTCGACGCTGATGCGGTCGAGGCCGAGACGGTCGACGGTGGGGGTGCGCCCGGTCGCGACGAGGAGCACGTCGCCGGCCGCGGACGCACCGCTTTCGTTGACCACGAAGATCCTACCGCCTTCTTCGCGAACCGAGGCTGCGCGTGAGCCGAGCACCATGTCGACACCCCGCGTTGCGAGCGATCGCTGCACGACGGCCGAAGCCTCGGGCTCATGGTCTGCCAGCAGCCGGTCGTGCGAGTGGACCATCGTGACGTTCGTGCCGAGCGCCGCGAAGGCCTCTGCGAGCTCGCAACCAACGGGTCCACCGCCGATGATGACGAGCGACGCCGGCTGGGTCTGCAGAGCCCAGATGTCGTCGGTCGTGTGATGCCGCACGCGATGCAGACCGATGTCCGGGCGGCGGGGCGCGGCGCCGGTGGCGACCACGAAGGCCTTGGCCGTCACTCGGACGCCGTCGAGGTCGACCTGCGTCGGCGAGGTGAACGCGGCGACCGCGTGGCGGACCTCGATGCCCTCCTGCTCGAACACCTCGTCGTCCTCGGTGGCTGCGACCCGAGCCACCGCGTCACGGACGCGCTGCATGGCCGCGTCGAAGCCGAGACCTACGTGGGCGCTCTCGAGGAGCGTCTTCGACGGGACGCAGCCGGTGAACGTGCAGTCACCGCCGATCGGTCCCTCCTGCACGAGCAGGACGCGCCCGCCGCGCTCGACCCCGGTGCGTGCCGCGGACATCCCGGCGGCACCACCGCCGATGACGACGAGGTCGTAGTGCCGGTCGACGGCCACTCAGCTTCCGCTCGACGCGGGCCACGCGATCGCGCCCGCTGCACCGGGCCCCGTGTGGGCGCCGACGCTGGGGCCGATCCTGTAGCGCACGAGCTCCACCACCTCGGGTGCCTCTTGGAGCCGGCGTTCGAGCGCCTCCGTCATCGTCGCGGCGCGGGCATCGGCAATTCCGAGGCCGACCCGAACTCGAGGAGCGGTGGCCGTGACCGCGTCGGCCATCAGCTGCGCGGCGCCGTCGACGTCATGAGCCGCGCCGATCGGACGCATCTGGCCGCCAGCGAGCGTCAGCACAGGGATTCCCTCGGAAGGAACGCCGGCGGCGAGTCGCCCGCCGGCGGCCGGGAGGTCGAGGGCCTGAACGACGAACACGTTCGTGATCGAGCCAGCCACGTTCACCGCGGCAGCGACCGCCTCGTCGACCGAAGCACCAGCAGCGACCGCTGTCGCTGCCTCCCACAAGCACGCGGTGATCGCGAAGGATGCGGTACCGGTGTCGACGAGGCGAACCGGCACGTCGACCATTCCAGCTGCGATGCGGGCCGAGTTGAACGTCGCGGACACGCTCGAGCCGATGTGCACGGAGACGATCTCGTCAGCACCCCGCTCGGCGAGCCGAGTGAACGCCTCGACGAACGCACCTGGTGCGGGCGCCGCTGTCGCTACCTGGGGCGCGCCGCCGGCGAACAGCTCGTAGAAGCCGTCGGCATCGAGGTCGATCCCTTCGCGGTAGGTCGTGTCGCCGACGGTGACCGAGAGCGGCACGACTTCGACGCCGAAGCGCTCGACCAAGGTCGCGGGGATCTGCGCGTTCGAGTCGGTGCAGAAACCGATCATCGAGGTCAGCGCTTGCGGCGCCCAGCGCCCCGATGCTCCTCCATCCGCTTGCGAATGAGGGCGCGGCGTTCCTGGAGCTCGCGGTGGGTGATCCCGGTGACCTCGGGTGTGAGACCCATCGACGCCTTCATCCCGTCGAGGTCGATCTGTTGCTGGCGCGGGTCGATGCCGACGTCGGCCGCGATGCGGGCGCCGTGCTGCTCGGCGAAGTACGTCGCAACGTGGGTGATCTCCGCGAACAGGTCGACGTCGGGCGCGAGCGTCGCCAGCGCTCCGTCGAGGAAGAGCATGTTCTTGACGAAGAGCATGAGCTCCTTTGGCATCCTGGCGCCGTAGCCGAGCAGCTTCTTCGTGATCTCACGGATCTCGCTCAGCAGCTCGTCGGGTTCCATCTGCGTCGGGTCCTTCACGGGCTGATCGACGCCGATGTCGACCATGAGCTGGTCGAGGTCGACGTCGGCCGGCAGCGCGCCGAGATCTCGGAGCGCGGCGAGCTGGCCCTTGACGTCGTTGACGGTCCCGGTCATGAGCAGGCGGAGGAACGCGAGCCGGCGCGGCTCGTCGAGGCGGCCGGTGATGCCGTAGTCGAGCAGGGCGACCCGTCCGTCGGAGCGCACGAACAGGTTGCCGCCGTGCAGATCGCCGTGGAAGACCCCGTAGAGGATCGCTCCTTCGAGGAAGGCGACCATCCCCGCTCTGACCACGGCCGACGTGTCGATGCCGGCCGCCCGCATCCCTTCGACGTCGTCGAACGAGAAGCCGTCGAGGCGCTCCATCACGAGCACACGCGGCGTCACGAGCGTCGGGTGCGGTCGGGGAACGACCATCGAGCGCTGCCCGGTGTCGGCGAGGATCTTCGCGACGTCGAGCATGTTCTCGGCCTCGAGCCGGAAGTCGAGCTCCTCGACGATCGTCTCCGCGAACAGGTCGACGAGCGCAGGCGGATTCGCCAGCGCACTGACAGGTATCCGCCCGACGAGCACCGGAGCGATCCAGCTCATCGCCGCGAGGTCACGGCGGACAGCGTCAGCGACTGTCGGACGCTGGACCTTGACGACGACCTCTTCGCCTGTGCGCAGCTTCGCCGCATGCACCTGCGCGATCGACGCTGCCGCGAGAGGAGTGCGGTCGAAGCGCTCGAACAGGTCTTCGAGAGTCGCCCCGAGATCGAGCTCGACCGTACGGCGGACGACATCGAAGTCTTCCGCCGGTACCTGATCCCGCAGGAGCCGGAACTCACGAACGAGCTCCTCGGGGAAGATCCCTTCGCCCGACGAGATGATCTGCCCGAGCTTGATGTAGGTCGGGCCGAGCCGTTCGAACGCCCTGCGGAGTCGCTTCGAGAGGCCGGCTCGAGACGCGCTCTGATCGCCCGACCGGCGCTCGCCGAGGTACCAGCCGCCGAGGGCGGTGCCGAGGAGGACGCCGGTGCGGACGACCCGCGCGCCGGGAGGGAGGACGCGGCGCCGGGTCAACTTCGGGACCTCAGCGCGCGTGGCGGCGCGGACTCGGTCGAGGTGGCGGCGCCAGACCAGGCGGTCGGGGTCGACCGTCCACGGGGGCGTCTCGCTGAACGCGCCGACGTCGAGATCGGTCGCTGCGCTGGTCACCCGCCAGACGCTATCGGCGCTGCGGGGCTACGCCTCCTTCGGCGCGTCGTCGGTGCGGCCGGACGTGCGCCGGGCGAGCCAGATGACGACGACGAGCAGCACTCCGCCGGCGATCCACGGGAACGGCCCGAGCGACGCGATCAGCGAGTCTTCGTCGGGCTCGAGGAACGTCGTGATCGCCAGGCGTTGGAGGACCGCAGGCGGATCGGATCCGGGATCGGTCGACGGTTGCGCGAGCACCGCGACGACCTTCGTCTTCCCGTCGAGTCTTCGCGGGGCGTCGACTCGAACTTCGATCTTCCGCTCTGCGCGAGGCCCGAGCTCCACCGTGGCCGGCTCGAGCGAGACCCACTCGACGGGCTCGTCGTCGCCACCCAGCGACGCCTGGCCGTTCGCGTCCACACGGGCGGCCGCGACCGAGAGCTCCAACGACAGGGGCGTGTCCTGCTTGTTCCACACCCGCACCTCGGCGGTCGACCGTTCACCGGCCCTGACCGGTATGTGGAGGCGTTGGTCGTCGGCGGCCTCGACCACGTCGATACCGAACGTCGTCGTCTCGATCGCGTCAGCGGGCGTGGTCCAGAGGACCACGCCCGCGAACAGGAGGATGATGAACCGGCGCACGACGTCAGTCGAGCACAGTCACTGGATGCCGGTGACCACCAGCGTGCCCCGGTAGCTGCCGGGATCCGTACCCGAAGGCACGTTGACGGACAGCGTCGGCAGCGAGACGTACGTTCCGAACACCGACAGGATGTTCGTCCCGGTGAGGGTGTTCACCGTCGCCACGGTGTTGTTGAGCAGCGTGGTGATCTGCGAGCTCGTGAGGGTCGCCACGAGGCCGTTCACTGCGCTGAGTCCGGCGACGATCGTCGAGTCGTCGATCAGATCGCTGCGGGGGTTCACGTCGAGCAGCGCCGTGAGGTCGTTGACCAGCCCAGAGGTGAGAGTCTCGCTCCTGAGGCCACCGATCAGCTTCCGCTGGCTGCCCGCAGCGCCCGCACCGGCGGTGTCGCCAGCGCCGACACCCACGCTGTACTCGGCCGTCGCGAAGTTGCCGGACTCGGGGCTCTGAGGTACGAGCGGCAGGTCAGACAGCGGCAGGCTCACGGACGTCGTCAGGGTCTGGACCTTGCCGACCAGGTCGTCGGTCGAGAGCTGGCACCCCGTCACGCCGTTGATCAGCGACGTCGCGATTCCGAGCGTCGTGCACAGCAGCGCGTCGGCGCCGGTGAGCGTCGTGACGGTATCGACGAGCGGCTGGACGACCGCCTTGACGTCGAGAGCGTTCACCGGGTTCAGCTGCGAGCCGAGCGTGATCTCGCTCGACGGGATCTTCTTCGTGTAGTCGCCGATCGTGCCGTTCGTGTGCTTGTACAGGTTGCTCATCGACGCGTTCACGGTGAACCCCGTGCGCGAGAAGTTCGAGTCGACGACCCGGATCCGGAAGGGGAGCGTGCGCTGCGTTCCGAAGTCGAGGCTCGCGAGCTGCGTCCCGGTCATGTCTTCGACATGCAGGACTCTCGTCCCGGCCGGGTTCTCGAGGTTGACGGGCACCTGCTGCGCGCCGGCGGGGAAGCCGACGCCGGCGAGAGTCAGCGCCGCGACCCCAGCGGCGATCTTGCGGAACTTAGGCATGCAGCGTCTCCTGTCGAGTTCGGGCGAGAAGCATCAGCACGAAGCCGACGAAGAGGAGGGCAAGCCCCACCGTCACCAGCACGTCGACGTCGACACCGGTCACCGCCAGAGGCACGTGAGGCCTCGGTGGTGGCGCGCTCCCGACTTCGAGCGTGACGGTGACGACCGCCGCGTCAGCGTTCACGGTGGAAGGTCTCGGCAGGAGGCCACGACACATGGATCCCCCGGTCGAGGCATTTCGCGTGCGCCGACTGGACTAGTCAGTGGTCGCCGCCGAGGACGTCGGGCGTGAGTACCGTCTGCGCCATGCCCCTCGCGCCCGGTGACAAGGCTCCGTCGTTCGCGCTGCCCGACCAGAACGGCGACAAGGTGAAGCTCGGTGACTTCAAGGGCCGGAAGGTGCTCGTCTACTTCTATCCGCAGACGTTGACTACCTGCCATATCTGACTCACACTGGGCGCGTGTCGACGCGTCCGAAGGAGCGACTCGCGCTCCGCTACCGCCGGATGTCGTTCGACGATTCCGAGGAGCAGCTCCGACGCCAGGCCGAGGACGTCGATGCGATCTGCGAGCTGCACGACTACCGCACCAAGGCTGAGTGGCTGTTCACCGACGACGACGAGAGCGGCAACGAGGACACTCGGTACCGGCAGCGGAAGGGTGAGCGGCCCGGCCTGGCTGCGCTCGATGCGACCGTCGCCGAGCTGACCGCTCAAGGACACGCCGTCACGGTCGTCGCCTGGGTGCCGAGCCGGCTGTTCCGTGATGCCGGCCACAAGGAGCACTACTTCCGCCGTTGGGCTCGGTGCGGTGACGTTCAGGTGCACACCAAGCAGGGTGTGTGGAACCCGAAGGACCCGCGTGACCGCTTCGTCAGCACGATCGTCGCCGGGACGGACCAGTACTACTCAGACGACGTGAGGGAGAAGGTGGTTCGAGCACACGACGACCGTCGAGCGAGCGGACTCCCGGCGACCGGCTGGCCTGGCTTCGGCCACGTCCGTGCGTGCGGGTGTGGGTCAAAGAGCGGCCGCTGCGCGTCACCGAAGCACGATCGCTGGATCGCTGACAAGAAGGAAGCAGCGCTCATCCGAGACGCGGCCAAGCGTCTCGTGGTCGGCACGACGAACCTGTCGACGCTGGCGGGGGAGTGGCAGGCGAAGGGCTTCAAGACTCGCCTTGGTGGCGACGTGTGGCGCCTGACGTCGCTGCGTAAGACGCTGCTCGCTCCCCGCGTGGCCGGCATCCTCGTCCACAACGGCAAGGAGATGGGCCGATCCGATGCCATCGAGCCGATCGTCGATGAGGCGCTCTACCGGCGGCTCGTCGGCGCCCTGAACCAACGCAATCACGGGCCCGGATCACATCGAACGAAGCAGCTGCTGACCGGCCTGCTCGTTTGCGGCGTGTGCGGACGCACCCTGAACTCGAACATGAAGCGCGGGAGCCAGGGCCTGAACAACCTCCGCGTCTACGGGTGCCGCTGGGACGGTCAGTGCAACATCAAGGCCGAAGCCGTCGAGCGCGTGTACGTCGAGAAGATGTTCGAGCGGCTCGACGATCCTCGCTTCACGGCCGCGCTCGAGCGTGTCGATGACGAGTCGGACCGCCTCCTGACCGAGCTGCATGACCAGGACGCCGAGCTCGAGACGCTGAAGGCTGCGGCCGACCGCCTCCCGGCCGACGTCTACATCGCCAAGTACGAGGCGATCGCTACGCGGATCGACGAGCTGCAGCGGCGGATCGGCGTCACGGGAACAACGTCTGTTGCTGGGGAGTGGGCCGGGAAGTCGAAGCAGCTGCGACGGGTCTGGGAGCAGACGCTATCGACGGACGAGAAGCGAGCGCTGCTCGCCGCGATCGTCGGCCAGTCGACGGTGCTGCCGGCAGAGAAGCGCGGTCGCTACGCGACGGACGACGAGGTGAAGGCTCGACTGGTTCCGCTCGTAGGTGAGGCCGAAACGCGCGAGCGGCGACGTCGATAGCTGCGTCGGTCAGCGGCGGCCAGAAGGACGGGTCGTCCCAGGCGCACATCGAGCGCGTTGCCACAACTAGCGAAATGCGCGATCTGACGACCCAAAACGCAACTCCCCGTCGGCTGGGGAGTCCCTCCGGCGGTGCTGGGGAGTCCCTTCGACACGGTCGGTGCAGTCACCGTCCCCGCTTGCGCTTGGTCCGCTCCAGCGCCCTCCGCTGCTGCCTGCTCACTCCGGGCATCGCCTCGAGGGGTTGCGGCGCCGGTGTGGCGAGCAGTTCCTCGTTCTTCCTTCGCAGCGAGCTGACCTGAGCTTGGGCGTCGCGTAGCTGCTCCCGAACGCGTTCGACCTCGGCCGCGAGCCGGTCCGCTTGCGCTGAGGCCGCTTCGAGCGCCTTCTCGGCTCGCTCACGACCCCGCAGAGCGTCGCTCAGCTTGCGCTGGAGCATCCGGCGCTCGACGCGTAGTTCGTCGACGCTCGCGTGCTCCTCAGCCTTCCGCTCGCGGTACGCACGAGCGCGTTCGGCTTCGGTCGCCCACATGCGAGGACGGCCACGCCCTCGTGGCGTTGCAGCGGGATCGGTCGGAGCCACGTAATAACCGTACGTCACGAAAACAGGTCGACGGACGCCGTGCATAGTGTGTGAGCCCGGCGGCCCCGGCCGCCGGCATAC
>Ga0247719_1000245_pt1 | contig 37532 bp, 35 predicted proteins | sample 41E_DmetaG_FD_189046 | JGI IMG/M metagenome (GOLD analysis project Ga0247719, IMG submission 189046) | Soil microbial communities from hillslope of Landscape Evolution Observatory, University of Arizona, Oracle, AZ, United States - 4-1-E_D | ecosystem: Engineered > Artificial ecosystem >...
ACGGCCTGCAGTGCGGCGGCGAAGGCGATGGCGTCGAGGCGCTCGGTGGGGTCGGGGCGGCCGGCGCGGGCGACGACGGGCCCGAGCGGCCCCAGCTCCGGCGGCGCGTCCAGCGGCGTGTCCAGCCGGCCGACCAGGGTGGCCACCGTGGTCTCCGCGGCGAACGGCACCCGGCCGGTGACCGCCTCCACGAGCACGACGGCGAGCGAGTAGACGTCGGCCTTCCCGTCGACCGGCACGCCGCGGACCTGCTCCGGCGACGCGTACCGGGCCGTGCCCAGCACGGCGCCGACCGGCTCCGTCCACGCCGCCTCGGCGAGGGCGCGGGCCAGGCCGAAGTCGGCGATGCGCAGGCGGCCCTCCTCGTCGAACAGGAGGTTGGCGGGCTTGATGTCACGGTGGACCAGCCCCCGGCCGTGGGCGTAGGCCAAGGCCTTGCCGGCCTCGAGCCCGACCATCAGGGCCTGCGACGGGCTGAGCCGCTTGCCCCGGTCGAGCACGGCCCGCAGGCTGCCGCCGCCCAGGTACTCCGAAACCAGGAAGGGGCCGTCGGCCTCCTCGCCCCAGTCGAAGACGGCCATCACATGTGGGTGGTTCAGCGCGGCCGCGGCCCGGGCCTCAGCGCGGAACCGGCGCAAGAAGGCCTCGTCGTCGGCCAGCGCCGGGTGCAGGATCTTGACGGCCACCCGCCGGCGAAGGCGGACGTCGTCGGCCAGGAAGACGTGGGCGGACGCGCCCGTCCCGATGGGAGCAAGGAGGCGGTACCGGCCTCCCAGGACGCGACCGAGGTGGTCGGCTATCCGGGTCGAAGCCACGGCGCCAGGGTACCGTGCGCGGCTGCCCAACCACTGGCAATCACGGTGAGGGAGAATTGAAGCGTGCTCCGCCGTCTGATCATGACCTTGATCGCCGCGGCCGCCGTGGGCGGCCTGGTCTTCGCCTTCTCCGGTCCGACGCAGACCGACGACAGCAACCTTCCGCCGGCCGTCGAGGCCGTCTTCCCCCTGAGCGGCAACCTGGAGCTGCGGCAGACCCAGATCTACGCCGACCTGGCCCCGGGCTACACCGGCTACCTCGCCATCGACGGGCGGGAGGTGCCCGAGGACGACGTCCAGTTCGTCGACGCCCTGAACTCCCTGACGCTCAAGCCCGGCCCCGGAAGCGACTTCGCCGTCCTCGAGGCCGGCCCGCACTGCGCCACCGTGTTCTACCGCCAGATCGGCGAGCCCCGGGCCAACTCCGCGTCCTACCGCTGGTGCTTCCGCCTCCACTGACGCGGTCGGTCGCGGCAGTTCCCCGATGAACGGCTGCATCTTCTGCGCCATCGTGGCCGACGAGACGCCGGCGCACGTCGTCTACGCCGACGACACGACGGTGGCGTTCCTAGACCTCCGTCCCGTGTTCCCCGGCCACGTGCTGCTCGTCCCCCGGGACCATCACGAGACGCTCACCGACCTCCCCGCGGCGCTGGTGGCCCCGCTGTTCGACGCGGCCCAGCGCCTCGCCAGCGCCGTGCAGGCCGGCATGGACGCCCACGGCACGTTCGTGGCCATGAACAACCGGGTGAGCCAGAGCGTGCCCCACCTTCACGTCCACGTCGTCCCTCGCCGGCGCAAGGACGGCCTGCGGGGGTTCTTCTGGCCCCGGCAGCGCTACGCGGGCGACGAGGAGATGGCCGAAACAGCCGCCCGCATCCGGGCGGCAGTTCCAGGCGCTGGTTCGCAGGCGTAGCCGGGCGGTCGGCCCCGGCGACGGGCTACTACCGGGGGACCCACCCGATGGCCACCTGGCTGCGCACGGACTCGTCCAGGCAGCCGTCCTGGTTGGCGTCCGCGCAGAACAGCACCCGCGTCTGGCCCGGGGCCGTGGTGTTGTTGATCCGGGCGTGGTACTCGAGAGCGCCGGGGCCCGTCGACTGGTAGCCGCTCTGGTGGCAGTGCTCGAAGGTCCCGTCGCCGTTGTGGTCGTGACGGACAGCAGTCTTCGGGCCGGCACCGTCAGGGTCGGGGCAACCACTGATGGTGCCGACGCCGAAGATCTCGTAGGTGGCGAACGTGTCGACGTCACTCACCGTGGCGCCGGCCGGGGCTGCGCTGCTGAACAGGCAGGCGTCGACGTGGACGTTGTTCGCCGTGGTGCCCGGCGCGCTCAGGGGCTGGATGTCGTCGTAGTCGGGAGTGGCGCAGTTGGAGTTCGGGTTCACGTCGGGGTTGAACGTGGGCAGGCCGGCGTCGTCGCGGACGTATGCGACCGCCCGGACGGCGGTGGTATGGGCCCCGATGGCGGGCCCCGACATGGCGACCACGCCGGCCACGAGGGCGGAGGCACCCACCACGATTGCTGCGCTTCGACGACGGTTCACGAGAGTCTCCCCTGTTTGGTGTTACGCGCAGTACGGCGCCAGTGCCGATGCCGGATGACCGGTAGGCGGAGAGCGCGTCGGTTCAGTCGGGCAGACGGGAGGCCAGCAACAGCTTCCACTCCATGGCCAGCGGCTCCACGGCCAGGAGCGCCTGGATGACCTCGAGCGGGGCGGCGCCGGCCTTCGCCGCCTCGTGCACCACCGCAACCGTGGCGCCCATGGGGTGCGGCTCCACCCGGATCGGCCCGCCCGCCGGCACCCTCCCTGGCTCCAGGACCCGGAGGTACCAGCCGGTCCGGCCGCTCTGGCGCAGCAGGCGGACGATGTCGCCCCGGCCCCGGTGCATGGTCAGCTTGAAGCACGGTGCACGTGGCTGGCAGACCTCCAGGACGGCCTCGCCCCAGTACCACTTGTCGCCCACGCAGACGTCGTCCTCGGTGCCGCCGACCGTGCTCAAGTTCTCCCCGAACGGCGCCGGCCCCAGGTCCTGGCCGAGCTCCGCGCTCCACTTCGCCAGGTGCTCCGACGGGTAGGCGTAGACCGCCTTGTCGGGGCCGCCGTGGACCTCGAGGTCGGCCTGAGCGTCGCCCTCCAGGTTGAGCCGGTCGAGCCACAGGAACTCCGTGGTCACCGGCTTCTTGGCGATGCCACTGCGGATCGGCTGGCCGCGGAACTGCCCCAGGTACTCCGGGTTCAGCACGTTGACCGACCGGAGCCGGATCAGGGAACGTCTCCCGTGTCGAGCAACCGCAGGAACGAGGCCTCGTCGATCACCGGCACGCCGCACTCCTCGGCCTTGGTGACCTTGGCCTGGCCCGGCTCGGCGCCGGCCACGAGGTAGGAGGTCTTCTTCGACACGCTCCCCGGCGAGGAGCCCCCACGCGCCTTCACCGCTTCCACCGCCTTGTCCCGGGACATCGACTCCAGCGTGCCGGTCACCACGACGGCCTTGCCCGCCAGCGTCGGGGGCAGGGTCGAGCGCTCGACGCCGGCGAAGTTGACGCCCGCGGCCCGCAGCTTGTCCACCACCTGCCGGTTCCGGTCGAGGGCGAAGAAGGCGCACACGCTCTCGGCGATCACCGGTCCGACGCCCGGCGTTGCCGCCATCTCCTCCTCCGACGCCTCCACGATGCGGTCGAGGTGGCCGAACGCGTCGGCCAGCACCTCGGCGCCCCGCCCGCCCAGGTGGCGGATGCTGAGGCCGATCAGCAGGTTGGGCAGCGGGCGGGTCTTGGACGTCTCGATGGCGTCGAGCAGGTTGCGGGCCGAGAGGTCGGCGAAGCCCTCCAACCCCATCAGGGCCTCGTAGGTCAGGTAGTAGATGTCCCCCGGGTCGCTGAGCAGGCCGGCCGAGGTGAGCTGGCCGACCCGCTTCTCCCCCAGCCCCTCGATGTCCATGGCGCCCCGCGAGGCGAAGTGGGCGATGCGCCCGTCACGCTGGGCCGGGCAGTCGACGTTGACGCAGAAGGTGTCGCTCTCACCCTCGATGCGGACCAGCGGCCCCTCGCACACCGGGCAGGTGGTGGGAAAGCTCCACTCCGGGAGCCCCTCGGGTCGCTTGGACAACACCGGCGCCACCACCTCGGGGATGACGTCGCCGGCCTTGCGCACGGTCACCGTGTCGCCCGGGCGCACGTCCTTCACCTTCACCTGGTCCTGGTTGTGCAGGGTGGCCAGCTGCACGGTCGACCCGCTCACCCGTACCGGATCCAGCTGGGCGAACGGCGTGGCCTTCCCGGTGCGGCCGATGGACACCATGATGTCCTTGAGGAGGGTTGTCGCCTCCTCGGGCGGGAACTTGTAGGCGATGGCCCAGCGGGGCGACTTCGACGTGGAGCCGAGCTCCTCCCGCTGGGCCAGGTCGTCGACCTTCACCACCACGCCGTCGATCTCGTAGTCCAGGTCGTGGCGGTGCTGCAACCAGTGCTCGCAGTAGGCGAAGACGTCGTCGAGAGCGCCGACGGTGCGGACCTCGGGATTGACGGGCAGCCCGGCGGCTTTCAGGAAGTCGAGCGTCTCGGAGTGGCGGCGGAACTTCGGCCCGCCGGTGATCTCGCCCAGCTGGTAGGCCCAGAACCTCAGGTCGCGGCTGGCCGTCACCTTGGGGTCCTTCTGGCGGAGAGACCCGGCGCCGGAGTTGCGGGGGTTGGCGAAGAGGCGCAGCCCGGCCTCACCCTGGCGCTGGTTGAGCTCCTCGAAGGCGGAGACGGGCATGTAGACCTCACCCCGAACCTCGAGGACCTGCGGCGGGTCGCCGGCCAAGCGCTCGGGGATAACCTCTATCGTGCGGACGTTCTCGGTGACGTCCTCGCCGACCACGCCGTTGCCCCGAGTGGCGCCCCGCACGTAGCGGCCGTCTTCGTAGAGCAGCGAGCAGGCGATGCCGTCGATCTTCAGCTCGCAGACGTAGGCCACGCGCTCGGAGATGTAGCGCTCCATCCGCTTGCCCCACGCGACCAGCTCGTCGAAGGAGAAGGCGTTGTCGAGCGACATCATCGGCACCCGATGGCGGACCTCGGCGAAGGCGGTCGACGCCCGGCCCCCGACCTTCTGCGTCGGCGACTCGTCACTCCGCAGCTCGGGATGGGACTCCTCGAGCGCCCGCAGCTCGCGGACGAGGCTGTCGAACTCGGCGTCGGAGATCTCGGGGTCGTCGAGCACGTGGTAGCGCTCGGTGTGGTGCTCGACGAGCCGGCGCAGCTCCTCGACGCGCTTCACTGCCTCCACGCAGGCGACGGTAGCGTGGGCTCCGCCGATGGAACGCCTACTCCCCTGGCTCTTGCGCGGCCTGTGGGCGGGGCTGCCCTTCACGACGGGGCCGGCGCTGGCGGCGGTGGTGGACTCCGCCAGCCGGCCGGTGCAGCTGGTGGCCTCCACGCTGCTGTGGCTGGGGTGGGCCGTCGGCATGATCGCCGCCTTCGCACCCCACCCTGTGGCGCTGACCGCCCTGCGCGTGGTGGCGCCGGCCGCCGTGATGGTGGCCATGGGCGCGGCGATCGCCGGCGAGCCGTCGGCGCTGGCGGTGGTGTGGGCCGGGGTGGCGTGCGCATGGGCGTTCGCGCCGGCGATCGGGTGGACGTGGGTGAACGGTCCGGCCTACCCCAACGAGCGCCGCTTCCTCCTTCGCCCGCCCGGCCCGCTGCTCGCGGGGCCGTTGCCGCTGGCGTGGGCGCTGTCGGTCGCCGGCATCGCCGCCGGCCCGCTGCTGCTGGCGGCCAGGCAATGGGTGCTCGGCGGTGTGGTGTTGCTCGTCGGGTGGCCCGTCGCGTTGTTGCTGCTCAAGTCCATCCACAACTTGTCGCGCCGATGGGCGGTCTTCGTGCCCGCCGGCGTGGTGCTCCACGATCCCGTCGTCCTCGTCGACCCCACCCTCTTCCGCCGCCGGGAGATCACCGCCTTCCGGCCCGCTGCTGCCGACGACACCGGTTCCTACGACCTGTCGCAGCGGGCCCCCGGCCTCGCCATCCAGCTCGAGCTCCACGAGATGACGACCATCACGCTGCTCAAGCCCGGCCGGCGTGAGGGCGCCGCCATCCACGCCAACGGTCTCCGCTTCACGCCCACCCGGCCGGGCGCCGTCCTGGAGGAGGCTCGCCGCCGGCGCCTCACCCGGTGAGTGTGCATTGGTGACGTCCGGAGGGTCACGACTGCACAGCGATGCCGCCGCCGAGGACGTCGTCACCCCTGTAGAGGACGACGCTCTGGCCCGGCGCCACCCGGCGCTGCGGCTCGGCGAAGTGCATGGTCCTGCCGTCGAAGGTGGCTGCGACGGCGTCGCCGTGGGCGCTGCACTGGACCTCGACCGGTCCCGTGACCGGCTCGCCGCCCACCCAGCACAGCTCGGTCAGGGGGACCGAATCCACCAGCAGGTCGCCGGCCTCACCGACGGTGACCGTGCCGGCGGCGGGGTCCACCGACAGGGCGTAGCGGCGGGCGCCGCCGCCGGTGCCCAACCCGCGACGCTGGCCGATCGTCACCAGCTCTACGGCGTCGACCCGGCCGACCTCGGCCCCGGCGGTGTCGACCACGCGACCGGGATGCAGTGGGATGCGCGACGCCAGCAACGCTTCCCGCCCACCGCTCGTCGTCACGAAACAGACGTCCTGGCTGTCCGGCTTGTCGGCCGTCGGTAGCCCGAGGGCCGCGGCCCTGGCCCGGACCGCGCCCTTGGTCATCACACCCACGGGGAACCGGACCCGCCTCAGCTCCGCCTGTCCCAACATGTAGAGGACGTACGACTGGTCCTTCAACGGATCCGCACCCCGCAGCAGCCGCCCGTCGACCACCCGGGCGTGGTGGCCGGTGGCCACGGCATCGAAGCCCAGCTGCGATGCCCGGCGCAGAAGCCGGCCGAACTTGAGGTGGCGATTGCATTCGATGCAGGGGTTCGGCGTCAGCCCGCCGGCGTGAGCCGCGACGTACGGCGCGACCACGCGGGTGTCGAACTCGTCGACGAACGTCCATACCAGGTGGTCGATGCCGAGGACGTTGGCCACCCGTCGAGCGTCGTCGATCTCCGCCACCGAGCAGCAGCCGGCCTCGGTGGGGTTGTCCCACAGCCGCAGCGTCACACCGACGACGTCGAGGCCCTCCTCCACGAGCAGGGCGGCGGCCACCGAGGAATCGACGCCGCCGGACATGGCGGCCAGCACCCTCATCCCTGGCGAAGGCGTGACACCGCGGCGGGAACGGCCGACAGAGCCAGCTCCACGTCGGCCTCGGTGGTACGGGGGCCGAGCGACAGCCGGAGGGCCCCGAGCGCCCGGGCCCGGGGCACGCCCATGGCCGCCATTACGTGCGACGGGTCGACCGCCCCACTGGCGCAGGCCGAGCCCGCCGAGGCGTAGACGCCGGCGGCGTCGAGCAGGACGAGCAGCTCCTCGGACTCCACGCCGTCGAAGGTCAGGTGGCAGTTCCCGGCGATCTTGTTCGCCCGGTCGCCGGTCTCGGCACACCCGGGCACGGTGGCGAGCAGCCCGTCGGCCAAGCGGTCGCGCAGCGCACGGATCCGCGCCACCTCGGCCGCCCGGCCGTCGACGGTGGCCCGCATGGCCGCAGCCATGGCCACGATCCCCGCCACGTTGTGGGTCCCGCTGCGCCGGTCGCGTTCCTGACCTCCGCCGTGGATCATCGGCCGCACCTGAACGCCCTGGCGCACGACCAGCGCGCCGACGCCCTTCGGACCGCCGAACTTGTGGGCGCTGACGGCGACGAGATCGGCCGCCCCCGCCAGCGCAGCCACGTCGAGCCAGGGGAACGCCTGGACAGCGTCGGTGTGCACCACCGCCTCTGGGGCCAGCTCGCGGGTCAGGGCCACTACCTCGCGCACGGGCTCGATCACGCCCACCTCGTTGTTGGCCAGCATCACCGATACGACCGATACCGACGGGTCGAGGAGCTCAGGCAACCGCTGCAGGTCGACCACGCCGTTGCCGTCCACCGGCAAGAGCCTGTTGTCGCCGGCGGCCTGGCACGTGTGCAGGACGGCGTGGTGCTCGACGGCCGAGCACACCGTCGGTCCCCGGCGCACGGCGAGGGCGCCGAGGATGGCCAGGTTGTCGGCCTCGGTGCCGCCTCCCGTGAACACGACCTCCGCCGGCCGGGCCTCGAGGCACTGCGCGACGGTGTCGCGCGCCTCGTCGAGAGCCTTGCGGGCCTCCCGCGACACGGCGTGGGCGCCGGACGGGTTCCCGAAGCGCTCGGTGAGGAAGGGCAGCATGGCCTCGACGGCCTCGGGGCGCATCGGCGTGGTGGCGGCATTGTCGAGGTACGCGGGCACGCGACAAGGCTAGGGCCCCGCCGGCGCCTATGAGGCCGGCGCCGGACCGGTGCCGCGGCTCAGCAGGTGACCAGCCACACCACGCTCAGCGCCGGCAGGTCGACGGTGAGCGACTGGTCGAACCCGTGCCACGGCGTCGGCTCGGTCGACCGGTGGCCGCCGTTGACCATGGTGGTGTCCAGCGCGACCTGCCAGGCGCCCTGCACGGGGAGGCCGATGCGGTAGCCCGGGCGGTCGGCGCCCGACAGGTTGGCGATGCACGCCAACGAGCGCTCCCGGCCGGCGGAGTACCGCACGAACGACAGCACGTTCTGGTCGGCGTCGTTGGCGTCGATCCACTCGAACCCCGAGTCCTGGAAGTCCCTCTCCCACAGGGCCGGCTCGTTGCGATAGATCCGGTTCATCTCGCGCACCAGTTGCTGCACGCCACGGTGGCCGGGATCGCCCAACAGATCCCAGTCGAGACTCCGGTCGTGGGACCACTCCCGCTCCTGGCCGATCTCGCAGCCCATGAAGAGCAGCTGCTTGCCGGGGTGGGCCCACATCCAGGCCAGCAGGGCGCGCAGGTTGGCCAGCTTCGCCCCCTTGTCGCCCGGCATCTTGTTGATGAGCGAACCCTTCCCGTGCACCACCTCGTCGTGGGAGATGGGCAGGACGAAGTTCTCCGAGAACGCGTACAGCAGGCCGAACGTCAGCTGGGAATGGTGGTGCCGGCGATGCACCGAGTCCTTGGAGAAGTAGGTCAGGGTGTCGTGCATCCAGCCCATGTTCCACTTGAACCCGAACCCGAGGCCGCCGAGGTAGACGGGCCGGGAGACACCGGGCCACGACGTCGATTCCTCGGCGATGGTGAGCACGCCCGGGTGCTCGGCGTGGACGACGGTGTTGAGCTGGCGGAGGAACTCCACCGCTTCGAGGTTCTCACGGCCGCCGTGCTCGTTGGGGACCCACTCGCCTTCCTTGCGCGAGTAGTCGAGGTAGAGCATCGACGCGACGGCGTCGACCCGGAGGCCGTCGATGTGCAGCTCCTCGATCCAGTACAGGGCGTTGGCCAGGAGGAAGTTGCTGACCTCGTGGCGACCGAAGTTGAACACCAGCGTGCCCCAGTCGGGGTGCTCCCCCTGGCGGGGATCGGCGTGCTCGTAGAGGGCGGTGCCGTCGAAGCGGGCCAGCGCAAAGGCGTCCTTCGGGAAGTGCGCCGGCACCCAGTCGACGATGACGCCGATGCCGGCCTGGTGCAGGGCGTCGACGAGGTACCGGAAGTCGTCGGGCGTGCCGAACCGGGCGGTCGGCGCGTAGTACGACGTGACCTGGTAGCCCCACGATCCTCCGAAGGGGTGCTCGGCCACGGGCAGGAGCTCGACGTGGGTGAAGCCCATCTCGGTGAGGTACGCCGGCAGCTGCTCGGCGAGCTCCCGGTAGGTCAGCTGCCGGTCGCCCTCCTCGGGCACGTGCCTCCAGGAGCCCAGGTGGCACTCATAGACCGACATCGGGCTGGTCCAGGGGTCGGCCGAACGCCGGCGCTGCAGCCATTCCGCGTCGCCCCAGTCGTAGGAGGACTGGAAGACGATGCTCGCCGTCTCCGGCGGCGTCTCGGCGGCCGTCGCCAGGGGGTCGGCCTTGAGGGTGACCTGACCGGAGGGGGTCAGGATCTCGTACTTGTACCGGGCGCCGTGGCCCACTTCCGGGATGAAGAGCTCCCAGACGCCCGACGAGCCGATGCGGCGCATGGGGTGCTGGCGGCCGTCCCAGCTGTTGCAGTCGCCGACCACCCGCACGCTGCGCGCCGCCGGCGCCCACACCGCGAAGGCGGTGCCGGCCACCCCCTGGTGCACCAGTGGGTGGGCGCCGAGGCGGTTCCACAACCGCTCGTGGCGGCCCTCGCCCAGCAGGTACAGGTCGACGTCGCCCAGCGTGGGCCAGAACCGGTACGGGTCGTCGACCAGCCAGGTGTCGCCACCGGCGTAGGTGACCTCGAGGCGGTAGTCCGGCGGTTCCTCGTCGGTGAACTTCACGCCTTTGGCGACGAACGCGCCGGCGGGGTGCTCCTCGACCATCGCCAGCCGGCGGCCGTCGGAGAGCACCAGGGTCACCTCGGTGGCGTCGGGCCGCCACGCCCGCACGAGATCGCCGTGCGGGCCGAGCACCCGATGAGGGTCGATCTCGGTCCCTTCGACGAGTGGCTGCAGGTTCGCACTTGTCGCGACTGTCATCGGGTCGCCGCCTCAGGCATCGGTGCCGCGGTGACTGGTTCTGTCGTCTTCGGCTCGCTCACTGTTCCCTTTCTGTCAGTCGGCGCAGCGCGGCGAGTGGGATGTGTGCCCAGTCCGGCCGGTACGCCCGCTCGTAGCCGAGCTCGTACACCGCCTTCTCCAACTCGAACGCGGCCAGCACCGCCCCGACGCACTCGGGATCGGCCGGGAGGATGTTCCCGGGGCCGGCGGCGTTCATGTACCCGCGAAGGAACGCCTTGCGGTTGCGGTCCTCCCACGCCGCGGCCAGGTCCTCGAGTGCGTACTCGTCGCGCTCGGTGCGGGCCACCGCCGATGCGTAGTGGAACGACCGCAGCATCCCGGCCACGTCCTTGAGCGGCGTCGACGGGCGCCGGCGCTCCTCGATCGGCCGGGCCGGCTCGCCCTCGAAGTCGAGGACGTACCAGCCGGCGTCGGTGCGCAGCACCTGGCCGAGGTGGTAGTCCCCGTGGACCCGGATGGCGGCGCCGGCGTCGATGTCGGCCAGGCGGTCGAGGATTCGCTGGATCGCCCGCCGGTCGACGTCGCCCGGCTCGAGCCCATCGGCCTGCGCGGCGATCGCCTCGGCCCACGCCTTGGAGTCGGCGTGGTGGCGCCCGAAGGCGTCGGCCAGGGCGACGTGCATGGCGCCGGTCATGGCCCCCAGGCGGGCCGCCTCGCCGGCGAAGTCGCCGCCGGCCTGGGCGGGGTCGAGGGGCTGCGGTGGCGGCTCGTCGATGTTGATGATGGGGATCGACGCCGTGTCGTTCAGGCCGAAGAGGTCCCGCAGCGACGTGAGCGCCAGGGCCCAGCCCTCGGCGGCGCCCGAGAGGAACGGCTGCAGGAGCGCCAGGTCGAAGTCACGGACCCGCTGGGTGGCCAGCGGCTCGGCCACGCACTTGAAGCCCCGCGCGGCCAGGGCCTCGGTGATCTCGACCTCGGGGTTGTGGCCCCGCTGGATACGGCGGAACAGCTTGAGGATGATGCGCTCGTCGTAGACGATCGAGCTGTTCGACTGCTCGGCGCTCATCAGCCGTGCCCGCTGCGCCTTTTCGTGCGGGGCGACGGCGTCGAGGATCACCAGCGCCAGCTCCGGGTCGTGGACGGCGTCGTAGGCCATGGCGTCGCCCTGGTGGGTCGCGACGTCGCCGACGACGGCCTGCTCGTGGCCCCGCAGGAAGTCGGAGTGGTCGTCCCGGCTCCGCACGCCGACGAGCACCTGGTAGATGTGGCGGTCGGCCTCGACGAGAAGCCGGACCAGCACCGGGAACCGGTCGCCGCGGATCTCCTGGTCGATGATCGTCAGCGTCTCGGGCTCGACCTGGCCCGAGTACCACCGCTGGCGGGGCAGCCACTGGCTGATGGCGGGGACCATCGCCCCGACGTCGATCACTTCGCCACCTCCTTCGGAGGTGCCTGCCGCGCCTGCCAGTCGGGCCCGCCTCCGGGGCCGGTCACTGCTGCGCCACCGACGGTGCGTCGACCAGCTCGAACCAGTAGAACCCGTGGCCACCCAGAGTCAGGAAGTACGGCAGCTCCCCGATGAGCGGGAACGGCACCCGGCCGAACAGCTCGACCGGCATCTTGCCGGAGAGCCGGGCCAGCTGCAGCTCGACGGGTTGTGCGAAGCGGCTGAGGTTGTTCACGCAGAGCATGATTCGGTCTCCGAGCTGTCGGAGGAACGCCAGGACCGAGGGGTTCTCGGCTGAGAGGATCTCGAGGCTCCCGAACCCGAGAACGTCGCCGTGCTGGCGGCGGACCTGGAGGACCCGCTGCATCCAGTGTAGGAAGGAACCGGCGTCGCGCTGCATGGCCTCCACGTTGACGGCCTGATAGCCGTACACCGGGTCCATCAACGGGGGCAGGTAGAGCTGCGCGAAGTCGGCCTTGCTGAAGCCGGCATTGCGGTCGGGCGTCCACTGCATCGGCGTGCGCACGCCGTCGCGGTCACCGAGGTAGATGTTGTCGCCCATGCCGATCTCGTCGCCGTAGTACAGGACCGGGCTGCCGGGCAGGCTGAACAGCAGGGCGTGCAGGAGCTCGGCGACCGCACGGTTGTTGTCCACGAGCGGGGCCAGGCGCCGGCCGATGCCGATGTTGCGCTTCATGCGCGGGTCCTTGGCGTACTCGTTGTACATGTAGTCGCGCTCGTCGTCGGTGACCATCTCGAGGGTCAGCTCGTCGTGGTTGCGGAGGAAGATGCCCCACTGGCAGCTGTCGGGGATCTCCGGCGTCTGGGCGAGGATCTCGGTGATCGGGTACCGCTGCTCCCTCCGCACCGCCATGAACATCCGCGGCATGAGCGGGAAGTGGAAGCACATGTGGCACTCGTCGCCCTCGCCGTAGTAGTCGACGACGTCGGCCGGCCACTGGTTCGCCTCCGCCAGCATCACGGTGCCGGGATGACTGGCGTCGATCTCCTTGCGCATCTGCTTCAGGAAGTCGTGGGTCTCGGGAAGGTTCTCGCCGTTCGTGCCGTCGCGCTCGTAGAGGTACGGGACGGCATCGAGCCGGAAGCCGTCGAGGCCGAGGTCGAGCCAGAACCGGACGACGTCGAGCATGGCCTGCTGGACCTCGGGGTTGTCGTAGTTCAGGTCAGGCTGGTGGCTGAAGAACCGGTGCCAGTAGAACTGCTCGCGGACCGGATCCCATGACCAGTTCGACCGCTCGGTGTCGATGAAAATGATGCGGGCGTCGGGGTAACGCGTGTCGTCGTCGCTCCAGACGTACCAGTCGGCCTTGGGGTTCGTCCGGTCCTGCCGGGACTCCTGGAACCACGCGTGCTGGTCGCTGGTGTGGTTCATCACCAGGTCGGCGATTATCCGCAGGTCGCGGCGGTGGCACTCCTCGATCAGCGTCACCACGTCGGCGAGATCGCCGTACTCGGGCAGGATCGAGAAGAAATCACTGATGTCGTAGCCGCCGTCGCGCAGCGGCGACTGGTAGAAGGGCAGCAGCCAGAGGCAGTCCGCGCCCAGCCACTGGATGTGGTCGAGGCGCTCGGTGATGCCCCGGATGTCGCCGGTTCCGTCGTTGTTGGAGTCGAAGAATCCCCGGACCAGCACCTCGTAGAACACGGCGCGCTGGAACCAGCTGCCCCCGATTGCGTCGGTCACAGTGCTTCGGGGGGAGCGGTGAGGGGCGTCAGGTGCAGGACGTGGCCGGGCTGGACCGACGGATCCAACGCCACGTACTGCGACGAACCGTACCAGTTCCACGTCACGCCGGTGAGCTCGTCGGTGACCTGGACGGGCGAGTTCGTGGGCAGGCCGAGGACGTCCATGTCGAGGACGATCGTGTCCTCGTGGAAGGCGTGGGGATCGAGGTTGGCCACCATCAGCATGCGGTCGTCGCCGGTCACCTTGGACCACACGAGGATCTGTTCGTAGTTCGACCGATGGAAGACGATGTTGCGCAGCTCGGTGAAGGCGGGATGACGGCGGCGGATCTCGTTGAGCCGGGTGACGAACGGCGCCAACGAGTCGCTGCGCTGCCAGTCACGGTGCTTGATCTCGTACTTCTCCGAGCGCAGGTACTCCTCGTTGGCGGGTGACGCCGGCTCGTTCTCGTAGAGCTCGTAGCCGCTGTAGATGCCGTAGCTCGGTACCAGGGTGGCGGCCAGCATGAGCCGCAAGCGAAACGCCGAGGGCGGCCCGTTGCGCAGCGGCCCGGACAGGATGTCGGGGGTGTTGGGCCAGAAGTTCGGGCGCATGTAGTCGGCCGTAGGGCCGTGGGCCAGCTCCTCGAGGTACTCGGTGAGCTCCTCGCGCGTGTTACGCCAGGTGAAGTAGGTGTAGCCCTGGCTGAACCCGACCTCGGCCAACTTGGCCATCATCTTCGGGCGGGTGAAGGCCTCGGCGAGGAACAGCGTCTCGGGGTGGGTCTTCTGGACCTCGGCGATCACCCACTCCCAGAACGCCAGCGGCTTGGTGTGGGGGTTGTCGACCCGGAAGATCCGGACGCCGTGGCCGATCCAGAAGTCGAGGATGTCCTTGCAGGCCTGCCACAGCGCCTCACGGTCGGCGTCGTCGGCCGGCCAGAAGTTGATCGGATAGATGTCCTGGTACTTCTTGGGAGGGTTCTCCGCGTACTTGATGCTGCCGTCGGGGCGCCGGTGGAACCACTCGGGGTGATCCCCGACCCAGGGGTGGTCGGGCGAGCACTGGAGGGCGTAGTCGAGCGCCACCTCCAGGCCGAGCCGCTCGGCGGCGACCACGAAGGCATCGAAGTCCTTCAGCGTGCCGAGGCTGGGCTCGACGGCGGTGTGGCCGCCCAGCTCGTTGCCGATGGCCCACGGGCTCCCCGGGTCGTTCGGCCCGGCCACGAGGGTGTTGTTCGGTCCCTTGCGGTGCGATCGCCCGATGGGGTGGATCGGCGGCAGGTACACCACGTCGAAGCCCATGGCCGCCACCTCGGGGAGCCGGCCGCGCGCCGCCCGCCGGAAGCCGCCCTCCGAGCGAGGGAACAGCTCGTACCAGGCGCTGAACATGGCCCGCTCCCGGTCGACCCAGAGGGGCAGCGGCTGGCTACGGGTGAGGTCCGCCGGCTTCTCGCCCTTCTTCTGGCGGGCCTTCTCGAGCTCCACCTCCTGGAGCTCCACGTCGACGGGCTCGCCGGCCGCCTCCTTGACCTCGATGTCGTGGGCCAGGGTGGCCAGCCGGTCCGTCCACGCATCGAGGACGTACTCGTGCATGCCCAGGGCGGCGGGCTCGACCACCGCCTGCCACCGGTCGTTGCCGAGGTGCTCCATCGGCGCCTCGCGCCACTTGGACTCTCCGATGGGGCGCCACTGCACGCGGGCGGCGAGGATGTCGTGGCCGTCGCGGTAGATGTCGGCCGAGACGTGGACCGCCTCCCCGATCACCGCTTTGGCGGGATGTCCTCCGGGTGTCCGCGGGCGCGGGTCGTCGATGACGATGCGACCGATCACCCAGGAAGGTGTACCCGGCTTTCGCCCGGCTGTCACACTTGTCAGTCCTCCCGGCCCAGCCGCTACCGTTTCGCTCCGATGAGGGCACTCCGCAGCTTCACCGTCCACCCACGGCTTCCCGAGCGGTTGGCGCCCCTCCAGGCTGTGGCCATGAACCTCCGTTGGTCGTGGGACGAGCGCACCCAGGATCTGTTCCGCTGGGTCGACCCCGACGCCTGGGAGGCGAGCGGCCACGACCCCATCCGGCTCCTGGCCATGGTCTCGCGCCCCAGATTGCAGTCCCTGGTCGTCGACCGGGCCTTCCTGTCGTTCATGGAGGAGGTCCACGACGACCTGCGTCGCGACATCGAGGCCGACCGGTGGTTCCAGGGGCGCGACAGCGCGCTGCGGTCGGTCGCGTACTTCTCACCGGAGTTCGGCATCTCCGAAGCGCTCCCGCAGTACTCCGGTGGTCTCGGCGTGCTGGCCGGCGACCACCTGAAGGCGGCCAGCGGCCTCGGTGTGCCCCTCGTCGGCGTCGGTCTCTTCTACCACCAGGGCTACTTCCGCCAGGAGCTGGAGGCTGACGGGTGGCAGCGCGAGCGCTACGTCGTCCTCGACCCCCACGGCATGGCGCTCGTGCCCGCCGAAGGCAAGCGCGTGCAGGTGGATCTGGCCGGCACCACGCTGGTCGCCCGAGTCTGGGAGGCCCAGGTCGGGCGAGTCCCGCTCTACCTCCTCGACGCCGACGTCGAGGAGAACGACGACGACTGCCGCATGGTCACCGACCGGCTCTACGGCGGCGACAGCGAGCACCGGCTCCGCCAGGAGATCCTCCTCGGCGTCGGCGGCGTTCGCGCCCTCGAGCAGCTCGGCCACGAGCCGCAGGTGTTCCACTCCAACGAGGGCCACGCCGGCTTCCTGGGCCTCGAGCGTGTGCGGCGGGCCATCCTCGACGACAAGCTCACCTTCGACGAGGCCATCGAGGCCGTCCGTGCCGGCACCGTCTTCACCACCCACACGCCGGTGCCGGCCGGCATGGACCGCTTCACCCGCGATCTCATGGAGAAGTACTTCAAGCGGTGGGCCGACGAGTGCGACGTCAGCTTCGACCGGGTGATGAGCCTGGGTCACCAGCCGGGGGAGTCGCTGGACGCCCCGTTCAACATGGCGGTGATGGGGCTGCGCCTGGCCGCCTCGGCCAACGGCGTGTCGAAGCTGCACGGCGTGGTCAGCCGTCAGATCTTCGCCCCGGTATGGCCGGGGGTCCCGGTCGACGAGCTGCCGATCACATCGGTGACCAACGGCGTCGACGCCCGCACGTGGGTGGCGCCGGAGATGCGCGATCTGTTCGACCGCCACGTCCTCCCCGAGTGGTCACAGGCCGGCCCCGACCGCTGGGCCCGCATCGAGGACGCGGGCGACGACGAGCTGTGGCGGGCGCGCCAGCAGGCCCGCGAGCGGCTGGTGGCCTTCGTCCGCCGGCGGCTGTACGACTCCGCGCTGGGCCGGGGGCTCTCGGAGCCGGACGCGGCGTGGGCGTCGGAGGCTTTCGACCCCGGTGTGCTCACTGTCGGGTTTGCCCGGCGCTTCGCGCCCTACAAGCGGGCCACGCTGCTCCTGTCGCAGCCCGAACGCCTCAAGCGCCTGCTGCTCGACGCCGAGCAGCCGATGCAGCTGCTGTTCGCCGGCAAGGCCCACCCCGCCGACGACCTCGGCAAGGACCTCATCCGCCAGGTGGTCCAGTTCTCCCGCCAGGAGGACGTCCGCCACCGGGTCGCCTTCCTCGAGGACTACGACATGGCCCTGGCCCGCACGCTGCTGCAGGGCTGCGACGTGTGGCTGAACACCCCGCGCCGGCCGCTGGAGGCGTGCGGCACGAGCGGCGAGAAGGCGGCCATGAACGGTGTCCTCAACTGCTCGATCCGCGACGGGTGGTGGGACGAGTACTTCGACGGCGACAACGGTTGGGCGATCGGCTCCACCGAGGACTGGGACGACCTCGGCCGGCGCGACCATGCCGAGGCCTCGAGCCTGTTCGACATCCTGGAGCGACAGGTCGTCCCCCTGTTCTACGAGCGGGCGCCCGGCCGGCCCCCGGTGCGCTGGCTGCAGAAGGTCCGGCGGTCGCTGCGGACGCTCGGCCCCGAGGTGTCCGCCAGCCGGATGGTCCGTGACTACGTCGCCGAGCTCTACGAGCCGGCCGCGGCCGGCGCGGACGCCTTGACCGCCGCCGGCCACGAGCGGGCCAAGGCGCTGGCGGCCTGGAAGCAGCGGGTGCTCGACGCATGGGCCGGCGTGGCCGTCGAGGAGGTCATCAGTGACAGCCTGGCCATCGACCTCGGGCGGGAGCGGGCCGTCTCGACCCAGGTCGTCCTCGGAACGCTGGGCCCCGACGACGTCGACGTCCAGCTCCTCCATGGAGCCGTCGGCCTGGCCGACGAGCTGACCGAGCCGTCGATCGTTTCCATGACGCTTGGCGACGGGTTCCCGGGCCGCTACCGCTACGACGGCTCCTTCATCTGTGACCGGGCCGGCCGCTACGGCTTCACGGTGCGCGTCGTCCCGGCCCACCCCGATCTGTCGAGCTTCGCCGAGATCGGCCGGGTGGCCTGGGCCCTCTAGTTCGGCCTCGGAAGCTGAGCTTCCTCGCCGAGGGAGCGGCGCTTCTCTAGTGGCCGATCTCCATCAGGGTGTCCTCCTGTCCCACGGCCACGATCTCGGTGACGCCAGGGACGCGGTCCTTGAGGATCCGCTCGATGCCGGCCTTGAGGGTCATGGTCGACGCGGGGCAGCTGCCGCAGGCGCCCACCAGCTCGATCTCCACCCGGCCGGACTCCTCGTCGAAGCCTACGAGGGTCATGTCGCCACCGTCCGCCTGCAGTGCGGGGCGGATGACCTCGATGGCCTCCATCAGCTCGTCGTGCATCGTCGTCCCCGACGCAGTGGTCTCAGTCATGTCACCAACCTACAACCCGTGATGAGGCCAACTCCTTCCCGCGTGTAGGTTCCCCGGTCCGTGGCCCGTGTCGTCGTGCGATCGGAGACCGATGCCACCGGGCTGGCCGAGATCATGCGGCCCCGCACCGACGTCGTCCTCGAACGTCACTGTGGAGACGGCCGGTTCGAGGCGGAGTCCGGGCCCGTGCTGTCCTACGGGCGGACGGTCGACGTGGTCCACGGCGCCGTCCCCGACCAGCCCGTGTTGGTCACCCAGACCGTCGACTTCCGCCTCGCCGTCCCCTACTTCGGCTTCCTGTTCGTGCCGCTGTTCAAGCGGGCCCTGGCCCGTCCCGGGACGGCCCGGGCGCCGTGGTGGGCGCCCCCCGCTCGCCTCGACGCCCGTGGGGCGTCGGTGTTGGGCACCCTCGCCCTGCTCACGGTGGCCTCGGGCTACCTGAACGCTCTCTTCACCCAGACCGTCCCCTTCGCCGGCGACGAGTTCGGGGTCAGCAACTCGGCGCTCGGTGTGGCCGGCAGCGTGGTGCGGGTGGGTGGGCTGGTCGCCCTCGTCGTCATGATCCAGGCCGACAGGCGGGGGCGGAAGTTCGTCCTGATGTGGGCCTCGACCGCTGGGATCATCCTCGCCGTCACCGGCGCCCTCGCTCCGTCGCTGCCATGGCTGACGGGCAGCCAGATGTTCGCCCGGGCCTTCGCCACCGCCATCCTGCTGCTGGTCACGATCGTGGCCGCCGAGGAGATGCCCGCCGGATCGCGGGCCTACGCGGTCAGCCTGCTGGCCATGTCCAGCGGGCTGGGTGCCGGCGTGTGCGTGCTGAGCCTGCGCCTCGCCGACCTCGGCACGCGCGGCTGGCGGCTGCTGTACCTCGTGCCGCTGCTGGGCCTGCCGATCGTCGCCGCCGTGCGCCGGCGCCTCCCGGAGAGCCGCCGGTTCATCGCACCTCATGTCTCGGGGGCGATGGCCGGCCACGGCGGGCGGCTGCTGCTGCTCGCGGCCTCGGGGGTTCTCGTCAACCTGTTCGTCGCCCCGAGCTCGCAGTTCGGCAACCAGTTCCTGCGGGACGAGCGGGGCTTCAGCGGCGGGCGGATCGGGCTGCTGTCGGTCACGATCGGCACGCCGGCGGTCATCGGCATCATCGCCGGCGGGCGGATCGCCGACGTCCGCGGCCGCCGGGTCGTCGCCGCGGTCGCCCTCGTCGTCGGGACGCTCTGCACCGTCGGGTACTTCTGGTCCGAGGGGTGGCCGATGTGGGTCATCGCCGCGGTGGGCACCGTCGTCTCCGCCGCCGCCATTCCCGCCCTCGGCGTCTACGGCCCGGAGCTGTTCCCGACCGGGTTGCGGGGTCGGGCCAACGGTCTGGTGGCCGTCTCGTCGCTGGTGGGCAGCGCGGCGGGGCTGATCCTGGCCGGCGTCCTCTCCGACAACTTCGGGCGCATCGCGCCAGCCATGTCGATCCTCGCCGTCGGGCCTCTCCTGCTGGCGGTGCTGGTCGTGGCGGCCTACCCGGAAACGGCGGGCAAGGAGCTCGAGGACCTCAACCCCGAGGACCGCCCAACGTCAGGACCCAGTCCCTGACCGCCTCGGCGGCCCGGCCGTCGTGCTTGCGCAGACCGTGATCGCCGCCGTCGATCCACACGTGCGTCACCGAACCCGCGATCGCGCCCGCCGCGGCCTCCAGCTCGGCCGGCGTGGCGAACGCGTCCCTGGTGCCGGAGACGAACAGGCACGGCACGTCCAGGTCGGGAAAGTGCTCGACCCGGAGCTGGTCGGGCCGTCCCGGAGGGTGCAGCGGGTAGCTGATGAGGGCGAGCCCGAGGGCCGGCAGCCCGCCGGCCACGGCTACCGAGCACATCCGCCCCCCGAAGGACCGCCCACCGAGCACGACCTGTGCCGGCGCCACGCCCACCCGCTCGGCCAGGGCGCCGGCGGCCTCGCAGATCGTCCCGAGGACCTTCGGCCCGGGCCGTGACGACGGCAGGTCGATGCGGTCGACCGGAACGCCCTCAGTGGCCAAGGCACGGTCGATGGCGACGAGCGCCGGGCTGTCGCGGGTCGCGCTGGCGCCCGGGGTGAGCAGTACCGCGGTCCCCCGGCCGGTCATGGCATCAGGATCCGGCGGGCCTCGGTGAGCTCGAGGATGCGTTGGCCGGCGCCCGCGTGCTCGGCACCGTGGTCGGGGTGGGACTCCCGCAGCAGGGTCCGAAACCGCTGGAGGACCTCCTCCCGGCCCGGCTGTTCCTCGTCCGGACCGAAGCCGAGGACCTCGAGGGCCCAGCGCTCGTCGGTGGAGAACCGCCGCCACCACGTAGGCGGCACGCTGGTGAGGTCGGTCAGGAAGGTCGCCAGCTGCGGGCTGGCGCCGTCCTCCCACATGGTCGCCTTGCGCATGGCCGCGAACGCGCGCGGTTGGGCGTCGGCGTGGAGCCGGCGGGCGGCGTAGGCCGCGCCGAGGATCTGCGGGACGGGCCGCCCGTCGCCCTGAAGCTCGAAGCGCACATCGCCGAAGCGATCGTTCTCGGCCTGGCCGACGAGCTTGTGGCGGCTGCGGTCGAGGCCGACCACGTCGACCTGGAACCGGTGGCGCAGCCGGGGCTGGGCGATGCGCCGGCCGGCCTCCAGGTCGTTGAGGAGCCCGACGTACTCGTCGCGCAGCTCGGCGTCGACGTCGCCCCAGTGGGCGGCGACGATCCCTCCGAGCAGGATGCCCCCGTAGCCCGGCGACGGTTCGGTGGGGAGCCAGAACGGCCCCAGCGCGACCCGACGGGTGGGGGCCACGGCGCGCGAGTGGCGAATCTCGATCTCGGCGAGGAGCATCGGCGGGGCTACACCAGGTCGCGCAGGTACTCGCGGAGCGCACGGGCGTCGGCCGACACCGTGTCCTCGTCCGCTGCCTCTTCCAGATCGGTGGACAGCGTCGCCGCCAGGGTCTGGATCTGTCGCCAGGTCGGGCGCTCGATGCCGTAGGGCGGTGCCGAGACCGACACCGTGCCCGCGGCGATCAGCAGGTCCGCGGCCATCTTGTCGTCCAGCGGGTCGTGCTGGAGGCGGTCGGCCGCCACGAAGAGGTCACCCATCGCCTCTTGCGCGTCTGCCCCACCGTCAGCCTCGCCGCCGTCCTCGTCGAGCTCCTCGACCTCTTCCAGCTCGTCGAGGAGCAGGTCGACCTCCTCCTCGGCCACGACCGGCACCACCAGGATGAGGCCCTGTTCCCACCGGTAGGGGATGTCGGCCTCGAGCAGCGCGGTGGTCGCCGCGCTCCGCTCGCCGACCTGCCACTCGCCGAGGTCGTAGTCCACCTCTTCCTCGTCGTTGCCCTCGGCCAGCATGAGGGGCGGTTCGGTGACGGTGAGGGCGCAGTCCGGGCAGCGGATGCTCGACTCGAACCACTCGCCGCGGAAGTCCTCGCGGAACTGGGCGCCGCAGCGGGGGCAGCAAATGATCATCCACTCCCCTTCGGGGCCATCGCCGGCGAGCGTAGCGCCGACTGGGCGCCACCCCGTAGCTGCGAGATAGGGTGCCGGTCATGAGCGCTCAGCCCCAGCCCCCCGATCGCAACCTGGCCATGGAACTGGTCCGGGTGACCGAGGCTGCCGCCTTGGCGTCCGCCCGCTGGATGGGCCGCGGCGACAAGGAGGGCGCCGACGGCGCCGCCACCGAAGCCATGCGGGTGATCCTGTCCACCGTGCAGATGGACGGCGTCATCGTGATCGGTGAGGGCGAGAAGGACGACGCGCCGATGCTCTACAACGGCGAGCGGGTGGGCGACGGGTCGCAGCCCGAGACCGACATTGCCGTCGACCCCCTGGAGGGCACCACCCTCACCGCTCTGGGCCGGGGCAACGCCATCTGCGTGATCGCGGTGAGCACGCGGGGCACGATGTTCGACCCCGGGCCCGCGTACTACATGAACAAGCTCGCCGTCGGCGCCGAGGCGGCAGGGTCGATCGATATCACCCTCTCCCCCACCGAGAACCTGAAGGCCGCGGCCTCGGCCCTTAAGAAGTCGGTGCGCGACATGACGGCCGTCGTCCTCGACCGTCCCCGGCACGACGAGCTCATCGCCGAGATCCGCGAGGCCGGCGCCCGCATCCGCCTCATTCAGGACGGCGACGTCGCCGGCGCCATCTCCACCGGCTGGCCCGACGCCGGCGCCGACATCCTGTTCGGCGTCGGTGGCACGCCCGAAGGTGTCATCAGCGCCGCCGCCCTGAAGTGCATGGGCGGCGAGATCCAGGCCCAGCTCGCCCCCCGGAGCGACGAGGAGCGCGAGAACGTCCTCGCCGCGGGCTACGAGCTCGGCAAGGTGATCCACACCGAGGACCTGGTCTCGGGCGACAACTGCTTCTTCGCCGCCACCGGAGTCACCGACGGCGAGTTGCTGCGGGGCGTGCACTACGACAGCCGGGGCGCCACCACGGCGTCGTTGGTCATGCGGTCGAAGTCGGGCACGGTGCGCAGCATCAGCGCCCGCCACCCGCTCTCCAAGATCGCCCAGTTCGCCTCGGTGGCCTTCGACTAGGGCTGAATCAGCGGGGCCAGCGCCGACGGCGTCAGGGGCCCCAGTACGGCGCGCTTGAAGTCCTCGGCCGGCCGCTCGACGTTCGGGACGGCCAGTGCTGGCGCAGAGAACCGCCGTGTCAGGCCGGTGGTGACCAGGATGTGGGGGATGCCGTCGCCCGCCGCGCCGTCGGGGGAGCCGACCACGGCTTTCAGCTGGAACGAGGCGAGCACCGTTGGCACCTGGTCCATGGCCGCCTTGAGCCAGCCGTCGAGGATGGGCTTGGGGTTCACGGCTGCCCCGCCGCCGGGGTGCACCTCGAAGTGGACGTGGGGCGCCCCCCCCTTGGCGTTCCCGCTGTCGCCGTTGTAGGCCACGACCTGGCCCTGCTTGACCGCCGCGCCGCTGGCCAGGTCGGGGTGGAAGGAGTTCAGGTGGGCCATGTAGTAGTAGGTGCCGTCGCGGGCGGTCACGAACGCGCCCTTCCCACCCAGGCCGGAGTCCTCGAACCGCACGATGCCGTCCACCGGCGCCCGCACGGGGGTGTCGAAGGCCGCGAAGATGTCCGTGCCCATGTGCTCGTGCGGGGGCGGGCCGGCGCGGGGATCGAGCCAGTCGTCGGTCCAGTTGGCCACGCCGAGGAGGGGGAACTGGCCCATCCCCAGGGCCAGCGCCTCCTGGGCGGTCATGCCCAGGTTGGTCAGCGGCTTGAGGGCCTCCACCAGTGTCGCGGTGCTGTTGGCACCGGAGCGTTGCTGGTCACGCAGCACGGCGTCGACCTGGCCGGCACTGAGGCTCGCCGGAGGCAGGATGGTCGTCGCCGGCGTTGAGCCCGGCGTCGCCGGGGCGCTCGGGGGCGACGTCGGAGGCGGGACGGGGATCAGCCTGGTTTGGGGCGCCGTCGTCGGTGGAGGCGCCACCGTGGTCGGCGAGGCGGTGGTCGTCGGCCCAGGCGTCGTCGTACTCGTCGTCGTGGTCGAGCTCGTCGGCTGCGTCACGCCGGTGGGCAGCTGGGCGACGGCGCCGGGCAGGGGGCCGACCGCCAGCGACAGCGTCGCCGTCGCAGCGGCCATCAGGAGGGGTCGAGGAAGTGAGATCCGCACAGAAGTCAACCGATGGCCGTCCGCCATGGCTCACGTTACTCGACGCCGGCGCCGATGGTGACCTCTCCGCAGCCCCTTTCCGCCGCCTCCGACCGGAACGCGGCCAGCAGGTGCTGCGCCACGCCCAGGTGGCTCTGGTTGTCGTCGACGACCAGCGCCGAGATGTGCGCGGCGGGGGGCCGGCACCAGCCCTCGGCGTAGCCGGCCACAACGCCGTCGGCTCGGGCGGTCACGACCAGCGCCTCCGTGCCCATGAGCGCCCGAGCCTCGGGGTCGACGCGCTCGGTGACGGTGATCTCCACGGGAAGGCCGCCTCGGCCGATCACCGCCGGCGAAGCAAAGGCCGCGTCGGCGATGGGCGACCAGACGCGGCCGGGGCCCTCTCGGAGGAGATGCACCCGGTCGAAGGCCACGTCGACCCGGTAGTCGCCGAGCGCGGCGGCGGCGGCGGCGATCCGGTCGGGCACGGCCTCGTCGGCCAAGGTGACGTGGGGCACGAAGGGCCAGGTCAACGGCCGGGCCAGCGGCTCCAGGAAGACTCGATCGCGCACGGACTGCACCTCGCCGCTGACCGCCAGATAGAGGGTCGGGTTGTCGGGCAGGAAGCTCGCCGGCGGGCCGAGGGTCAGGGTCAACGGCCGGGTTGCCGCTGCCGCCCCCCGTAGGACGGCCAGCGCCTCAGCGAGCCGGTCCTCCCGCACGTTGACCGGCGGCACGAGGGTGATGTGGGCCGGAACGCGCCCGAGCGTGCCGTCGCCGAGGGCCCGGCGCATGCCGTCGATCTCGCGGTCGAACGGCGCGGGCACCAGCAGGGCGACCCCCAGCCTCACGCGGGGCACGCCAGCTCCAACTGCCGTTGGATGCAGCGCACGACGTGGCGAGGCCGCCGGGTCAGGTCCAACCAGGTGAAGTGCAGCACACGCCAGCCGTGGGCCAGCAGGAGGTTGGCCTTGTCGGAGTTGCGCTGCACGTCGAGCCGTCCGCCGTGCCACATGCGGCTGTCGGCCTCGATACCGAGCCGGCGGTCGGGGTACGCGCCGTCGAGCACCACGCCGGCGACCTTGTACTGGCGCACCGGCTGGGGCAGCGCGGCCCGCCGCAGCGTCTCGAACAGCCGGTCCTCCAACACGCTCTGCGTCGGCGCCGTCGCCGGATTCCGCTCCTCCACCAGTGCCCGCAGAACTGCTGCTCCCCTGCGCCCGGAGCCGCCCAGGCGCTCCAAGGTGTTGGTCAACAACTCGAAGGTCACCAGCCGCCGCATGAGCGCGTCCTCCAACGCCGGCTCGACCATGTCCACGGGCACCACCGCCCCAAGGTCGAGGAGGGTACGGGCCGGCGTGGTCACCGGTATACCCCGCCGCCGGGAGACATCGATGTCGTCCAGCCGGTCGGTGCGATGCACTACAACGCCGCGCAGGTGGGGGCGCCGGCTTCCCGGCACACTGATCTCCGGCGTGGTCGCCTCCACGCCCCGGAGCGCCCACAGCGCAGCCGCACTCCGGTGCGATGCGATCCCCTCACCCGCCGCCATGCAGGCGGCCAGAAGGGCTTGCGTGGTCGTCGGAGGCGCACCTACGAGGCGGTACACCCCCTTGTGCACCGGCACCAGCAACCCCGATTCGAGGCGGTCGTGGAGTTGCCGTGACGTCATGCCGACGTCGAGTGCCTGGGTACGAGAGGCCAGCGAGTATTGCCCCGCAGCGAGCCGGTTGAGCTGCACGTCCACCGTCTTCACGCCGTCCAGCGTGGCAGCCGGGTGAGACAAACCGGTTCTTTGTCGGCTCAGGTACCTCTGAGGTACACCAGCCGACAATGAACGATCAGGACGAGCGTTTGGCGGCGTTGATGCGGGCGTCGGCGCGGGCCCGGGCGGCGGCGGCCTCTTCGTCGTCGCCGGTGGCCTCGCTCTTGGCCCTCTCGGCCCGGGAGACGTCGATGTCCTCGGCCAGCTCGGCGATGTCGGAGAGGATGATGACCCGGTTGTCGCGGACCTCGACGAAGCCGCCGTGCACGGCGGCGACCTCCTCGCCGCCCGGCGTCTTGACCCGAACGACGCCGGTCTCCAGGGCGGCGAGGAAGGGTGCGTGGCCGGTGAGGAAGGCCACCTCCCCGCCGGCGACGGTGCGGCAGACCACCATGTCGGCCTCGCCCGAGTACAGGATCCGCTCGGGCGAGACGAGCTCGACCTGGAGCGTCATCTAAGCCTTGGCCTCTTCCTTGGACAGGCCCTTGGCCTTCTCCCGGACGCTGTCCGCCCCACCCACGTTGAAGAAGGCCTGCTCGGGGAGGTCGTCGAGGTCGCCGTTGGTCAGCTGCTCGAAGGACTCGATGGTCTCCTCGATGGGCACGTTGACACCCTTGACGCCCGTGAACTGCTCTCCCACGAAGAACGGCTGCGAAAGGAACTTCTCCACCTTGCGGGCCCGCTGGACGACCAGCTTGTCCTCCTCCGACAGCTCGTCGACGCCGAGGATGGCGATGATGTCCTGCAGCTCCTTGTAGCGCTGCAGCACCTCCTGGGTGCGACGGGCGACCTGGTAGTGGCGGTCGCCCACGATCTCCGGAGCCAGGATGCGCGAGGTGGACGCCAGCGGGTCCACGGCCGGGTAGATGCCGCGGGACGCAATGTCACGGGAGAGCTCGGTGGTGGCGTCGAGGTGGGTGAAGGTCGTGAACGGCGCGGGGTCGGTGTAGTCGTCGGCGGGGACGTACACGGCCTGCACCGAGGTGATCGACCGCCCCTTGGTGGACGTGATCCGCTCCTGCAGCTCGCCCATCTCGTCGGCCAGGGTGGGCTGGTAGCCCACGGCGGAGGGCATCCGGCCCAGCAGCGTGGACACCTCGGAACCGGCCTGGACGAATCGGAAGATGTTGTCGATGAACAGGAGGACGTCCTGGCCTTCCTCGTCCCGGAAGTACTCGGCCATCGTCAGCGCCGAAAGGGCGACCCGTAGGCGGACGCCGGGCGGCTCGTCCATCTGGCCGAACACCAGGGCGGCCTTGTCCATGACGCCCGATTCCTTCATCTCCAGGATGAGGTCGTTGCCCTCGCGGGTGCGCTCGCCCACGCCGGCGAACACCGACACACCACCGTGCTGGGTGGCCACGCGGTTGATCATCTCGAGGATGACGACCGTCTTGCCCACGCCGGCGCCGCCGAAGAGGCCGATCTTGCCGCCTCGCACGTAGGGGGCCAGCAGGTCGATGACCTTGATGCCCGTCTCGAACATCTCCGAGCGGGGCTCCAGGTCGGCGAAGTGCGGGGCCGAGCGGTGGATGTCCCAGCGGTCGGGGAGGTCGCCCAGTTCGTCCGCGCTGACGTCGAGGGGCTCACCGATGACGTTCCACACGTGGCCGAGCACGCCGTTGCCGACCGGCACGGTGATGCCCCGGCCGGTGTTCTTGACCGGCGCCCCCCGGCGCAGGCCGTCGGTGGGCTTCATGCAGATGGCCCGGACCCGGTTCTCGCCGATGTGCTGGGCCACCTCGGCGGTGATCACCAGCTCCTTGCCCTCGAGCTCGACGGTCATGGTGACGGCGTCGTTGATCTCTGGCAGCGCGTTGGGCGGAAACTCCACGTCGACGACGGGGCCGGCGATGGCGATGATCCGCCCCTCCTTGGCCCCGTTCTTGCTGGCGGCTTGCTGGCTCATCTATATGCTCCTGAACGGTCGAGGCGGTCGACGAGGATGTCGCGGCTGAGGACGGTCTCCGGGAAGTACTCGACCTTGCCACCGGTCTTGGCCAGGCGCAGGGCCTCGGCACCGCCGACGATCTCCATGATCTCGGTGGTGATCCCGGCCTGGCGCACCTTGTTGGCCACCGTGGCCAGGTTCTTGATCAGTTCCTCGGCGTTGTCGGTGGCCGCCTTCATGGCCCGCTGGCGGGCGGCCTGCTCACTGGCCGCGGCGTCGAGCATGGCCGCGAAGACCCGGCCCTCGACGTAGCGGGGCAGCAGGCGCTCGAGGATCTGGCCGGGCTCGGGCTCGAACTCATACGCGTTCTGCGCGCCGTCGCCACCGGCCGCCGCGTCCTCGATGGCCTCGCGCTCGAGGGGGAGCAGGCGGACGTTGACCACCTTCTGGGTGCCCATCGAGAGGAAGCGGGTGTAGATGAGCTCGACCTGGTCGGTGCCGCCATCCTCGTCGGAGCCCCGCTCGTAGCGCTCCATGGCCGCCCGGGCGACCCGGCGGGCGTCCTCGTAGGACGGCACCTCGGCATAGCCGGAGAAGGCGTCGCCGATGCGGTAGTCGCGGTAGCGGAAGTACCCCTCGGCCTTCTTGCCGGACAGAGTCAGCTCGTAGCCGCGGCCCTCGGCCTGGTGGGCGAGGAGCGCCCGCTCACCGGTGCGAATCACGGTGGAGTTGTAGGCCCCGGCCAGGCCGCGGTCGGCGCTGATCACGATGAACCCGACCTTCTTGACGGGGTCGCGCTCCTGCAGCAGGGGATGGTCGAGCCCCGCGCCGCCGGCAGCCAGGTTGCCCATGACCGCGGTGATCTGCTCGGAGTACGGGCGGGCGGCCGCCACTCGCTGCTGGGCCTTGACGATGCGGCTGGCCGCGATCAGCTCCATGGCGCGGGTGATCTTCTTGGTGGACTGAATGCTCTTGATGCGGCGGCGGAGGACGCGCTCCTGCCCACTGGCCACTGGCTACTTGTCCTCGGCCTTGGTGTCCGTCTCCGCTGTTTCATCCGACTTCTGCTCGTCCTTGCCGTCCGACTTCTGGCCGTTGTCGGACTTCTTGTCCTCGCCCGACTTCTTTTCGTCGCCGGACTGCTTGGCCTCCTCGGCCTTCTTGTCCGCCTCGGACGGGCCGGTCTCGGTGGGCTGGAAGCGGTCGCGGAAACCCTCCATCGCCTTCTTCATCTTCTCGTCGTCCGGCAGCTTGCCGGACTCCCGGATCTCCTCCATCAGGTCCGTGTAGCGGCTGCTGAACTCCTCCAGCAGCTCCTTCTCGAAACGGCCCACGTCGGAGGTGGGGATGTCGTCGAGGTAGCCCTTGGTGCCGGCGTAGATGGAGACGACCTGCTCCTCCACCTTGAGCGGGGCGTGCAGCCCCTGCTTCAGCAGCTCGGTGAGCTTGTAGCCTCGGTCGAGCTGGGCCTGGGAGAGCTTGTCGAGCTCGGAGCCGAAGCTGGCGAACGCTTCGAGCTCACGGAACTGGGCCAGGTCGAGCTTGAGCGTGCCGGCCACGGACTTCATGGCCTTGATCTGGGCCGACCCTCCTACCCGGGAAACCGAGATGCCCACGTCGACGGCAGGCCGGACGCCGGAGCGGAAGAGGTCGGTCTGCAGGTAGATCTGGCCGTCGGTGATGGAGATCACGTTGGTGGGGATGTAGGCCGAGACGTCGCCCTCTTTGGTCTCGATGATGGGCAGGGCGGTCAGCGACCCGGCGCCCAGCTCGTCGGAGAGCTTGGCCGAGCGCTCGAGCAGGCGGCTGTGGAGGTAGAAGACATCGCCCGGGTAGGCCTCGCGACCGGGCGGGCGGCGCAGCAGCAGCGAGAGCTGGCGGTAGGCCTCGGCCTGCTTGGAGAGGTCGTCGTAGACGATGAGGGCAGCGTCGCCCTTCTCCATCCAGTGCGAGCCCATGGCCGCGCCGGAGTAGGGGGCGAGGTACTTGAACGGGGCGGGCTCACCGGAGGGGGCGTTGACCACCACCGTGTACTCCATGGCGCCGTACTCCTCGAGGGCGGCAACCACCTCGGCCACGGTGGAGTTCTTCTGGCCGATGGCGACGTAGATGCACTTCACCCCCTGGCCCTTCTGGTTGATGATCGTGTCGACGGCGACGGCGGTCTTGCCCGTCTTGCGGTCGCCGATGATCAGCTCGCGCTGGCCCCGGCCCACCGGGGTCATGGCGTCGATCGACTTGATGCCGGTCTGCAGGGGCTCCTTCACCGGCTGGCGGTCGATCACGCCGGGGGCCTGGATCTCCAGGCGGCGGGTCTCGTCGGTGTTGACGGCGCCCTTGCCGTCGAGGGGCTGCCCCAGCGCGTCGACGACGCGCCCCAGCAGGCCGTCGCCCACCGGCACGGAGAGGATACGCCCGGTGGCGCTCACCGCCTGGCCGTCCTCGATGTGGCCCATCTCGCCCAGGACCACGGCGCCGATGGACTCCTCGTCGAGGTTCAGGGCCAGGCCCAGGGTGCCGCCCTCGAACTCGAGCAGCTCGTTGACCGAGGTGTTGGGCAGGCCGGAGATGCGGGCGATGCCGTCACCGACCTCGATGATCTGGCCGACCTGCTGGCGCTCCAAGCTGGGCTTGAAACCCTCCAGGTGCTTGCGCAGGATCGACGTGATGTCGTCAGCGTTGAAGTTGAAGTTGGCGCCTGAGTTGCTGGCGACGGCTGCATCGGTCATCTGATGGTTTCCTTCAATTGATCGAGCCGGTGACGGACGGTGCCATCGATGACCACGTCGCCCACACGAGCGGAGAGGCCCCCGAGCACCGAGGGATCCACATGTACCTTCACCTCGACCTCTTTGCCAAGGTTCTTCGAGAGCGCCGAGGCCAGGCGCTTGCGCTGGTCCTCGTCGAGAGGGACGGCCGAGCGCACCTCGGCGACGGCGTGCTGGCGGTCGGAGGCCGCCCGCTCGACCAGGCTGGCGATGATGCCGGGGAGCTCACGGGCGTGGCCGGCACCGACGATGAAGCTGACCAGGTTGTTGGTGATCGGCGTGGCGTTCGCCGTGGCCAGGAGGTCGGTGACGATCTCCTGGCGCTTCTCCGACGGGATGGACGGGTCCGCGAGGGTCGAGCGCAGCTCGTCGGAGGAGGCCAGCACGTCGGAGAGCTTGAACAGCTCCTCCTCGACGACGGCCAGCGCCCCTTCGGCGCGAGCCACCTCGAAGAGCGCCGTCGCGTAGCCGTCGATCTGCTCCGGCTGGAGGGCCATCAGGCGGCTCTGACGTCAGGCAGCATTGTCGACCTCGTCGATGAAACGCTCGATGAGGGCCAGGTTGGTCTCGCGGTCGAGGTTGCGTTGGACGACCTTCTCGGTGAGCTCGATCGTCATGTCGGCAACACGAGCGCGCAGGTCGCCCATGGCCCGTTCGACTTGGCTGGCGATGTCCTCCTGGGCGCGCGACTTGATCTCGGCCACCTCGGCCTCGGCCTGCTTCTTGAGGTCCTGACGCAGCTTGTCGGCGGACTGACGGGCTTCCTCGATGATGCGGGCCGACTCGTTCTTGGCGTCGGCCAGCTGGCGCCGGTACTCCTCGAGGATGGTGTTGGCCTCGTCGCGGGTGCGCTCCGCCTCGTCGAGGCTGGACTGGATCTTGGCGGCCCGCGCGTCCATGCCCTTCTTGACCGCCGGGAAGGCGAACTTGGAGATCAGGAAGAAGAGGACGGCGAACGAGAGCGCGCCCCAGATGATCTCGTTGGGCTCCGGGAGGATGGGGTTGGTTGCCTGCCCACCCTCCGCTTCGGCGGCGGCCAGGACCACCGTGTTGAGAAGATTCATTGCGCTCCTCTAAGCGAACTTGATGAGGATGAAGACGACGAACCCGATGAGGGCGAGAGCTTCGGTGAAGGCGATCCCGAGGAACATGGTCGTTCGCACCATGCCGGCGCTCTCGGGCTGGCGGGCCATGGCCGTGATGGCGTTGCCCACCACGATGCCGATGCCGATGCCCGGGCCGATGGCCGCCGCCCCATAGCCGATACCGGCACCGATCTGGGCCAGGCCCTCGCTGTTGTCGGCGGCGGCCTGGGCCAGGAAACTGATCAATGACAACAAGTAGCTCTCCTAGTGCTCGGGGTGCATGGCCCCGCCGATGTACACGGCGGCGAGAATGGTGAAGATGAACGCCTGCAGGATGGCCACGAGAACCTCGAAGCCCGTCAGCAGGACCAGCATGGCGAACGGCAAGGGAAGGATGACTGCCACCGGGGCGGCCGTCCACAGTGCGGCCGAGAGGACGGCGAAGGTGACCAGCAGGAGGTGGCCGGCCAGCATGTTGGCGAAGAGTCGAACGGCCAGCGAGAAAGGCCGGACGAACACCGTCGAGATGAACTCGATCAGCGCCACCAGGGGAAGCAGCGCCTTCGGAACACCGGGTGGGAAGAGCATCGACTTGAAGTAGCCGCCCAACCCCTGGGACTTGACGCCCACCACGTTGAAGATGACCCAGACCATGAGGGCCAGGAAGGCGGGCAGGGCCATGCGGGCGTTCACCGGGAACTGGATGCCGGGGATCACCTCGAAGATGTTGGTGACGAAGACGAAGAAGAAGATCGTGGTGAGGAAGGGCGTCCACGGCATGCCGGCCGGGCCCATGGTCTGGAGGATGATGTCCTTGCGGACGAAGTCGATGCCGCCCTCCACCACCATCTGTACGCGCGAAGGGACCAGCCGGCCCGAGGAGGCAGCCCGGCCGGCGGCCCAGAAGAGGCCGAACACGATGATCACCGCGGCCCACATCAGCAGGACCACCTTGTTCACCTCGAACGGGGTGTCCTTGAACAGGATGCCGGGCCATTCGACGAGATGGGAGATGGGCGGGAAGTGAAGACCACCGCCGCCACCCTCCTCGGCGGCGAGTATCACGTTCATCGACGCCCTCCTGCGAGCTGGGATCGGGTCGGCTTCAGCCCGGGGTAGGCCAGGGAAGCGGACACCTGGCGGGTCTCCCAGACGAGGAGCCCGAGGTGGGTCACGATGAGCGTGAAGCCGAGAGCGGTGATGTCGACCCAGGGCTGATCCTTGACCACCCACACGATGGCGGTGAGCACGAACAGCCGCAGGCCGAACCCGCCGAGGGCGGCGCCCATGAGCAGAGCCAGGCTTATGCGGGCGGCCCAGCCGAGCAAGGCGGCCGAGAGGGCCAGGTTGCCGAGCACCAGGGCGACGGCGAAGGCGGCCGATGCCGCGCCGTCGGCGCCGCGGGCCAGGCCGGCGACGACGACGACGACCGGAAGGAGCGGAAGCACACGCTTGGCCATGTCGCCGGCCAGCTGTGCCTCGACCGCCGGCCCCGGGTCGGCGGTGAACATCGGGGAGGTCACTCGGCCGGGCCTTTGCTCGCCCAGGGGCTGACCGAGTCGTGCACCTTCATCTGAGCGTCGTAGGCGAAGTACATCCGGGCCATGAGCCCGGCCATGGCCACGAGGAAGAAGACGATGGTGAGCACCGGGAGCAGGCCGAGCCAGCGGTCGAGCAGGTAACCGAAACCGCCGATGATGGCGGGAGTCAGGGCCAGCTCGAACGCCCGGGACATGCCCTCGCCGGCACCGTTGTAGAGCTCCTGGTCGTCTCCTGCAAGGCCGGCACCGGGCGCCACGGCAGCACGGGTGAATCCGGCTACCTTCTCACGCAGTTCCACCCGTCCCCTTTGCTTGTGAAACAGCGCGCAATCTACGGGAAACCTTGCCGTCGCTGCAAGCTGGCGGCATCCGCCGCGGGAACCGGCGGGGGCTTGGGCCAGACCGAGGAGTCGTCCTCCTCTTCCAGCTGGCGGGCGGTCTGGCGGACCCCTGGATGGAAGAGAGTGTAGAGGAGCACGGCGAGGGCCGCCACGGCGAACGGGACCACCGCGTTCCCCTGGTTGGTGTAGGTCGGCAGCAGGACGACGCCCGAGAGGATGGCGGTCCACGCCCACAGGATCAGCACGGAACGACGCTGGCCGTGACCCTGGCGCATCAGCCGGTGGTGGAGGTGCTCCTTGTCGGCCTGGGAGAGCGAGGACCGCCGGCGAGCCCGGCGGATGATCGCCAACGCGGTGTCGACGAAGGGCACGCCCAGGATCACGAAAGGGATGACCAAGGGGGCGAAGAAGAAGTAGGTCTGGCCGCTGAACTGGTCGGCCGTGCGCCCCCCGACCGAGACGGTGGTCGCGGCCATGAGGAGCCCGAGCAGGAGCGAACCGCTGTCGCCCATGAACACTTTCGCGGGATGGAAGTTGTGAGGCAGGAAGCCGACGCACATGCCACAGGTGATGGCGACGATCAGCGGGGCCATGTTGTCCGAGCTCAGCAGGCCGACCTCCTGCAGCCGGTAGGAGTAGACGAAGAAGGCACCGGCGGCGATGGCGATCACGCCGGCGGCGAGACCGTCGAGGCCGTCGATCAGGTTGACGGCGTTGGCCATCCCCACCACCCACAGCACCGTCACGAGGAAGCCGAGGTCGGGCGACAGCACGTAGAAGTCGGCAAAGGGAACCCGGAAGTAGAACATGACCACGCCGGCCAGGCCGAGGATGGACGCCGCGAAGACCTGCCCGGCGACCTTGGCCGGCGCCGAGACCTCGCGCAGGTCGTCGAGCATGCCGATGGCGAGGATCACGATGGCCGCGAAGGCGAGGCCGAAGGGCTCGGAGGACTCGAAGACCGGGCCGAACCCGGGCAGGAGCCGGGCCACGCCCATGGCCGCCAGGAGGGCGATCAGCATGGCGATGCCGCCGAGGGTGGGGGTGGGACGCTCGTGGATGCGCCGCTCGTCGGGCTTGACGACCGCCCCCCACCGCGTCGACAGCCGCCACACCGCCGGGGTCAGGGCGAAGGTGACGGCTGCCGCGACCGCGAAGACGACGGCGTAGCGCCACATCTCAGTTGTAGGGGCGGAACTTCGAGCAGAGGTTCGTGGCCGCGTCGCGGATCTCGCGGAGGGCGGTGTCGTCGGTGTGGTGGCGGAGGGCGCGGCCGATCAGCGAGGCGATCTCGCCCATCTCGGCCTCCCGCATGCCGGCCGTGGTGACCGCCGCGGTGCCGACGCGCAGGCCGCTGGTGACGAAGGGCGACCGGGGGTCGTTGGGGATGGTGTTCTTGTTGAGCGTGATGCCGGCCCGGTCGAGCACGTCCTGGGCCACCTTGCCGGTGAGCTCGGCGTCGAACGGTCGAAGGTCGAGGAGCATCAGGTGGTTGTCGGTGCCGCCGGAGACTATACGGAACCCCTCGCCGGCCAGCGCCTTGGCCAGGGCCTGGGCGTTGGAAACCACGGCAGCGGCGTAGTCGCGGAAGGCGGGCTGGGCCGCCTCGCGGAAGGCGACGGCCTTGGCCGCCACCACGTGCATGAGCGGGCCGCCCTGAAGGCCCGGGAAGACCGCCTTGTCGATGGCCTTGGCGTGCTCCTCCTTGCACACGATGGCGCCGGCCCGCGGACCGCGAAGCGTCTTGTGGGTGGTGAAGGTGACGACGTCGGCCACGGGCACAGGGTTCGGGTGGGCGCCGCCGGCGACCAGGCCGGCGATGTGGGCGGCGTCGAAGATGAGCAGGGCGCCCACCTCGTCGGCGATGTCGCGCAGGGGCTCGGGATCGATGATGCGCGGGTAGGCCGTGGCGCCGGCGACGATGGCCTTGGGCCGCTCGGCCTTGGCCAGATCGCGGATCTGGTCGTAGTCCAGGCGCTCGTCGCTCTCGGTGACCCCGTAGGACACGAACCGGTAGAACTTCCCGCTGATGTTGACGGGCGACCCGTGGGTGAGGTGGCCGCCCTGGTCGAGGCGCATGCCGAGGACGGTGTCGCCGGCGTCGAACAGGGCCAGGTAGACGGCCAGGTTGGCGTTGGCGCCGGAGTGAGGCTGCACGTTGGCGTGCTCGGCGCCGAACAGGGCCTTGCACCGCTCGCGCGCCAGCTCCTCGGCCTCGTCCACCACGACGTTGCCGCCGTAGTACCGCTTTCCTGGGTAGCCCTCGGAGTACTTGTTGGTGAGCACCGATCCCTGCGCAGCCATGACCGCCGGCGAGGTGAAGTTCTCGGAGGCGATGAGCTGGACCGTGGTGTTCTGACGCTCGAGCTCGCGGTCGATGATGTCGAACAGCTCACCGTCGCCGAAGTTTGTCACCTGGGCGCCATCGCCCCGGCGAAGAGAAGCGCCACCAGCCGGTCGATCAGGCTGTCCATCTCGGTGACCATGCGCTCGTAGGCCGGCCGGGGCCCGCCGTAGGGGTCGGCCACGTCGTCGTCGGGCGAGGCGCCGCTGAGGTCGGAGATGCGCCGGCCGTGGCCGACTCGGGTCAGCCAGTCGCCGAGGGGCTCCCCCGGCCGGCGGGGCCCTGCGGCCTCGCCCCGGCGCACCAGCTCCTTGAGGGTGAACGTGCGGGGCCACAGGCTCGGCTCGAGCACGACGGCCTCGCGTACGTGCTCCCGGGCCATGGCCAGGACGAGGTCGGCCGACCGGAGGAGCTCTCGGCTCATGGCCCGGCTGCGGTGGGCGGTCAGGTCGAGGCCGCGGCCGCGCAGGATGTCGACGCCGTGGGCGCTGGCGGGCTGGCCGGGCCGCAGGAGGCCGGCGGAGGCCACGCGGGCGTCGACGCCGAGCTGGCCGAGCCGATGCCGCAGCAGCACCTCGGCCATGGGCGAGCGGCAGATGTTGCCGGTGCAGAGGAAGAGGACGTCGATGGGACGAGTGTACCGGCGACTATCCGGGGGGCTGGGGGACGGCTCCGGCGGCCAGGCGGGCCCGCAGGGTGTCGAGGCGCTCGTTGACCGAGACGATGGCTGCCTCCAGTTGGCGGAGCTGGTCCTGGTTGCCCTGCACGCTGGAGGTGAGGGCGATGATCCGCTTGCGGGCCTCCTGGAAGTCCCCGGGCACCCACGCCAGCTGGCCGATGCGCTCCTCGGTGGCCCGCAGGGCGGAGACGGTGCGCTCGGCCTCTTGGAGCATGGCCGTGCGGAGGGACTGGACCTCGCCGGGCACGGGGTCGAGCCGGGCGAGACGCCCCTCGAGCGCCGCCAGCCGGCGGGTGAGCTCGCCGGCGAGCTGGTCGTGGGCCTTGCCGCCGGCCTGCAGCCGCGCCATCTCCTCGGCGACGCCGGCCCGCAGCGCCTCGAGCTCGGCGCCGATGCGATCGACGGCCTCGACCCGACCCTCCAGGGCGTCCAGGCGCCCGGCCGTGGACGTCAGGGCGTCGCCGGTGGCCTGCGCGGCCTCGGCCGAGCGGAGCTCGAGGGCCTCCAGGCGGTGGGTGAGGGCCTGGGCCAGCGCCTCGCGTGCCTCGGAGGTGGCCCGGAGCTGATCGATCTCGTTCTGCAGCGCCCGGCGCAGCATCTGGTCGCGCGCCTGGTTGTCGGAGACGATGGCGTCGAGCTCCCGGCGCATGATGCGGCCGAGGGCGGCGATGTCCTCGGGGGCGGAGTCGAGTGGCGCCAACCGGGCCTCGGCCGCGTTCAGGCGCTCGGCCAGGTCGGCCAGGCCCTTCGCCTGGGCCTGCGACACGCCCGTCACCCGGTCGAGGTCTTGGGCCACCAGCCTGCGAAGGGCGTCGTCGCGAGACTGGATTTCGGCCGCCTGCTGCGCAGCGAGGGCGGACAGGGCCTGCTCCCGAGCGCCGGTCTCGCCGACGATGAGGTCGTCGGCCGCCCGTACGGCGCGGCGGAGGGCCTGGACGACTGTGGGCAGGGGCTCGAGCGGCTCGACGCGGGCCTCCATGGCGACCAGCCGCTTGGTCATGTCCTCGATCCACTCGAGCACCCGGGCCTCGACGGGCGGCCCTTCTTCCGCCGGCTCGGCGGGCTTCGGCGCCGACTCCACGGCGTCGAGCCGGGCGGCGACCGAACCCAGGGCCCGGTCGTGGGCGAAGAGCACCCCCGCGCAGCGTTCGAGCTCGTGGCGGACGGCCTTGCCCATGGCCTCCACCGTGGTGGGCAGCGCCTCGAGGGCGGCCAGGCGTTCCTCGACGCTCGATCCCGTGGCGACTGGCTCCGGTTCGGCGGGTGGGGGCTCGGTCTCAGTCGCGGCCGCCGGC
>Ga0247719_1000246_pt1 | contig 37421 bp, 33 predicted proteins | sample 41E_DmetaG_FD_189046 | JGI IMG/M metagenome (GOLD analysis project Ga0247719, IMG submission 189046) | Soil microbial communities from hillslope of Landscape Evolution Observatory, University of Arizona, Oracle, AZ, United States - 4-1-E_D | ecosystem: Engineered > Artificial ecosystem >...
TGCACCCCGCAGCACCTTGCAGCACCCTGCCGCACCCCGCAGCACCTTGCAGCACCCTGCTTCCCCCCCTTGCATCGTCGCCTCCGACGATGGCATCGTCGTCGGTGAGGGTCGGGTTGTCCGGGGTACGTGTGATGGACGCTACCTGCGAGTCGACGACCGACCTGCTGCTCACCCTGCGCAGGCACTTCGGTCATCCGGGCTTCCGTCCCGGCCAGGAGCAGGTCGTGGCGGCCGTGCTCGGCGGCCGTGACGTGCTGGCGGTCATGCCGACCGGTTCCGGCAAATCCCTCGGCTACCAGTTGCCCGCGCTGATCCTGCCCGGCCTGACGCTCGTCGTCTCGCCGCTCATCTCTTTGATGAAGGACCAGGTGGACGAGCTCGAGCGGCGCGGCATCCCCTCGGGTGCGCTGCACTCGATGCTGCCGGCCGCCGCGAAGCGCGAGGTGCTCGCCGCCGCGCGCGCCGGCGCCCTTCGATTGCTCTACGTCGCGCCGGAGCGCTTCGCGTCCGACGAGTTCGTGCGTCTGCTTGCCGGGCTGACGGTGGCGCGTTTCGTGATCGACGAGGCGCACTGCGTGTCGGAATGGGGGCACGATTTCAGGCCCGATTACCGCCGCCTGCGCGCCGCTGCCGCGGCCTGTCGTCCGGCAGACTCCGACCGGCGACGTCCGCCGATCGCGGCGTTCACCGCGACGGCGACCGGCGAGGTGCGCGACGACATCGTCGAACTGCTCGGCCTCGACTCACCGCAGGTGCTCGTGGCCGGCTTCGACCGCCCGAACATCCACCTGCGTGTCGAACGCGTGGCCGGAGAGTGGGAGAAGAACGAGCTGCTGCCGCGGCTCGTCTGCGGGCGCCGGGCGCTGGTGTATGCGGCGACGCGGCGCACCGCCGAGAGCGCGGCGAAGACGCTCGCCGACGCGGGCGTGGATGCGGCCGCGTACCATGCCGGCCTGAAAGACGACGAACGGACGCGCGTGCAGGATGCCTTCGCGGCCGGCGCGCTGCGGGTCGTCTGCGCGACCAATGCGTTCGGCATGGGCATCGACCGGCCCGACGTCGACGCGGTCGTCCACTTCGCGATCCCCGGTTCGCTCGAGGCGTACTACCAGGAGATCGGCCGCGCGGGACGCGACGGGCGGCCGGCTACGGCCACCCTGCTCTGGGACTACGACGACGTGCGGACGAGGGAGTTCCTGATCGACCAGCCGGCGCGCGGAAAGCCGGGTCGGCCGCCGCTGGATCCGGCCGAACTGGAGCGGCGCAAGGCGATCGACCACCGGCGGCTCGAGCAGATGATCGCCTACGCCGAAACCTCCGGATGCCTGCGCGGTACCATCCTCAGCTACTTCGGGGATCCGGCAGCGACCGACCGCTGCCGCTCGTGCGGCAACTGCGACCCGGGCGGGCTCGACGGATACGAACGACAGCTCGTACGCACCATCCTCAGCGCCGTGGCGCAGGCTGGGGAGCGGTACGGACGCAGGCGCATCGTCGCCCTGCTCGCCGGCGCGCTCGAAGATCTGCCCCCGCCGCTCCGCGTGCTGCCCACGGCTGGCGCGCTGCGCCACGAGTCGAGTGACGCGATCGGCCGGTGGGTCGATGCCGCGCTCGGTGCGGGGCTGCTCGAGGCGACAGCCGATCAATATCGGACGCTGGCGTTGACCGAGACGGGCCGGGCGGTCGCAGCCGGACGAGCCGACCCGCGCGTGATGCGTCCGCCGCGTCCGATGCAGGTGGCCGCCTGGCGGCACCTCCGCACGTATCCCGGTTTGACTCGGCGCCGTGGTTCGCGGTTCTCTGGGGAGTGGTGAATCCCGTTCTCCGGCGCCTTGGAGGTGTTCTCGCCGCGACGGCCCTGCTGGCGCTGTCCGCGGGGGCGGAGGCGCAGCGGTTCGAACTGACGGTCGATGCCGCGCCGCCGCTCGCCTCGGTTGCGCAGCGCGTCGAGGGGATCCGGCCCGAATCCCTCGCCCTGTCGCTCGCGCGCGCGGGCCTCGAGCTTCCGCCGCGCGTCCACGTGACCATCATCGGCAACGACGATCCGCGCGCCGCGCAGATGCCGCCGTGGGTCGCGGGCCGCGCATTCGGCGAGGAACGGATCGTCATCTTTCCCCAGCGGATCCCCGCATCCCCGTATGACTCGCTCGACTCGCTCGTCCTCCACGAGATCGTGCACCTCGCGCTGAACGTGCGCGCGGGCGGGCGGCCGCTCCCGCGCTGGTTTCACGAAGGGGTGGCGGTATCGGTCGAGTCGGGCTGGGGGATCGGCAGCCAGGTCCGGCTCCTGATCGCCGCGGCGCGGGAGCCGGAGATCGCCGAGCTCGCGACGTTGTTCGAGTCGGACCGGGTACCCGAGACGACGACCGCGTACCTGCTCGCAGCCGCGCTCGTCGAGGACGTCCGCCGCCGGCACGGCCTCGAGATTCCGGGTGCCATCGCAGGACGCGTCGCCGCGGGGGAGCCGTTCGACCGTGCGTTCCGCTCCGCAACGGGTGAAACCGTCGAGCAGGCGGCAACGCGGGCGTGGCGGGTCTATCGCGGGATCCGCTGGCTGCCCGTCCTCACCAGCGGCACCGCGATGTGGGGCGCCATCCTCCTGCTTGCGTTCCTCGCCTTCGTCGTGCGCCTCCAGCGGCGCCGCCGCAAGCGGCGCGAGTGGGACGAAGAAGAAGAGCGAGAGGAACAAGACGAGCTGGACGGCGACGTCGATGCTGCCGAGGACGAGCTCGACTCCGGCGAGCGTCGATGACGCACGGAGCCGCGGCCCTCGAAACGGCCCGCCATTGCCGAGCGTGATACCTTTAGGCCTTCCCAACAACCTCCCGAGGAGGCGTCTTTGAGGATCAGGGCACTACTGCGCGCCGCGTGCGTTGCCGCCGCCGGCTGCGCGTTCGTCGCATCGGCCGGCCAGGCGCCGCTCTCCGCCGCCGACTATTCGAAGTACCACACGCACGAGCAGCTCACGGCGGCGCTGCGCGATCTCGCCGCGAAGCACGCGCGTCTGGCGAAGCTCGTCGAAGTCGCGAAGTCGCGCGAGGGACGCACGGTGTGGGCGATCGAGATCGCGAACCCCGCCGGCACGCCGGTCGCCGAGCGTCCGGCGCTGCTGATCGCCGCCAACCTCGAGGGGGACCAGGTGATCGGCAGCGCGCTGGCGTTGTACGTCGCCGAGCACCTGCTCACGGCTTACGCCAGCGACCCCGCGGTGAAGCAGCGGCTCGACTCGCACGTCTTCTACATCGTGCCGCGCGTGAACCCCGACGGCGCCGAGGCCATGTTCGGCCCCGTGAAGGCGGGCCTGAAGACGAACGCGGCGAAGTTCGACAACGACAACGACGGGCGCGTCGACGAAGACGGACCGGAAGACCTGAACAAGGACGGCTTCATTTCGGTGATGCGCGTGAAGGACCCGAAGGGGCCCTACATGATTCACCCCGAGGATCCGCGGCTCATGCGCCGCGCCGACCCGGCGAAGGGGGAGGCGGGCGGCTACGCGATCTACTGGGAAGGCATCGACAACGACGGCGACGGCTTCATCAACGAAGATCCCGCCGGCGGCGTGGATCTCAACCGGAACTTCCAGCACCAGTATCCGTACTACACGCCCGACGCCGGGCCGCACATGGTGAGCGAGCCGGAGGTGCGCGGGTTGCTCGACTACGTGCTCGCCCGCCGGAACATCGCCGCGATCCTGACGTTCGGCGAGAGCGACAACCTCATCGCGCCGCCGACCCGCACGGGCGCGCACGCCCCCGCGTCCACGGTGGATCTCGTCGCGTTCGCCAACCAGAGCGTCGAAGGGGCGAGAAACGTCGGCCGCTTCCAGTCGCCCCAGCAGCCGTTCTTCGCGGGCGGCCGCGGCGGCGGTGACGACGAGGGCCGCGGCGGCGCGCCGGCAGGCCGTGGCGGACAGCCGCGGCCGACTCCGCCGGCCACGACGGTCGCTCCGGCCGATGTCGAATACTTCCGCACGATCAGCGACCGGTACCGGCAGTTGACCGGGATCCGGACCGCACCCCCCACGCGCATTCCCGGCGGCGCGTTCTTCGAGTACGGCTACTACCAGTTCGGCGTGCCGTCGTTCTCCACGCCCGGCTGGGGCATCCAGGTTCCGCAGGGAGGGCCGGGCACGGCGGGCGCGCCCGGCGGCCAGGCGGCGCCTGGAGGACGCGGTGGCGCGCCCGGTGCTCCCGGTGGCGCCGCCGGCGCGGCTCCTGGCGGCGACGCGCCCGAGGCGGGGACGGCGGCGTTCGACCTTCGGCTCGCCCGGTGGATGGACGCCGAAAAGGTGGACGGCTTCATCCCCTGGCAGCCGTTCAAGCACCCCACGCTCGGCGATGTGGAGATCGGCGGGTTCAGGCCGTACGCGTTGAGCAATCCGGATCCTGCGGCCATTCCGGACCTCGGCAAGTCGCACGCGGCCTTCGTCACGTATGTCTCGTCGCTCCTGCCGAAGATCGCGATCGCCGACACGAGCGTCACCAGCCTCGGCGGCGGCCTCTACCGGATCAAGGCGGAAGTCGAGAACAGCGGCTTTCTGCCGACGGCGACCGCGCAGGGGGTCCGCTCGCGCGCGGTGGCGCCGACGATGGTGCAGCTCGGCGTCCCGCCCGACGACATCGTCTCGGGTGCACCGAAGACCAACTTCTTTCCCGCGCTCGCCGGCAGCGGCCGGCGTCAGGCCTACGAGTGGATCGTGAAGGGAAAGCCCGGATCGACCGTGACGGTGAAGGCGGTTGCGCAGAAGGGGGGCACCGCCACCGCCTCGGTGACGCTGAAGTAGTGAACGGTCACGGACACAAGGTTGAAGGATCAAGTCATGCGTAGCAGATATTCAGTGTCGCTGGGAATCGCCCTCGTGGCCGCGCTCGCCGTCCAGCCGTCGACCACCGCGCAGCAGGCGCGGAACGCGGCGTCGCTGCCGCAGTCGGGCTCCGACCCGCAGTTCAAGGTGCGGCTCGACTTCAACCGCTGGCACGACGTCGCCGAGCTGAAGGCGGATTTCGAGAAGCTCGAGAAGGCGTGGCCGAAGTTCCTCAAGCTCACGTCGCTCGGGAAGAGCCATGGCGGGCGCGACATCATCCTGATGACGGTGAACAATCCCGACACCGGTCCCGAGACGAGCAAGCCGGGGATGTACATCGAGGCGAACGTCCACGGCAACGAGATCCAGGGCTCCGAGGTCGCGCTCTACACCGTCTGGTACCTGATGGAGAACTACGGCCGCATCGACCAGATCACCAAGCTGGTGAACGAGCGCGTGTTCTACATCGTCCCCACGGTGAACCCCGACGGCCGGGACCACTTCCTCAAGGGCACCGGCGCCGGTTCGCGCACGGGCCACGTGCCGGTGGACGACGACAACGACGGCGTCGCCGACGAAGATGGCGACGACGACCTCAATGGGAACGGCGTGATCGAGCAGATCCGCAAGTACGTGCCGGGGCAGGGCACGCACCGGAAGAACGCGCAGGATCCCCGCATCATGGAACCGGTGCCGCCCGGGCAGGTGGGCGACTACATCATGCTCGGCAGCGAGGGGATCGACAACGACGGCGACGGACGCGTGAACGAGGACCCGGTCGGCGGCTACGACGGCAACCGCAACTGGGCGTCGAACTGGCAGCCGAACTACATCCAGGGCGGGGCGATGGACTACCCCTTCCAGCTCCCCGAGGCGAAGGCGGTCAACGACTTCCTGATGTCCCGCCCGAACATTGCGGGCGTGCAGTCGTACCACAACAGCGGCGGCATGATCCTGCGGGGCCCTGGCGCCGAGTGGCAGGGAGAGTACCCGCGTCCGGACGTCGTCGTGTACGACGAGCTGGGCCGGCACGGCGAGCGGATGCTGCCGTACTACCGGTACCTGGTGATCTGGAGCGGCCTCTACACGGTGCACGGCGGCTTCATCGACTGGACGAACGACGGGCTCGGCATGCTGTCGTTCTCGAACGAGCTGTGGAGCGGCAGCCAGTACTTCAACAGCCCCGAGCTCCAGCAGCAGCAGCGCGATCCGAACAGCCCGATCAACAACCGGGTCGCGCAGTACTTCTTCGACGACTACCTCGAGTTCGGCGACCAGTACGTCGACTGGAAGGAGTTCGACCACCCGCAGTTCGGCAAGGTGGAGCTCGGCGGATGGAAGAAGACGCAGGGGCGCGTGCCCCCGCGCTTCATGAACGAGGAGCTGTGCCACCGGAACATGGCGTTCACGCTCTACCAGGCCGACGAGATGCCGCAGATGGCGAGCGGCGAGACGAAGGTCGAGCCGGTCGGCGGCGGCGTCTACCGCGTCCGCGTGGATTTCACGAACGCGAAGCTGACGCCGACCATCATGGCGAAGGCGGCGGCCAACAACGTCGTCCGGCCGGACCTGCTGCTCGTGGAGGGCAGGGGGATCGAGGTGCTGTCGGCCGGCTGGGTGCCGAACAAGTTCCGTCCCGGCGCGACGGAGCTGATCGACCAGCCCGACCCGAAGCGGATCGTCATCCGCACCGGGCAGGCGGGGCGCACCACGCGCACGATCGAATACCTGGTGCGCGGCACCGGCGACATGACGGTCACCTACGACAGCATGAAGGGCGGCCGCGCGGTGGCGAAGGTGGCGGTGAAATAACCCCGCGGGCTTCCGTACCCCTGCCGCGATGGCCACGATCCTCGAGGCGCGGGACCTCGAAAAGCACTACCGGATGGGGGAGGTCGTCGTCCGTGCGCTGGACGGCGTCTACCTCGACGTCGCCGAGGGCGAGTTCGTCGCGCTGCTGGGCACGTCCGGCTCCGGCAAGTCGACGCTGCTCAACCTGATCGCGGGCCTGGACCACGCGACCGGCGGGACGCTCAAGATCTTCGGCGCCGACCTGGCGAGTATGACTCGCGAGGAGCTGAGCCTGCACCGCCGTCGCAACGTCGGCATCATCTTCCAGTCGTTCAACCTGGTGCCGTCGATGACGGCGGCCGAGAACGTCGCGCTGGCGATGATCTTCGCGGGGGTGCCGCGGCGGGCGCGCGAGGCGCGCGCCGCATCGCTGCTGGCGGCAGTCGGCCTCGGCGGCCGGCAGGCACATCGTCCGCGCGAGCTGTCGGGCGGCGAACAGCAGCGCGTCGCGATCGCCCGGGCGCTCTCGAACGATCCGCGGCTGCTCCTCGCCGACGAGCCGACGGGCAATCTCGACAGCCGGACGTCCGCCGAGATCATGGCGCTGCTCCAGCGCCTGAACACGGCTGAAGGCAGAACCGTGATCATGGTGACGCACGATGCGGCGCTCGCGGCGCGCCATGCCCACCGTATTGTCACGCTGCTCGACGGGCGCGTCGTGGAGCGGCCGGCGGCGTGACGTTCGCCGACGCGCTCTCGCTCGCCTTCCGGAACCTGCGCCAGTCGAAGCTGCGCACGGCGCTCACGACGCTCGGCGTTGCGATCGGCATCGCCTCGTTGTCGGGCATGGTGTCGCTGGGCGTCGGCCTCCAGGACCAGTTCGTCGGCCGCTTCCTGCGGTCCGGCATGTTCGATTCGATCACCGTGATGCCCGGAGCGCTTCAGGGCAACGCTCCCTTCGGCGGTGGCCGCGGCGCACGCGCACGGAGCGGCCGCGGCGCCGCTCGAACGCCGGCGCCAGACGATCCACCCCAGAGACCGCTGGACGACGAGTCGCTGGCGGAGCTGCGGGCGCTCGAGCACGTTCGCGACGTGTATCCGCAGCTGCGCGTGCCGCTGGAGGTCAGGCTCGACGAGGTCACGGAGTACGGCCTCGGCTCGGGCGTGCCCGCGTCGGCCAGAGGCGAAGGGGCGTTCCAGAAGATCGCGCACGGGCAGTTCCTCCCCGAGGGGGAGGCGGACGCCTGCATGCTGAGCCTCGGGATGGCACGGCGGCTCTCCGACGAGCCTGCGGACCGGCTCCTGGGGCGTGAGCTGACGCTGATCTTCGCGAGCGCGGCGCCCGGTGCGTTCGCGCCCGGGATGCCGGGAGGCGCCATGTTCCAGGTGCGGCGAGTCGAGGAGGCGTGCCGCATCGTGGGCATCGTCGAGCGCGAGACCGGTCCGCTCGGAGTGGGCGGGGCGGGGGTCTCGCCCGTCATGCTGCCGCTCGATCGCGCGCGACGCATCAACGCGCAGGTGGCCGGCACGCAGCGGGTCTTCATGAGGCCGCAGGGGGTGACCGACAGCCTCTACCAGACGGTCACCGTGAAGGTGACGCGTCCGCAGCACACGCAGGACGTGCAGGAACGGATCCGCACGCTCGGGTACTCCGCCTTCTCGCTCAACGACACGCTCGCCGAGGCGAAGCGTGCCTTCCTCATCCTCGACATCATTCTGGGCCTCGTCGGATCGATCGCGCTGGCGGTCGCCTCGCTCGGCATCATGAACACGATGGTGATGTCGATCCTCGAGCGCACGCGGGAGATCGGGATCATGAAGGCGATCGGCGGCAGCGACGCCGACGTCAGGCGGATCTTCCTGATCGAGGCGTCGGCGATCGGCGTCGTGGGGGGCGTCCTCGGCGTCGTGCTCGGCTGGGTCGTCGGCCGCGGCATCAACTTCGCGGCGAACCAGTACATCGTGAGCCAGGGGGGAACCGCGGGAAACCTGTTCTCGCTGCCGCTGTGGCTGATCGCGGCCGCGATCGCCTTTTCGCTTTTCGTGAGCCTGGCGGCGGGGGCGTTGCCGGCCCGGCGTGCCGCGCGCCTCGACCCCATCCACGCGCTGCGCCACGACTGACGGGCACACCCTGGAGGTTCAGGGCGTCAGCGCTTCTTCTCGAGCGTCACCCACTTGTCGGCCCACCGGCTGATCGCCTCGATCGCGGAGGCGAGCTCGCGTCCCTTTTTCGAGAGCGAGTACTCGACGCGGACGGGCGTCTCGGGGATGACCGTCCGCTCGACGATTCCCTCCCGCTCCAGCTCCTGCAGCCGCTCGCTCAGCATGCGATCGGTGATGTCGGGGATCGCGTCCCTGAGCGTGGCGAAGCGGCAGGGTGTCTTCAGCAGCACGAAGAGGATCGCCCCGGTCCACCGTCGTCCGATGAGCTCGCTCGCCCGGTGGAAGCGGGTGCAGAGAGTCGGCGCGGCAGCCTGTTTCGAGCCCATGTCACCTCCACTGTACGCCGCACGGCCATAAAGAGCAAGTAACTACTTGACAAGTAGCCGCTATACTTTATATAGTCACTCACGTGGCGCGATATTGCGCCGATCGTGGAGGCAACGATGTTCAAGAAGGTGGTCGACACAAGTGAGGGTTACGGCGTGCTGATCGTGCGGCTGGCGCTCGGCGTGGTGATGTTCGCGCACGGGGCGCAGAAGGTCCTGGGGTGGTTCGGGGGGTACGGGTTCAGCGGCACCTACGAGGCGTTCACGGGCCAGATGGGGATTCCGGCGCCGCTCACGCTGCTGGCGTTCGCGGCCGAGTTCCTGGGCGGTCTCGGGCTCATCGTCGGGCTGCTCGGCCGTGTCGCGGCCTTCGGCATCCTCTCGGTGATGACCGTCGCGGCGACGATGCACCTGCAGCACGGGTTCTTCATCGACTGGAACGGCACGCAGGGCGGGCAGGGGTTCGAATTCCACATCCTTGCCGCCGCGATGGCGATTGCGGTGATGATCAAAGGGTCGGGGAGCCTGTCGGTCGACCGCGCGCTCACCCGCGCCTGACTGGAAGGAGCAGCGCATGCCGCGGCTTGGGGTCGTGCTCGTCAGCGTTCGTGAAGGCAGGGTTGGTGCAGCGGTCGCCGACTGGTTCGCCGGCCGCGCGCGGGGGCACGGCGGTTTCGAGGTCGAGCTGATGGACCTGAAGGCGGTCGATCTCCCACTGCTCCGCGAGGCGAACCACCCGCGGCTGCAGAAGTACACGGAGCCGAAGACGATCGAGTGGAGCCGTGCGGTGTCGGAGCTCGACGCGTTCGTGTTCGTCAGCCCGGAGTACAACTTTTCCACGCCGCCGTCCCTGGTGAACGCGCTCGATCACCTGTACCACGAGTGGAGCTACAAGGCGGCCGGCCTGGTGACCTACGGCGGCGTGTCGGGCGGGCTGCGCGCTGCACAGATGACGCGCCTGATGCTGACGACCTTCAAGATGGTTCCGCTGGTCGAGGCGGTGTCGATCCCGTTCGTGTCGAAGCTCCTCGAGGAGGGGCGCTTCACCGGGGGAGAGAGCTACGATCGGGCGGCACACGGGATGCTCGACGAACTGCTGCGGTGGACGAATGCGCTCGCGGCCCTGAGGACGTAATCGTGGAACTCGGAATCTACTCGTTCGTCGAACGCGCGCCGCACCTGTCCGGCGCCGAGCGGATGCGCAACCTGATGGAGGAGATCGCGCTCGCCGACCAGGTGGGGCTCGACGTCTTCGGCATCGGCGAGCACCACAGGCCCGATTACATGGTCTCGACGCCTGCCGTCGTTCTGGCGGCCGCGTCGCAGCGGACGAAGCGGATCCGGCTCACGAGCGCCGTCACGGTGCTCAGCTCCGACGATCCGGTGCGCGTCTTCCAGGAGTTCGCCACCGTCGACCTGCTGTCGGCGGGCCGGGCCGAGATCATGGCCGGGCGGGGATCGTTCATCGAGTCGTACCCGCTGTTTGGCTACGATCTCAGCGACTACGACGCACTGTTCGCCGAGAAGCTCGACCTGCTGCTGAAGCTCCGCGAGTCGGAACACGTCACCTGGTCCGGCCGCCTGCGGCCATCCCTCTCCGGCCAGGGGGTGTACCCGCGTCCGGTGCAGGATCGGCTGCCCGTATGGATCGCCGTCGGCGGCACGCCGCAGTCCGCCGTTCGCGCCGGCACGCTCGGCCTGCCGATGGCACTGGCGATCATCGGCGGCATGCCCGAGCGGTTCGCGCCGTTCGTGGACCTGTACCGCCAGTCGGGCCGCCGCGCCGGGCACCCGGACGCGCAGCTCCGCGTCGGGATCAACTCGCACGGCTACATCGCCGATACGTCGCAGCAGGCGGCCGACGAGTTCTTCGAGCCCCTGTCGGCGGTGATGAACCGCATTGGCGCGGAGCGCGGCTGGCCGCCGCTCAGCCGCCGCGACTACGACCAGTCGCGCCACCTGCGTCACCACCTGTTCGTGGGCAGCCCGCAGGAGATCGCGGACAAGATCCTCTTCCAGCACGAGATCTTCCGCCACGACCGCTTTCTGCTCCAGCACACCGGCGTCATTCCGCACGAGCAGGTGCTGCGGTCGATCGAGCTCTTCGGCACGCGGGTGGCGCCGGAGGTCCGGCGTGCACTCGGCTCGCCGGCTGCCGCGGTCACGGCGGCCGACAAGTCGTAGGCCGCGACGCGCGGCCGGCGCGACCTTCGCGGTTACCTGCCGCTGACCATGGCGTGGCACAATTCCACCCACCGGAGGATGGTGCCGCCATGAAGACTGCCGTTCGCAGGTTCCTGCCCGCCCTCGTCGTTGCCCTGACGGCGGCCCTTGCCGTTCCGCTCCTCGCGCAGCGCGGCGCGAGCATGACGCAGGAGCAACGGGACCAGCGCTGGGAGCGCGAGCTCGAGCTCCAGGAGGTCGCCGTCGTCGAGCGCAAGCTGATGATGCCCATGCGCGACGGCGTGCGGCTGGCGACCGACATCTACCGGCCGAAGGGTGCCGCCGGGCCCGTGCCGATCGTCTTCGTCAAGACCCCCTACAACTTCAACTACTGGGACGTGCGGAACGGCGTGCCGGCCGACATGACGGCGGCGCTCACCGCCGTGAAGCGCGGCTACGCGTACGTCGTGCAGAACGAGCGTGGGCATTTCTTCTCCGAAGGCCACTACGACATCCTCGGGCCGCCCACCACCGACGGCTACGACACCCTCGAGTGGCTGTCGAAGCAATCGTGGTCGAACGGCAAGGTGGGCGCGACGGGATGCTCGTCCACGGCCGAATGGCAGCCGGCGGTCGCCGCGCTCGGGCATCCGGCGTTCGCCGCGATGAACGTGCAGGGGTTCGGCGCCGGCGTCGGCCGCGTCGGGCCGTACTACGAGCAGGGCAACTGGTACCGCGGGGGCGCCGTCCAGATGCTGTTCATCACCTGGATCTACGGACAGCAGAACCAGGTGCGGCCGATGTTCCCGCGCGACACGCCGCAGGAGGATCTGGTCGCCGCCTCGCGGCTGTTCGATCTCGCGCCGCAGATGCCGCCCGTCGACTGGAGCAAGGCGCTCGAGTACCTGCCCGTGCAGGACATCCTGAAGAGCGTGAACGCCCCCCGCGGCGTCTTCGCCGACGCGATGCCCGTCCCGACCGGCGGCCGCATGATCCAGCGGACGCCCAACGACCCTGCCTGGTACAAGGGGGGCCTGTGGCACGACGACATGAAGCTGCAGGTGCCGGGCCTGTGGCAGATGTCCTGGTACGACGTGTCGGTCGGGCCGAACATCGAGATGTTCAATCACGTTCGGAAGACCGCGCCAAAGGAGATCGCCGACCAGCAGTGGATGATCATCGCCCCGGTCGGCCACTGCGCCTTCACCCGCGCCACCGAGAACACCGTCGTCGGCGAGCGGAGCATGGGCGACGCGCGGCTCGACTACCCCGAGATCGTGTACGGCTTCTTCGACAAGTTCCTGAAGGGGGAGGCGAATACGAGGATCGACCGGTTGCCGCGCGTGACCTACTTCACGATGGGCGCGAACAGGTGGCAGACCTCCGACACCTGGCCTCCTGCCGGCGCGTCACCCATGACGTTCTACCTGTCGAGCGGCGGCAGGGCGAACACGCTGAACGGTGACGGCGCGCTCATCGGTGCGCCGCCCGCGGCCGATCAGCCCGATACCTTCGTGTACGACCCGATGAACCCGGTGCGGTCGCTCGGCGGCAACGTCTGCTGCACCGGCAACGCGATCACGGCGGGCGCGTTCGACCAGCGGAAGACGGAGCAGCGGCAGGACGTCCTCGTCTACACGACGGAATCGTTCAAGGAGGGGATCGAGCTGAGCGGCCCGATCGTGCCGACGCTCTACGTCTCCTCCGACGCGAAGGACACCGACTTCACGGTGAAGGTGCTGGACGTCCATCCTGACGGCCGCGCGTACAACCTCGACGAATCCATCCAGCGGATGCGCTATCGCGAAGGATACGACAGGCCTCCCGTCTGGATGGAGAAGGGGAAGGTGTACAAAGTGACCTTCCAGCCGCTGAACACCAGCAACTACTTTGCCCCGGGGCACCGGCTGCGGATCGAGGTCTCGAGCAGCAACTTTCCGCGGTTCGACCGCAACCTGAACACCGGCGGCAACAACTACGACGAAGCCGGCGGAGTGGTGGCCACGAACCGCGTCCACCACTCGAAGGCGTACCCGTCGAGCCTCACCATCACCGTGGTGAAGCGGGCCGCGACGAACACGTCGAACGCCAAAGTGCCTTAGTGTCCCGCGGCCGCGTCGTTCAGCGGTCCGGCGGCAGGCGGGGAGGGTTCTCCGCCCCCGGGGTCAGCTCATCGTCGAGTACCTGCGTCTGCGTCACCGACGAGACGGTGCCGCCGAGCCACGAGCGGATCCGGACGTCCATGTCGATGGTGCGCGCGGCATCCCCGTCGGCGTCGGCGAGCTGCTCGATCCGCTCTTCGTCCGTGGCCGTTCGTTCGATGCGTCGATCTCCCATGCCCGTCCGGACGTGCACGAGGGATGCCTGCGTCACCCGGCCCGCCACTGGTCCCCAGCCCCTTTCCCTCGGCGCTCCTGCCGGACATAATGGCTGCGAGTTTTCGCCCGGATGAGCGCAACAGACGAGTTGTTCTACCGGCGCCTGCTGTTTCGCACGAAGCTGCTCGGCGACCGGCGCTATACCCCCTCGCATTTCTGGGTTCAGCAACAGGAGAGCGGGCTCTGGCGTATAGGGTTAACGAAGTTCGCGTCGCGGATGCTCGGTGACGTGGTCGAGATCGGGTTCGACGTGAACGATGGGGACCGGCTCGAACTGGGGGACAGCATCGGCTGGTTCGAGGGGTTCAAGGCGCGCACCGACCTCTACAGCGTCGCCTCGGGAATCTTCGCCGGCAGCAATCCGCTGCTCGTTGACCGGATCGTCGTGATCGACGACGACCGCTACGGGCGCGGGTGGCTCTACGAAGTGCAGGGGGAACCCGACCCGGCGGCCATGGACATGCACGGCTACGCGGCGCTGCTCGACGACACGATCGATCGCATGCGGCATTCGCAGAAGGAGCCTGCGGAATGACAGCGCACTACCTGATGGTCGGCGGCTTTCTGGGTGCGGGGAAGACCACCGCGCTGCTGCGCGCGGGTGCGTACCTCACGGACGCCGGACACCGGGTCGGGCTCATCATGAACGACCAGAGCGAGTCACTGGTCGACACGGCCCTCGCCCGGGCGCGCGACTTCGCCGTCGAGGAGATCGCGGGCGGCTGCTTCTGCTGCCGCTTCAACTCGCTCGTCGAGGCCGCGGGACGGCTCGACCGCGCGGCCGCGCCCGACGTGTTCCTCGCGGAGCCGGTCGGCAGCTGCACGGACCTTTCGGCGACGGTCGCACTTCCGCTGCGTCACATCTACGGGGACCGCTACCGCGTGGCGCCGCTGAGCGTGCTCGTGGATCCGGACCGGGCGCTGCGCGTCCTCGGGCTCGAAAGCGGCCGCTCGTTCTCGCCCAAGGTGCTGTACGTCTACGAGAAGCAGCTCGAAGAGGCGGACGTCCTCGTGATCAACAAGATCGACACCGTCGCGGCGCCGCGCGTGGCGGCGCTCCGCGGCGCGCTCGCCGCGCGCTATCCACGCGCCCGCCTCGTCGAAATCTCCGCCCGCAGCGGAGCGGGCGTCGGCGAGTGGATCGACAGCCTCCTGCGCGAGGAGCCCGGCGGACGCGTGCTCGACATCGACTACGACACGTATGCCGACGGCGAGGCGCTCCTCGGCTGGCTGAACTGCACCGCCCGGCTGTCCGGTACCGGCACCGATGGCGACCGGCTCCTGCTCGCCCTCGCCGGTGACATCCACGCGATGCTGCGCGGCGAGGGCGTCGAGATCGCCCACTTGAAGCTCACGCTGGTGCCGGCGGGCGGCCACGGCATCGCGGTGGTGAATGCCACGCGCACTGATGTGGCGCCCGAACTCGCCTTCGCGATCGATGCGCAGGTCGACGAGGCCGAACTGACGATCAACCTGCGGGCGGAGGCGGAGCCCGAACGGCTGGAGCGGGCGGTGCGCGCCGCGGCCGCCGCGGCGAACCGGCCGGGTGCGGCCTCCGTCATAATTGAGCACCTCGAGCGGTTCCGTCCCGGGCGTCCGGTGCCCACGCACCGCATGACGGCCGCCACGACCTGACATTTCACCAGAAGCCACGATGTCCACCACGCAGCGGATCCTGTATTGCCATTGCGCCTACGCGCAGGTCGTCCCGCCGGAAACGAAAGGGGCGGTGCTCGAGCAGTTGACCGCCTCGGGCGTCTCGTTCGAAGCGGTGCCGGATCTCTGCGAGATGTCGGCGCGCCGCGACCCCGCGCTGGCCGACATCGCGGCGGCAGGCGAGGGGACGATCGTCGCCTGCTACCCGCGCGCGGTGCGCTGGCTGTTCACGGGGGCGGGCCTCTCGCTCCCCGAGCAGGTCCGTGTGCTGAACATGCGGGAGACGGCCGCTCCCGAGATCGCCGGCGCGCTCGGGCTCGGCCAGGAGGTCCAGGGCTCGTGACGACGACGCCGACCACCTCCCGCCAGCTCCGCATCGTGCTCTACGAAGGGATGGGCAGCAGCGCCCTCGAGGCGCCCGTGCGCGCGGCCGCCGTCCGCCTGCTGCTCGAGCAGGGCTACGCCGTCTCGCGCGTGGCTCCGGGCGCCGCGGCGCCGTCGGCCCCCGGCGACACGCCGCTCGCCGTGCTCGGACGCTTCACCGAGGCGAAGCCGGGCGTCGCCGAGACGACGGAGGGGCGGCCGGTGTTCTTCTGCAACGTCGAGGGGCTGGATGCCGACGGCATGCTGCGCGGGCTCGAAGAACTGCACGCCCGCACGAACACGTCGCCGCGCGCCAGGTGGAAGCCGTGGTTCCCGGTCATCGACTACAGCCGCTGCACGAACTGCATGCAGTGCCTCACCTTCTGCCTCTTCGACGTCTACGGCGTCTCGAAAGAGAAGAAGATCGAGGTGCGGAACCCGACCAACTGCAAGACCGACTGCCCGGCGTGCTCGCGCGTGTGCCCGGAGGTCGCGATCCTCTTTCCGAAGTACAAGGCGGGGCCGATCAACGGCGACGAAGTCCGCGAGGCAGACCTGCACCGCGAGAAGATGAAGGTCGACATCTCGGCGCTGCTCGGGGGGGACATCTACGCCGCCCTGCGCCAGCGGAGCGCCGACGCGAAGGCCCGCTTCTCCAAGGAGCGTGACGAGAAGCGCGCGCTCGACGAACGGAAGCGCTGCCTGACGAAGCTCCAGCAGGACCTCGGCATCCCGCCCGAGGTACTGGCCGCGCTGCCGTCGCTCGAGCAGATCCAGGCGAAGACCGCCCGGGCGCTGGCGGCGGCCGACGGGAAGGGCGAGTCATGATCGTTCCCTTCGCGCGGCGGATGCTGACCGAAACGGATCCGCGCGTCCTCTGGACGTTCACCTGGAACTTCGGTGTCAAGGGCGTGCGGTCGGTGCAGAAGTTCAAGAAGCGTCTCGCCCGCGGCGAGCACTTCCCGCCGTTTCTCTACATCTCGATCATCAACAGCTGCAACCTGCGCTGCCAGGGCTGCTGGGTCAAGGTCGACGGTCCGCGCCACTTCATCGACGCCGACCGCATGGACCGCCTGATCACCGCCGCGAAGAAGCGCGGCAACAGCTTCTTCGGGATCCTCGGCGGCGAGCCGTTCATGCACCCGCAGCTCCTCGAGATCCTCGGGCGCCACCGCGACTGCTACTTCCAGGTCTTCACCAACGGGCAGCTCATCACCGACGAGATCGCCCGCGAGCTGCGGAAGCTGCGCAACGCGACGCCGCTCATCAGCATCGAGGGCACGGTGGACGTCAGCGACGCGCGGCGCGGGCGGCGCCACGTGCTCGACCGGACCCTGGCGGGGCTGGATGCCTGCGTCCGGAACAAGCTGATCGTCGGCGTGGCCACGAGCGTGTGCCGCACCAACATCGACGAGCTGGTCAGCGAGGCGTGGCTCCGGCATCTCATCGCGCGCGGCGTCCACTACGTCTGGTACCACACGTACCGGCCGGTCGGCGAGAATGCCTCTCCGGAGCTGGCGCTGACTCCCGAGCAGGTGCTGCACGTCCGCCGGTTCGTCGTGCGGATGCGCTCGCGCCTGCCGCTCGCGCTCGTGGATGCGTACTGGGACGACCGCGGCGAGGCGCTCTGCCCCATGGCGACCGGCATCAGCCATCACATCAACCCGTGGGGCGAGATCGAGCCGTGCCCGATCATCCAGTTCGCGACGGACACGATCGACGACGAGCGCGACATCTTCGAGGTGCTGAACACGTCGCCGTTCATCCGCGACTTCCGCGAGACGGCGGCGAAGACGACGCGCGGCTGCATCGTGCTCGAGCGTCCGGATCTCGTCCGCGACCTGGTCGCGCGCCACTCGGCCCGCGACACCACGCACCGCACGCCGGGCGCGGGGCTGCGCGAGCTCGCGAGCATGCAGAGCCGGCCGAGCCAGCACAACCCCGGCAACGAGATCCCCGAGGAAAACTGGATGTACCGGTTCGCGAAGAAGCACTGGTTCTTCGGCTTCGGTGCGTATACGTAATCGGCAGGCGGTAGTCGGTAGAGAAGGAGTCGCATGGAGCCACAGGTTCGGGTGTCGTTGCCGCGGGTGTTGCCGGTGCTGCCGCAGCGCGCGCCGCAGGCGAACATTCCCCAGACCCTCGCGGAGCGCGAGCACCTGAAGCAGCTCGCCAGGGCCTACGTGGCGGCGGTGCGCCCGGTGCCGCCGATGCCGCCCGACCCGCTGCGTGAACATGCGACCAGGATGCTGAACGACGCCGGCGTTCCGCTGACGTACCTGGAGTACGCGGCCGTGCTGGTGAGCAACGAGATGTGGCGCGACGCGCTCGCCGGCATCCCCTACGAACGCCGGCTCCTCCTGATGCCGAAGTGCCTGCGCGTCGAGGAGAAGTGCCCCGCCCCCTTCGACGAGTTCGGACTGCTCTGCAAGAAGTGCGGCCTCTGTTCCATCCAGGACCTGCAGGAGGAAGCCGAGCGGCTCGGCTATGCCGTGCTCGTCGCCGAAGGGTCCGCCATCGTGATGTCGATCATCGAAACGGGGAAGATCGAGGCGATCGTCGGCGTGAGCTGCCTCTCGGTGCTCGAGCGCGCGTTCCCGTACATGGAGGCGGCCGCCATCCCCGGCATCGCGATCCCGCTGCTCCAGGACGACTGCATCGATACCTCCGTCGACATCGACTGGGTGTGGGACGTCATTCATCTCACGAGCGACGACCGCACCTACCGCATGGACCTCGAGTCGATCCGCCAGGAGGTGGACGGCTGGTTCCTGCCGGCGGAGCTCGACGCGTTCCTGGGGCCGCCCGTCTCCGACACCGAGCGGATCGCGCGCGACTGGCTCGCCCGGGCCGGCAAGCGCTGGCGGCCGTTTCTCACCGTCTGCGCGTGGCGCGCGCTCTGCGGCGATCCCGACGAGCCCGTGCCCGACGAGCTGCGCCGCGCGGCCATCGCCGTCGAGTGCTTCCACAAGGCCTCGCTCGTCCACGACGACATCGAAGACGACGACGCGAGCCGGTACGGCGCGGACGCGCTCCACACCGAATACGGCGTGCCGGTGGCGCTCAACGCAGGGGATCTGCTCATCGGCGAAGGATACCGGCTGCTGGCGGCCTGCGGCGCCCCCGCGGAGCACGTGGTCGAGATGCTGCGGGCGGCGGCGGACGGGCACCGCACGCTGTCGCTCGGGCAGGGGGCGGAGCTGTTCTGGGCGCGCCGGCCGAAGCCGCTCTCGTCGCTCCAGGTCCTCGACATCTTCCGGCAGAAGACCGCCCCCGCCTTCGACGTGGCGCTCGCGATCGGCGCGATCTTCGCGGGCGCGGCTGACGAAGAGCTTCGAGCCACGCTGGCGAAGTACAGCGAGGCGATCGGCATCGCCTACCAGATCCGCGACGACATCCAGGACCTCGCCGGAGAGGCGGGGGACGTCTGCGGGGGGCGGCCGTCGCTGCCGCTCGCCGTCGGCCTCGAGCGCGGCCGCGCGCACGACGAGCACGCCGCCGTGCTCGCGCCCGCCTGGGCACGGCAGGCGAACACACCCGCAGCGCGCGAGGCGGTGCTCGCGGCGCTCGCCGCGCTCAAGGTCCAGGAGCGGTGCGAAGCGCTCCTCCAGGGCTACAAGGAAGAAGCGATCCGCTCGCTCGCGGCGCTCGAGAATCCCAGCCTCAAGGGGCTCCTCCGCCGCGTCGTCGGCAAGATCTTCAACGACCTCGAAGTAAAGGGCTGGTGCAGTGAGTTTGAGGCGCGAAATGCTGCAGGTCGCGCGGCTCGCGCCGACGTTGCTGGGTGAGTCGCGCGAGCTCGTCAGCGCCTTCCTGCACCGGTCGATGACGCCGGAGGGCGCCTTCGCCGACCGGGCCGGCGAAAGCGATCTCTACTACACCGCGTTCGGGCTCGAGGGACTGCTCGCGCTGCACGAGTCGGTCCCCGACGCCACATCCGCGTACCTGCGGCGATTCGGCGACGGCGAGTCCCTGGACTTCGTGCACCTGACGTGCCTCGCGCGCGCGTGGGGCTCGGTGTCGCCCGGCGGCCCGCCCGACGCGGTTCGCGCGGGCATCGAAGCGCGGCTCGGGGCGTATCGCTCGCACGACGGAGGATTCGCCGTGATCCCGGGGGCGGAGGTCGGGAGCGCCTACGCCTGCTTTCTCGCGCTCGGCGCCTGCGAAGACCTTGGCGCCGCCGTGGACGGGGCGGGGATGCTGGCGTGTCTCGAACACGTGCGCGCGTCGGATGGCGCGTACGCGAACCATCCGGGGGCGGCGGAAGGGTCCACACCGGCAACGGCGGCTGCCGTGATGGTCATGCATCGCCTGGGCGAGACGGTGGATGGCCGCGTCGAGCACTGGCTGCTGGACCGCTGCCACGCTGAAGGGGGCTTCTTCGCGGCCCCGCGCGCGCCGCTGCCCGACCTGCTCTCCACCGCGACCGCACTCCACGCCCTCGCCGCGCTGCATGCCGACATCTCTCCGCTCCGCGAGCCATGCCTCGACTTCGTCGACACGCTGTGGACCAGCACCGGCGGCTTCTACGGGAGCTGGGCCGACCAGGTCCTCGACTGTGAGTACACCTACTACGGACTCCTGGCGCTTGGGCATCTCAGTCTCTGACGTGGACCTCTCCGCCGCACGCGATCAGGTCACCGCCGCGCTGCTGGCCCGCCGGGTGCCCCGCGGACACTGGGAAGGGCGCCTCTCCAGCAGTGCGCTCGCGACGGCGACAGCCGTCACGGCCATTGCCGTCGCGCTCCGCGAGGGGGTGGCGGTCGAGGGCGGGGAGCGGCTCGTGCGCGACGGCGTGGCCTGGCTCGTGGGCACGCGCAACGCGGACGGCGGCTGGGGCGACACTCCAGACAGCACCAGCAACATCAGCACGACCGCACTCGTGTGGGCGGCCCTCACGTTCGGCAGCGGATCCGCCGTCGCGGATGCCGAGGCGAGCGCGGCCGCGTGGCTCGCGCACGCGTCGGGCGGTCCCGATCCGAAGCAGCTTGCCGCGGCGCTGGCGGCGCGCTACGGCAAGGATCGGACGTTCTCCGTCCCCATCCTCACGATGTGCGCGATCGGGGGGCGACTCGGGCCGACCGAGACCGCGTGGGGGCTGATACCGCCGCTCCCATTCGAGCTGGCGGTGTTGCCGCGCCGGTTTTTCGGTGCGCTGCGCCTGCCGGTCGTCAGCTACGCACTTCCGGCGCTGATCGCGATGGGGCTCGCGCGGCATCGGCGTGCCGGTTCGATTGCGCTGCTGTCGCGTCTGCGCGAGCGCGCGGCACCGCGCGCGTTGCGCGTGCTCGAGCGGCTCCAGCCGGAAAACGGCGGCTTCCTGGAAGCGGTTCCGCTTACTTCGTTCGTCGCGATGAGCCTGCTCGCCGCCGGCGAGCGCGGACACCCGGCGGTCACGAGGGGACTCGCGTTTCTGGCGCGGTCCGTGCGCGGCGACGGGAGCTGGCCGATCGACACGAACCTCGCCACGTGGGTCACGACGCTGGCGGTCAACGCCTTGTCGGCCGGCGGGTCGCCCGGTGCGCTCGACGAGCGGGCACGCGCCCGTCTTCGCACGTGGCTCCTCGCGCAGCAGTGGACGGTGGAGCATCCGTACACCGGCGCCGCTCCGGGGGGGTGGGCCTGGACGGACCTGCCAGGCGGCGTCCCCGACGCCGACGACACCGCCGGTGCGCTGCTCGCGCTGGCGCATCTCGACGCCGCCGACCCGGATGCGCGCGCGGCAGCGGCGGCGGGCGTGGCCTGGCTCCTCGACCTCCAGAATGCCGACGGCGGCATCCCCACGTTCTGTCGCGGCTGGGGAACCCTGCCGTTCGATCGCAGCTCCACGGACCTGACCGCGCACGCGCTCCGCGCGTGGACGGCCTGGCTCGATGCCGTCGACGTGCCGCTCCGCGCGCGAATCGAAAGAGCCATTGGTCGAGCGGTCGTCTTTCTGGGCCGCGCGCAGCGTCCCGACGGATCGTTTGTGCCGCTCTGGTTCGGCAACCAGCGCGAGCCGTCGGAGGAGAATCCCGTCTTCGGCACCGCGCGCGTCCTGAAGGGCCTGCTCGCCGCCACGCGTTACTCGCCGGCAGCCCAGGCGATCGCCGTTCGGGCGCGGGGCTATCTGCTGGTGTCGCAGAACGCCGATGGCGGCTGGGGCGCCGCGCCGGGTGTCCCGTCGTCGATCGAGGAGACCGCGGTCGCGCTCGCCGCGGTCGCGGAAGGGGAGCGGCTCGACGCGGCGTCAGCGGATGCCCGCCGCCGTGCCGTTGCCTGGCTGCACACCGCGACCGCCGGCTTCACCCGGTTCGAACCATCCCCTATCGGCCTTTATTTCGCACGGCTCTGGTACTCCGAGCAGCTGTACCCGCTCCTGTTCTGCACCGACGCGCTCAGCTCGCTCTCGCACACCACCCGCGGCTAGCCGGGCGGCGTGCGGGTCTCTCTCGAGCGGCAGCCGATCCCCACAGCGGAGCTGCGGGCGGACACGTGCTACCCTCTCGCCCCACAGGAGGACAGATGAATCCGATTCTCTCCGCCGGGCTGCTCATCGGCGTGCTCGTCGGCGTCTGGACGTTCGTGATGGGGCTCACCGGCTGGTACAAGGACCCCACGATGTACAACGCCTTCTTTCTGGTCGTGGTCATCGAGATCGGCGGGCTCATCTGGGGGCTGCGCCGGACGGCGGCGCAGGGACGAACGTATAGCGGGCAGGTGGTTGCCGGCACGGCCATGGCGATCGTCGCCGGCGTCGTGATCATCTGCGCCTCGCTGCTCTTCACCACCGTCGCCTTCCCCGGCTACTTCGACGACATCAACGCGATGGGCCGCGGGATCCTCGAGCGGGCGGGGAAGAGCGAAGAGGAGATCGCCGCCGCGATGAACGCGTCGGCCGCGATGCAGACGCCGATCAGGAATGCGTTCGCCGGTTTTCTCGGGACGTTCTTCACCGGCGTCATCGCCTCGGCGATCATCGGCGTGTGGATCCGCGCGAAGCCGGGCGCGCCGGCCGCGCGCGTCTGATTCGGCTGCGCCGCGCCACGGATGGGGACGGCGCTCATGTCCGGTTCCGACGTACGGGCGTCCGATAGAATTGTGCATGGGCGCTCTTCGTGTTCTTCTGCTCGTCGTCGTGGCGATGGCGCTGCCTGCGGCGGGGCAATCGCCGCCGCCCGTGGCGCCTCCCGCTTCACCACCGCCCTTCGACGAATGGCTGCTGGGTCTTCGCGTGGAAGCGGAGGCACGCGGCTTTCCGAAGGAACTGGTCGATCGCGCGCTCGCCGGCGTGCGGCCGGTGGAGCAGATCCTCGAGCGTGACCGCACGCAGGCGGAGTTCACGCTCGACCTGGACGCCTACCTCAAGCGGCGGCTCACGCCGGCGACCGTCAAGCTCGCACAGCAGATGCTCACGAAACACCGTACGCTCCTCAACCGCGTGGAGCAGAAGTACGGCGTTCCGGCGCCCATCCTCGTCTCCGTCTGGGGCCTCGAATCGAACTTCGGCCGGTTCGCCGGCGTCCGCCCCACGATCCCTGCGCTCGCCACGCTTGCCTACGATCCGCGCCGGTCGGTGTTCTTCCGCAACGAACTTTTCAGCGCGCTCGAGATCGTGCACCGCGGCGACATCGAGCTCGAGCGGTTGAAAGGCTCCTGGGCGGGCGCGCTCGGGCAGCCGCAGTTCATGCCGTCGAGCTACCTCGAATACGCTCAGGACTTCGACGGCGATGGCCGCAAAGACATCTGGACGTCGCTGCCTGATGTCTTCGCGTCGATCGCCTACTACCTCCAGCAGCACGGCTGGAAGCCGGGCACCATCTGGGGACGCGAAGTGCGCGTGGCGTCGCTGCTCGAGGAGGCGGTGCTCGCCATTCCGCGGCGTGAAGCCGGCTGCCGCGCCCGGCGACTGATGACGGAGCCGCGGCCGCTCGCCGAGTGGCGGAAGATGGGGCTGCGCACCACCAGTGACGTGCTCGTGCCGGCACTCGATCTCCCCGCCTCGCTCGTGGTCGCAGGCACGCGCAAATACCTGCTCTACGAAAACTACGAGGCGCTGCTCGGCTACAACTGTGCCCACAGCTACGCCCTCAGCGTCGCGCTGCTCGCCGATCGCATCCGCTGACGTCCCTGCTGTCGGCGACGGGGCACGGCCTGGCAGCCCCGACTGGCGCGCTTGTTGCCTCTGGAGCGGGAGAGGCACCCATGAAAAAAGACGACACGAGCGAGTATTCCTCCAGCAAGGCACCCGAGACGCGCGAGTTCGCCGAAGAGCGGGACCCTCACGTGGATCCGCGGCTGATCCCCGGCGGCGCGGAGCCGAGGAGCCCGACGCAGCAGGGGATGGCCGGACTCGATCGCGACGCGGTCCCGAACGGGGCCACCGACTCCGGGCAAACGCGTTACCGCGACACGAGCAAGGATGAGGTGACCGGCGAATGAACGTGCGGGACTGACGCTCTGCGGCCGGTTTTGGGCGAGCACAGCTGACCTTCTGCGACCTATACTGTCGCTTTGCTGGAATCGACTATATGGTTGCCAAGCTCAGCTGTGTCTGCGTGCTGCTCGTCCTGCTGACCACTCGCACCGGTTCGCAGGGCCTCGACTCCCATCAGCCGCAGGATCTGAAGCGTCTCTCGATCGAAGAGCTGACGCAGGTCCAGGTCACGTCAGTGTCGCGTCGTCCGGAGAGCGTTGCGCGGACCGCCGCGGCTGTCTCGGTCGTCCGGCAGGATGACATCTACCGCTCCGGCACCACGACGCTCGCCGAAGCGCTGCGCCTCGGCGATGCGATCGACGTCGCGCAGGTGAGCGGAAGCACGTGGGGGATCACCAGCCGCGGCTTCAACATCAGCACCGCAAACAAACTGCTGGTGCTCATCGACGGGCGGTCCACATACGTCCCGCTCTTCGGCGGCACGTTCTGGGACGTGCAGGACACGATCCTCGCCGATCTCGACCGCATCGAAGTCATCCGCGGCCCCGGCGGCACGATCTGGGGCGCCAATGCCGTCAACGGCGTCATCAACATCATCAGCCGTCCTTCGTCAGAGACGCAGGGGGCCATGGTCACCCTCGTGGGCGGGACGAACGATCGCGCGGTGGCATCCGTGCGATACGGCGGCCGCGCCGGCGGCGGCCACTACCGCGTCTACGGCAAGTTCCGGCACACGGGTCCGCAGCTTCTCGTCTCGGGCGGCAGCGCCGGCGACGACAACACGATCGGCCAGGGGGGGTTCCGGATCGACTCGTCGCCTGACGCGCCTGCGCGGTGGTTCGTCTCGGGGCTCGCCTATCGAGGCAGTCTCGGGCTGCTGGGCCGGCCGGATGGGGCGACCGCCGGCGGCCATCTGCTCGGCCGGCTGACGCGACCCCTTGCGGGAGGCGAGTTCGCGCTGCAGGCGTACTACGACCGCTCGTCGCGGACTCTCCCGCTGCAATTCCGCGGGCGGCGCGACACCGGCGAAGTCGACGCGCAGCAGGCGTTTCGGGCAGGCCGCCACCACGTGGTGTTCGGGTCCACCCTGCGCGTATCCGACGCACGGGACGTCGGCATCTCGGGGTTCCTCTTCGATCCCGAGCGGCGCACCGCCTGGAATCTGAACGCTTTCGCGCAGGACGAGTACGCGCTCGCCCCCGGACGCGCCTACGTCATCGCTGGCGCGAAGATCGGCCGGAACAACTACACGGGGTTCGAGCTCCAGCCAAACCTCCGCGTGCGGCTGCACGGCGGAGAACGTCAGATGGCGTGGGCATCGATCTCTCGCGCCGTTCGGCTCCCCACGCGATTCGATACCGATCTGAGGCTCGTCAACCCGCTGGGACGCGTGACCCTCACCGGCCGGCGCGATTTCGAAGGGGAGTCGGTGATCGCCTACGAGGCGGGCTACCGCGCGCTGCCGCATCCGCGTCTGTCGCTCGATGCGGCCGTATTCGCCAACCGCTACGACGATCTGCGGAGTCAGGAGGTGCAGCCGGACGGCCTCGTCGTCCTGTCGAACGCCCTCAATGCGAGGACGAGCGGGGTGGAGCTCGTCGCGACCGTGCAGCCGGCGCCTGCGTGGCGGCTCCACGGCAGCTACGCGTGGTTTCGGAAGTCGCTGTCGTTCGATCCAGGCAGCACTGACCGCACCGGCGGTCTGGCCGAGGGGAACGACCCGTCGCACCTCGGCGCGCTGCGGTCGAACGTCGATCTCACCGACGCGGTGAGCCTCGATGCGATGCTGCGCTTCGTCGGCCCACGCCCGGCGCCGCGGATCGACGGCTACGCGGAGCTCGATTTCCGCATCGGCTACAAGCTGCGTCAGGGGTGGGACCTGTCGCTGATCGGGCAGAACCTCCTCCACGCGGCGCACCCCGAGCTCTTCACCAGCGCCTCGCGCGAGGCCTTCCGGCGGGTCGTGCTCGTGCGCTCCGTATGGCGCTTCTGAAACGACTGCGGACGGCCGCCGCCTGCGCGCTCCTGGCGGCACTGTGCGCCCGAGCGGGCATGCACGCGCAGACCGTGCCGGAGCAGGACGTCAAGGCGGCGTTCCTGTACAACTTCACGCGGTTCATCACGTGGCCCGACGGCTCTCCTCCGGGGAGCGAGCCGTTCCGCATCTGTGTCGTCGCCGATGGTTCGACCACGCGCGCGGTGGAGCGCGCGATGGCTGGCGAGACGATCAACGGCCGTCGGGCGGAGGCGGTGGTGCCCCGGTTCTCCGAAGAGGCCCGGCGCTGTCAGATCCTGTACCTCGGTCCCGGAGCCGGCGACCGCGCGCAGGCGATGCTCGCCGCGGTCCGCGACCTGCCGGTGCTCACCGTTGGCGACGACGACCGGTTCACCAGCCGCGGGGGGACGATCCAGTTCGTCATCGAGAACGACCGGGTGCGGTTCGACGTGAACCTCGCCAACGCGGAGCGCGCCCGGCTGACGGTGAGCTCCCGGCTTCTGCGCGTGGCGCGGAAGATCGATGGTGGACGGGGACCAAGGCCATGACGCGGTGGTTCCAGCGGCTCCCGATCCGCCAGAAGCTGATGGCGATGATCCTGGCGGCGAGCTCCGCCGTCGTGATCCTCGCCAGCGCCGCGCAGCTCGTGACCGGCTACTTCTCGGCGCGCGAGGACGCCGTGTCCGACCTCCTGGCGCAGGCGCGCATCGTCCTCGACAACGCGGCCCCGCCGCTGATGTTCCAGGATCAACCGCTCGCGACCGAAACGCTCCACACGCTGCAGGCGAACCCCGGCGTGCGCACCGCGTGCCTCTACGGTGAGGACCAGCGCCTGTACGCCGAGTTCCGGCGGGAAGGGGCCGTCGCATGTCCTGACACGGCGCCGTCGGACCAGCTCGCCCTGACGACGAACCGGATCATCGTCGGGATCAGCCAGTTCGCCGAGGGAAAGCGCACCGCGTCCCTGTACGCCCGCAGCGACCTGGGAGCGGTGCAGAGGCGGCTGCAGCAGCAGCTCGTCATCGTCCTCATCGTGATGCTGGTGACTCTCGGCGTGGCGATCCTCCTCTCGGCATGGCTGCAGGTGCTCGTGTCGGCGCCCATCGCGGAGCTCTCGCGCGCGGCCTCCGCGGTGTCGTCGCGCGGCGACTACTCCGTGCGCGCGGTGCGCCGCACCGACGACGAGCTCGGCCTGCTCGTGGACGCGTTCAACGACATGCTTCAGAGGATCCAGACGCGCGAGGCGGAGCTCTCGCACGCGAACGAAGAGCTGCGCCGAGAGATCGCCGAGCGCCGGCGCGCCGAGCAGGAACGTGCCGAGCTCCTCGTCCGCGAACGCGAAGCGAATCGTCTCAAGGATGAGTTCCTCGCGACGCTCTCGCACGAGCTGCGGACGCCGCTGAACGCGATCCTCGGCTGGACGAAATTGTTGCGGGGCAACGCGGTGGCGCCGGACGGCGTCGATCGCGCGCTCGAGAAGGTGGAGCGGAACGCGCAGGTGCAGGCGCGCCTCGTGGAAGACCTCCTCGAGGTCTCGCGTATCACGACGGGGAAGCTCCGACTCGACATCCGCGAACTGGATCTGATTGCGCTGGCCAATACGGCCATCGACTCCATCCGGCCGGCGGCGGAGGCGCGCGGCGTCGTGATCGAGCGGGCGTTCGACGCCCCATCCCTGCTCACGGCGGGCGATCCCGATCGCCTGCAGCAGGTGATCTGGAACCTCGTGTCCAACGCGGTGAAGTTCACGCCTGCCGGCGGTCTCGTGCGGGTCGCCATCCAGCGCCACGACACGGTCGACGAGCTCGTCGTCAGCGACACGGGCATCGGGATCGATCCCGCTTTCCTGCCGAGCGTGTTCGAAACGTTCCGGCAGGCGGACGCGTCGTCCACCCGCGCCCACGGCGGCCTCGGCCTCGGTCTGGCGATCGTGCGGCACCTCGTCGAGGCGCACGGGGGTACCGTGTCGGCCGCGAGCGGCGGCACCGGTCGGGGGGCGACGTTCACCGTTCGACTGCCGGTCCGCGTTTCCCACGAGCGGCAACTGCGACAGACGAGCGACGACATCCCCGCAGCCAGCCCCGTGCTCAGCGGTGTGCGGCTCCTCGTCGTCGACGATGACGCCGACACGCGAGAACTGCTGCAGTCGGCGCTCGAACAGGTCGGCGCCCGCGTGTACGCCGCCGGGTCGGCGCAGGATGCGCTCGCGCAGTTCCGCCGCGAGCGGCCGGAGGCGGTCGTGAGCGACATCGGGATGCCGGGGCAGGATGGCTACCAGCTCCTGACGGAGCTGCAGCGGTCCCCGGGAGGAGGTCCGCGGGTGGCGATCGCGCTCAGCGCGTACGCCGCGCCACGCGACCGCGAGCGCTCGCTGCAGGCGGGATTTCAGCGGCATATGGTGAAGCCGGTGGACCCGGCCGCGGTCGTCGAGACCCTGCGGGAGCTGCTGGACGAAACGGCCGCGGGATCCGCGCGCGGTTAGGACGTTCTGACGACGGTCCGACCCGCGAGGGCGGCGACGACTGCCGCGAGCTCCGCTGGTTCGACCGGCTTCGGGATGTGCGCCTGATAGCCTGACAGCAGCGCGCGCGTGCGATCGGCCGCCGTGGCGTGTGCGGTGAAGGCGGCCGCCGGGATGAGTCTTGCCGGACCCTGCATTCCGCGGATCCTGCGGATCAGGGAATAGCCATCCTCTCCCGGCATCGCGATGTCGCTCAGCAGGACGTCGGGCAGCACCATCTCCAGGCGGGCGAGCGCGTCGGCTGCCGAGGCCGCGTCGTCGACCATGGCGCCGCAGCTCTCGAGCACGGCGCGCAGCAGACCGCGCGCGTCAGGGTCGTTGTCGACGACGAGCACGCGCAGCCCCGCCAGCGAGGGGAGCTCCGTCGAGGCACGGCCGGCAGCCTCTTCCTCCATCAGTTCGATCTGCGTCGCGCGCAGCGGCGCGAGCGGCACCCGCACGACGAACGACGACCCTTCGCCGGGACCGGCGCTGCGAGCCTCGACGGTGCCGCCGTGCAGCTCGACGAGATGACGCACGATGGACAGCCCGAGGCCGAGGCCGCCGTGGGCTCGCGTCGAGGCGCCGTCCTGCTGACGGAAGCGGTCGAAGACGTACGGCAGAAAGGCGGGCTCGATGCCGATCCCGGTATCCGTCACGGTGATGGTGACGAGCGATTCCTGCCGCTGCAGCGCGATGGCGACCCGCCCCCCTTCGGGTGTGAACTTGATCGCGTTGGTGAGCAGGTTCCAGATCACCTGCTGCATCCGGCGGGGGTCGCAGAGGATCGAGTCGCCGGCGTCGGCGAGCTCGGCCTCGATCGAGATGCCGCGCGCGTCGGCGCTGGGGCGTACCGACTCGAGCGCGGCCTCGACGATCGAGTTGACGGTCACGGTCTGCAGGTCGAGACGGAGCTTGCCGGTGATGATCCTGGAGATGTCGAGCAGGTCCTCGATCAGCTGCGCCTGGAGCCGCGCGTTGCGGTCGATGATCTCGATCGCCCTGCGGGTGTTCTCGGCGTCGAGGTTGCCGCTGGCGAGCAGCCGCGACCAGCCGAGGATGGCGTTGAGCGGCGTGCGCAGCTCGTGCGACAGCGTCGCCAGGAATTCGTCCTTGGCGCGGTTCGCCGCCTGCGCCTGCTCGCGGGCGCGGCGTTCACGCTCGAGCAGTTGCCGCCGTTCCTCCTCGGCGCGATGGAGGGCCAGGGCGTAGCGCAGGCTGCGCTCCAGCCGTTCTCCCGAGAGCGAATTCTTGTTCAGATAGTCGGCCGCGCCGGCCTTCATCAGCGCGACCGCCACCTCCTCGTCCCCCTGGCCGGTGAGCACGATGACGGGCAGGGCGTGTCCCTGCTCGCGCAGCGCTTTCAGTGTGGCCAGCCCGTCGGCGCCGGGAATGTTGTAGTCGAGCAGAACGCAGTCGAACGTCCCCGCCGAGAGACGGGCAAGCGCCTCCTCGCCGCTGGTGCACTCCTCGACGACGGCATCGGCGCGCATCTGGCGGAGCAGGCGCCTGACCGTCATGCGGTCGACCGTATCGTCGTCGATCAGGAGGAGGCGGAGCGGCACGACGCGGTCAGGGGAGCTCGACGAGGGTCCAGTACTTGTTGAGCGCCGCCATCACCTCGACGAAGTTGATGAACGTGACGGGCTTCAGCAGGTACCCGGCGACATTCAGGTTGTAGGCGTTGATCTTGTCGCGCTCGTCGTCGGAGGTCGTCAGCACGACGACGGGCGTGAGGCTGAGCGCGGGGTCGGCGCGCAGCTCGCGGAGAAACTCGATGCCGTTCATGCGGGGCATGTTGAGATCGAGGAGCACGATGCGGCGCTCCCTGGGGACCTGTCCGCCGCGGAGCATCTCGAGCCCCTCGATGCCGTCGCCGGCGACGTACAGCGGGTTGGCGATGCGGTTCTTCTCGAAGGCCCGCTTCACGTTCATCACGTCCACCTGATCGTCTTCGACGAGCAGGATGTTCAGGGCTTTTTCGACCACTCAGTCCTCGTTTTCCTGCGCCGCCTCCGCGGCGCGCCGCGGCCAGAGGAAGCGGAAGGTGGCACCGTCGCCCGGGGCGGATTCCACCCAGGCGCGTCCTCCCTGTCCCTCGACCAGTTTCTTCACCAGCGAGAGGCCGATGCCGGTGCCCTCGACCTTGTCGCGCGCCTCCAGCGTCTGGAAGATGCCCCAGATGCGCTCGTGGTACTCGGGCGCAATGCCGGGGCCGTTGTCGCTGACGCTGAACTCGACGAACTCCCCGGCGTCGGCGGCGGCGATCCGTACGACCGGCTCCGGGGAGTTGTTGTACTTGAGTGCGTTGCCGATCAGATTCATGAAGATCTGCTGGAGCGGCGCGAGCGGTGACTCGATGACCGGCAGGCCGGCGGAGATGTCGACGCGGGCGGGCTCCGGGACGCTCAGCAGGTCGACGACATCCTGCACGAGACGTCGCGTGTCGACCTCCACCGCGCGTTCGGTGATGCGGCCCGCGCGCGAATACTGCAGAATGCCGTCGATCAGCGCCTCCATGCGATGCATCCGGGAGCGCATCAGCTCGAGCATCTCGCGCGTCTCGGGCCTGAGGCTGCCGGCCGCCGTGAGGTCCTCCTCGATCCACTGTGCGAGGTTGGAGATCCCGCGGAGCGGCGCGCGGAGATCGTGCGATGCGGCGTAGGCGAAGGCGTCGAGTTCGGCGTTGCTTCGCGCGAGCGCCGCCGCGACGCGCGCGAGCTCGTCAGCGCGCCGCTGCAGCGCCTCCTCCGCGTGCTTCCGCTGGATGCCCAGCGCGACGCCGTTGGCGACCGTCGCCAGTGCCGCGAGGTCGTGCTCGCCGAGCTCACGGCGGGAGAACATCGCGAGCACGCCGACGAGGTCGTCCCCCACCATGAGGGGGTATCCGGCGAACGCGCGCATCCCCTCCCGCTTCGCCCACTCCTGGTCGCCCACCCGCGGATCGCCGATGACATGGTTCGTCAGGTGCGGCTGGCGTTCCTCGGCGATCAAGCCGATCTTGAACCGTCCCACCGGGACACGGGAGTGCGGGCCATCGAGATGGGTGTACATCCCGGCGCTCGCCCGAAGATGCAGGACCTCGTCTCCCGGATCGAGCGTCCAGATGCGGGCGAAGGCGGCGTCGGTGTGCCGCACGACCGCCTCGGCGCATTCCTGGAGCATCGCGTCGAGGGCGGCGGTGCGGGTGAGCGCGAGTCCCACCGCAGCGGTCAGCGCGGCGTGCCGCTGTCCTTCGAGCTGCGCCGCCTCGGCCCGCTTTCGCTCCGTGACGTCCATGCAGATGCCGACGATCCGTTCCGGCTCGCCGTGCTCGTCGAGGAACATCTGCCCGCGTGCCTCTACCCAGCGGACCACGCCGTCAGGCGGGACGATGCGGTACTCGAGCCGGTGCGGCAGATGCCGCTCCACGGTGTCGCGGATCTGCGCGAGGACGCGATCGCGGTCGTCGGGGTGGATGTCGGCCTGGTACGCCTCGAACGTGCCGGGGAACGTGCCCGGCTCGAGACCATGGATCCGTTCGAGCTCCGGCGACCAGATCACCTGCCCGGACCTGACGTGCCACTCCCACGCTCCGAGCCGCCCGGCTTCCGTCGCGAGCCGCAGCCGCGTGTTGATCCGCTCGAGCTCCGCCGACCGCACTTCGAGCTGCCGCCGCGTGAGCACCTCGCGCGTGACGTCGACGGCGTGGGTCATCAGGCCGTAGACGTAGCCCGCCTCGTCGCGCAGCGGCTGGTACACGTAGTTGTAGAAGCGCTCCTCGACGCGATCAGCGATCTGCATCGACACCGGCCACTCGGTGCCGCGAGCCGGCTCGCCGGTTTCGAACGCGAGATCCATCAGCGCCAGGAGCTGGTGATCGAGCTCCGGAAAGGCTTCGCGGATGGTCAGCCCCACGACCTCGCGTCCGCCGACCGCTTCGCGGAACTGCTCGTTGACGGTTTCGATCACGTGGCGGGCACCGCGCGTCACGCAGATGATCGCCGGCGTCTGGGCGAGAACGTCGCGCAGCTGGGCGTACTGGAACTCGGCCCGGGCCTTGGCGAACTGCTCGCGGACCAGCTGCCGGAGGCGCTCTTCGCTCTTGAGCCGTGCGGTGATATCGCGGAAGGTGACGGTGAAGCCGATGATCTTTCCATCGCGGGTGATGGGCTCGCTCTCATACTCGACTGGAAAGCTGGTGCCGTCGCGCCGCCAGAAGACGTCGTGGTCGCTGCGGAACGGCTTGCCCTCGGCCGCCGTCGCGGCGAGCGGACACTCTTCCCGGGGAAACGGCGATCCGTCGGGCCGCGTGTGGTGCATCACGTCGTGCGGGATCGTGCCGATCAGCTCGGACGGCTGGTACCCGAGCATCCGCGCGGCGGCCCGGTTCACCAGAATCGTCCGTCCGGACGTATCCACGCCGTAGACGCCGTCGGGGATCGAGTCCAGGATCAACCCCAGATCAGGGGCCAATTCCTGGGGAAAGACGCCTTCCTGGGAGGCTAGCCACACGGGAGCATCTCCATCGAACAGCCTGCGCGTATGGTCGTTGCCGCGATGCTGTCGGCCGGGCATACACGGGCGGCGCAGACCTGGGGCAGTCTCCACCAGAAGGCAAGGCTGGTGCCAAGCTCGGCCTTACGTGACGCCGGCCGCCCGGCTCGTCGCCGGCTCGATATACCAGACGGATACGAGGAGGACCGTTGCCAGGGAGATGAGGAACCCGGCGAACCCGTCGTGGTCCCCGGCCAGCGGCGCCGCAGCCAGCAGCATGAGCACCGCCAGCAGGGTGTCGACGACCGGGACCCACGGAAACATCCGCGCGCGCTGGGCGCGGAGCCCCGCCAGGTGGACGCGCGACGTGAACACCAGGTTCATCCGCGCGGCGATCGACAGGGTCGCCAGCACCAGCGCGGCGAAGAACAGCCAGGAGCCGCGCGGCCGTCCGAGCCAGTCGCGCATGATCCACGCGGCCGCCGGGAACGCCGCGATCACCACCGCGGCGGCACCCTGGTGGAACTGCCACCACCAGAGCGCCTGTCGAGACTCGGCGGCCGGCGTCGCCGGCGCGACGCCCCGCACCGCCGCCGCGAGCTCCAGCCCCGAGGCGTAGCGCTCCGCCGGGTCGGCCCGCATGCAGCGTCTGGCGATCACCTCGAGGTCGGGCAGACTCCAGGAGGGCCCGCTGGAGAGCGCCCGCCCCTCCATCAACTGCGTCAGGCGCAGCAGCATCGAGGCGGAATCCGGGCCGAAGGGGTGCTCCCCGGTTGCCAGCTCCGTCGCGAGCACGCCGAACGCGAAGACGTCGGTCCGTGCGTCGATCGGCCCGCCCCGCAGCTGCTCCGGAGCCATGTAGCCCGGAGTCCCGACGGTGCCTCCCGCCTGTGTCAGCCGGGTGACCGTCGGACCGTCGCCGGTCCCCGCCGCGCGGGCCAGGCCGAAGTCGAGGATCTTCACCGATCCGTCCGGGGCCCGCATGATGTTCTCGGGCTTGAGATCGCGATGGACGATGCCGTGCGCGTGTGCCGCGGCGAGCGCGTCGGCGATCTCGAGCAGCGTGCGCCGCAGGCGGTCCGGCGGCAGCGGACCGTCGCGGAGCTCGTCGCGCAGCGTCCGGCCGCGCACCAGCTCGCTGACGATGAACAGCTCGCCGTCGATCTCTTCGAGCGCGAACACCGTCGCGATGGATGGATGGGTGAGCGCGGCGGCCGCGCGCGCTTCGCGACGCAGCCGTTCGCGGTGCGCCGGATCGCTCACGTAGCCCGGCGTCAGCGCCTTGAGAGCGACCTGGCGTCCGAGCCGCGTGTCCTCGGCGGCATACACGACGCCCATGCCGCCGCGTCCGACCTCCTCGAGGATGCGGTAGGGGCCCACCGAGCGTCCCGCCAGCGTCTCGCCCTCGCCGTCGAACATCAGCTCGGGCGCGACGCCCCACGCGGGCGTGTCGAGAAAGCCGCCGGCCGCGTCGTGCGCCCGGAGCAGCGACTCCACTTCGCGCCGGAGCTCGGGATCTCCCGCGGTCACCTCGTCGAGAAACGCGGTGCGGCCGGTCTCGCGCTCGAGGGCCGCATGGAAGACATCGGTGATCTGCTTCCAGCGCTCTGGCGTCACGAGGCCCCGGGGAGTCCTTCGAGCTCGCGCGCGAGCCACGCCCGCGCGACGGTCCAGTGGCGCTTCACGGTGGCCGGAGAGATGTGCATCGCGTCGGCGGTCTCCTCGACGGTCAACCCGCCGAAGAAGCGGAGCTCCACGAGACGCGCCTGCTCCGGATCGAGGCGGGCGAGCTTCTCGAGCGCCTCGTCCAACGCGACCAGATCGATCGAGCGGTCGCCGCCGGCCACGAGCGCCTCGTCGAGGGTGACGCGGGCGCGCGCGCCGCCGCGCTTCTGCGCCCCGCGGGCGCGGGCGCGTTCGATGAGGATCTGCCGCATCGAGTGCGCCGCGATCGCGCAGAAATGCGCGCGGTTCTGCCAGCGGTCGGGGCGATCCTTCAGCAGCCGCAGATAGGCCTCGTTGACGAGCGCGGTCGGCTGGAGCGTCTGTCCGGCGCGCTCGCGCCGCAGGTAGCTGGCCGCGAGCCGCCGGAGCTCCTGGTACACGAGCGGCAGCAGCGCATCGACCGACCGGGAATCGCTCATCGCCGAGGCCGCCGCAGCCCTGTGCGCGTCACACGCGTTTGATCGAGATCCTGTTGATGACGACCGGCTTCAGCGGACGATCGCTGCGATCCGTCGGCACCGAGCCGATGCGCCGCACGACGTCCATGCCCTCGGTCACCTCGCCGAACACCGAGTGGCGGTTGTCGAGATGCGGCGTCGGCGCCAGCGTGATGAAGAACTGGCTGCCGTTGGTGTTGGGGCCCGCATTGGCCATCGACAGCATGCCGGCCTTGCTGTGACGAAGCGCGGGGTGGAACTCGTCGGCGAACTTGTAGCCCGGGCCCCCGGTGCCGGTGCCGAGACGATCCCCGCCCTGGATCATGAACCCGTCGATCACGCGGTGGAACACCACCCCGTTGTAGAACGGCGCCGTCTGCTTCTGGCGCGTCGCCGGGTCGGTCCATTCCTTCGTGCCCTCGGCGAGCCCGACGAAATTCGCGACGGTGTTCGGAGCTTCCTTCTCGAACAGACGGATCGTGAAGGACCCTTCCGACGTATCGAACAGGGCATAGGTACCAGGTTCCAACGGCAGCCTCCTGACGCGATTATAGTTCTACGAAGATCTTCGTTGACATTTACGAAGCGGTTCGTACATAGTGGGCCCCACGATGACGAAAACCTCCACGCCGCGACCGACCGATGCCGAACTGGCGATCCTGCGCGTGCTCTGGCGCCGCGGGGCGAGCACGGTGCGTCAGGTGCACGACGTGCTCAACCAGGAGCGGCCGACGGCGTACACCACGGCGCTGAAGCTGCTCCAGATCATGACGGAGAAAGGGCTCGTCCGGCGCGACGAAAGTGACCGCACCCACGTCTACCACGCACGGCTCACCGAGGAACAGACGCAGCGGCAGCTCATCCGGGACCTGCTCGACCGCGCCTTCGGCGGGTCGGCGTCGAAGCTCGTGATGCAGGCGCTCGCCGCGAGGCGGACCTCGGCCGAGGAACTCAGCGAGATCCGCAAACTGATCGACGGCCGCGACGGCCGGGAGGGACGTGATGATCGCGATTGACACGATGCTTCGCGAGCCGGCGGTGCAGGCGGTGGGATGGGCCCTGCTGCACTTCGTGTGGCAGGGCACGCTGATCGCCGCGGTGACCGCCGCCGCCCTGCGGATCCTGCGGCACAGCGCCGCCGACGTCCGCTACGTCGTCGCGGCGATCGCCTTGACGGTGATGGCGACGCTGCCGGTGGTGACCGGCGTGCAGACGTACGCCTCGCTGCGCGGGGCCGGGACCGGCGAGCCGCGGGCGTCCGCCGCGCCGGCCTCGATCGGCGGCGGTCCGGCGGCGATCGGCACGGCGGCCGTGGAGGCGGACTTCGCGATTGCCCCGCCGGCGGCGATCGCCGGAGTCATCCCCGCCGGCCGCTCGATCGAGCGGTGGCTGCCGACGCTCGTGCTGCTGTGGATGGCGGGAGTGGCGGTGCTCGCCGTGCGGCTGCTGGGGGGCTGGCTCTGGATCCAGCGGATGAAGTCGCACGGCGCCACACCGGCCGACGAGCGTCTGCAGCGCATCGTGCGCCGGCTCACGCGGCGGCTGCACATCACCCGTCCGGTCTCGCTGCTGCAGTCGCCGGGCGTCGACGTGCCGACGGTCATCGGCTGGCTGAAGCCGACGGTGCTGCTGCCGATGAGCGCGCTGTCGGGGTTGTCCCCGGTGCAGATCGAGGCGATCCTCGCGCACGAGCTCGCGCACATCCGCAGGCACGACTACCACCTGCTGCAATCGCTGCTCGAGACGCTGCTCTTCTACCATCCCGCGGTGTGGTGGCTGTCGCGCCGCATCCGGACGGAGCGCGAGAACTGCTGCGACGACCTCGCGGTCAGCCTCTGTGGCGACGCCGTCACCTACGCGCGCGCCCTGGCGGATCTCGAGGAACTGCGTGGTGCCGGGGCGCGGCTGGCGATGGCGGCGTCGGCCGGCGCGCTGCTCGATCGCGTGCGCCGGCTGCTCGCGGCGCCCGCCACGCATGCGGGGCGAGGTCCGGCATGGATTGCGGCCGCCACGGCGATCGCGCTGATGCTGGTGATGGCAGGCGGCACGATCGGCCGTGCGCAGGGCAGCGCAGCGCCTCGCGCCGACGGCACGGACGCCGAGGCCGTCGCGCGCATCGCGGGTGCCACTCTCGAGGCGATCACCGCGCCGTGGCGGATGCTTGCCACGTTTGGCCAGTTTCCGCCGCCGCCGGTGCCTCCGCCGCCTGCACCTCCTGCGG
>Ga0247719_1000247_pt1 | contig 37287 bp, 28 predicted proteins | sample 41E_DmetaG_FD_189046 | JGI IMG/M metagenome (GOLD analysis project Ga0247719, IMG submission 189046) | Soil microbial communities from hillslope of Landscape Evolution Observatory, University of Arizona, Oracle, AZ, United States - 4-1-E_D | ecosystem: Engineered > Artificial ecosystem >...
CCTGGGAGCCCGCGCCCGACCCCGCGCCCGACCCCGGGCCGCCCCGCCGGCTGTTCGGCAGGAAGCGTTCCTAGCCCAACTGCTCGAGGAGGGCGGCCACGATCGAGGTGGCTCCCCTCGACCGCTCCCACTGGTCGCCGATGAGGTCGTGGTCGGCCACGCCGCTGGCGTCGGGCTGCACGCCGAGCGACGCGGTGCACGCCGCGGCGAGCGTGGCCGGCTCCACCTCGTCGTCGTAGGCGGCGAAGGCCTCGAGGCCGTCCCACAGCCGGTCGAGGGGCACGGGAGGCTCCTCGCCCGCGGCCAGGGCGGCGGTGACGGTGTCGAAGACCTCCTCCGTCTCGAGGCCCTGTGGCCGCCGGTACCCGGCGACGGGGTGGAGCCGCCACTCGATCGGCGCACCGCCGGGGCCGTCGTCGCGCAGCCAGACCTGCGAGCCGTTCACGTAGGTGTCGACGGGCTCCCCGAAGCGTTCGTCCAGCCGCAGCAGCAGCTCGGGAGAGGCCTTCCACACGCAGGTCGGGACGAGGCGCGGCACGGAACCCACCCTACGGCTGGCACCATGGCCGGATGAGGAGCCGGGCAGTACCGCTGGCGCTCGCCCTGCTGCTCGCCGGCTGTGCCACCGGCGACTCCGTTCCCTCCGCCAGCCGGGACAGCGCGAGGACCACCTCCACGGTTGGCGCGCCGGCGCCGGCGCCGACCACCTCGACCCTGGCGCGGGCCACGGCGCCGGCGTGCCCGGCCATCCCGGCGCGCGCCGCCCCCGACCCGGCCCGGCCGAAGTACACGCTCAGGGCGGACGTGAAGCCCGCCGATGGCACCGTCGACGGCCAGCTCCGGGTGATCTTCACCCCCGATCTCGACACCGACCGGCTCGTCTTCCGCCTGTGGCCCAACGGCCCGCGGTCGGCGCCCGCGGCGTCGAAGCTCGAGACCGGGCCGGTCACCATCGGCGGCCGTCCGGCGGCCAGCACCGTCGAGGACCCCACCACGCTGGTCGTCCGTACCGGCGGTACCTTCCGCTCGGGCGAGGCCGTCGACGTGAGCATGCCGTGGAAGCTGACGGTCCCCGGCGCGGCGAACGACCGGATCTCCCGTAACGGCGACTCCATGCGCCTGGGCTCGTTCTTCCCGATCCTGCCCTGGGAGCCGGGGGTGGGTTGGGCCACCGACCCGCCCGCCGGCGGGTTCGCCGAGGCGTCGACCGCACCCACCGCCGACTTCGACCTCACCGTCGTCCTTCCCGAGGGGTTCGACGTCCTGGCCAGCGGCACACCCGATCCGGCGCGGCGCGGCCACTTCACCGCCACCGCCATGCGCGACGTGGCCATGTCGGTCGGGCGGTTCGACTCCGTCACCGCTGTCGCCATGGCTCCTCAGCCTGTGCAGGTCACCGTGGGGCTCCACCGGGGGACGGTCGACTCCGAGGGGACCAGCGCCTACCTGACCAAGGTGGTGGCCGCCCTGGAGGACTTCGGCCGGCGCTTCGGGCCCTACCCGTGGCCGACGTTCACCTTCGCCATCACCCCCCAGCTGGGCGGCGGCATCGAGTACCCCGCCCACGTCATGCAGGGCCCGAACACCAATGCCGTCACCAGCCACGAGGTCGGTCACCAGTGGTTCTACGGCCTTGTCGGCAACAACCAGGGGCGTGACCCCTGGCTCGACGAGGGGCTGGCCACATGGGCCGACGCCCGGGCCGAGAACCGCCTGGCGGCCTACAAGGCACGCGTCATCCCCGACTCGGTGAGGAACAGGGTCGGCGAGCCCATGACCTTCTGGGCCGACAAGGGCCAGCTGTACACGCCCGGCGTCTACACCCAGGGCGCCCAGGCCCTCGCCGCGCTAGGCGAACCCGACCTCGTCGACTGCGCGTTGCGGGTGTTCGTGGCCGTGAACGCCTACCGGATCGCCCGCCAGGCCGACCTGGTCAGGGCGGCCGGTGCCGTCTTCCCCGACGCAGCAGCCACCCTCGCCGCCTACGGGGTCAAGACCTGACGGTTCAGTCCCCGTGCTCCTCGCGGAGGAAGCGCTCGAGCTCGTCGGCCAGGACGTCGCCGCTGACCATCTCCATGCCGGTCATGTCGTCGTCGTCGGCGGCGCTGGACTCCAGGCGCTCGACGTAGGCCACGACGTCGTCGTCGGCGGCGACCACCTCGCTGACCTGGCGCTCGTAGTCGGCGGCGGTGATCCGGAGCTCGTCGGTGTCGACCCGAGTCGAGAGCAGCTCGGCAGCCCGCTCGACGAGCGCGAGCGACGCCTTGGGTGACGGCGTGGACGCCACGTAGTGCGGCACGGCGGCCCACAGCGACGCCGAGGGCAGGTGGGCCTTGCTGAAGGCGTCGTGGAGCACGCCGACGATGCCCGTCGGGCCCTCGTAGGTGGAACGGCCGAGGTTGAGCCGCCGGACCAGCTCGGCGTCGGCCGCTGTGCCGGTCACCCGTACCGGGCGGGTGTGGGCCACGTCGGCGAGGAGGGCGCCCAGGATGACGATGAGCTCCACCCGCAGGTCCTTGGCCAGGTCGACGACCTGCTCGGTGAAGGTGCGCCACTTCAGCTGGGGCTCGTGGCCGAGGAGGACGACGACGTCGCGTGCGGCCCCCGGGAGGGCGGCCCACGAGAACTCGTTCTCGGGCCACTCGATCCGGCGGGTGATGCCCTCGACGAGCCGGACTTGGGGCCGGGTGGCGGTGAAGTCGTAGAAGTCCTCGTGGTCGATGGTGGCGAACGGCCGCGCCGACCACTGGTCCCGCAGGTAGCGGACGGCGGTCGAGGCGGCATCGGCGGCGTCGTTCCACCCCTCGAAGGCGGCGATGAGCACCGGCCGGCGCAACTGGGGCCGGTCCTGCCAGCGCACGTAGTCCATCTGCGCCACCGTACGGTCCGGCCGCGGTAAATGTCACACCCCCGCCGTACCCTGGATCCCGATGGCATCGTTGGCACGGTTCTCTCCGGTGGCCAGGGCCTGGTTCGAGGCCGCCTTCGCCGCGCCGACGGCGGCCCAGGAGCAGGGCTGGGATGCCATCAGCAAGGGGGACCACACCCTGATCCTGGCGCCGACCGGTTCGGGGAAGACGCTCGCCGCGTTCCTGTGGACGCTCGACCGGCTGCTCGCCGAGCCGGCAACCAACAGATGCCGGGTGCTGTATGTCTCGCCGCTCAAGGCGCTGACGTACGACGTGGAGCGCAACCTGCGGGCGCCTCTCGCCGGCATGGCCCTCGAGGCGGAGCGCCGCGGGCTCCGTGTCCCCAGTGTCCGCGTCGGCACCCGCACCGGGGACACCCCCGCCGCCGACCGCCGCGACCTCGTCCGCCACCCCCCGGACATCCTCATCACCACGCCGGAGTCGCTGTACCTGCTGCTCACGTCGCAGGCCCGAGAGATGTTGCGGTCGGTCGAGCACGTGATCGTCGACGAGATCCACTCCGTCGCCGGCACCAAGCGGGGCGCCCATCTGGCCCTCTCGCTCGAGCGGCTGGAGCGGCTCACCGAGCGGCCGCCCCAGCGCATCGGCCTGTCGGCCACCCAGCGTCCGCTGGAGGAGGTGGCCCGGTTCCTGGGCGGCCGGTCCGGCGGCCGGGCCCGGCCGGTCACCGTGGTCGACGCCGGCGTGCGCAAGCCGCTGGAGCTGCAGGTCATCGTCCCCGTCGAGGACATGGCCGAGCTCGGCAAGCCCGTCGACGACGGCGACGGGGCCCTGCTGTCCGGGCCGGCGGCCGGCAACCCCGAGGCCCGCCACTCCATCTGGCCGGCCATGCACCCGGTCCTGCTCGACCTCATCCGCCGCCACCGGTCGACGCTCATCTTCGTGAACTCCCGCCGGCTGGCCGAGCGGCTGGCCGCCCGCCTCAACGAGCTGGCCACCGAGCAGAGCGAGACAGGCAGCAGAGTGGACCTGGTCCGGGCCCACCACGGCTCGGTGGCCCGTGAGCAGCGGCTGGAGATCGAGGACGCCCTCAAGGCGGGCAAGCTGCCGGCGTTGGTCGCCACCTCCAGCCTGGAGCTGGGCATCGACATGGGCGCCATCGACCTGGTGGTGCAGGTCGAGTCGCCGGCGTCGGTGGCCAGCGGGCTCCAGCGCATCGGGCGAGCGGGCCATCGGGTGGGGGAGCCGTCCCGGGGCCGCATCTTTCCCAAGTTCCGGGGCGACCTGGTGGAGGCGGCAGTCGTCGCCCAGCGGATGGTGGCCGGGCTCATCGAGGAGACCCGCGTCCCCCGCAACCCTCTCGACGTGCTGGCCCAGCAGATCGTGGCCATGTGCGTGGTCGAGGAGCTCCGGGTCGAGGAGGTCGCCGAGGTGGTCGCCGGCGCCTACCCGTTCGCCGACTGCACGCCCGCCCTGCTCGAGAACGTGCTCGACATGCTCGCCGGCCGGTACCCCTCCGACGAGTTCGCCGAGCTGCGACCCCGCATCGTCTGGGACCGGGCGGAGGGCACGTTGCGGGCCCGGGCCGGCGCCCGCATGCTCGCCGTCGTCAGCGGCGGCACCATCCCCGACCGGGGTCTGTACGGCGTGTTCACCCCCGAGGGGAACCGGGTGGGCGAGCTCGACGAGGAGATGGTCTACGAGAGCCGGGTGGGGGAGACCTTCCTCCTCGGGGCCACCACCTGGCGCATCGAGGAGATCACCCGAGACCGGGTGATCGTCACGCCCGCGCCGGGCCAGCCGGGGAAGATGCCCTTCTGGCACGGCGACGGTCTGGGCCGGCCCGCCGAGCTCGGGCGGGCGATCGGAGCCTTCCTGCGGGAGGTCGACGGGTGGTCCGACGAGAAGCTGGTCGCCGAGTGCTCCCTCGACCCGCTGGCGCTGGTCAACTTGCGGGCCTACCTCGACGAGGAGCGCCAGGCCACCGGCGGCGCCCTGCCCACGGACCGCCAGATCGTCGTCGAGCGCTTCCGAGACGACCTCGGCGACTGGCGCATCTGCGTGCTGTCGCCCCTGGGCGGGCGGGTCCACGCCCCGTGGGCGCTGGCCATCGAGGCTCGGGCCCGCGACCGCCTCGACATCGAGGTCCAGACCATGTGGAGCGACGAGGGCATCGTCGTCCGCCTTCCGGAGGCCGACGAGTCGCCGCCGATCGACTCGGTGCTCCTGGAGCCGGAGGAGATCGAGGCGCTGGTGGTCGGGGAGCTGGCCAACTCGGCGCTGTTCGCCGCCCGGTTCCGTGAGAACGCGGCGCGGGCCCTGCTCCTGCCCCGCCGGCGGCCGGGATCGCGCACCCCACTGTGGCAGCAGCGCCAGCGGGCCGCCGACCTGCTCGCCGTCGCCTCGCGCCACGGCGACTTTCCCATCCTGCTGGAGACCTATCGCGAGTGCCTGCGCGACGTGTTCGACCTGCCGGCGCTCACCGAGCTGATGTCGGCCATCCGGGCCCGCACCGTGCGCGTGGTCTCCGTCGACACCACGTCGCCGTCGCCCTTCGCCCAGTCCCTGGCCTTCCAGTACGTCGCCAACTTCCTCTACGAGGGCGACGCCCCGCTGGCCGAGCGCCGGGCCCAGGCCCTCACCCTCGACCGGGAGATGCTGGCCGAGCTCCTCGGCGCCGAGGAACTGCGGGAGCTGATCCACCCCGAGGCACTGGAGGGTCTCGAGTCCGGCCTCCAGGCGCTCGACGAGCGCTGGTGGGCCCGCGACGCCGACGAGGCTCACGACCTGTTGCGCCGGCTCGGCGACCTCACCGCCGAGGAGCTGCGGGCCCGGTCCACCGGTGAGTTCGCCGCGTCGCTCATCGCCGGCCGCCGGGCCGCCGAGGTGCGCATCGCCGGCGAGGCCCGCCTGATCGCCGCCGAGGACGCCGGCCGCTACCGCGACGCGCTCGGCGTGCAGACGCCGCCCGGGCTGCCCGAGGTCTTCCTGGCGCCGGTCGAGGACCCGCTCGGTTCGCTGCTGGCCCGGTACGCCCGCACCCACGGCCCCTTCCGCTCCGACGAGCCGGCGCTGCGGTTCGGGCTCCCGGTCGGCGCGGTCGAGGCCGTTCTCGGGGCGCGGGCCGACGCCGGCGTGCTGCTGCGGGGGGAGTTCCGCCCCGGCGGCTCGGGCCGTGAGTGGTGTGACCCCGAGGTGCTCCGCCAGCTGCGCCAGCGGTCGCTCGCCGCCTTACGCAAGGAGGTGGAGCCGGTCGACGCCGTGGCGCTCGCCGGCTTCCTCCCCGCGTGGCAGGGCGTCGGCAGTGACGCGCGGGGGCTCGACCGGCTGTTCGAGGTCGTCCGTCAGTTGCAGGGCGTGGCCGTCCCCGCGTCGGTCTTGGAGCGTGACGTGCTGACCGCCCGGGTGGCCGACTACTCGCCCCGGCTGCTCGACGAGCTGGCCGCCGCCGGCGAGGTGGTGTGGGTCGGCGCCGGGCCTCTCGGGCGCGACGACGGCAAGGTCATGCTCTTCCTGCGGGGACAGGCGCCGCTGCTGCGCCCGGCGACTGCGGGCGAGCGACCCGCCGACGCCGAGCACGACCGCCTCCGGGAGTTCCTGGAGCGCCGGGGCGCGTCGTTCTTCCGGGAGCTGGCCGGCCCCGACGACCGGGCGTCGCTCGACGCGCTATGGGACCTCGTGTGGGCCGGTGAGGTGACCAACGACTCCTTCGCCGCCCTCCGGGCCTTCACCGGCGGCGCCGGCAGCCGTTCGCGCGCGGCCAAGCGGTCGACCCGGCCCCGCATGGGCTCGCTGACCGTGCTCGGCCCGCCCAAGGCCCAGGGGCGGTGGTCGCTGGTGGAGGCCGACGTGCCCGTGGGCGACACCACTCCGACCCGGCGCCAGCACGCCTTGGCCACCGTGCTCCTCGACCGCCACGGCGTCCTCACCCGGGAGGCGGTGCGGGGCGAGGGCCACCCTCGGGGCTTCGCCGGCGTGTACCCCGTCCTGCGGGCCATGGAGGAGTCCGGCCGGTGCCGGCGCGGCTACTTCGTCGCCGGCCTCGGCGGCGCGCAGTTCGCCCTGCCCGGCGCCGTCGACCGACTCCGCGCCGACCGTCGCGACAGCGCCAAGGGGGTGCTGGTGCTGGCGGCCACGGATCCGGCCAACGTCTACGGGCTTTCCCTCCCGTGGCCCGTCAACGGCCCCCGCCGGGTGGCCGGCGCCTACGTGGTCCTCATCGACGGCCTGCCCAGCCTCTACGTCGAGAAGGGGGCCAAGGGCCTCGTGGCCCTCCGTCCCTACGACGGCACGTGGGAGGAGGACGCCGTCGTCGCGGTCGGCACGCTCGTCACCAGCGGCCGCGTCCGCCGCCTCAGCGTGGAGCGCTACGACGACGACCTCGAGCCTGTCCTCCGGGGCGGCGGGTTCGTCCCGACGCCGAGAGGCCTGGTTCGCTACGGTGCCTGAAGGCGACGTCCTCTTCCGCACCGCCGGCACCCTGCAACGGTGGCTGGGCGGGCGGGACGTGACCGAGGCCACGGGGGCGGCGGCTCCGATGGCCGGCCGCCGCGTGGACAAGGTGGAGGCCAACGGCAAGCACCTGCTGATCCGGTTCGACTCCGGCCACGTGCTCCACACCCACCTGCGCATGACCGGGTCCTGGCACGTCTACAGCGCGGGCGAGCGCTGGCAGCGTCCCGCCAGCCAGGCCAAGGTGACGATCACGTGCGGCAAGCGGGTCGCGGTGTGTTTCAACGCCCCGGTCGTCGAGCTCCTCGTCCCCGACGCCGAGGCCAACCATCCCTCGCTCGGAGGGCTCGGCCCAGACGTGCTCGCCCGCCCGCTCGACGTGGACCAGATCCGCCTGAGGGCCCGTCGGCGCCCGCCGGACACCGCCATCGGCGAGCTCCTGCTCGACCAGCGGGTGGCCGCGGGCATCGGCAACATCTGGCGCTGCGAGGCGCTGTTCCTCGACGGCCGCAACCCGCGGACGCCGGTGTCGGCCCTCACCGACGACGAGCTCGACGCCCTGTTGTCCACCGCGGCCCGGATCATGGCCGACAGCCTCGGGCCCTTCACCGGCCCTCCGCAGCGCTGGGTCTACCGGCGCACCGGCCGCCCCTGCCGGCGCTGCGGGACGCCGATCGTGTCCCGGGGCCAGGGCGAGCAGTCCCGTACCGCCTACTGGTGCCCCACCTGCCAACCCGTCGGCTGAGGCGCGGTCGGTTTCGCAGGTCGCCATGCCGGCTAGAAGGAGCTGATGCGGTTCGAGTCGTCGGTGACCTCGCTGTCGTGGATCCCCTCCGAGGCGATCGAGGGGATGACCCGGGTGCCGTTCGACCTGGGCGTGGCCCACTACGACGACCCGCCCCCGGAGCTGATCACCGACCTCGACGAGCTGCGGCGGGCCGACCGCTTCAGGTTTGCCAACGACCTGCGCGCCTGGATCGAGGTCGAGGACGGCGGCGTCGTCGACGCCGGCCACCTCGGCCGCGGCCTCATCGGCTCGACGACCATGCGGGTGGGCACGCGGGCGATCGTCTTCCCGGCCGTGTCGTTCCCCGATATCCGTCGCCAGCCCGAGATCACGGAGCGCTCCGTCCGTTTCGTGCAGACGGCGGGCGGCCGCACCGGCTTGCCGGCGCCCCGCCACGTCCGCCGGCCGCCGTTCGTGCAGGTCGCCGCGCCGCTCGCCTGGTCCACCCTCAGCCTGACCATCCACGCCGACGGGTCGTCGGAGTTCGAGGTGGTCGGGGCCAGCCCGTTCCCCCGGCACTGGATCTACGATGGCGACGGTCGGCTGGTGGCCAAGACGGGGGTCATCGACTTCGACGAGTGGTACCGCTCGGCGTTCGGCAGCCACACCCCGTGGGGTGCCGAGGACTCCCCTGCCGTCGTCACCATGGCCGAGTCGGCGCTGGAGCGGCAGCTCTCGGCCACCATCATGCGCAGCGGCGAGGTGCCGACCATCCGCACGTTCCGCCCGGGCGAGACGGTGGTGGAACAGGGCGAGCCGGGCCAGTGGATCTTCCTGCTCCTCGACGGCGTGCTGCTGGTCGAGGTCGACGGCGACGCCGTCGCCGAGGTCGGCCCGGGCGCCGTTCTCGGAGAGCGGGCCATCCTCGAGCACGGTCTGCGAACCTCGACGCTGCGGGCGGTGACCGCGGCCAAGGTCGCCGTTGCCTCCGCCGAGCAGGTGTCTCTCGACGCCCTGGCCGAGCTGCGAGAACGCCACCGGCGCGAGGAGGGTACGGCTCAGGGCCCGCGCACGTAGTCCTGATGGGCGGCGGCCATGTCAACGGAAGGCCGCCCCGCCCGCGCCTGCTCGCCGATCTGACCCCGCTGCGGGCGTCGCGCGACTTCCGCCTGCTGTTCGCGGGCAACAGCGTGTCCTACCTCGGCCGCCAGCTGACCGTCGTCGCCATCCCGTTCCAGGTCTTCACCATCACCGGCTCGTCCCTGGCCGTCGGCATGATCGGGCTGGTCACCCTGCTGCCCCTCGTCACCCTGTCGCTGGCCGGGGGCGCCATCGCCGACGCGGTCGACCGCCGGAAGCTGCTCATCGTCACCCAGCTCCTGTCCGCGGCGACCAGCGCGGGGCTGGCCGTCAACGCCGGCTCACCGTCGCCCCGCCTCTGGCCGATCTATGTCCTGGCCGCGCTGTCCGCCGGCCTGGCCGGCGTCGACATGCCCGCCCGCAACGCCATGATCCCCCGACTGGTCGGGCGCGACCTCTACCCGTCGGCCGCCGCCCTCGGCCAGATCCAGTTCCAGGTCGGCCAGGTGGCAGGACCGGCGCTGGCCGGCGTCGTCATCAGCCAGGTCAGCCTGGCCGCGGCCTACTGGATCGACGCGGCCAGCTTCAGTGCCGCCGTCGCCGCCCTGCTCCTCATCGCCCCCCAGCCGCCGGAGGCGGGGGGGACGAAGGCCAGCCTGGCGTCGGTCGTCGAGGGGTTCCGCTACCTGAAGGGCCGGAGGCTGCTGGTCGGCACGTTCCTGATCGACATCGATGCCATGGTCTTCGGGATGCCGAGAGCGCTCTTCCCGGCCCTGGGCACGGGGTTCTTCGGGGGCGGCGCCCTGACCGTCGGGCTTCTCTACGCCGCGCCCGGCGCCGGCGCCCTCATCGGTGCCCTCTTCACCGGATGGGTGGGCGGTGTGCGCCGCCAGGGCCGGGCCGTGATCATCGCCGTGGTCGTGTGGGGCGGTGCCATCGCCGCCTTCGGCCTGGTGCCCTGGCTGCCCCTTGGCCTGTTCCTGCTGGCCCTGGCCGGCGCCGCCGACGTGGTCTCCGCCGTCTTCCGCAACACCATCCTGCAGCTGTCGGTGCCCGACGGGCTTCGCGGCCGGCTCTCGTCGGTCCACATCGCCGTGGTCACCGGTGGGCCGCAGCTCGGTGACGCCAAAGCGGGAGCGGTGGCGGCCGTCACCTCGCCCTGGTTCTCGGTCGTCTCGGGCGGGCTGGCGTGCATCCTGGGCGCCGTCGCCCTGGCTCGGTGGATCCCCGAACTCGCCCGGTACGATGCGTTGGCCGAAACGAGGAGGTCGGATGGCTGAGGGAGCCAAAGTTCGCACGGTTGCCGACGTCATGACCCAAGACGTCCTGACCGCCTCGGCCGCGGACGCCCTGTCGAAGGCCTCGGCGCGGATGATCGAACGGGGCGTGGGTTCGGTCGTGGTGGTCGACCCCGACCAGCCGGTGGGCATCCTGACCGAGCGTGACCTGGTGCGGGCAGCGGCGTCGGGCGCCGACCTGGCCGGGGCCACCGTTGGTGAGTGGATGACCTCCGAAGCCGACACCGTGAGCCCTGGCGACGAAGTCCTGGCCGCCTTCGACAGCCTCAGCGCCCATGGCTACCGGCACTTCCCCGTGGTCGACGACGGCCGGCTGGTGGGCATCGTCTCCCTCCGGGACATGCTCAAGCTGGCCCAGGTCCTGCGGGTCGAGCACCCGGGGGCCATCGAGGCCCGCCGCGGCCTCGAGGGCGTGGTGGTGGCCGAGACCGAGGTGGGCGACGTCCGGGGCCAGGAGGGCTTCTACCACTATCGCCAGTACAACGCCGTGGAGCTGGCCGAGAAGCGGTCGTTGGAGGACGTCTGGCACCTCCTCTACGAGGGCCACCTCCCGAGTCACGAGGAGCGGGAGGCCTTCTCGGAGGAGATCCGCTCCCTGCGTGACATCCCGCCGTCGGTCAAGGATCTCCTGCCGGCCATCGCCACCGCCGGCGATCACTTCGTGCCCCTCGACGCACTGCGCACCGCCTACTCGTTGCTGGCCTATGCGCTCGACTTCAAGTCCTGGCTCGACATCAGCAAGGAGGAGCTGCGGGCCAACGCCATGCAGACCAGCGCGGTCATGCCGACGCTGATCATGGCGCTGTACCGCCTCAACCAGGGCCTCGAGCCGATCGACCCGACCCCCGAGCTGCCGTATGCCGCCAACTACCTGTACATGCTCACCGGCGAGGTCCCCGATCCCGACCACGCCCGGGCCATCGAGCAGTACCTCATCTCCACCACCGACCACGGTTTCAACTCCTCCACGTTCACCGGCCGCGTCATCACCTCCACCGGCGCCGACCTCGGTTCGGCGGTCGTGGGCGCCATCGGCGCGTTGTCCGGTCCGCTGCACGGCGGCGCCCCCAGCCGGGCCCTCGACATGCTGGATGCCATCGGCAGTCCCGACAAGGCCGAGGCGTGGATCCGGGACTCGGTCATGAAGGGGGAGCGGATCATGGGCTTCGGCCACCGCATCTACAAGACCGACGACCCCCGTTCGGTGATGCTTCGGGGCGTGGCCGAGCGGTTGGGCGGCGACATGGTCGACTTCGCCAAGAAGGTCGAGAAGACCGTCGTCGAGGTGCTGGCCGAGCTCAAGCCCGGTCGCCACCTCTACGCCAACGTCGAGTTCTACGCCGGCGTGGTGATGGACAAGGTCGGCCTCCCCCGCACGCTGTTCACGCCGACGTTCACCTCGAGCCGGGTGATCGGCTGGACGGCCCACATCCTGGAGCAGGCCGCCGACAACCGCCTCATCCGCCCGAGCGCCAACTACGCCGGCCCGCCGCCGCCCGTGCCTGTCCCCGACGCGTGATCCTCGTCGAGGAGGCCACCGCGGTGACGCCGGAGCTGGTGGCCGCCTTCCGCCAGCTCACCCCCCAGCTCTCCCGGTCGGCCCCGGCCCCCGGTGGTAGCGAGCTGGTCGAGATCGTGCGGTCGCCGGCCACCATCCTGCTCATGGCGCGCGACTCCGACAAGGGGCTCGTCGGCAGCCTGACCCTGGTGTTGTTCCGCATCCCCACCGGCGTCCGGGCGTGGATCGAGGACGTGGTGGTCGACGAGGCCTCGCGGGGCCGTGGTGTCGCGGAGATCCTCTGCCGGGAGGCGCTGAACCGGGCGTCGGCGGCAGGGGCCCGCACCGTCGACCTCACGTCGCGGCCGTCGCGGGAGTCGGCCAACCGGCTCTACCACCGGCTGGGTTTCGTCCTTCGCGAGACCAACGTCTACCGCTGGTCCGGATAGGCACCTGATCGTGGGCGGCCTCGGGCCGGTGGCACTGGCGGTGGCACTGGCCGGCGCGACGGCCGCCGCCCTGCTGTCGCTCCGGGGCCGGCCGGTCGCCGCCGGCCGCTCGTTGGCGCTGTCGTTGGGAGGGCTGACGGTAGCGATGGTCGTGCTGGCCGTCGCCCTCGCCACCGTCGACGGGACGCTGGTCTATGTGGCCGACCACACCAGCCGGGCCACCTCCTGGCCCTACCGGCTGGCCGGACTCTGGGGCGGCATGGCGGGCTCGCTGCTGCTGTGGACATGGATGGCGGCGGCGTGGTCCGTGGTGGCCGGGGCGGTCGCCCGCCGGCGGGCGCCGGCGCTGGCCGGCGGCGTGCAGGCGGTGCTCGGTGGGTACCTGGTGGTGTTCTGCGCGCTCCTCGTGCTGGTCAGCCGGCCGTTCGACCGGCTGGCGGTGCCCGCCCTCGACGGCGGCGGGCTCAACCCGGTGCTGCTGCACCCGGCGATGCTCTACCACCCGCCCCTCCTCTACGCCGGCGCAGTAGGGCTCGTCGTCCCCTTCGCCTTCGCCATGGCCCGCCGCCGCGCCGATGCGACGTGGCTGGCGCCGGCGGTGCGATTCGCCGGCGTGAGCCTGGTGCTGCTGTCCGCCGGCCTGCTGGCCGGCGCCCACTGGGCCTACGTCGAGCTCGGGTGGGGCGGGTACTGGGCCTGGGACCCGGTCGAGAACGGCGGACTGCTCCCGTGGCTGGCCGGCGTGGCGTTCCTGCACGCCGCGGTGGCAGCCCGTCGGCGAGGTGCGACTGCGACGCGGGCCGCCGGCCTGGCCGGGTTGGCCTTCGTGCTCGGGTTGCTGGGCTCGTTCCTGACCCGCTCGGGCGCCTCGCAGTCCGTGCACGCCTTCGCCGAGGCGCGCGCCGTCGGCTGGGTGCTCGGGCTGGCGTTGGTGGGCACCGCCGTACTGACCGCGGTTCGCCTGGTGCGCGGCCGGGAAGGTCAGCCGCCGGCTCGGGGGCACCGGGCCATCGCCGCGAACAACGTGCTGCTCGTCGGGTTGGTGGTGGTCATCGGGTTCGGCACGGTGTTCCCGGTCCTCGCCGGTGACGGGGTGGTCGTCACGGGTCGGTACTTCGCCCTGGTCAGCGCTCCCCTGGCGGTCGGGGTCCTGGCCCTGCTGGGCCTCGGGCCCGGAGCGCGTGGGTTGCGGCCGGCGGCGGCCGGGCTGCTCACGGCCGCGGTGGCCGGCATCTGGTTCGCCGAGCGGCGCCCTCTGGCCGTCCTCATGGTCGGCCTGGCCGGCGCCGTCGCCGGGCTCACGGTCGCCGAGTGGCGCCGCCGGCCGCGGGCGCGGTGGCCTCTCGCCCACCTGGGCGTGGCCGTGCTCCTGGCCGGCGTGGCCGGGACGACCACCGGCTCCCACGTCCGCGCCCCGCTGTCAGCCGGCGACGAGGTGACGGTCCGTGGCTTCTCGCTGCAGCTGGTCGACGTGGAGCCGGTGGAGGCACCCGACGGCGGCCGGGCGGCGCGTGCCGTCCTCTCCTTGTCCCGAGACGGCGACCGTCTGGCCACGCTCCGGCCGGTGGCGCTGGTGTCCGACACCGGCCAGCGGGTGTCGGTCGCCGCCCTGCGCTCCACGCCCCTTCAAGACTTCCAGGTCGCGCTCCGGGCCGTCGGCGACGGCGGCGATGCCGTGATCGTCGAGGTGGGCGTCCACCCCCTCGTGCAGCTCGTGTGGTGGGGAGGGCTGCTCGTCGTCGCCGGCCTGGCATGGAGCACGCTGCGGCCCGCCGGCGCGCCGAGGGCCGCTTCCCGGCCTCAGGCGGCGACGACCGTGGCCAGCAGCTCGTCCAGGATCACTGACGCGCCACGCCTCACACGAACGCCGACGCGAAGATCAGCGAGACGATCGTCATCACCTTGATGAGGATGTTCATCGCCGGCCCGGAGGTGTCCTTGAACGGGTCGCCGACCGTGTCGCCGATCACCGCCGCCTTGTGGGCACCGGAGCCCTTGCCGCCGTGGGCGCCGGCTTCGATGTACTTCTTGGCGTTGTCCCACGCGCCGCCGGCGTTGGCCATGAAGATGGCCAGCGCGAAGCCGGACACCAGCGCGCCGGCGAGGAAGCCGCCCAGGGCGTCGACGCTGATGAAGCCGATCACCAGTGGGGCCACGATGGCCAGCCCGCCGGGGATGAGCATCTCCCGAAGGGCGGCGCCAGTCGAGATGTCCACGCACTTGGCGTACTCCGGCACCACCCCCTCCCGCCCCTCCCGGAGCCCGGGGATCTCCCGGAACTGGCGGCGCACCTCCTCGATCATCTTGTTGGCGGCGCGGCCCACGGCGTCGATGGTGAGGGCGGCGAAGAGGAAGGGCAGCATGGCGCCGAGGAACAGCCCGATGAACACCGGCACCTCGCCGATGTCCAGGCTGATCGACGACCCGGCGTCGACGACGGCCTGCTCGAAGGCCTTGAACAGGGCCAGGGCGGTTATGGCCGCAGAGCCGACGGCGAAGCCCTTGGCCACCGCCGCGGTGGTGTTGCCGAGGGAGTCGAGTGAGTCGGTGACGCTGCGCACCTCGGGCGGGAGGCCGGCCATCTCGGCGATGCCGCCGGCGTTGTCGGCGATCGGCCCGTAGGCGTCGACGCTCACGACCACCCCCGTGGTCGCCAGCATGCCGATGGCGGCGATGGCGATCCCGTAGATGCCCGTGATGTCCTCCCCGGGCACCGCCTGGTTGGCGGCCCAGTAGGCCACGGCGACGGCGATGACGATCAGCACGACGGCGGACGCCACGGACTGGAGGCCGGCGGAGATGCCGCTGAGGACCGTCGTGGCCGGCCCCGTCTCGCTCTGGCTGGCGATCCGCTTCACCGGTCGGTAGTGGTCCGACGTGTAGTACTCGGAGACGAAGCCGATGCCCATGCCCACGAACAGGCCGGCGACCAGCGCCACCGGGAAGCCCCACCAGTTCTCGACCGCCTCGACGTCGTTGAAGAAGATGTAACCGAACACGAACGCCAGCACCGCGGTGATGGCGGCCGCCACGTTGGTGCCACGGTGCAGCGACCGGCCCAGGTCGCGGGTGGTGGCGTTCGGCTTGGACTTCACCAGGAAGGCGCCCACGATCGACGCCAGCATGCCGAAGGCGCCGACGGCCAAGGGGAAGAGCAGTGCGTTCTGGCGCAGCTCGTCGGAGAAGTTGAAGGCAAATGCGGCCAGGGCGATGGGTGCGATGATCGCCCCGGCGTAGCTCTCGAACAGGTCGGCGCCCATGCCGGCGACGTCGCCGACGTTGTCGCCCACGTTGTCGGCGATGGTGGCCGGGTTGCGGGGGTCGTCCTCGGGGATGCCCGCCTCGACCTTGCCCACCAGGTCGGCGCCGACGTCGGCCGCCTTCGTGTAGATGCCGCCCCCCACCCTGCTGAACAGGGCGATGGAGCTGGCGCCCAGCCCGAACGCGGTGACGACCTGGAACGACTGCTCGACCTCGAGCACCTGGACGAACACGATGTAGGCGACGGACAGGCCGAGCAGGCTCAGGCCGGCGACCGCGAAGCCCATCACCGCGCCGCCCCTGAAAGCCAGCGGGAGGGCGACCTGGGGCCCGGAACGGGCGGCCTGCGTCGTGCGGGCGTTGGCCATCGTCGCCACCGTCATGCCGATGAAGCCCGCCAGCCCCGAGAGCACCGCCCCCAGCACGTACGCCATGGCGCCCCACGGCCGCCCGTAGTCGAGGAAGGCGAAGATGAGGACGGCCATGATGAGGACGAACCCGGCGACCCAGGTGTACTCACGCCGGATGAACGCCCGGGCGCCGCTCTGGATGGCCTCCATCAGCTCCACCATCCGCGGGTTGCCCGGATCCGCTTTCCTCACCACCCCGAAGAAATAGGCGGCGAGGACCAGGGCGGCCAGAGCTGCGGCCAAAGAGAGGTAAGGGACGACTTCCAACGCGTGCTCCTGTTCCGGTGAAGGGGTTGCCCGGAGCCCCTAGCTGGACTCGGTGTCTCTGGTGACGAAGATCTGGCGGGCCACCATGCTGCCCAGGGTGCGGTCCACGCCGTCCACCCGCAGGACGAGCGGGCCGTCGAAGGGGTGCTTCTCGCGGATCTCGACGCGCACACCCGGCCGCAGGCCCAGGCTGTCGAGGAAGGTGACCACATCGTGGTCGGTCGACCCGGGAACGGCCACGACGGCCACGTCGCCGGGTTCCAGCGCGTACAGCGGCGGCAGCTCGGGGATGTCGGCCGTCTCGGGCGGAGGGATCGGGAAACCGTGCGGGCAGGTCGAGGGGCGGTCGAGGGCCACGAACATGCGGTCCTCGACCTCCTGGGGCAGGTCGTGCTCGAAATTCGCGGCCAAGCGGTCGGCCTCGTTCCACGCGAACCCGAGCATGTCGGACAGAAAGCGCTCGACGGTGCGGTGCCGGCGGATGGCGGCCACGGCGGCGCGCCGGCCGAGCGGGGTCAGCTCCACTCCCTTGTACGGCCGATGGGCGGCCAGGCCGCTGTCGGCCAGGCGCTTCACGGTGGCCGTGACGGTCGACGGGCTGACCTTCAGGGCGGCGGCCAGGGCGCCGGTGTGGGCCTCGGCCTCGCCCTCCTGGGCGCGGGTCAGCCGGTAGATCGCCTTCAGGAGCTCCCGTTCGCCCTTCGTCAGGGTGGGGTTCATGATTTCTCCGAGCTGAAAGCCATGTTGAGGCCCGACGCTACCGACCTCCGTGGGGCAGACCAAGTCGGTACGTCATTCCTCGCCCCGCTTCTTGCGCAGGAGCCGCTCGAGCGTGGGCGGCGCCTCGGACGGAGGTGGCGCGGGCCTCCGTTTCTCCCTCACCGGCTTGGGGGCCGGCGCCGGCCGCTCCTGGCCGGGCGGGGCCGGCAGGCGGGAGCGGATCGACTCGGCCACGCGCCGGCTCCCCGTGCGTACCGCGGCCACGCCGGCGCCGTGGAGGGCGACCCGGCTGAGGGCGACGGCCACCGGCCACAGCAGGGCGGCCGCCAGCAGCGCCCAGCCGGCCAGGGGGATGCGCCCCCGGCCGGCCGGCAGCCCGGCGACGTCGAATGCCCTGGCCGCCTCGATGGCGCCCCGCCCTCCGGACAGCTCCGACACCCGGTGGAGCAGCGCCGGCTCGGCGGCGCCGAGGGAGTACTCAGGCGAATAGGACTGCACGGCCACGGTGCTCGCGGTGAGCAGCCGGCCCCCGGCGCCGTTGACGACGACGCCGACCCCATAGGAACCGGCGGCGGCGGCCGGGACCTCGCCGACGAAGGCCGTCCCCGACGTCCGCTCCAAGGCCAGTTCCTGGCTGCCGCCTCCGGGCGTGGCCACCCTGGCGACCGCGGTGGCCCCGTCGGGCCAGCTGGTAGCCGACTCTGCCGTCACCCGCAGCCGGCCGTCGACGAGCTCGGCACGGACGCCGGCGCCGGATGCGCCCGCCGCGGGGAACGTGTCCTTGACGACGGCCGACCAGAAGGAGGTGTAGCCCGCCCACCCCGCCCACTGCTGGGACCAGCGGGCGGAGGCGTCGCTCGTCCACGACGTCGCCCGGCCGAGGCCGACCTGCCACGACGCCAGGAGCGGGTCGTCGTCCTCACCGATCTGCAGGGCGGTCTGGCCCGAGGGCTTGGTCGTCGCTCCGAGCCACCCCAGCAGCGGCGGCGTGGCGACGAGGTCGCGCACGGCCTGCGCTTGGGAGACGACTTTGGGGTAGGCCGTCTCCTCGTTGACGATGCGCCGGGACGCGAGCAAGGCCTCCTGCATCATGATCTGCGGCACGTCGTTGAGGTCCTGCTCGTTGTAGAACCGGCCGCGTCCGGCCTCGGCCACCGCGGCCAGGTTCTCTCTGGCGCCGGTCTCGCCGGTGGCCACCACGGAGACGGTGATGCCCTGGGTGGCGAGGTCGGCGGCCTGCTGGACGAGGACGTCGAGCCCGCCGACGCTGGTGAAGCCGTCGGTGAAGAGGATGATGTGCTTCAGCCGGGCCTTCGCCGCCTTCAGGGCGTCGCCGGCCTCCTTCAGGGGGAGGGTGAGGTTCGTGCCCCCCGTGGGGTGGAGCTGCCGGAGGCCCTTGGTGACGACGTCCTCCGAAGGCAGCGTCTGCAGGGGGACGACCCAGCGATGCTGGGTGTTGAACGCCAGCACGCCGACCTGGTCGTCGGCGTTGAGAGCGGCGATGGTGCGGGCGGCGGCGGCACGGGAGATGTCGGTCTTGTTCACCCCGCCGTCACCCCGGTTCCGGCCGGTGGCCAGGCCGCCGGGACCCATCCCCTCCGAGCAGTGGCAGGCCCCCATGGAGCCGCTGCTGTCGATGGCCAGCACCTCGGCCACCGACGCCCGGCGCTTGGGGTCCTTCACGTCGCTGGTGACGGGAAGCAGCTTCTCCAGCTCGCTGCCCAGGTAGCCGCCGAGGGCGTAGGAGCGGTCGCCTCCGACCGTGACCAGGCCCCGGCCGAGGTCGCGGGTGGCCGCCCCCAGGGCGTGCACCTGCTCGGGGGCGAGGGACCGGGCGTCGACGTCGACCAGGACCGTCGACGAGTAGGTGGCGAGGCGGTCGATGGCCGGGATGTCGGCGGGGCCGACGACGTCGACGGGCAGGCCGCCGGCCCGGAGGGCGGCGGCGAGCAGGCGGCCCTCGTCCGGCATGCCCTCGACCATGAGCACCCTCTCCGGCCCTTCGATCTGCACGGCGGCGAAGCCGGTGTCGTTTTCGCGGACGGAGTTCGCCGCGCTGGCGATCTCGAGCTTGTAGCTGGCCAGCCCACCAGTGGCGGGGGCGGTCTGGGGAAGCTCGACGACGGTGCGGCCGGCGGGCACCTCGACGGTGCGGTCCTCGACCGTCTGGCCGTTCCGCTGCCAGCTGAGCCGGATGGTCTGGGCTCGCGTGGCGTCGACGGTAGCCCGGACGGCGAACGACTCGCCCTGGCGGACCAGGCTGGGGGCGTCGACCCTGGAGACAGCGACGTCGGGACCGCCGGCCACCTCCACGGCGTGGACGTCGACCTGGATGCCATCCTCCCGTAGCCGCCGCGCCTCGGTGGCGGCGTCGCCCTGGTTGGCCCGACCGTCCGACACCACGACGATGCGCCGGCGGGCGTCGGTGGGCAGGACGGCGCCGGCGAGGCGAAGGGCGCCGGCCAGGTCCGTGCGCGAGGCGTCGACCTTGGTGGCCGGCTGGAGCAGTTCGGTGTCCTCCTGGACGGTGAGCTCGAGGCGGGCGTCACCCCCGAAGAAGGCGACCCCGGCCTTGGCGCCCCGTGGTTGGGCGTCGAGCGCGTCGCGCACCCAGTCGACGGCCGCGGCGCGGCCGCCGGCGCCCATGGAGTCGGAGCCGTCGACGAGGAACATCACGGCCACGTCCGATGCCCGTTTCGGCAGGGCCAGCCCTGAGAGAGCGGCCACCAGGAGCCCGGCGACGGCGAGACGGGCGCCGACCGCCACTCGCCACTGGTGCCGGGACACGCCTCGCCGGCGCCACGACAGCCAACCTTCGGCGCCGAGGACGGCGAGCAGGACGGCGATGACCCATCGCAGCTGCGGAAGCTCGCCCGCCGGCCGGCGCTCGCCCGGCGCCCGCTCACGGACCGGCACCGGCAGGCTGTCCGCCGGCGCCAACGCCGACTCGGCGCTGTCCACGTTCACGGCCAGGGCGAGGTCGGGGCGGCCCTCCTGGCGGACCCTCCAGAAGCCCGGCCGGTCCGTCACGGGCGGCGCGGCGCCGGCGGGCAGGGCGAGGTGGACGTCGCCGGGCGCGTCGACGATGAGGGGGACGGCGGTGCTCACCGGCAGCGGCTGGCCGACGACGACGTCGCCGGGGGGGAGCGCGGCGCCGGCCAGCTCGGTGACCAGCCGGTCGGCCAGGAGGGGGAAGGCGACCTGGACGGGCAGGTTGCTCTGGGCCAGGGAGAAGCCGAGGTAGGCGAAGGGCCGCCCCGAGCGGCTGCCCCGGATCAGCAGCGGGGTGCCTTCGGCGCCCACGAGGACGGCGTCGCCCGGCGCCTCGATGCGCTGGGCCCGGGCCACGCCCACCTCGGAGAGGTCGATGCCGGACAAGAGGGGGTCGTCGGTGCGGACCAGCGCCACTGCCGGCCGCTCCACCTCGCCGGTGATCCGGACCCCCGGGGCTCCTCCGGGAGGGGCGATGGCGAGGAACGGGGCGCCTGGCTCGGCGGGCACCGCCACGCCGTCGTAGATGGCGAGGTCGAAGCCTGGCGCGGGTCTCGCGGTGTCGGTGCGCTCGACCTGGAGCGACGGCAGCGCCGCCAGCAGCCGGTCGAGGTACACGTTCTCGGGCCCGGCATGCAGCACCTTCAGCGCCCGCCGGCGGCCGGCGACGGCGAAGGCGTGGTTGTCGGCGGCCAGGAGGTCCTCGCCCTCCAGGAAGGCCTCGACCCGGTCGCCGCCGGGGAGGTCGACCTCGCGCTCGACGGTGGCGCCGGCCGGCAGCTCCACCCGCTGGCGGTGGGCGGTGCGGCCGTCGACGTCGAGCCGCAGGTCCTGGGTGGCGGCCGGCCCACCGGTGTTGCGAAGGATGACCCGAGCGTGCAGGCCGCTGCCTCTCGGCTCCACCGTCAGCCGGCCGATGGCCCGGTTCGTGGCCCGTGACCCGATGCGCTGGTAGTCCGTGCCGGGGGGGAGCATGCGGCGCTGGGCGTCGGTCAGCCCGCCGTCGGAGAGGAGGACGAAGCCGATCGGCGCCCCGGGCGTCTCGACGCTCTCGGCGAGAATGAAGGCGGTGGCGAAGTCGGCGCCGCCGGTGGTGCCCCGGATGCCGTTCACCGCGTCGTCGAACGCATCGCGGTCGGGGCTGGCCGACAGGACGACCCGGGGCTGTGCGTCGGCCACCACCACGCTGGCGATGCCGCCACCGGGGAGCTGGCCTCGAAGGCTCCGCGCTCGGTCCTTGGCCGCCTCGAGCCGGTCGGGCTTGCCGTCGATGGCCGCCATCGAGCCTGAGGCGTCGACGATGAAGACGGTGTGCAGGGCCAGCTTGGCGGTGGTGGTGCGCACCGGCTGGGCCACGGCGGCGGCCAGCAGGGCGACGGCCAGCAGCTGCAGGGCGAGCAGGACGCTGGGCCGCAGTTTCTGCCACGGCGCGGCCACCGACACCGGGTCGGCCACCTCCCGCCACAGGAAGGTCGAGCTGACCTCCACCGCCGGCCGTCTGGGCCGCAGGACGTGCAGCGCGACGACCGGGATGGCCAGCAGGGCCAGCCACAGGCCGGCCGGGTTGGCGAACCTCACAGCGGCCTCCGGCCACGGAGAAGGCGTGGTGCGCCTGCGGCGCCGTCTCGCCGTTCCGACGAACGAAGCCCTGCGGGCCGTTCGTCGGTCATCGCAGCACGCCGGCCGTCCGCCACGCGCCGAGCAGGCTCGACTCGAGGTCGTCGGTGGTCAGGAGGCGCACGTAGCCGGCCCCGACCTGGCGGCAGCGGGCGGCGACGCGTTCCACCCAGTCGGCGGCCAGGCGCTCGTACTGGGCGACGGTGTCCGCGGCCAGGCTGACGGCGACGCGGCTCCCGCTCTCCCGGTCGACCAGCTCCAGGTCGCCGGCCATCGACGGTCGCAGCTCTTCGGGGTCGAGGACCTGCACGACCACCACGTCGCCGCCGCGCGACGGGAGGCGACCGAGGGCGGCGTCCCACTCGGGGGTGAGCAGGTCGGAGATCACCACGGTGAGCCCGGCCGGTCCGGGCCGGGCCAGCAGCGAGGCCACCGCGGCGGCGAACGGCGTGTCGCCGGCCGCTTCCAGCCGCTCGAGGTGGGCGAACATGGCGGCCACCGCGCCCCGGCCGGCGAAGCGGGGGGCGGCCCGCTCGAGGGGGAAGGTGTGCACGCTGACCGGGTCACGGCGGGTCAGGGCGACGAAACCGAGGGCGGCGGCCACCCGCCGGGCGCAGTGCAGCTTGTCGCCGGTGGCCATCGACGCCGACGTGTCGACGAGGAGCCGGAGGTGGAGGTCCTCCTCGGCCTCGAACAGCTTGACGTTGAGAATGCCGAGGCGGGCGTAGAGGAAGTAGTCGATGCGCCGGAAGTCGTCGCCCGGGTTGTACTGGCGGTAGTCGGCGAAGTCGATCGAGGAGCCGTGGCGGACCGAGCGGTGCTCGCCGGCGAAGTGCCCGGCCAGGCGCCGGCGGGTGCCGAGCTGCAGCGCCTCCAGCCGGGCCAGGAACCCCGCGTCGAGCAGGGTCACGGTGCCCCGCGCAGCCCCGTCGGAGGGTCGGGCACGGCCTTGAGAACCTCGTCGACCACCTCGTCGGCCGTCACGCCGTCGGCCACCGCCTCATAGCCCATGACCAGACGGTGGCGCAGGGCGGCGGCGGCGACGGACCGCACGTCGGCGCTGGACGCGTTGGGCCGGCCGTCGAGCAGGGCGGTGGCCTTGGCCGTCAGGACGAGCGCCTGCGCGCCCCGAGGCGACGCGCCGAAACGCACGTACTGGCGTACCGCCGCCGGCGCCTCGGGCCGGTCCGGATGGGTGGCCACCACCAGGTCGACGGCGTGCTGCACGACGTTGGAGGCCGCCGGCACCTGACGGGTCAGGTCGACCATGGCCGAGAGGATCACGTCGTCCGCCGCGGGCTCGAGCTCGACGTGGCGGTCGCCCGTCGTGCGCTCGACGACTGCGACCAGGTCGGCGGCAGGGGGGAACGGCACCAGCACCTTGAGCAGGAAGCGGTCGAGCTGCGCCTCGGGCAGCGGGTAGGTGCCCTCCATCTCGATCGGGTTCTGGGTGGCCATGACGAGGAACGGCCGGGGGAGCGGGCGGGTCTCGCCGGCCACGGTGACCGACCGCTCCTGCATGGCCTCGAGGAGCGCAGATTGGGTCTTGGGCGTGGCCCGGTTGACCTCGTCGGCCAGGACGAGGCTGGCGAAGATCGGGCCGGCCCGGAAGCGGAAATGACGGTGGCCGGCCTCGTCCTCCTCCAGCACCTGGGTGCCGAGGATGTCGGCGGGCATGAGGTCGGGCGTGAACTGGATGCGGCTGAAGGCCAGGTCGACGGCGCCCGAGAGCGTCTTGAGGAGCTGGGTCTTGCCCAGGCCGGGCACGCCTTCGAGCAGGACGTGGCCCTCGCACAGCAGGCAGACGATCACCTGCCGGACGAGCTCACGCTGGCCGACGATCACCCGGCCGATCTGGGCCTCGATGGCCTCGGCGCGCTCGCCGTACTCCTCGGGGGTCATGGTGGTGAGCAATCAGCGGCCTTCCGCGAGAGCGGCGAAGTAGGACTGCACGAGCGCCCGCTGCGACGGCGGGATGTTGAGCTGGCCGAGGGCGCGGGTGGCCTCGGCGCTGTAGCGGGGGAGGACGTCGGCCAGCGGCACCTGCGCCGTGCCCCGCTGGGACGGGCCGTCGACCTTGCCGGCCTGCTGTGTCGGACCCTCACCCTGCGCACCGGAGGTGTTGAGTTGCTCGCCGTTGGTGCTGGCCGACTGGGGGTCGAAGACGGTGGGGGACTCGAGGCCCGTCGAGGCGTTGTTCCCGGTGCCGTCGGGCGTTCCTTGGCCGCCCTGGCCCGACCCCTGGGAGGCGTTGGTGCCGCCCACCTGCCCGGACGGCCCGCCGGCGCCCTGTCCCTGCTGGCCCCCCTGCCCTTGGCCCTGCCCTTGGCCCTGCCCCTGCCCCTGCCCCTGGCCCTGGCCGGCGCCGGCCAGGTTGCTCTGGGCCGCGGCCACGGAACCGAGACCGGCGAGAGCCGCCTCCTGGCCGGCCACATCGGCGGCCGCCCCTTCCTGGGCGCCGGCGGCGGCGTTGAGGGCGGCCGAGGCGCCGGCGTTGTCCCCGGCCCGCAGCGCGGCGGCCGCGGCCGAGAGGGAGGATGCCGCCGCCGGGTTGCCGGCGGTCTGGGTGGCGGCCAGGGCGGCGAGGCGGTCGGCGAGGGCGGCCCGCTGCTCGGCGGTGAGCCCGGCGAGGGCGGCAGCCTCCGCTCGGAGCTGCGCCGCCGCGTCACCCGTCCCCGCCCCCGGCAACGGCGCCGACGCCAGGCTGCGGTCGAGCCCCCGGACCGCGGCCTTCTGGGCCAGCAGGTCGGAGGACACTTGTTTCGACAGATCTCGCGCCGCGGCGTCGAGGGCCTGATGGGCGGCAGCGAGGTCCGGCGCCTGGGCCAGCTGGCGGGCCAGCTCCTCCAGCCGGCGGGCCACGGCTTCCTGGCCGGCGGGTGCGTTCGGCGTCTGGCGGAGCTCGGCCGCGGCGTCGCGGAGCTTCGCCGCTTCCTCCGCCAACGCAGCCTGCTCGGCGGCCCGCCGCCGGCGCACGTCGTCCTGGGAGTTCGCCGTCACCGCCAGGGCCACGGCGGCTGCGGCCAGGGCCCCGACCACGGCGAGGCGCCGGCCGTGGAACCGCAGAGGGACGGCCTCCGCCGGCCGGTGGCTGACGGCCAGCCGGGCGGCGCGCGCCCGCACGCGCTCGGGGAACGGCCCATCGGCACCTCCGAGCTCCAGCGCGGTGAAGAAGGCGTCGCCCGTGACCAGCCCGCGGTCGGCGGCCCTGGCGGCCACCGCCATCGGTATCCGGACGGCGATTGCCGCCAGCCCCAGCAGGACCACGCTGGCGCCGGCCACGCCCAGCGCCGCCGGCTCCGGCCACGACCACGGGCGCAACCGGCCGACCACCACCAGGACCAGGGCGGCGCCGGCGGCGACGGGTGCCACCAGCTCCGCCGTCGCCACCCCCCAGGCCAGACGGAGGCGCCGGCGGACGCCGGCCAACAGGTCGGTCATGGCGACTCCCGGCTGGCCGGCAGGCTGATGCGGCGGATGGTCACGGCCACGGCGATCATGGCCATCACGAACCAGCTCCACAGGGACACGACCAGGAACCGGACGCCGCCGAGCCGGACGTGGCCGTCGCCCGCGTCGACGGGATCGGACTGCACGAAGCCCGGCGGGCCACCGACGTCGAAGCCCACACCTGGGGGTCCCGGCCCGCCCGGGAACGGCACCGGCACCGGGCGACCGACGACGACCGGCCCCTCCGGGCCGAACTCGGTGAAGGCCTCGATATGGCCGGAGCCCGACATCACGTCGCCGATGCGGTCGTTGTCGCCCAGGCGGAGCAGCTCCTGCAGCGGGCCGAACGGCGACGCGAACCCGAGCGGCCCGCTGCGCCCCTGCACCACGTCGGCCGTGGCGGCGAAGGGGTTGAGGGCGAGGACCCATGGGTCGGGGCGGGGCCCGATGCCGCGGCGGGGCACGTTCTGGGCGCCGTAGAAGAGCAGCGTGCCCAGGACGAGGCCGAGGGTGAGGCCGTAGGCCACCACGGTCGCCGCCTGTGTCCGGCGGAGCAGGGCCGAGCACGCCAAGCTCAGGCAGGCCAGGGTGAGGGCGGTGGCCAGGACCATCCACAGCCCCTTGACCACCTCGGGCACGGAGACACCGCCGACGAGGAACGGCACGGTCACCAGGGGCAGGCTGGCGATGATGAGCAGGGCCACGAAGGCCAGCGACGCCGACAGCTTTCCCACCACGATCGAGCGGGGACGAAGAAGGGTCAGCTGGAGGGCGATCATCGTCTGGCGCTCCCGTTCGCCGGAGATGGCGCCGGCCGTCAGCCCGGGGACGATGAAGCAGACCAGCAAGAGCATGAAGAACAGCAGCCACTGGAAGATGGCGCGGCCCGCGGTGGCCGAGGCCAGCACGTCGAAGCCGCCGTCGAACTCGTCCCGCGACGACGCCACGTAGACCCACCGCAGGATGACGGCCAGCACGGCGAGGTACAGCGTCACCACCAGCCAGACGTGGCGCCCTCGCATGCGCTGCTTCAGCTCCCGGGCCAGCACCGGGTTCACCGGCGGGAGCGCGGCGAGCGCACCGCGGCTCACTGGAGCTTCCCCTCGGTCACTTCCATGAAGAGCTCCTCCAGGCCGGCGCCCTCCTCGCGGAACTCCACGACGGGTAGGCCCTCGTCGGCCACGAGCCGGTGGAGCAGCTCGCGCTGGGCCTGCTCCCCGGTGACGGTGTACCGCTGGATCTCACCGCCGGCGAGGCGTACGACCACCCCGTGGCCCCCCCGAAGCCGGTCGCCGATCTCGCCGGGCTGGCCGGCGGCCAGCAGCCGCCCCGCCTCCATGATGGCGACGTGGGTGCACATCTCCTCCATCTCGGTGAGGATGTGCGAGCTGATGACCACGGTCTTGCCCATGGCCCGCAGCTCTCCGAGCAGCGTCCGCAGCTCCACCCGGGCCCGGGGGTCGAGGCCACTGGCCGGCTCGTCGAGGACCAACACCTCGGGGTCGTGCACCAGGGCCCGGGCCAAGGCCAGGCGTTGCTTCATGCCCCGCGACAGCGACTCCACCATGGCCTCGCGTTTGACCTCCAGGCCGACGAGCTCCAGGAGCCCGTCGATCAGTCCCGGCCAGCTCGAGCGCCGGAGCCCATGGGCGGCGGCGAAGAACTCGAGGTACTCGTCGACCTGCAGGTTGTCGTAGACGCCGAGGACGTCGGGCATGTAGCCGAGGTGGCGCCGGACCGAGCGGGGATCGAGCGACGGGTCGAAGCCGGCCACCTCGACGGCGCCCGAGGTGGGCGAGAGTATCGAGGCGAGGATGGCGAAGGTCGTGCTCTTGCCGGCCCCGTTGGGGCCGATGAGCCCGAAGACGCTCCCCTCGGGCACCTCCAGGTCGAGGTCGTCGACCGCCGCGAGCTTCCCGTAGCGCTTGGTGAGGGCGACGGTGCGGACGGCTGTCGTCATGCCGCCCTACCCATGCCGACGGCGACCGGATGCTCGATCGACGCCGGCCCCGGCAGGCGCACGAAGACGACGCCGTCGCGGACGCTCGCCGCGGGCACGGTCAGCTCGGAGGCGCCGTCCATAGGTCCCCTGAACCCGGGCGGCGGCACGGGGCACGGCACCCCGGGCGGGCAGTTCGGGATCTCCAGAGCCCTTCGGCAGTTGGGGCCCTGGCAGCCCGCCGCCTGCCAGCCGCCGTCCTGCCAGATGTCGGCGCTGCCGAAGGGGCTCCTCAGCACCAGGTTCGAGGTGTCCGCCCCGTGGGGGAGCACGAACCGGACGACGGTCCCGGCGCCGCGCACCGGCGCCCGCCCAGGGTTGCTGAAGGGCTCGCGGACGATGTCCCGCCGGGCGGCCAACGGCGTGGAGCCGCTTCCCGGGAGGGCGACCGACGTTCGCCCGAGGACGAGCGTGCGGCCCTCGGGTCTGGTCGTCCGCCCACCGACGCGGAGCTCCGGGTCGAAGTCACGGGTCCAGCCTCCGGCCACCACCGAGTCGGGCGACAAGAAGTTCACCCCGCGTGAAGTCAACGCCGCGTGCCACAGCCCGAGGTCGGTGACGCGCTCCGGGTCTCCGGGGCCCATTCCCATGCCGCCCCACATCCGGAATTCCGCGCCCCGACCGCCCATCCCCGGAACCCCGATGTTCGTCATGGCGAACGTCCGCTTTTCGCCGGGGCTCAGCCGGCCCACCATCGTGACGTCCGAGCCGGCGAACACGGCAACGGACTCCATCCGGAACGCCGTGGCGTTGCGGACCGACCCCGTGATCCGCCCGCCGGGTTCGACGGCGGCGTCGACCTCGAGCCCACCGGCGCCGTCCGGGGCCGGACCGGTGCCGTAGACCATGCCGAACTGGCCCGGGTCGAGCGGGAGCCGGGCGTCGGGGCCGTTCGCCGTCCGGTGCACCACGCTGGCCGACGCCGCTTGGCCGAAGTTGGCCGTCGGGCCACTGGACCAGCCGGCGGGGAAGCCGATCCGTGCCGTCTCCCCGGAGCGCGAGAACACGCCGACGTAGGTGGTCGCCATCGGCCCACCGGTGCCGCTGGACAGGATGGTGGCGTGCACCAGCTCGGTGGCCTTGCGCAGGTTGCGGCCCACCGCCCAGCTCCCGGAAGTGAAGAGCACGGCGACGAGGGGCACGGCGACCCAGGCCAGCTCGGGCCGGCCTCGACGCCGTACGGCGAAGAAGACGACCGGTCCGACGACGACCACGTAGAGGGCGAGGAACCCGACCAGCCAGCCGATGTCAGGGGTACGCAGGCCGGCGTCGCCGGCGAGGGAGCTGGCCACGGGAACCCCGCCACCGAACCGTGTGGACGGCGTCGACCGGCCCGACGGCTCGACCAGCCCCGACCACCGGCCGGCGGCGACGGCGCCGTCGGTGGCCACCACCTCGCCCAGGCCGGCGGGCGCCCGCCCACGGGGGCCCGGCTGCCAGGCCTCGGGCAGCCCGGGGACGGCCTGCCCCCGGGCCGCGTCGACCAGCAGCCGTCCGCCGTCGTCCATCCATCGCAGCACGCCGGCGCGCGCCGCCGGCGACAGGCGACCGATCTCGTCGACGTCGGCGACCAGTGTGGAGAGGGGACCCAGGCTCGCCGGCGCCTGCTCCAGCTCACCGGCCCCCACGGCTGCGAACCGGGCGCTGCCGGCGTCGACAGCCAGCGGGGCGAGGCCTGGGACGGGCCGGCCTCGCAGCGCACCGGGCAGGATGCCGACCAGCTCGGTGTCCGCCGCCGCCTGGAGGGTGACCTCGCCCGACGCCACGAGCTGGTCGCCCTGGCGGAGGCGGGCCACGACGTCGGGGGACTGGCTGAAGCCCGACTGCGCCGTCAGGAGGAACTCCTTCTGGCTGCCGCCGGGGACCTCGACCGCCATGGCCACGGGGATCCCGTTCTCCGGCTTGCCGATGCCGACCTCGAGGGTTCCCCGCAGCAGCCGGTCGGCCGCCACCCTGACCCGCACGGGGACCTCCTGGCCGGGCACGAACGAGCCGGCGTAGCCGGCGTCGACCTCCAGCGTGGTCTCGGCCGCTGCCGGACCGGCCCAGACGAGCGCAGCGACGACCGCGGTGGCGAGCGCCCACCTGCATCCGCCATGCACCGGTCGCACATTGCACCTCGTCGTCTCGCCAGCCACGGTCAGTATTTCAGACGTCGTCTGCCGGGGCCTGGTTCCGTATTAATCTTTTTCTGCACGACCGTAGAGAAGGGCGATCACGTCCTCGATCCGCGGCTCCTCGACGGTGAGGTCGACCACGGGGGTGATGCGGGCGATGTCGGCGATGAGCTCGGCGGCCGTCTTCCGGTCACGGTGGAACCGCAGCCACTGCCGGGGCCCCTCGACCCGCACGACCTCGGCCCCGTCCACGGCCAGCGGGCCATTGGGCGCTTCCAGGTCGACGACCAGCGTGCGGTACTGCCCGTGGCGGGCCTTCAGGTCGTCGACGGTGCCGTCATAGACGAGGCGGCCGAGGTCGATGACCATGACCCGAGAGCACAGGCGCTCGACGTCGGACAGGTCGTGGGTGGTGAGGATCACCGTCACCCCGAGCTCCCGGTTGACGCGCGCCAGGAACTCCCGAACCCGGCTCTTCGACACCACGTCCAGGCCGATGGTGGGCTCGTCGAGGTAGAGGATCGAGGGGTCGTGGAGGAGGGCGGCGGTGATCTCACCGCGCATCTTCTGGCCGAGCGACAGCTGGCGTACCGGCGTGTCGAGGAACGGCCCGAGGTCGAGCAGGTCGACGAACTCGGCCAGTCGGCCGGCGTGGCGGGCCGCCGGCACCCGGTACACGTGGCGCAGCAGCTCGAAGGAGTCGCGCAGGGGCAGGTCCCACCACAGCTGGTTGCGTTGTCCGAAGACGACGCCGATGCGCATGGCCAGCTCGGTGCGGGCCCGCTGAGGATCGAGCCCGTCGACGCGGACGGTGCCGGCCGTCGGCATGAGGATGCCGGTGAGCATCTTGATCGTCGTCGACTTGCCGGCACCGTTCGGGCCGATGTAGCCGACGATCTCCCCGGCGCTCACGTCGAAGGAGATGCCGTCGACGGCGCGCACGACCTGGCGGCGGCGACGGACGCGTCCCACGCGCTGGTGGACGGCGAACTCGCGCTCCACGGCCTCGAGGCGGATCAGGGCCATGTCAGCTCCCGGTGCTGCGGTAGTGGCGGATGCCCGACGACCACACGGCCCGGGCGACGAGCACGACCCCGGCAGCCACCAGCGGGCCGGCGAAGCGGAGCCACGCCGGCGAGCCGTGAGGGTCGTTCCGCCCGAGCACCCACAGCGCCGGGTAGTAGCTGACGAAGGCGAGCGGCACGATCGTCGCCAGCCGGCGGAGCCAGCCACTGAAGATCTCCATCGGGTAGTGGGCCAGGAAGTTGCCCCCGTAGGTGAAGGAGTTCGCCACCTCCCTGATCTCCACCGCCCAGAAGGCGATCGACGAGGTGACGACCCAGATGCCGCTGAAGATCAGGAACCCGACGACCACCATCTGGACGACCATGGCCACCCGGGCCGCGTCCCAGCCGACGTCGACCTGCGTCACGGCGACGGCCAGGACGAGTGCGGCCTGGAACACCTTGCCGGCCCGGCGGAACGCGAACTCGTGGCCGGAGAGGAGCAGCAGGGGCCCGACCGGGCGGAGCAGGAACCGGTCGAAGGAGCCGTGCCTGATGTGGTGGGCGACGAACTCGACCTCACTCACGAACACGTCGGCCAGGCCGAAGGCCAGGCTCGCCGTCCCGTACAGGAACGCGACCTCGGCCACCGACCAGCCGGCCAACCGGTCGACGTTCGTGAACAGGACGAGCACGACGGCGATGTCGACAAAGGCGGCCACGAACTGGCTCACGGTGAAGAGGACGAACGACGTGCGGTACTGCCAGTCGGCCCGGATGCGGGCCGCGACCAGCTTGCGCCAGATCGTCGCCTGCTCGGCGATCGACGGCGTGGCGTCAGCCACCCTGGACCACCACCTTCCGCCAGGCCCGGGCCAGCACCGCGCGGCCGGCGACGAGGATGACGAGCACCCAGGCCGCCTGGCGGGCCAGGACCAGCGCCAGCTCGGCGGGCGCCCGGTGCTTGGACAGGAAGACCTCCACGGGCAGTTGCACGACAGCCGAGAAGGGCAGCACCTGCGCCACGGCGCGCAGCCCGTCGGGGAAGAACCCCAGCGGCACGACGAAGCCGGAGAAGAAGAGGAACACCAGGCCGGTCAGCTGCACGAAGCCGCGGGCGTCGATGAGCCAGAAGGCGGTGAGGGAGATGGCGAAGCGCCAGGCGAAGGCGATGGTGACGGCCAGCCCGAGCGACAGCACGAAGGCGGCCCAGACGCCGGCGTCGGCCGGCAGTCGGACGTCGAAGGCCAGGGCGGCGACGGCGAACGGCGGCACGCCGCGGAAGACGAGCTGGAAGCCGGCGCGGCCGGCGTCCTGCGCCAGCCACCACGACTGCAGGTCGAAGGGGCGGTAGAGGTCGCTGACCACGTCGCCGGAGGTGATGCGGTCGGCCAGCTCGAACGGCCCGAACGCGGCGACCGCGGCGAGCAGCCCCTGGGTCACGAAGGTGAACGTCACCACGTCGGCGGCGTCGAAGCCGCCCACCTCGCCGCGCTGGCCGAGCACGGCCAAGAGGACGTAGGCCTGGATGAAGCCGAAGACGGTGTTGGTGAAGACGCCGGCGAAGGTGGCGCCGCGGTAGGTGGAGTACCGGCGGAACGACCGGTGGGCGACGGCCCAGTGCAGCGGGAACCGGCCGGCGGCCAGGAGTGCCATGGGCGGCAAACTAGGGGCCGATCACGTGGATATCAAGCGAATATCCGCGCCGAACAAGGCTCGCTATTCCGGGAAATAGTTCATTCCTAGGCCCCGGAATGGAGCTTCCAAAAGCAGGCTAGTGCACCTCGATCAGCGAGGCAACAGAGTTCTCCGCTACGAGTGGCTCTACGTCCTCGGCGGCCGGGTCCGGCTCGTCCTCGGAGGCCATGACGTGGTGCTCCCGCCGGGCGAGGCCGCCGAGTTCGACACCCGGGCCCCGGCCTGGGTCGGTGGGGCCGACCGAGAGGCGGAGGACTTCCTCAGCGTCCTCGGCCCCCAGGGCGAGCGGATGCACGTCCGGGCCCGCCCACGTTGGGCGCGCTGAACAGGGGCACGAGCGGGCCGGCGCCCGTGAGCGCGGCCGTGGCCAGGGTGACGGCGGCCGCGCTGTAGGTCGACCGCTCCCCGCCTGGGAAGTGATGGCGCTGCGGGTGCACCATGCCCGTGAAGTAGCTGCCGTCGTCGTGGCGCAGGTGGTCGGCCCACGTGAGGAGTCGGGCGGCGGTGTCGTCCTCGCCGGCCACAAGGTGGGCCATGGCGCACTCCGCCGTCTCCGCCGCGGTGATCCAGTCCTTGTCGGCGACACAGCGCACGCCCAACCCGTCCATCACGAAGCGGTCGTAGCCCGCGGCCAGACGCTCACCGGCCGCGTCGCCGGTGACCGCGCCGGCGAGCACCGGGTAGTACCAGTCCATCGACCAGCGTTCCTTGGGGAGGAAGGCGGTCGGCTCGTGGGCGATGACCCGGTGCAGTCGGCGGGCGGCGCGCTCCCACGCGGGCCGTTCCTGGCCCACGGCGGTCGCGACCATCACCGCGCAGCGCAGGCTGGCGTAGGTGCTCGACGAGGCGGTGAGCAGGGCGAAGGACCAGGGCGTGCCGTCGGCGTGGCGGGCCCAGAGGACCTCGCCGCGGGGCGCCTGGAGGCCGAGGACGAACCCCACGGCGGCCTCGACGTGCGGCCACATCTTCTCCAGGAAGCCGGTGTCGCCGGAGACGAGGAAGTGGTGCCACACGCCCGTGGCCACGTAGGCCGTCACGTTGGCGTCCAGCGTGGGCTCCTCGACCTGGCCATCCCGGTAGTACTGGTGCCAGGCGCCGTCGGGGCGCTGGGTGCGGACCAGCCACTCGTACGCGGCCTCGGCCTCAGCCTGCCGGCCGCCGGCGGTGAGGGCCATGGCCGCCTCCGTGTGGTTCCACGGGTCGCCGTGGCCGCCGGGGAACCACGGGATCATCCCGTCGGCCTGTTGGACGGCGGCGATCGAGTCGACGGTGGAGGTGTTCACGGCTTGACCGCGTACATGACCAGGCTCTTGCCGAGCACGGGGTTGAGGGCCCGGTCGAGGGCCCGGGTGGGCAGGGGCCGGCGCATGATGTCCCAGACCAGGAACCGGTGGTAGGTCCGGACCGGCCAGCGGTCGGGGCGGTCGAGGCCGACGGCGCACTTCAGCCACCAGTAGGGGCTGTGCAGGGCATGGGCGTGGTGGGCGGCGGTAGGTGTGAGCCCGGCGCCGGCCAGGAGCCACGCCAGCCGGCTACGGGTGTAGATGCGCACGTGGCCGTCGACGACGTGGGGGGCGTGGTACTCCTCGGCCAGGGCCCAGCACACCTTCTCGGGGAACCAGCGGGGGACGGTCACGGCCAGCGTGCCGCCGGGGCGCAGGACACGGGCCAGCTCGGTCACGGCCGCGCCGTCCGCGGCCAGGTGCTCGAGGACCTCGGCGGCGATGACGCGGTCGAAGGCGGCGTCGGCGAAGGGCAGCGAGACGGCGTCGCCGTTGACCGCCGCGCCCATGGCGCCGACTGGCACCTCGCCGGCGCCACGCATGGCGGCCAGCATGGCCGCCGCGTCCTTGACGTCGCCGGCGACGCGGTCGTAGGCCACGGTGTGCGCCCCTCGCCGGTGGGCCTCGAAGGCGTGCCGGCCGCCGCCGCAGCCCAGGTCGAGCAGCCGGTCGCCGGCCTGCAGTCCGAGCCGGCCGAAGTCGACGGTCAGCACGAGGAGACGACTTCCCGGTAGACGTCGACGGTGGCCTCGGCCGTGGCCCGCCAGGTGAAGCGGTCGAGCACGCGGGCCCGGCCGGCGGCCCCCATGCGGGCCCGCAGCTCGGCGTCGTCGAGGGCCCGGACGATGGCCCCGGCCAGGGCGCCAGGGTCGTTCGGCGGCACGAGGAGCGCGCAGTGGCCGTCGGCGCCGACCACCTCGGGCAGTGCCCCCCCTGTCGTGGTGACGAGGGGCAGGGCGCAGGCCATGGCCTCCACCGCGGGCAGCGAGAACCCCTCGTAGAGCGAGGGGACGACGGCCACCTCGGCCTCGGCGTACAGCTCGACCATGCGCAGGTTGTCGACCACCCCGGCGATGGTCACCGCGCCGTCGAGGCCGAGCCGCTCGATGGTGGCCGGCACGAGGCTCCCGTCCCGCGGTTGGCCGACGACCACCAGCTCGGCGGGGCGCTCGGTGCGGACCTTGGCCAGCGCCTCGAGGAGCGGCACCAGCCCCTTGAGGGGCACGTCGGCGCTGGCCGTCGTCATCAGCCGGCCGGGCACGCGGGACACGTGGGACAGGGGGCGGAAGAGCGCGGTGTCGACACCGACGGGCACGACCGACAGGCGATCGCGTCGCACTCCCATCTGGGCGGAGATGTCGCCCGCCGAGGATTCGGAGACGGTCATGACCCGGGGCATGCGCCGGGCCACCCGCTTCTGCATCCGCACGAACCCGTACCAGCGCCGCACGCTCATCTGCCGGCGCCAGCCCTGGGCGTGTGACAGTTCGACGGCGCGGTCCACGGTGATCGGGTGGTGGATCGTGGCGACCACCGGCAGCCCGTCGCGGGCGATGCCCAGGAGGCCGTAGCCGAGGGACTGGTTGTCGTGGACGACGTCGAAGTCGTTTCGCCGGCTGCGCAGGACCCGCCGGGCCCGGAGGCTGTAGGTCAGCGGCTCCGGGAAGCCGGCCGCGCACATGGTGGCGAACTCGGCAACGTCGATGAGATCGCGGAACTCCTGGGGCGCGGGCGTGCGGAACGGGGCCTCGGCCCGGTACAGGTCGAGGCTGGGCACCTCGACGCAGGGAACGCCGGGCGCCAGCCGCGGGTACGGCGGACCGCTGAAGACCTCCACGTGGTGGCCGAGGGCCACCAGTTCACGGGTCAGGTAGTGGACGTAGACGCCCTGGCCACCCGAGTTCGGGTTGCCCCGGTAGGAAAGCAACGCGACGCGGAGCGGCTCGGGCACGGTGGACGAGCCTGACCGCGCCCGAGCCGGGAATCAAACGGTTCCGGCCGGAGCCGGGGGAACTAGCTCGACGTCGACTGCGCGGGTATGGCGGTCGACTGCCCGCCGTTGCCGGCGCCCGAGGTGATCGACACCTTGCGGGGCTTGGCCGCCTCGGCGACGGGGATGCGTAGGGTGAGGACGCCGTTGTCACAGCTGGCCTCGATGCGCTCGGAGTCGAGCGTCTCGCCCAGGAACAGCTGGCGGCTGAACGTGCCCACCGGCCGCTCGCTGACCACGACCTCGTCGACCTCGTCACCCCAGTGGCGGGTGCGCTCGGCGCTGACGGTCAGCACGTTCTTCTCCACCGTGAGCTCGATGGTGTCGGGGTTGATCCCCGGTACGTCGAAGTGGACGACGAACTCGGACCCCTTGCGGTAGGCGTCCATGGGCACGCCGTTGAGCCGGCGGACGTCGCCGCTCCCCCACAGGTTCTGGGTCAGCCGGTCGAGGTCACGGAAGGGATCGAAACGCATCAACACGTAGACAACCTCCTTCGTCGGATCAAATTCTCTCGCTCGATTGTACTGGTTCCCCGCTCTTTCGGTCAACAAACCTCGTTCGCAGCGACTCAACTTTGCTCAGCAGCAATGCCCCGAGGGCGACGATGACCCAGGGCGCCGACCCGACGGAGACGAACAGAGTCCGCCCGGTGCGCAGGTCCACGCCGGCGGTCAGCACCTCGGCGCCGCCCAGCCCGCCTTGCTGGCGGACCCGCCCCCGGTGGTCGATGACCGCGCTGTAGCCCGTGGGCGCGGCCTGGACGACCCAGCGGCCCGCCTCCAGGGCGCGCAGCCGGGCGACCGCCACCTCCTGGGCCGGGATCTGCTCGTCGCGGTACGAGGAGGCGTTCGTCGGCACCAGCACCACCTGGCCGCCGGCCCGCACCGCCTCCCGGACTCGGTCGGGGAAGAAGACCTCGTAGCTGATGACCACGCCCAGGCGGCCCGCCGGCGTGTCCAGGACCGGGGGGCCGGTGCCGACGAGGGCGTCGCGGGGCACGGCGGACAGGTCGGCGATGCGCTCGAAGAAGCGCCGGGCGGGCACGTACTCGCCGAAGGGCACCCGGTGGACCTTGTCGTAGCGCTGGTACATGGTGCCGTCGGGGCCCCACGGCACGGCCGAGTTGCGGAAGCGGTCGCCCGCCTCGTCCTGGACGACGCCGGCGACAAGGGTGGTGTCGAGCGAGTCGGCGAGCGCGGCCAGGGCGCGGCCCTCGGGCAGGTCGGCGATCTCGCCCTCGACGTCCACCACGTCCTCCGGCCACAGGACCAGGTCGACCGGCGGGCGCACGCCGGCGGCGGTGGCCTCGAGGTGGCGTTCGAACACCGGCGCCGGGTCGCGGGCCACGGCGCGCACCCCGCGCGGGCCGCCGCCTTGGACCACGGCGACGCGCAGCCGGCGGTCCGCGGCGCCGTCCGGCGCCACCACCCCGAGCCCGGCCACGACCGCGACGAGCGCGGCCCCGACTCCCGCCGCCCGCCACCGCCGGCGCGCCAGCGCGCCAAGCGCCACGCCGGCGGCGCCGACCAGGGCGACGAGCAGGAGTCGCCCGCCGATTCTCGCCGCGCCGGCCAGTGGCCCGTCGACCTGCCCGAGATCGATGCCCGAGATCGGGAGCCCGCCGAACGGCCACGTGCCCCGGACAGCCTCGACGACGACCAGCGCAGCCGGGAAGGCCACCGCCCGCCACCGGCCCGAGACCAGCGACAACCCCGCGGTCAGGATCGCCGCCTCCAGCAGCGTCGCCACCACGTAGCCTGGGAGGCTGAAGTCGCGCATCCACCACAGGCCGGGCACGTACAGCCCCACGCCGGCGGCCAGCGCCACCGCCCACCGACGCTCGCCGTCGAGGGCGACGAACACCAGCGCGGCGCCGAGGAGCCCCAGCGGCCAGCCGCCGAGCGGCGGCAGGCTGGCGGCCAGCAACAGGCCGCCGAGGAGGCCCGCCCCGACACTCATACGCGGACCGATAGCGATCTCCCTGTGGTTCGATGGACCGATGGCCGTCACCGATCTGGCCGCAGCCCTCGCCGAGGCCAACCTCAGCAGCCCCATGCTGCCCGAGAACCGGGGTGACCCGTACCCCATCTACCGGTTCATCCG
>Ga0247719_1000248_pt1 | contig 37219 bp, 37 predicted proteins | sample 41E_DmetaG_FD_189046 | JGI IMG/M metagenome (GOLD analysis project Ga0247719, IMG submission 189046) | Soil microbial communities from hillslope of Landscape Evolution Observatory, University of Arizona, Oracle, AZ, United States - 4-1-E_D | ecosystem: Engineered > Artificial ecosystem >...
AAAAGACCCCGCGGGCGGCAGGAATCCCGAGCGCCCCAACGAATCCTCTCCCCGATAGCGGTATGTCCGACTTGCCCGTTTGCCGTGCAATTGCTAGGCTGGGAGCCGGATTTACCTCGTGGGCGACATGCGCGGGAGAGCGCAAGAGGGAGGCGAAGGGTTATGGCTCGACGTAAAGTGCTCCTAGTTCCGTTTTCGGCGGTGGCGTTCGTATTGATTGCGACGTCGCTGGCGTGGGCTTGCATCACGGTCAAGGGCGAGGCGACCATTGCGAAAGTCGTGCACAAGAGCGACGCCGCCGCAGACTGTGGCGACGAGGAGAAGTGTGCGGCACCGGGCGACGTGATCAAGGCGAAGGCGACGGGAAGCGTTCCTCTCACCGAGTACTTCCTGCACTTCCGCAACTACAACGCCACGAACCGCAACAAGACCAACTGCTACGGCAACGCGGTAGAGCCCGACGAGAAGATCAGCACGAAGTCGGTGGTCTCGGACGAGACCGGCAAGATCAGGGCGCTCAAGGGCACCATTCCTGCATCCGCCGAGTCGACGACCGGAACGCCTAACTCGCTGTTCGGCCCGTCCCTCGTGTGCTTCATCGACACGTCCCGCAACATCCTGACCGAAGCCGACACGCTGACGATCATCTAGACACGGTCTCGGCGGCCCCTTTCGGGGCCGCCGATTACCGCGGTTCAAAGGGAGGCTGCCGCACAATGAATTCGACGAAGAGACGATTGCAGGTTGTCCTTGCGGGGATGGGTGCAGTCGTGTTCGGTGCGGCTGCGTTCGCATGGGCATGCACCGAGAACGCGTCGATCAGTGCGTTCCCCAAGTCGGGCGTGGCCGGCAGCACTACGAAGGTCGACGGCGCCGGGTTCACCGACGCACCGGTGGAGCTCCGCTGGGACGCGGTGAACGGCCCGCTCCTCGCGGTCACCGACGGCCCGAAGTTCTTGCAGCCCGTTGAGATCCCGCCCGCGGGACCGGGCGTGCACAAGATCGTCGCGGTTCACATCAACCCGATGAGCGGCGACACGACCTACAACACGACCTCGTTCATGGTCGTTTTGCCGGAGGCACCCGACAACGCACAGAGGCAGGACGCGCCGGGTAGCCGCCCGCAGCAGGGGCGCCCGCAGCAGGGCCAGCCGCAGGCAGAGCCGCAGGCGCGGCCGGAGCCGGCAACCGCCGGAACTTTCTCGTTCGGCGCCCAGGACTCGGCAGGTTCCGATCGCGCCGCAGTCGCGGGGTCGGGAACGGGCACCTCGCCGGACGGTCTCGGCAACGGAACCATCGACGCTCCTCCGGTCTCTGAGCGCGCCGCGTTCGGTGACGCAACCGGCGGCTTCAGCAGCGCCGCGGGGCCCTCGCTTACGGAGGGAGCAACCGGAATCGTTGCCGACGATGAGTCGGGCGCGCCGGTGGCCGCAGGTCTTGCCCTTCTGGTTCTGGGCTTTGCCGCACTTGTGGGCGGTGGGTTCGTCGTCGCTCGTGGACGCCGTCCCGCTTCCGCGGCCGTGGAGCACGACAGGAAAAACTGACGCCCCAAGCGTCGCAGAACGAGCTTTCCAGCGGGCGCCGCACGAGCGGCGCCCGCTTCGCGTCGCAGCTCACAGCGCACCCGGACGGAGCGCCAAGAGGCGAACTCCGCCGACCTGGGAGAATGACATCATGACCACAGCGTTTCGTTCATCGGCGGCACCGATTGTCGTCGCGCTGGCGCTCGTGGGCACCGGATGCGGCCCGTCCGCGCCCGCCGCGGGCGAAGCGAGCCGGCGACCGGAGCCCGACGCGGGCAAGTGGAAGACGTGGGTGCTGTCGTCGCCCGACGAGATCCGGGTTCCGCCGCCCCCGGCTCCAGGATCCGAGGAGGCGGTCGCGGAGGAGGCCGAGCTTGCCGACCTGGCAGGCGCCCGGGACTCCGACGATGAAGAGCTGGTTCGCTTTTGGAACCGGGAGCCGGCGATCGCCCCGTGGATGAACCTCGCCATGGACTACGTCTCCATGAGGCCGAAGGACCCGCCCGGCGCATCGCGCGCCTACGGGCTCGTGGGCGTGGCGATGTACGACGCGACCGTGGCGGCGTGGCACTGGAAGTATGCCTACGACCGCGACGCGCCGGCCGACGTCGATGCGCTCGTTGCCCCCGGGCCCGATCCCTCGTACCCATCGGAACACGCAGTCCTCGCGGGAGCGGCGTCGCGGGTCCTTGAGTACGCGTTTCCCGAGCAACCGGCCGGACGCGTCGAGAGGATGGCGCTCGAAGCGGCGGAATCGCGGGTGATCGCCGGCACGAACTACCGAAGCGACGTCGAGGCCGGCCTCGAGCTAGGCCGTAAGGTGGCCGACCGCGTTATCGCTCACGCGAAGAAAGACGGCTATCACCGGGAGTGGAGGGGCAAGAGGCCGAAGTTCCCGGGTGCGTGGGAGCCTCCCCCGGGTTCCGTCGCCCGTCCCGTCCAGCCGCTCGCCGGCAAGTGGGACACGTGGGTCATGGAGTCGGGGAACCAGTTTCGGCCGCAGGCGCCGCCCCGCTACGGCTCTCACGCCTACATGAAGGAGGCGCGGGCGCTCGTCACGCTCGAAGCCAACCTCACCGACGAGCAGAAGCGGATCGCCGAGTTCTGGGCCGGAGGCGAGGGGACGCCTCTCCCGCCCGGGATCTGGAATCAGGTAGCGCTTAAATACGTCCGGGAGCGTCACCTCACGATCCCCAGGCAGGCGCGCGTGTTTGCGCTCATCAACGTCGCCATGGCCGACGCCGGCGTCTCCGCGTGGGATGCGAAGTACGCCTACTGGACGGTCCGTCCCGAAAACGCGATTCGCGACCTCGGCATCGACAAGGACTGGAAGCCCTACCTCGAAACGCCGTTCTTCCCGTCTTACGTCTCCGGCCACGCCACCTATTCCGGTGCGGTCGGCGAGGTGATGGCGCACCTGTTCCCGGAGGACGCCGCCCTGTTCCGCGCCAAGGCCAAGGAGGCGGCGATGTCGCGGAGCCTCGGCGGCATCCACTTCGCAATCGACAACGAGGTCGGTATCGTGATGGGGCAGCAGATCGGCGACCTGGTCGTCGATTGGGCCAAGAAGGACGGCGCCGAGGAATGAAGCGCATCGTTGCGGCGCTCATGGTGAGCGCCCTGCTGGCCGCTGCCTGCGGAGGAACCGACGAGTCTCGGGGGGGCAACGAAGACCCGTTCGACGAGATCCCCCATGCCTCCAACGTGAACGATCCCCGTACCGGCGCCGCCCCGCGTTGGGAGAAGGTCGAGACGCTGAAGGGGACCGGCGCCTCCACCGCCCGGTTCTCGATCGTCGAGAACGCGATCCAGTGGCGGGCGACGTGGCGCTGCACCTCGAAGGGCCGCATCGAACTTGCGCTCGATCCGGCCCCCCAAGAAGGAAATCCGATCGCTGAGGGCCGCTGCCCCGACATCGGAAGCGGGTTCGCCATCGAAACCGGCGATGTCACCCTCCAGATCGAGGCAGACGTGCCGTGGCGGATCGTCATCGAGGAGCAGGTCGACACCGCGCTCGAGGAGCCGCCCCTCCACGCGATGTCGGCGGCCGGTTCGAAGGAGCTTGCGCACGGCAAGTTCTACGGCATCGAAAGAGGCGGCCGGGGCACGGCGACCCTTTACCGGCTCGCAAACGAGCGCCTGGCGCTGCGCATGGAGGGGTTCAAGACATCGGCCAATACGGGGCTCTTCGTGTGGGTGAGCGATGCGCGCCGCCCTCGCAACACCAAGCAAGCATTCCGCTCCGAGCACGTGTCGATCTCGAATCTCAAGTCGACGCTCGGCGACCAGAACTATTTGTTGCCGCGCTCGATCGACGCCGCCGAGGTGCGCTCCATCGTCATCTGGTGCGAGCCGATCCGCATCGCTTACGCCGCCGCGTCATTGACCGCCCGCTGACCCGACGCGACCTTCACAGTTCCGACCTCCGCAGCTACTCGAACCTCAAGAAGAGCCTGTCCGATCCTCCAAACGTGTAATACACGGAAGGAGACGTTGACCGACTGGTGACGGACAAGTTCGGCCGAGACGAGAAGGCCGCGCAAGAAGCCGTTTCGCAGGTAGCCCCCGCGGCGGAAGTGGTGGAGCCGAAAGAAGAATCGACGACATCATCGAGGATGGCCCAGACAACAGAGTCCTCGAGGCCGCGCTCGCTGGAGATGCGGACGCGATCGTTTCCGGAGACCACCACCTGCTGGAGTTGGAGGAATGGCGTGGCATCCCGATCCGGGATCCGCCATCCTTCCTGCGGAGGCTAGAGTCGGGGAACAGAAATCGGGATGCCCTCCGGTCCGGGTGGAGCGGATCGGATTCGAACCGACGACCCCCTGCTTGCAAAGCAGGTGCTCTACCAACTGAGCTACCGCCCCTCACAAACCCGAGTTTACCTGCACAAACTCACTCGACCGGTGGTGCGAGAAGCGGTGCTGTTGCGAGAAGGTGCACGTGTGAAACAGCGCCTGCCGAAGGCAAAAGGGCGGTACTCCTGTCAAGCCTTGCGCGATGGAAAGATGTCGTCCTTTGTGGCTCGAAGAGCACCCAACTGATCGCTTCACACAAGTCCCTCACGCGGTCGCTCAGCAGCGGATTTCCGTCACCAGAGTGGCACCCGGCACGTCTTAGTAGCGTGAGAGGGATCGCAGCCCAACCAGGCGGAGGCGTGATGGCCGGCGCGGCCCACGAGAGGCTGAACGAGCTCTACGCGCTCCATGCCCCATCGGCAATCCGGCTGGCGTTCCTCATGACCGGGGACGGGGATGTGGCCGAGGATCTCGTCCAGGAGGCCTTCGCCCGGCTTTACGCGCGCTTCGGGGAGCGAAAGGCCCCCGAAGGGATAAACGCCTACCTCCGGCGCACGATCGTCAACCTGTCGCACGACCGGCACCGCAAGCTCAAGACCCTGCGCGCGTTCATAGCCCGCGGCCCCCAGCAGAGCACCGAGCTACCTGCGGATTTCTCGGGCAGAATCGACATGAGAGCGCGTCTGCAACGACTTCCCCATCGCCAACGCGCGGCACTGGTGCTCCGCTATTACGTGGACATGACCGAGGCTCAGGCAGCTGATGTCATCGGCTGCTCGCTACCCGCGCTCAAACAACTGGTCCAAAGAGGTCTCAAGACGATGCGCCAGCAACAGCAGGGAGAACACCATGGGTGACGACGAACGCTACATTAGAGCTCTGCTCGAAGCCGAATCTGAGCGGGCACCCCGAACCCAAGGTCTGCGCCGGTCCACCATCCGACGTGGCTTGGGTGGGCGGATCAGCATCATCGCCCTCCCGGCGCTGGTGGTTGCTTCGATCGCATGGATGGCGATCGCGAGTCCCTTTGCACCTGACCCAGAATCCGATGTCGTTGCTCCCGGCCCTCAGGCCCAAGACGGCCTAATCGCATTCACCACACAGAAACAAGGTGAAGCGTCCTCATGGATCGCGGTCGTGCCGGCCTCCGGTGGAGAGGTCACTCGCCTTCACGAGGGAAGAGACCCAGCGTGGTCACCTGACGGAACCCGCATCGCCTTCGGCTGCGACCGAGGTATCTGCACGATGAAGGCAGACGGGTCAGAAGTCAGCCAACTCACCGATCCCCCAGCACCAGCCTACGACGAAGAGCCCAATTGGGGACCCGGGGGCTTCATCGCTTTCACACGGAGTCACATGGACGGTTCGCAGGGCCGGGACATCCTCATGATTCGACAAGAGGGGGGGCGCCCCACTCCGCTGATCGAGGAGGAAGCGAACTTCGCGCCGTCGTGGTCGCCGGATGGGCGCGCGATAGCGTTCGTGCGGGGGATCGGTCCTCTTCTCGACGCACCCGAAGGCGGCTTCCAGCTGTGGAGGATGAACGCCGACGGTAGTGGGCTCGTCCGACTCACAGAGGATGGAGCGGGACGACCCGATTGGTCACCGGACGGGAGCTCGATCCTGTTCGACGAGGCCTCCACTCTGTGGACCATCCCGGCCGACGGAGGCGAGCCCCGGAAGCTGCCCATGGTTGGCGGCCGGGGATTCGATGTCGGGTCGTTCGCGACCTGGGCACCCGATTCAAGACGGATCGCGTTCATGTGCTCGTCCACCGGGTCGGACAACAACGACATCTGCCTCTCAGAGACTAATTCGAAAGGCTGGAACGTTCTGGTCGCAACCGATGAAATCGAGGCTTCACCGGCGTGGCAGCCAAGCACGCCCAACGAAGAGATTGCCGAGGCCACGCCTACCGAAGCTCCCGGCGGATATGTGGTCGGCTCGGATGAAATCGTGATGGCCTTCGGCAGTGAGGATGATATCTGGCTCGCGATAAGCGACGGCTCGGTTGTGAATATCACCCAGTCCCCCGAAACGGAATCAAGTCCGACGATCTCCTTCGACGACAAGGTCCTGGTCTACGAGCGCGAAGGCGGACTCGTTTACCTCCGTCTCGACACGGGTGAGTCAGCTGAGTTCGCCGATGGGTACTCGCCTGCCTTCGGTCCTCTCGACTACCTCGCGTGGGATAGCGGAGCAGGAGAGGTTGTCGTCGGCTCACCGTTCTCGGATTGGACCGTTCGGGCTCCGAATGGCCCCCGCGGGCAGGGGGCGACCTCATTCAGCTTCGCGTGGGATCAGAGCCTCGAGCTCCTCCACTACAGCATCGCGGTCGGCCACGGAGTGAGCCCCCATTACATCGATCTCGTCCGCGTCGACGGGTGGGAATGTGCCGAATGCGGTGGCGGGCTGGAACTGGGCAGAGTCCGCGAGCTCCAACCAGACGACGGTACGGAGGGTGAATTCCTTTCAACCTCCTTCGGAACAAGCGTCGACGTCCTTCGGGTTTGTTGCAGGGAGAGCGACAGCGATCCCTGGCAGACCGCCGAGATAGGTGGCCTCGACTCGTTCGATACCGGGACCCTCTACAACCGCCTCAGGAGTCTGGATGACGTGCCGCTCGATCTAAGCGGGACCAATCTGGGCCTCGCACACGCGGGATCTTTAGAGGCGACCGTCAAAGGAGACGCGGTGGAGTGGCAGGTCACGAACCGGAACGCATGGTTCGTGATCAATGACTTCAACCTCTGGTTGCTGACGGATGGGCGGGACCCCGTGCTCCTGCCCTTCCAAGTAAGCGGAGGGGTTGCAGTGGCGCCGGCCTTCGCGCGATCGCCGCTGATCCACAGCTTCTAGCTCGCGGCGCTGTCGTCACGACACAAAATGAAGAGCGCCCAACTGGGCCCCGTTTCGCTGAAGGCTTTCCGCCTCCGATATCTGCACCTCTTCGAGGGTCTTAAACTTGACGTAGCGGGTCTGTCCGGTGGTACCAAAGCGGGACCGGAGAGTCGCCGCCGAAGAAGACAACATTCACCGTAACGTCGTAGCCGACCACCTCGATGGTCCACCCGAGTTCTGGCAACCGGTGTACGCCTTCTTCCACTTGATGGCGTATTGAAGTCCGGGGATTGCCTTTCGGATCAATTCGTCCACCGGCGTGACGATGGGATGCAGATCCGGCATCACACGCCGGATCCAATTCTCGATGTCGGCATGGCTATCCGATGGCACGGGGCGGCCTTCGCCGTATCCGTCCTAGGTGCTTTCGCCATCGCGCGTCTCCTCTGTTCTGCATCGCTCTAACGCATGCTAATCTGTAAGACAAATTCTCACAGGAGGTCTGATGGCGACGCCAAGGACGTTCACGATCTCCCTGCCTCCAAAGCTCGCTCGTCAAGTCGATAAACAGGCCGCAGCGGAGGGGAGGACCCGCAGCGAGCTGTTTCGCGAGGCCGTGCGCCAATACATCGCTCGTCGCGAGAGATGGAATCAGATCTTCTCCTACGGGGAGGACGTCGCCCGTGGGCGTCGCTTGACGGAGGCGGATGTTAATCGAGCGGTGGCAGAGGAGCGCCGGAACCAAACCTAGGTGCGCGCTCTCCTCGACACCAATGTCGTCATCTCGGCAGTCCTGTTCGGTGGCCTCCCACGACAGATACTCAAGGCCGCCCTCGAGGGCGGCCTCGACGTCATCACGAGTCCGGCTCTGCTTGCCGAGCTGGAGAGAGTGCTAACGCGGAAGTTTGCGTTCAACTCCACCACGGCCGCATCGATCCGGTCGGAGCTAGAGGCCCTCGGTAGGGTAATTGAACCGGCATCGATCAAACGGGTGACGAAAAGCTCGGCCGATGACCTAGTGCTCGCGGCCGCGATCGCCGGTGAGGTTGACGTGATCGTTACGGGAGATAGGGAGCTGCTCGACATCGCGACCTACGAAAACATCAGGATCGAGTCACCCCGGACGTTTCTGGAGGGCTTGGAGAAGAGCACCTAACGGTCAGGTTTCGCTTGCCGATACCGCCTGAATCAGCACGTAAGCACAGCGCTCGGCGCGTCCTACTTGCAAAGCAGGTGCTCTACCAACTGAGCTACCGCCCCCAGGAAACATCAGTCTAGCTGGGAAAACGCCTTCTTCGAAGTCCGGAACCATCCCATCCCGTCGCGGTCGCCGAGCGCAGCCGGTGGCAACCAAGGCTCTCGATGTGTAGCCATGGCCTCCTTTCGGTGTATGCTTTGGTGTATGCGAACCAACATCGAGATCGATGACGACGTCCTGAAAGAGGTCCGGCGCCTCACTGGCGCCAGAACCAAGCGGGAGGCAGTCGACCTAGCGCTGCGTGAGCTCGTCGCCCGCCACCGGCGCCTCGGCCTACTCACTTTGAGGGGAAAGGTCCGCTGGGAAGGCGACCTCAACGAGGGCCGGACCGGCAGAGCGTGATTGTCGTCGACACAAGCGTCTGGATCGACGTCCTCAACGAAGTCGAGTCACCCCGGGCGTCCCGCTGCATCGAACTGTTGGAGGATGGCGCGCCACTGGCCCTGACGGATGTGATCTTCACCGAGATCCTGCAGGGATTCCGTAACGAGCGCGAAGTCACTCGGGTGGAGAGACACCTGCGTGCCTTCCCCGTCCTCCGGTTAGAAGGCCTGGATGACTTCGCTCTTGCCGCCGGGCTGTATCGAAGAGCGCGGCGTGCAGGCGTCACGGTTCGAAAGACGCTCGACTGCCTGATCGCAGCTCCCTGCGTGAGAGACGGCGTACCCATCCTTCATGCAGACGATGATTTCGATCGCCTCGCATCATGCACGGGTCTAGAGGTTTTCACCTAGGGTCCAAGCGGGGCGCGCGGGACTTTTGTTTCTGCAGTCGGGACCGAGAGCATCCCGATGCGCCGCCGGCGTGTGCCGCGCTATGCTCGTTCTGCTCGTCGACATGGTCGTCGGAGAAGGAGGGGCTGATCTTGAGTTCATATTCCAGATGGGCAACCGCGGTTGCCACGGTCGCGTTGCTGGTGGGCGCAGCAATCCCGGCAGCGGCCGACCACAAGACCAGACCCAGCACGAAGAACATGCATGCGCTGGGTCACAGCGAACACCGCGCGGAGTTCTTCGGCCCACCGGCCGCGGAACGCCACGTCAACTCGGACCTTGCGTTCTGGGGCGATCTCGCGTTCAACGGAAACTACGACGGGTTCCGCATCATCGATATCTCCGCTCCGGGCGACCCGAAGGAGATCTTCCACCAGCGCTGCAACGGCGACCAGGGCGACATCGTCGTGTGGGACGACATCCTCGTCCGTTCGTGGAACTCACCGGCCCCCGCGGGAAGGTTCTGCGACGGGCAGCCCGTACCCGCCGGGTTCGAGGGTCTCCACGTGTTCGACATCAGCGATCTGACGAATCCGGAACTGGTCGCATCAGTGCCCCTCGGATGCGGATCGCACACCGCGACCGGAGTACCGGATCTCGCCAACAACCGCTTGATCGTCTACAGCAACGTGTCGAGCGGATGCAACTGGATGGATATCGTCGAGGTCCCGCTCGGCGCGCCGCAAAACTCGCACCTGTTGCGGACCGAACCGATCATGGGCGGCACCCTCGGAAGTAACAACGGATGTCACGACGTCGGCGTGATCCTGGGCGACGTGAACCTGGCCGCGTGCGCCAGCGGACATGCCGCCAACGTCTTCAGCGTCGGCGCGCCGAACGGCGGCACGCTCGAAGACCCGCGCTTCCTCTACACGATCGAGGAGCAGGACGCCGGAGGCAAAGTCGGCGTCGGCGGGCGCTGGCACTCGGCCGCGTTCACGTGGGACGGAGAGGTACTGGTGCTCGGCTGGGAGCCGGGCGGCGGCGCCGCGCCCGAGTGCGAGGCGAGCGACCCGGACATCAAGAAGTCGCTGTTCTTCTACGACGCGGCGACCGGAGCGAAACTCGGCCGATGGGTCCTCCCCCGCCCGCAGAGCTCGGCGGAGAATTGCACCGTGCACAACTACAACATCGTCCCCCTTCGCAGCGGCCGCTACGTGGCGGTCAGCGGCAACTACCAGGCGGGCACATGGGTCACCGACTTTACCGACCCGGCGAATGCCACCACGGTGGCGTGGTCCGATCCACCGCCGGTCACACCGGCCAACCTCGGTGGGGCATGGTCGACCTACTGGTACAACAACTTCCTGTACGAAAGCGAGATCCAAACGGGCCTCAATGTCTTCCGGGTGAGCGACCAGGTGCTCGGCGGCGCGACCCGGCTCCCGCACCTCAACCCACAAACGCAGGAGTTCTCTCTGTAGCAAGCGTAAACCGGGCGGGGGTGGCAAGAGCCAACCCCGCCCGAAACGCGCCCGCGTTTCTCTCGGTCTCATATTCGCCCGACAACCGAGCCGAATAGAGCACCTAACCGAACAGGTTTCGCTTCGGTAGTTTCGCCTGGAATCTGCCCCCGAGCACACCGCTCCGCCCGTCTTCTTGCAAAGCAGGTTGCTCTACCAACTGAGCTACCGCCTGGGAATAGCCAGTTTTACCTGCGCCGAGATAGCCGGCGACAGCGGCTGGTTCATCGAGCCCACGCCTCGCGCTGATGGTCGGCTGCCGGCACGTTAACTCCCCGGGGAACCCAGGGGACCGGCTTAACGTCGTAGAAGGTATGAGGAGCCACGCCCTGCGATTTCTTGTGTCCTCGCTCTTGGTCGCAACGGCTGCCTGCGGAGAACGTAGCTCTTCGAATGAGACGGACGGCTCTGCTCAGGAACGGTCGGCCGCGTCCTACGACGGCACCTGGAAACTCGTCGAGGGCCGCGGCCCGCAGGGAGTTGTGCCGATCATCGGCGGGTACCGCATCACCCTCACGATCGACGGCGACAGCGCCGCTGGTACTGCAGCATGCAACCAATACGGAGGCGACGCCGCGATCGATGAGGGGTCGTTCGACCTCCTCAGGGACGGGATCAACGAGATGGGGTGCAGATCGGACCTGTCGGAGTCCGAGGCCGCCTACATGATGGCGCTGCAGGCAGCCGACACGATCGCGCGCGACGACGACATTTTGATCCTGACCGGCGAGGAAACAGAGTTGCGCTTCGAGATCGTCCCGCCCCTCCCTACTGCGGATCTGATCGACAAGCCCTGGGAACTGGAATCCTTGATCTTCGGAACGGGGGGCAAGCGCAGAGTTGCCGCGACGGCGCCGGCACGGCTGCTGCTAGACGGTGATGGGACCATCAGTGGTACGACAGGATGCCGTGAGCTCTACGGTGACTGGATCGAGGACGGAGATGAGATCGCATTCCCAACGTTCGGTGCGGAAGGGAACTGCCCGGAGGAGCTTCGCGACCAGGATAGTCATGTTGTCACCGTTCTCGGCGACGGTTTCGCTCCGACAGTCGAGGGGGGCCGATTAACCCTCCTCGACCGAGGGGGCCTTGGGCTGGAGTACAGGGCGGCGCCGAGTTAACCATTCATCTCGAGCTCTCTAGCATCCGCGGAAACCGCAACCAATCCTTCCAACCTGCACCGAGCTTGCCGGCTGGTTCAAAAAAAGCCCTTGACCGGGCGCCGTGAGGGGCGTAATAGAGAAGCATGGCAAGCACAGCACCCGCCGTCGAGCGGGACGAGGTGTCCTTTCGCCTCAACGAGTTCGTCATCGACTGCCGGGACCCGCAACAACTCGCCCGGTTCTGGAACGCCACTCTCGGCTACGAGGTGTGCGAATGGGACGGAGATTTTGCCGCGATCGAGGACCCGGACGGGTCCGGGCCCACCATCTGCTTCCAGAAGGTCGCCGAGGACAAACTCTCCAAGAACCGCATTCACTTCGACCTCGACGTGCCCGAGGGCACGCTTGAGGCGGCGATCGCTCGTCTGGTCGGACTCGGCGCCCGACGGGTGAACGTGGGGCAGCGAGATGATTGCTCGTGGGCGGTCATGGCGGACCCCGAGGGCAACGAATTCTGCGTCGTCGCCTAGGGGGCGGCCGGAACAAGACGCGGGATGAGGCGTGCGGCCTCCCAAAGGCATGCGAGACGACACTTTATCCAGCACAATGCACCTGTGGGTCGCGCGCCGTTCGTGGTCGCTCGTAATCCGGATGCCGGGAGCAGGCTCCCGTTTCTCGTCAACGTCCCCCTCGACGACGGCCTCCTTCTGAAAGCTCGAGAGACGTGGCCGCGCTCCGCGCGCGTTTACTGCCATCCGTTGGATGAAGGGTGGCCGAGCGAGCCCGAGGTCCTAGAAGAGGTGCCGGTCAAATTGTGCCGACGCCGGGGGGCCGCCGTCGACCTGGTGCTCGACCGGCCGCACCTCGCCCGCTCCCAGTTCGTGTTCACCGAGGTGCGGGGGCGCCCCGCGATCTTCTGGCAGACGCAGAAGACTGCGCGTGCCGCGAATCCCGGAGCACGGGTCCCGCGTCGACGCTCGATGACGAAGCTCATGATCGTGGTCGACACGCGGGAGCGTTACCCGTTCCGCTTCGGCGCGCACCCGGTTGAAACCGCTCGCGCGGCCCTCTCGGCGGGTGACTATGCGGTCGGTGATGCGGACGAACCGATAGCAGTGGTGGAAAGAAAGACTCTGGAGAACTTCGTGACGTCTCTGTCGGACGGGACGATGAGCTTTCAGATGCAGCGGCTCGGCGAGATGCCGCTGGCCGCGGTCGTGGTCGAGGGGCGCTACTCCGAGCTGTTCCGGCTCCAGCACGTCAACCCGGCGTGGATCGCCGATGTGCTGTCGAGACTCCACGCCCGGTATCCGGAAATCCAGGTCACATTCGCCGACTCCCGAAAGTTTGCGGAGGAGTGGACCTACAGATTCCTTGCCAGCGCGGCTTCCGATCGAGCTCCTTAAACCGCCCTTTCATCCGCTGGCGCCAAGGGCCGCGCGCGGCCCGCGAAAGGCGGATCCTGTGCCGGGCCGGCGCAGACGGGCGTGGCTTCGGTATCGGGGGGAATATAGGGGAGGAGGCCGGGTTAACCCAGGAGAGAACAACAGACCGTAGGAGGGCATAGTGGCGAACATGCAGGCAGTCGGCGAGCACGACTTCAACGAGGTCGTGCTCGGTTCGGACTCCCCGGTCATCGTCGACTTCTGGGCCGAGTGGTGCGGTCCCTGTCGCTTGGTCACACCCGAGCTCGAGAAAATCGCCTCCGAATACGGCGACAAGGTCAAGATCGTCAAGCTGAACATCGACGAGGCACCGTCGGTCGCCGCCAAGTACGGGATCATGAGCATTCCGACGATCGCGCTGTTCGTGGATGGTGACGTGAAGTCGCAGGTGATCGGCGCGCGGCCGAAGGCCGACATCGTGATGGGGCTCGGCCTCAACAGCTGAAGTTGTGGGCCACAGACAGTTTTGGAGGGGGGCGGCAAACCGCCCCCCTCTGCGCGTGCCGGTGAAAGGCGGCAGGTAAGATACGCCGTCGCGCGGGCCCATAGCTCAGCTCGGTTAGAGCGCACCCCTGATAAGGGTGAGGTCGATGGTTCAAATCCATCTGGGCCCACACATCAGAAAATCATGAACTGCTGCCCGAAATCCATTAATGCGGGGGAGCTTCGTCCCCCGACCGCGCTGGAGAGAACCGCGGAGAACGGAGCTACGCACCGGCCGGGTCAGGCGACAGGACCCTCTACGTTCACCACCACTTCTCCTCTGCCCGATCGGAAGGCGATGAGCACGGACGTCTCGTTGGTGGGGTTGCTCTCGCGGTGGACCGTGTGAGGGGGCACATGGACGAAATCACCGGGTCCTGCGTCGCTACCTGGTTCCAACGTTAGGACACAGACTCGACTGCGCGCAATCATCGGCCTGCTTGGGGTTGGGCCGCGACTAACTCAACCTCAAGGACGAGTGGGGCCGGATCCAGCAAGGCCTCGAGAAGGTTCGCAGGAATGCGATGCCTGGGTGGCCCGATTTCCGATACCGCTTATCCACACCGGGGGCGGGGTCTTCCTCCCGTTTTCGCGACGCGAGCGCGGCCGCGACACCTACGGAGCCGGACGCTATCTCCTCGACTCGGTGAAGGGCGCGGATCTGGGAAGCGACGGCAACCAACTCATCCTCGACTGCAACTTCGCCTAACAACCCGTCGTGCTCGTACGACCCCCGCTGGGCATGTCCGCCGGCACCTCCCGGCAACCACCTCGAGGTCGAGGGTAAAGTGGCCGCCGCCTCCCGGCGCATGATCCTGTGACCAAACCCTAAGGAGCCCGCGGTAAGTGTGCTCGGTGGATCCCTGGGCGACCTCTACGGCCGCCGGCGTATGGTCGCGGTCGGGCCGGTGGGCTTCGGTCTGTCGTCCGCCCCCTGCGAGGCGGCACCGTCGGTGGAAGCCTTCGCCTCGTGCGAGGAGGTCCCGTGACGATCATCGTCGAACGACTCGCGCTCCTCGACTGGAAACGACGGGTCTTTGAGCTGTACTCCGAGATTCGGCGCGCCGACGATCCGCGCGCCGCGTGGCAACACTGGGCGGCGGTCCGCCGGGAGCTGTTTGCGACCCATCCGTCGTCACCCATTCCGCCGGGTGACCGCGACGGCTACGCGGGCCCGCACCTGTTCGACTACAACCCCCAGATGCGCGTGCCGGGCAACGTAGAAGGCTCGGCGAACGACTCCTACTCGGTGCCCACCTCCACCGGGCCAGACATCCGCTTCTCACGTCTCGGCATCGTCCACTTCGAGCTTCACGGCGCGCCGCAACAACTAGATCTCCTGTGGCTCGAAGGCTACGGGGGCGGGATCTTCCTCCCGTTTCGCGACGCGAGCGCGGGCCGCGACACCTACGGAGCCGGACGCTATCTCCTCGACTCGGTGAAGGGCGCGGATCTGGGAAGCGACGGCAACCAACTCATCCTCGACTTCAACTTCGCCTACAACCCATCGTGCTCGTACGACCCCCGCTGGGCATGTCCGCTGGCACCTCCCGGCAACCACCTCGAGGTCGAGGTCCGCGCCGGAGAAAGGCTCGAGGGGCCCGGCCTCCCGGACCCCTCGAGCTAGTCGCTCGGCCTTTTACTCCGCCGGCTGGGCGAGATCGCTCATCGTCGTCAAGCCGAACTCGTCGGCGGTCTCCTGCGTGACGACGAACGCATTGGTGTCGTTCGCATCGGAAGATTCCAGCAGCACCTGCGAGCTCTCGGCGAGCAGCGGCTCCAGCAGCTCCCGGTTGTTCTCCGGGTCGCCGGTGGCTTCGGCATCCGGGTCGAGAAACAGCAGCAACGATCCCAAGTACTCCGGCGCGACGTCGACCTCCCCCGACTCGAGCGCCGGTTGCAGAACCTCGCGCGAGCCCACGTCCTTGCGCGAAACGTCGTAACCGGCCTCGCGCAACACGGTCGCATACATCTCCGCGACGATTTGGTTCTCGGCGAACTGAACCGATCCGACGGTGATCTTGCCGGAGCCGCCGGCCCCGTCACCCGAAATCCCCTCCTGCGCCAGAAAGTCGGCGGCGACATCGGCGGGTTCCTCATCGTCGATCTCGACGCGCCCGTTCAACTCGGTCATCGTCTGCGTGTCGAGCGCGGCACTGACCTCGTTCAACAGGGACTCGACCGTGTCGTCGGCGGCCTCCTCGCTCACGACCGGAGTGATGTTCTCCGCCGTCTGAAGGCTCTTGTCGTCCTCCAGGACGACCCATCCCCGGTCACCGATCACGCTCGACGTCGAAAAGAGCAGCCCAACGTCGATTCGACCGCTCTCGATCGCCTTGACCGTCAGCGGGCCGCCGACGTCGAGCGGCTGGAACTCCTCGAACTCGATCCCGTAGGTCTCCTCCAGCCCCGGGAGACAGAAGGGCCTCTCGGGGCACTCGGGAGGGCCTCCCAGCACGAGTTGTTCGGCGACGGTTCCTTCGCCGCCGCCGCCCCCGGTGCCTTCCTCTTCGTCGCCGCCCACACCCGACCCGCATGCGCCGAGCATCAGCAACAGCGCAATGAGGGCCGCCCCGTGAACGGTATTGCGGAACCTCCGCATGGGTTCTCTCCTCTCCGTCTCGAGGGAAGACGAATTTCGCCTTCCGAGTCCGAGCGACACTACCGGAGGCGCGGCCCACAAGCCGTCTCGGCGCGCCGAGACGGTTACACCGGGGTGGGAGCGGATGCCGGCGGCGCGCCGGGCATGTTTCGGTGGGAGGTCGTCTTCGGCGACAGGAGGCGCGCCGCGACGCCGAAGGCAAATTCGGTTGCGATCGCGACCAGCGCGACGAGAATGGCGCCCGCCAGGAGTAGCACCCTGTTCTGCGACGCAAACCCGTCGACTATGTAGCGGCCGATCGCGCCGCCGCCGGCGACGCCCCATAGCGTCGCGGTCGCAATGCTCTGCACCGACGCAATGCGGAACCCCGAGACGATCAACGGCATGCCGAGTGGAATCTTCACCCGGCGCAGAATCTCAGTGCCGGACATGCCCATGCCGCGCGCCGCCTCGACGAGATCGTCGTCGACGCCCTTGATGCTCACATAGGTGCTGATCAAGAGAGGCGGGATCGACAGCAGAATGAGTGCGATGAAGGTTGCCCAATAACCGATCTTGCCGGGCCACGCAAGCGTCGGACCGAACAAGATGCCGAGGACGCCGAACGAGGGAAGCGCACGTCCCAGTCCGCCGATCGTGGTCGCGACACTTTCGAAGCGCCTGCGGTGTCCGATGAACAGCCCCACCGGAACCGCGACGATCGCCGCAACCGCAACCGCCTGGAAGGAGATCTGCACGTGCTCGAGCACGCGCGTGGGAATCCCATTCGGGCCGCCGTAATGCGCGGGATCGGTGAGCCAACGAAACGCATCCGCCAGAAGACCCACGTTGTTAGGTCATCCCGCTTACGCCGTGCGATTGCGCCCACGGCGTGGCAATGCGCTCGGCGCGCCGGAACGCGGCGTCGACCAACACCGCCAGAACGAGGGAAAGGACACCGCCGAGGATCGAGAGCGAAGTATCCAGCTTTTGAATTCCTTCGAGGATGAAGGCCCCGAGGCCTCCGTAGGTGATGAGCGAGGTCACCGTGACGAGGCCGATGACGGTCACGGTGGCAAGTCGGATGCCGGCGAAGATCACCGGAAGGGCGAGCGGCAGCTCCACTTGCCATAACAGCTGACGCGGCGACAGTCCCATACCCAGCGCGGACTCGCGTGCATCCTCCGGAACACCGTCCAGTCCCGAAACGATGTTGCGGATGAGAATCAGCAGCGTGTACGACACCAGCCCGATCTCGGCAGTCACCATCGTGAGCCCGGTGTAGGGGGTAAGAAAGGCGAACAGCGCGAGACTAGGGATCGTGTAGAGGAGTCCGCTTACGCCCGTGAGCGGGCCGTAAAAGCGTTTGTGCCGATATGCGTAGACGGCCAACGGAAAAGCAATCAGCAGGCCGATTCCGATCGCGATCGCGGTGAGGTTCATGTGTTCGAGGAACTTGACGAAGATCTCCTCCCGCTCCTTTGCAAGCAGCTCCCCCATCAGGAGATGATCTCCTTCGAGATCCTCTCGAGCGAGAGGATTCCGCGGTAGTGATCATTCTCGTCGGCGACGACCGCCACCTGCGTGCGCGATGTCACTATCGAATCGAGCGCGTTCCGAAGCGACGACTCTGCCGTCACGTACGCCGAAAACTTGCGGGCGGCGACACTGCCGACATTCGAAGCGCCCGACAGCATCGCGGCATCGATCCATCCGTGGAGGCGCCCGTCTGCGTCGACGACCGTCGCCCACGGGGTGGCGCAGTCTTCCATCACTTGAAGCGCAGTCTCGCGACTGTCGGACATCCTCACTACGGGTCCGTCTTCAACGTCTATGTCGGAGACCTTCACCAGCGCCAGACGCTTGAGGCCGCGCTCGGCACCGACGAAGCGACTGACGAAATCGCTCGCCGGATTCCTCAAGATCTCCGCGGGCGAGTCGTATTGCTCGATCACCGCACCTTTGTTGAGAATCACGATGCGATCGGCCATCTTGATCGCTTCGTCGATGTCGTGAGTCACGAAGACGATCGTTTTCCTCAAGCGTTTTTGAATGTCCCGGAACTGGTCCTGCAGGCGTTCGCGAACTATGGGATCCACCGCACCGAACGGCTCGTCCATCAACATCACCGGAGGGTCTGCCGCCAGCGCGCGTGCGACACCCACGCGCTGCCGCTGGCCGCCGGAAAGCTCGCCGGGATAGCGCGACAACATGTTCGCATCGAGCTCGAACACCTCGACGAGCGCGTGGATACGACTCTTGATCTTCGACTCGTCCCATCCGATCAACTTCGGGACCGTCGCAATGTTCTCCGCGACCGTCCGGTGCGGCATGAGCCCGATGCTCTGGATGACGTAGCCGATGCCCCGGCGCAACCGGACGGGGTCCTGCTCGAGCACATCGGTGCCGTCGACCATGATCCGGCCGTCGCTCGGCTCGATGAGGCGGTTGATCATCTTCATCGTCGTGGTCTTGCCGCATCCCGACGGCCCGACGAGCACGACGGTCTCGCCGCGCTCGATATCAAGCGACAAATTCTCGACCGCAGCGTCGGTCGTCCCGCTGAAGCGCTTCGACACTCGGTCGAACGAAATCATCGCCTGCGACATCGCGCTCGTCCTCTCAGGCGAGAAACCCTAGGCGTCGCGCTCGCTGAATGTCATCTCGAGCCCGCCGACGAGGTCGGAGCCGACGTTATAGAGAAACGCGAGGAAACCGTTGATCAACGATCCCGCGATGACCAGCATGATCCCGATGAAAAACGCCCAACGTTCGACGAACATGAGCGAGATATCCACCTCTCCCCAATCGAGGGCAAACCCTTGACCGAAGCTCTCGATCGCATCGAACAACCCCATCCCGTCGATGATGCTGTAGAGGACGGCAACCAACACCAGCCACAACACCAAGAAGATCGAGTAGAGAAACAGCGACATCTTCAAGACGCTCCACGGATCGATGCGCTTTACCGTGCGCCGTATCCGACGAGTCCCGGCACGGGGGCGCGCGGTAGTTGCAGCGCGGCGCGTCTGAGCGTCCCGCCGAACGTTGCGGGTGCGGGCACCTCCGGGGATGACGTCGGTCGGCGCGGGCCGGCGCGGCCGCAGGTCGGACGAGGTCGCACCGGGAGGCGGCGGACCATCCGAAACGAGGCCCCGCTCGCCGGCGCGCTGCGACGGAAGCGGTTCGAATAGTGGGTCGAACAAGGGGCCGGATGGCTCGACGCCGGGCGCCAAGTGGCCACCAGAGGCCGTGCTCGCCTCTGGTTCGCTACGCCACTCCTTCGACTGCTCTTCCCTCGACGACACCGCTTCCCCAGTCCGCCTTTGTCGCCTCGTGCGTCATGCAGGCGAGCGTGAATGTTTCGGTCCTGCGGCCGACATTCCTCTTTTCGACGCCTCCGTCAGTGTCGCAGTTCTCGCTGAAGCCTACGTCGGAAGCTTGGGATGGTCGTCATCGCCGTCGCTTTCACCCACAACAGGAGCGACCGACGCGATACGGCCGTTGTCGCCGAGTTGCATGACCCGCACGCCCGTTGCCGGACGTCCCTGCCGCGAGATCGTATCCACGGCCATACGAATGACGACACCCTCACTCGAGATCAAGAAGACCTCGTCGCCCGCGCGCACTACCGATGCACCGACGATCTGACCACGTGGACGCGTGAGTTTGGCGGCGATGACACCCTTGCCTCCCCGGCCTTTGCGAGGGAACTGCCCGAGTTTGACGCGCTTACCGTAGCCGCGCTCGGTCACGATCAGGAGCTCGTCGTCTTCGTTGCGGATGACGTCGCATGCAACGACTTCGTCGTCTTCGTCGAGACGAATCCCGATCACGCCTGTTGCGGTGCGTCCCATGGGCCGCGCTGCACTCTCGGAGAAGCGAATCGCTTTCCCCTTCCGGGTGATGAGCAAGATGTCCTCGGCGCCGGAAGTCGGGCGAACTCGCACGACCTCGTCGCCATCTTTCAGATTGAGGGCGATGATCCCCTCTTTACGCGACGAGTCGTACTCGCGGAACAGTGTCTTCTTCACCATTCCCTTCTTCGTCGCGATCAGGAGGTATCTGTAGGTTTCGTAGTCCCGGGTATCGATCATCGCGGCCACGGAGTCCTCCGGGCGCATCGCGACGACGTTCACCGCCGCAGTTCCGCGCGCGGTGCGATCGCGCTTAGGTACTTCGTGAGCCTTAAGCCGGTAGACCCGCCCCGAGTTGGAGAAAAGCAAGATGTAGGAATGGGCGGTGGTCGTCATCACGTGCTCGACGATGTCGCCTTCCTTGAGTGTCGAGCCGCGGACGCCGCGGCCCCCGCGGCCCTGACGACGATAGGTGTCGACCGGCACCGACTTGATGTAGCCGTCGCGCGAAATCGAGACCACAAGATCCTCGTCGGCGATGAGATCCTCGATGTCGAACTCGCCCTCTTCAGCGATGATCTGCGACCGGCGCTCGTCCGCGTACTTCCTGCGAACCTCGGCGAGCTCCTCGGCGATGAGGGAGCGCACGCGGCCGGGATCGGCGAGGATCGCCCGCAGTTCGGCAATCGTCCGCTGCAGCTCGTCGTATTCCTCGCGCACCTTGTCCTGCTCGAGCGCCGTGAGGCGACGGAGCGGCATGTCGAGGATGTGCTGCGCCTGGACTTCGCTCAACCCGAAGCGCACCATGAGACCGCCGCGCGCTTCGGGAACATCGGCGGCGGCGCGGATCAAGGCGATGATCTCGTCGATGTGGTCGAGGGCGATGATGAGCCCCTCGAGAATGTGCGCCCGCTCTTCTGCCTTGCGAAGGCGAAAGCGCGTTCTGCGCGTCACGACGTCGATCTGGTGGGTGACGTAGTGCTCGATCACCTCGGCCAGGTTCAGCGTGCGCGGGACGCCGTCCACGAGGGCGAGCACGTTGACGCCGAAGTTGTCCTGCAATTGAGTGCGCTTGTAGAGCTGGTTAAGGACGACGTTGGGGATGGCGGTCCTCTTGAGGTCGATCACGACGCGCATGCCCTCGCGCGAAGACTCGTCGCGGATGTCGGAGATTCCCTCGAGCTCCTTCTTGTTGACGAGCTCCGCCATCTTCATCAAAAGGCGGCTCTTGTTCACCTGATAGGGAATCTCGGTGACGATGATGCGCGGATTTCCCTTGGGGCCCTCCTCGACCTCGCACACCGCGCGCATCTTGATCGAGCCCCGGCCGGTCATCTGGGCGTCGCGAATTCCGGACCGGCCGACGATGTAGGCGCCGGTCGGGAAGTCGGGGCCCTTCACGTGCCTCATGCACATCTCGAGCATCTTCTCGCGGTCCAGCGACAGCTCCGGGTTCTCGAGATACTCGATTACCGCATCTACTACCTCACCGAGGTTGTGCGGAGGGATGTTGGTCGCCATACCGACCGCGATTCCCGTGGACCCGTTGACGAGCAAGTTGGGAAAGCGCGCCGGCAAGACCGCCGGCTCCAGCTTCTTTCCATCGTAGTTGGCGGTGAAATCGACGGTTTCCTCGTCGATGTCGCGTAGCAACTCCATCGCAATGGGCGCGAGGCGACATTCCGTATAACGCATGGCGGCCGGCGGATCACCGTCGACCGACCCGAAGTTGCCCTGGCCGGCCAGCAACGGATACCGGCTCGAAAAATCCTGAACCAGACGTGCGAGCGCATCGTAGATCGCGTCGTTTCCGTGGGGATGGTATCCGCCCATCACTTCACCCACGAGGGTGGCGGACTTGCGGAAGCTCTGGTCGGGCCGAAGGCCGGAGTCCAGTGCGGCGTAGAGAATCCGCCTGATCACCGGCTTGAGGCCATCACGCACGTCCGGGAGCGCCCGGCTGACGATGACCGACATCGCGTACTCGAGGAACGAGGTTTGAACCTCTTCCCCTAGATCGATGTCGTCGATGTCTCCGCGCGGCTCGTCTCCACCGGGCAGCGGCTCTTGTCTAGGAGGTTCGTGATCGTTAGCCATGACTTCTCAGATATCCAGGAATCGAATGTCTTTGGCATTGCGCTGAATGAACGATTTGCGTGATTCGACGTCCTCCCCCATGAGCGTGGAGAAGATCTCCTCGGCTAAGGCAGCGTCTTCCATGGTCACGCGCAGAAGTGTGCGGGCCTCCGGGTTGAGGGTGGTCTCCCACAGGTCGTTCGTGTCCATCTCACCGAGGCCCTTGAAGCGCTGCGGCTTGATCTTGGCATCGGGACGCTCGGCCTGCCATGCGCTCAGGTGATTATCGTTCTTAAAGTACAAGACGTCGTTCTTGAACGAGACGCGAAAGAGCGGTGGCTGCGCGACGTAGAGGTAGCCCGCATCGATTATTTCCGGCATGAAGCGGAAGAAGAACGTTAGGAGCAACGTCTTGATATGGCTGCCGTCGACGTCGGCATCCGCCATCGAGATGATCTTGTGATAGCGGCACTTGCCGATGTCGAACTCTTCGCCGATCCCGGTGCCGACGGCGGTGATGATCGCCTGGATCTCTTTGTTCTCGAGGATTTTCGCGAGGCGCGCGCGTTCGACGTTGAGGATCTTGCCTCGCAGCGGGAGGACCGCCTGAAACTCCCGCTGGCGCGCATTCCTCGCAGTACCGCCTGCCGAATCTCCCTCGACGATGAACAACTCGGCGCGATGGGGATCGCGTGTCTGGCAGTCGGACAGCTTGCCGGGAAGAGACGCCGACTCGAGCAGCGACTTCCTCCGGACCAGATCGCGCGCCTTGCGGGCCTCGAGGCGCGCCCGCTGAGCCGAAATCGCCTTGTGACAAATCGCCCGCGCCTCCGGCGGATGCTCCTCCATGAACGCGGCCAAACGCTCGTTCATCTCCTTTTCCACGAACGAGCGGATCTCGGTGTTGCCGAGCTTCGTCTTCGTCTGTCCCTCGAACTGCGGGTTGCGCAGCTTCACCGAGACGATGGCCGTCAGACCTTCGCGTACATCCTCGCCGGCGAAACCTTCGTCCTTCTCCTTCAGTATGTTCTTGGCCTTCGCATAGTTGCCGATCACACGCGTGAGGGAGCGGCGGAAACCCTCCTCGTGCATTCCACCCTCGTGTGTGTTGATGTTGTTGGCGAAGGTGAAAACGCTCTCGTTGAAGCCGGTCGTCCACTGCAGCGCGACCTCGAGCTCGTGGTTGTCGGCCTTGGCATCGAAATACACGACCCGCTTGTGCACCGCATCCCTCGAACCGTTTAGGTGCTTGACGAAGTCGACGATGCCTCCGGTGTAGCGGAACGTTTCCTCGAGTGCCGGCTCGATTCGGTGATCGATGAAACTGATTTCGAGGCCCTTGTTGAGGAAGGCCATCTCCCGCAGGCGCTGCGCGAGCGTGTCGAATTTGAACTCGCGCTCGTCGGTAAAGATCAACGGGTCGGGCCAGAACGCCACCATCGTTCCCGTTCGTTTGACGGGCCGGCCCGCCTTCAGCTTGCCGAGCGGCTTGCCCCGCTCGTACTCCTGGCTCCACAGCTTGCCGTCGCGGGCGACCTCGACCTCCAGACGCTCCGAAAGCGCGTTCACTACGGAAACCCCCACCCCGTGCAGTCCGCCCGAGACTTGGTAGCCCTTGCCCTCGAACTTGCCGCCGGCGTGAAGAGTGGTGAGCACGACCTCCACGGCCGCCTTCTTCTCCCCCTTGACGGTGTCGACCGGGATACCTCTGCCGTTGTCCGAGACGCGGCATCCCCCGTCGGCCAGCAGCTCGACTTTGATACGGGTCGCGTGGCCGGCCATCGCCTCGTCGACCGCGTTATCGACGACTTCGTACACGAGGTGATGAAGGCCGCGGATCCCGGTCGTCCCGATGTACATCCCGGGTCGCTGCCGTACCGGGTCGAGCCCCTTGAGAACGGTGATGTCTTGTGCGGTGTAACTCGTCTGGGCCCGCGTCTTGGTCGCGGGCACCGTCGATCTCGGTGTCGTCATGTTCCTCGCAGTTCCTGGGTTCCTGGGCCCGCGACGCCGCCGGCCGATGCTCCCTCGAGCCGCTCGAGCGCGCGCCGAGGTCGGCTGTGGGGCGGTGGATTCACTCCGGAAATAATACCATTGACCAGCACTTTTCCGCGTTTTCCGAGGTCCCGCGGAGACCTCATCAGGGGGTCCGGCGGCGGCGCTCCCATGCCGCGTGCGCCCGCTCGAAAGCGGTGGCGGGATCAGGCGGCGAATCAGAACTCGTCGCGCGCGAGGCGTCGCCTTCCGCGGCGCCGCCGCGCGCGGCGCCGGGTGGGCGCGGGCCCGTCCACACGACAACGCGCCGGACCGCTTCGGTTCCTACCTCGGCGTTGACCCGCCGCCGAATCTCGTCGGCCAGATATCCGATTTCGGTCGCCCACACGGGCGAATCGGTGCGAATCCTGAGAATCCCGTCGCGCACCGAGGAGGGCTCCGCGTGCTCCGCGACATGCTCGCCCACGATCTCGGGCCACCGACGCCAGATCGTGGAGGTGTGAGTCGCCGCCGCTAGTCCCAGACGCTTCGTAATCGGCTCCAGCGCATGCTTGATGGGCGCGAGGTCGTCCCTACTCACGACGTTTCAACTCCCCGTCTTCGATTTCGATGATTGCGCCCTCACCGACCGCCTCCAACGCACCGGGTTCCGCCGATGAGATGAAGGTCTGCCCGATATCCCGCACGGAATGGGCAAGCCACGACCGTCTCGTCGGATCTAGTTCGGAGAACACATCGTCGAGCAGAAGGATTGGGTGCTCCCCGAGGGCGTCCGTCAACAGATCGTGTTCACCCAGCTTGAGCGCGAGCGCGCACGACCGCTGATCGCCCTGGGATGCGTAGACGCGCGCGTCGAGCATCGACGGTGTGCCCGAGGCCGACGACAACAGGACTTCGACGTCATCTCGTTGCGGGCCCGCCAGTGATAGGCCTCGTTCGATCTCTCGCTCTCGCACTTCGTCGATCTTCGTCTCGAGCGCCGATCGCAGTCGCCCGACATCGATGTCGTCGGGACGCGCGACCGCGTCCGCTGCATCCGCCTCCTCCAGCCACCCGCTCGCGTACCTGAGACGAACATCGCCTCCGCCCGCAACCGCCACGTAGCGCTTTGCGGTGAACGGAGCGAGACGACCCAAAACCTCTAACCGCGCCGCAGCGAGCTCCGCGCCGGCGCGCGCAAAAGCTTCATCCCATACCTCGAGCGACGCTCGAGCGGACGCGCCCGCGGCACCGGCGCGCGGCGCACTCTTCAGCAGCGCATTGCGTTGCTTGAGAACGCGCTCCCATTCTCTTCGTATCCCATCGCGCGCGGGGCGGAGCTTCACGACGACCTCGTCGAGAAATCGCCGTCGTCCTTCCGGTGATCCCTTGATCAGCGACAGCTCGTCGGGACCGAAGAAAACGCACACGCTCAACTCTTTGAGCGCACGCACACCCGAAATGGGAGAACCGTTCAACAGCGCGCGGGTGCCGCGTCCGGAACCGAGTTCGAGGTCGATATGAACTGTCCGCGTTCCGCGCGTCACATCGGCATGCAGGAGCGCCCTATCCCTCCCGGCGCGCACCAACGCGGCGTCGGCCGACCGAGGCGAACCCAGTCCGCCGAGTACATAGACCCCCTCCAACAGGTTCGTCTTCCCCTGCGCATTCCGTCCCACGACGAGGTTGATGCCCGGTGCGAACACGGCCGTCTCTCGGTCGTAGTTACGGAAGTCCTCGAGCGTGAGGGAGTCGACGCGCACCGGCTCCGCTACGAGAGCCGGACCGGCATCAGCAGGTACGTGAAGCTCTCGTCTCCCTCGCCGCGTAACACCGCGGGTTTGAGACCGTCGGCGGCCTCCAGCACGAGGTTCTCGGCGAGAATCGCGGACGCACCATCGTGCAAGAACTGGTGGTTGAACGCGATTACGAGCGGCTCACCGACGTAACCGGCGTCGATGATCTCCTGGCCCTCGCCGACATCCGGAGTGTGTGCAGATACCTCGAGCTCCGCGTCGAGACGCATCTTCACCGGCAAGTTGTTCTGCGCCAGCAACCCCACGCGCTTCGCAACTTCGAGCAGCGTCTCACGGTCGACCGTCAACGCGTTCGCGTACCCCGTCGGGATCAGTTGCCGGTAATTTGGGAACTCGCCCTCGATGAACCTGGTGCCGATTACCCACGCGGATTCGTCGTCGCCCCCGGCCGAGAAGGCCATCAGGTTGTCGCGAACAACAGCCCGGACCGGGCCCCCGCTTCCCTGGAGCACTCGCACCAGCTCTGCCAGCGTGCGCGCGGGCAGCACGACATTGCGGCGCTCTGTAGGTCCACCCGATGACTGCAACGTCCTGACCCCAAGCCGGTACGAGTCGGTTGCCGCCAGCGTGAGAGAACCGGACTCCAACTCCCACAGCACGCCGGTCAGGATCTGGCGGCTTTCATCCGCCGATGCGCTCCGAACTACCTGGCTGAGGGCGACGGCCAGCTCTTCTGCGTTGATTTCGATCGTCACCCCGTCGGAGGAATCATCGTCGATAGGAAGCGCCGGGTAGTCGTCGGTGGCGAGAGTCTTCACGCGAAACCGGCCGCGGCCGGATGCGATTTCGACCTCGCCGTCGCCCCCGCCGAGAGTCACCTGGCCCGCGCCCAAGCTTCTGATCATTTCAATAAAGAGCCGGCCGGGGACAATGAGCCGGCCGGGCTCGTCGACTCCGGCCGCAAAGGTCGTTTGCATAGTGAGCTCTAAGTCGGTTGCCGCGATAGATACCGATCCGGAGTCGTCTGCCTCGAGTCGAAGGCCTGAGAGCACGGGGAGGGTTGCGCGGTTCGAAACTGCGCGGGACGCGAACTGAACGGCCTCGAGAATGTCGCTGCGCTCGCACCGGAACTTCATGCTGCTCCTCCGATCTGAGTGATGCCTTCACTCACGGTACCGGGCTTTTCCCGAAGAGGTGTGAATTTGGTCACTGTTAAAGAAGAAAGGTTTTCTCGTATCACTAGTAGGGGCTGTGGATCATGGGGATGAAGCCCATTTCCGCAGGTAGAGGGTGGATGGGGCTGTGGGCGGCGGCGGGACGCGGCAGTGCACGACCGGAAGAAGTCTTCGCGCCCACGCGGGGAGCCCTTGGTTGTCCACGCAGTCCACGGCGCGCCGGATGGCTATCCACGAGCGGCCTGTTGACGAACCCGAGCGGTGAGCTCCTGCACCTGCTCATAGCATGTGGTGCGCTCGGGGAGCTGCTTGCGAATCTTTGTAGTCGCGTGGATAACCGTCGAGTGATCTCTGCCTCCGAAGCGCTTCCCGATCTCGGGCAGAGACAGGTCGGTGAGCTCGCGGCAGAGGTACATCGAGATCTGACGGGCGGTCACGAGCGGCCGAGATCGGTTGGCGGATTTGATCTCTTCGGGCGAGAGCGAGAAGTAGTCGGCCGCGACGGAGATCACTAGGTCGGCCGTCACCTGCGCCTCGTGTGCATGGGGGAGAAGGGACTGGAGGACGTCTTGAGCGAGCTCGAGCGAGACGGGCGAACGCGTCAACGAGGCGTAGGCAGCGACCCTGATCAGCGCACCCTCAAGCTCCCGAATGTTCGTTTGGATGCGAGACGCGATGAAGTCGAGGACTTCCGGCGGGCCGGCCAATTTTTCGGTCTCCGCTTTCTTACGAAGAATCGCGAGACGAGTCTCTAGATCGGGCGGCTGAATGTCGGTGATGAGCCCCCATTCGAATCGCGTCCGCAGTCGTTCCTCGAGGGTGGAGATCTTCTTCGGCGGACGGTCGGACGACAGCACAATTTGGCTCTTTGGATGGAGCGCATTGAAAGTGTGGAAGAACTCCTCTTGCGTGCGCTCCTTGCCCTCGAGGAACTGGATGTCGTCGACGAGGAGGATGTCGGCGGCGCGGTATCGGCTGTGGAATTGGGGAATCGTGCGACGTTGCAGCGCCTGAATGAAGTCGTTCATGAACTGCTCGGTCGAGACGTAGCGAACGACGAGCCCCGGGTGGCAGAGGCGGACGTAGTGCCCGATCGCATGGAGCAGATGCGTTTTGCCGAGCCCCGCCCCTCCGTAGATAAACAGCGGGTTATAGGCCTCTGCCGGAGCCTCGGCGACTGCAAGCGCCGCCGCGTGCGCAAAGCGGTTGGAGGAGCCGATGACGAACGAGTCGAAGTTGTAGCGGGGATGGAACTCGTGGGGACGCGGACCCTCCGTCTCGGGAGTCGGGGGACCGGGCGCCGGCGGAGGGGGGTCGTCGGGCTCCTCCGGCAGCGACTCACTCGTTAAGAACGCGATTTCGAGGGGGCGCCCGACGACATTTTGCAGGGCGGTCCGAAGAAGCTCGAGATAGCGGGACTCGATCCAATCGCGGGCATAGGGGTGAGGGACCTCGAGGAGAAAGGTGTCGCCGGTTACGTCGACCGGTCTCGCGCTCGAGAACCAGGTATTGAGGTTCGCATCCGAAAGGTGTGTTCGGAGCGCACCGAGAACCATGCGCCAGATCTCATCCGGCCCCGGGGCGGCGCGCCCGAGAACCTCTTCGTGCTCCGGACCCGTCTGTGCGATGACGTCGACGCCGATGCTGCTGGTCACGCGTCCCCCCTTGCTCGAAGGTCTGTTAATCCACATTCCCGGTCCGGGCCCTCGCCCTCCGGCCGCCCGAAACGGGGCGTCCCGCGCCGGAAGAGAGACGGAAAAACGGGCCCGAGCAGGGGAAGAGGCGCTCTCAACAGGTTTATCCACAAGTGTGGACATCCCGCCTCGGCACCTGGGCGCGACGCGCTACTCGGCCGTACTGCTGGGGGGAAGTGCCGTTGGTCCGTGCCTCCGAAATGAAGACCCGAGCCGGTCGTCATCCTCCGCGCGGTCGTGGCCGCGCGTCAAGAAGGTTTCCTCGCGCTCTCCCGCGGAGCTCTCGACGGGCGGGTGACGTGGAAAAACGAGGGTCGTCTATACTGCGCCCGCATTCCGACGAGCCCCCGGATTTTCGCGACCAACGACGCAAGGGAATCGCGCGGGGCGGTGAACTACGAGAAGGTGACCGGTCGTGACAAAACGGACGTATCAGCCCAACAATCGACGCCGCAAGCGGAAGCACGGCTTTCGGGCGCGCATGAAGACGCGCGCGGGCCGGGCAATCCTGAAGGCGCGGCGACTGAAGGGCCGGACGAAACTGTCGGCGTAGCCCGCGGACGAGTTTCGGGATCGAGGTCTGAGGTCGTGTCATTGCGCTCTCGTGCGGAGTTTCAACGGGTCCTAAGAGACGGGACGCGCGCCCGTTCGGGCGTCCTCGCGGTCGCGCTGACACCCGGGGGCGACGACTTGGGCCGTACCCGCGTCGGGCTGGCGGTGGCGACCGGCTCCGGGTCGGTCGTCCGCAACCGCATCAGGCGGAGGCTCAAAGAGGCCGCGCGCGCGGTCTCGCCGCCCGGGCGGGACTTGGTCGTGCGAGCCGACGACCGCCTTCTCGCCCTTCCCTTCCAAGAAATGGTAGAAATGCTCGGGCGGGCCGTACGGCGCGCCGAGGAGCGGTCGTGACCCCGGCGGCGCGCGCGGTGGCGTTCGCGATTCGGTTGTACCGGCGGGGGATCTCGCCGTTTTTGGGACGGCGGTGCCGCTACGAGCCGACCTGCTCGGCGTATGCGCACGACGCCGTCCTCCGGTACGGGGCGCTGCGCGGCGGGTGGATGTCGCTGGCGCGCATCGCGCGGTGCCATCCGTGGGCGGCGGGAGGGATAGACCGGGTGCCTCCGAAGAGGACCTCGCCGTGACGTTCGGGTTCTTCGAGTTGTTCTCGAGCGCACTCGCCGGGTTCTATGCCCTCGTTCCCAGCTACGGGCTGGCGATCATCCTGTTGACGGTGGCCGTGCGGGTCCTCCTGCTCCCGCTGTCGATAAAGCAGACGCGCTCCATGCGGGAGATGCAGCGGATCCAGCCGGAGATCAAGCGGATCCAGGCGAAGTACAAGGGCAATCGCCAGAAGATGAACGAAGAGATGATGGCGCTCTACAAAGAGCACAGCGTCAACCCGTTCGGCGGCTGCCTCCCGCTCCTCATGCAGTTTCCGGTCCTGATCGGGCTGTTCTACGTCGTCCGGGAGCCCCTCAGGTACATGGGCTACGCCGCGGTGGAGCGAGGAGATCAGATCGTCGGGTGGGCGAGGTCGAATGAGGTCACGGGCATCCTCGCCAAGGTCCAGACGTCGGCCCTGGCGGAGGGCCTGGACTCGGCGGGCCGGAGCCTCAATCAGTTCCTCGGGATGCGGCTCGACTGCTCCGCCGGCGGCATCATCAGCCCGCCCGAGCAGGCGGCTCATCTCCTCCAGGAGTCGTGTCCGCAGGGGCTCGCCGCCGCGCTTCCGTATCTCGTGCTCGTGGCGCTGATGGGCTTCACGACCTACTACCAGCAGAAGCAGATGCAGACGAGCCGCGGCGCGGGGGCGAGCGACGCCATGTCCCAGCAGATGCAGATGATGGGAAAGATCATGCCGGTGATGCTGATGTTCTTCGCCTACACGTTCCCGCTGGGGGTCGTTCTCTACTGGCTCACGACGAACGTGTGGACGATCGGCCAGCAGCGCCTGGTGCTGGCGGCCGCTCCGCCCGAGCCTCCACCCACGGGAAAGAAGGCCAAGGCGGCGCAGGGCGACGGAAAAAGCGGAGCGCTTACACAAGGCGAAGCAACCGGGAGCAAGAGCAAGAATCCCGTCGGGAATACGGGAAACGGGGCCCGTTCGGGGGCGGCCGCAGCCAAGGGCCGATCGTCTAACAAGAAGAAGCGGAGACGATGAACGATCAACTCGAGGACCCGGTCGGCACGCCTGCGCCCGCAGTCGCCGAGGACGAAGAGCCGAGGGAGGAGGCGACGCCCGAGGAGATCGCGGAGACCGCGCGCGAGTTCATAGCCGGGCTCCTCGAGGCGATGGCCCTCGAGGGGGAGGTAAGCGCCCGGGTCGAGGCAGGAACCGCGCATGTCGACGTGATCGGGCAGTCGCTCGGCGGCCTGATCGGCCGACGGGGACAAACCCTCGACGCCCTGCAGGAGATCGCGCGGACCGCCGTTCAGCGTCGGGTGCGATCGCGGGTGCGCCTGATCGTGGACGTCGAGGGCTACCGGTCGCGCCGGCGGGAGTCGTTACGGGAGTACGCCCGCTCCATGGCACAGCGGGCGATCGAGCGGGGGAGCGAGATCGAGCTCGAGGCGATGAATGCCTACGAGCGAAAGATCGTGCACGACGCGGTTTCCGAGATCGACGGGGCGACCAGCTTTTCCGAGGGCGAGGAGCCGAACCGCCGCGTTGTCGTAAGCGGCGCCTGACCCCCCTTTCCGGGCTCTCCCGTGCGTTTCACGTGAAAACATCGCCGGCGTTTCACGTGAAAACCCGCCCGGCCGCGTAAGGTGGAGACATGGACCGCATCGATCTTCCCGCCGCCGCCGCCGATCGCCTCGACGCGTTCGCCGCCCTCGTCCGCCGGTGGGGAGCGCGGATCGATCTCGTGGCGCCCGGCGATCTTCACCGGTTCGAGGAGCGACACATCGGCGACGCCCTGCGGGCGCTACCCCTGCTCGATTCGTTGCCGGCGGGGCCGTGCATCGACGTGGGCTCGGGCGGTGGCGTTCCGGGCATTCCGCTCGCGATCGCCCGTCCCGGGCGGTCGTGGCGGCTCCTCGAACCGCGGGCGCGGCGAGCCGCGTTCCTCGAGGAGGTGGTGAGATCGCTCGATCTGAATTGCGAGGTGGTGCCGGCCACGGCGGAGTCGGCGGGCGCCGACCCCAGCTTCGCCGCGGGCCACGCCCTTGCCACCGCCCGGGCGGTCGCCGCCCCGGCGCGGGCGGCGGCACTGGTGGCTCCGCTGATCGCGCCCACCGGCGCAGGACTCTTGTGGGTCGGTGAGAACGCAGATCTTCCGCCGGCGGGCGATGAGTGGGCGCCCGGACTCGTCGTGATCCGAGGTCGTTCCGGACGGGCGTCGACCGGCCGGCGGGAGCGCAGGGGGGCGAGCCGGTGATTCCGGAGGCCCCTCCCGCTACCAAAAACTGGAAACTCCTGGAGCGGCGATCGGTGGTCTCCGGGCACCCTCGCACGGTGTGTGTCGCCAACCAGAAGGGGGGAGTAGCCAAGACCACGACGTCGGTCAATCTCGCCGTCGGACTGGCGCTCCGGGGCCACCGGGTCCTCATCGTCGACGTCGACCCACAGTCGAACGCCACCACCGCGGTCGGCCTCGACCACCGACGGGTGCCCCGCTCGACCTACGATCTCCTGGCGCGCGGCGCGCCGTTCGAGGATGTGGTGCAGCGCACGCCGACGAGGAACCTCGACGTCGTCCCCGCCTCGCTCGACCTCGCCGGCGCGGAAATCGAGCTGGTCGGCTCGATCGCGCGCGAGCGTAAGCTCATCGAGGCGCTCGAGGGTCACCTCGATGATTACGAGCTCGTGTTCCTCGACTGTCCCCCGTCGCTCGGGCTGCTGACGATCAACGCGTTGGTGGCGGCCCAGGATCTCATCGTCCCGGTCCAGTGCGAGTACTACGCGCTCGAGGGACTCGGCCAGCTCCTCGGCACCGCCGAACGAATCCGTCGTGCGCTCAATCCCGAGCTGCGTATCGTCGGCCTCCTTCTGACGATGTACGACGCACGTACCAAGCTGTCGAGCCAGGTGGCGGACGAAGTGCGCAGCCATTTCGGCGCGTTGGTGCTGAAGACGGTGATTCCTCGCAGCGTGCGAATTTCTGAGGCGCCGTCCTATGGAGAATCGGTCCTCACACTCGATCCGTCGTCGCGCGGCGCGGTTGCGTACCGCCTCCTTGCAATCGAAATCGAGGAGCGCTTCGGACTCGAAGTGCACGTGCCCCCGCCCCCGCCCCCGATCGCGGCTTCGGTTGCGGCGGAGCCCGGCCCCGGCGGCCGCGGCTACGGGACCGTGGCCCCGGAACCGCCCGCGACCGCGGGCGCGTGGCCGAGCGGGCGGCCGTGGAGCGTACCGACGTGACTCGCCGGAGCGGGCTCGGGCGGGGACTGGATGCGATCCTTCCGCCGGATGGCGTCGACGCGCCCGAAGGCCGTCGAGTGCTACGCGAGGTACCGCTCGACGCGGTGGTTCCGAATTCGCACCAACCGCGCCGCAGGTTCGACGACGAGTCGTTGGCAGAGCTGGCGACCTCGATCGGTCATCTCGGGGTCTTGCAGCCGCTGCTGGTGTCCGACGTGGGTGACGGAAGCTACCGGCTGGTCGCCGGCGAGCGGCGGCTGAGGGCGGCGCGTCTCGCGGGCCTCGAGCGCGTCCCGGTGGTTACGGTGGAGGACGACCAAAAGTCGTCGCTCGAGCGCGCGCTGGTCGAAAACCTGCACCGGGAGGACCTGAATCCCGTGGAGGAGGCGGCGGCGTACCGCGGGCTTATCGACGAGGGGGGTCTGACGCAGGAGGAGTTGGGAACCCGCCTGGGGCGGAACCGAACGACGATCTCGAACTCGCTTCGGCTTCTCGAACTGCCCGACTCCATCCAGCGCATGCTGATCGACGGCCGCTTGTCGGCGGGACACGGGCGCGCCCTCCTTGCCCTCGACGGACACCCGATGCAGGAGCGGCTGGCACAACGGATCGCGCACGAGAACATGAGCGTGCGCGCCTGCGAGGAGCAGGTGCGAAAGGTTCAGGCTTTCTCCGGCCAAGTTCAGCGCTCGGGCCGGCCGCGATTGGAGAAGCCCGCCGTCGTGACCGAAGCGCAGAAGGTGCTGGGCCGGCACCTACACACGAGAGTCAAGGTCGACCTCGGCTCGCGGCGGGGAAAGATCGTCATCGACTTCACAGACGTCGACGACCTCGACCGTCTGCTGCGTGTGATGGTGGGGGAATCAGCCGCGGAGTGATTCGAAGTAACCCAAGATCCCCTCGGCGATCGCAGCCGCGAGCCGAGAGCGGAACTCGGGAGCCTCCAGTCGTTTCGCCTCGGCCGGGTTGGTGATGAACAGCGGTTCGACGAGAACAGCCGGCATGCGCGTCTCGCGCAAGAGAGTGAACGAACGAGCGTGGCTGCGACAGTCGCGGATCCCAAGTCGAACGAGGCGCTGTTGGATGTTCTCGGCCAGTCCTTCGCCGGCGCGGGAGTTCTTGAAGAACGACGTGCTCGCGCCCTCGGCCGATTCCCTGCCATGAGCGTTGAGATGAAGCGACACGAACGCGTCGGCATCGATGTCGTTGGCGCGCCGGGCGCGTTCGCGGTCGTCGGGACCTTCTGCTTCGTGTCTCGTGAATCGGACGCGCGCTCCATACGTGACGAGGATCTCGCCGACCCGGTTAGCGAGGTCCCAGCACAGTTCTCCCTCGGGCGCATCATCGAGCCCGGGGCCGCCGTGGCCGGGGTCGACTACGACGACCGCATCGTGGATGCCGCCCGGCCGCGACAGGCGTAGCTCCTCGCGCAGCGACGCCGCGGTTCCGGGCCGATCGATGCGCAGGCCGTGCAGCGCGGTCAGAGTCGCGAAGCCGAAGATGCCGTCCTCGGCAACGCCGTACTCCTTCTGGAAGTGCCGGACCGCGACGTCGGTGTCGGGCCCGAAGATTCCGTCTTCTCGTCCCGCGTCGTAACCGAGAGCATTCAGGCGCGCCTGCAAAAGCGCGACGTCGTCACCTCGCATATAGGGGCGGGTGAGATAGAGCGAGCGGTCGCCCAACCGCCACGACGCCTCGACCAGCGCACTCCACGTTTCATCCCCCACCAGAGCATCGACGAGAAGACCTCGCTGCTGTTGAAAGGCCCGCACCGCAGTCGCGGTCGAGGGCCCGAAGAAGCCGGCCTCATCGTCGACCTCGTACCCGAGCCCGCGGAGTCGCGCCTGTACATCGGCGACTTGCTCCGAGCGTTCTCCCGGCCGGATCAAGGAGGTCATGGCGCCCGCTTCACGGCAGCCCCGTACAGGCGGCGCATCAACGGGTAGGGGTTGACCCACGTGCCGTCGGCTTCCTGAATCCCGAGGTGCAGATGGTAGGTGAATTCTCCGTCGTGCCCCTCGTCGTCGCCGTACCCGGTATTTCCGACTTCACCGAGGGGCTGGCCGGCCGCGACACGATCTCCAACCTCGAGTTCGTTCTGAAAGCGGCCGAGATGTGCATAGAACCAGTAACGTCCGTCGTCGGCGCGAATCCCGACCCTCCACCCCGAGTAGAAGAGCCACCCCAAGTTCTCCACGGTTCCACCGCTTACCGCGAGAACGGGCGTTCCGGGTTCGGCGAAGATGTCGTTTCCCTCGTGTACGCCGACCTGTCGCCACACGCCTTCGATTCGCCGCATCCGTGGCGCATGCCAATCGGGGGCGAAGTTGATGACCGAGTACCAGTCGGAGCGCGCAATCGGAAAGACGAGACCTCCGCGCGGCACCGGTTCGAGATATCCGGGACCGGCCTCGACCGGAAGCGGGTTCGCCGACAGGGCGAAAAAAGCCGCGAGCCACAGAACACGTCGCATGTCGCGAGCGTAACGGCGCGCCGAGAGGTCAGTGTTCCTGGGACTCGAGGTACCGCTCGGCGTCGATCGCCGCCATACATCCCATGCCGGCGGCGGTGATCGCCTGCCGGTAGCGGAAGTCGACCACGTCGCCCGCCGCAAACACGCCCGGAACCGAGGTCTCGGTAGTCTCGCCCGGCGTGACGATGTATCCCTCGGTCAAAGCAAGCTTGTCTTCGAACAACGACGTGTTGGGGATGTGCCCGATCGCGATGAACACGCCGTCGGTTGCCAGATCGGTCGTCTCCCCGTCGCGAAGGCTCTGCAGCTTTACGCCCTCGACCTTGCCGTTGCCGTAGACCTCCGCCACCGTGGAGTCCCATACGAAATCGATCTTTTCGTTCTCGAACGCCCGCTGCTGCATGATCTTCGAAGCGCGCAGTTCTTTGCGGCGATGGACGATCGTCACCTTGGTTGCGAACTTGGTGAGAAACGTCGCCTCCTCCATCGCCGAGTCACCTCCACCGACCACCACCAGCTCCTTGTCGCGGAAGAAAAAGCCGTCGCAGGTTGCACACGTCGAAACGCCGCGGCCGAGCAGCTCGTGCTCGCCGGGCACATCGAGCATCCGCGCCGTGGCTCCCGTCGAGATGATGACGGTCTGGGCGCGTAGCGTGCGGTCGGACGTGGTCACCGTGAACGGCGACTGCGAGAAGTCGACGTCGGTGGCGTTGTCGGTGACGTACTCGGTGCCGAAGCGCGCTGCTTGCTTGCGCATCCGCTCCATCAAATCCGGTCCCATGATCCCGTCGATGAACCCCGGATAGTTCTCCACCTCCGTGGTCAGCATGAGCTGCCCGCCGGCCTCGATTCCCTCGACCATCACGGGAGCGAGGTCGGCGCGCGCGGCGTAGACCGCGGCGGTTAGACCTGCGGGTCCCGAGCCGATGATCACTACCTTGCCGACGTCGTCGTCCACTGGCATCACCCTACCGAACGCAACCGGGCCAAGCGCCATTCCACGGACTAGCGGGCGATTTGGCCGCCGACGGACGTGGTCGGTAGCTCGCATGAGCCCTTCGGCCATAGGACGAACAAAAATCCGTCGACCGGTTCTCCCGTGCTCGTCGCGGTGACGAAACCAAGCACGAGCACGGGATCGTTCCGGAAGATCCTCTCCGCTCCGTAGGCCGGCAGGATCCGGTCGTTGTCGGCGATCATCTCCGCGGCGCACCTCCGCACCTGGTCCTGGAGTTCGCCGGGCGCCGCGCTCGCCAACTGGTCGACGAAGTCGTTTTGCATCGTGGGATCGAACGGCGCCGAGTAGGCGCCGGCGAAGGCGCGGAAAGGGCGGCCTCGGACGCCCAACCCGTGGAGGTCCGCACGGGTCACCGCCCCGGACGGGAGTGCGGAGGCACGCCCGGCAACCGTTGCCTCGCCGGCGCCGTTTTGGACTTCGTCGCTTCGCGCCTCGTCAAGGCTCTCCGCCTCCGCGGCCATCGCAGCCCCCGCGGCCGCGTCGAACACGGGGCGCGGCCCGTCGGGCGCCGCCGCGTCTTGGGCCACCCCGCCCCCCGCCGCGCCGGAGTCGTCGCCGCCCACGGAC